>JACCDT011936842.1_pt1 | contig 13592 bp, 18 predicted proteins | sample 7446291 | NCBI WGS metagenome assembly JACCDT01 (sample SAMN15323446, study PRJNA562643) | freshwater metagenome | isolation source: river surface water | place: USA:Blue River Watershed | collected 2017-08-17
CCCGAAGAGACCACCAAAGGAAGTGTTCTTAAACCAAATGAGGAGGTCTTTGTAGCTGGCATATAGGCCCGTTATGTTTTCGTCCAGTGATCCTCCGACCGTGATTTGGGATGGGTCATCATCGGAAGGATCGGTAGCGAGATTCCAAGCTGTCCCGTCAAGATATCGGGAAATGAAAAGGGTTCGCTCATAACTTGGTTTCCCGGCGGCCACCAACCGACCTTTCCATGTCACCAGTTGATTCGCCGTCATGGTCGCGCTGGCAATCGTTACCGTTGTCCCGTTCCACCGTTTCAGGCCGTCGACAGTGTTACAGAAGTAGAAATAATCGCCGAGCTGTGACCCTGCCGTTACGATACTCGGCGCCACCGTTGAAATCACCGTAGCGAACGTCTTATTTCCAGACTCCGCTTTTAGGCTATTGCCGGAATGGGTTATGAGATAGCGGGTTCCGTCAGACTTTGCAAACACCCAGAGGGCTTTAGACGGTTCGGTTGAATAGGCGATATACCCGTCACGCGGCTGAATCCCGTTTCCGAGATCTGTGATGACGTTCTCGGAATCGGCCGCCATGCCGTCTTCTAGGGCCAGCGGGTCAACGTCTTTCATCATCCCGCCAAACTGATTGACGTGCAATGCTTGTTCAACGACGGCCCACCCAATGCCGATCGCAAAAATAATCGCCAATAGCGCGATCAGTCTTTTCTTCACCGATTCGTTCCCCCGGATGTCCCAACGCTACCCGTCACCATCCCCGGCGTGTAATTCGGGAGTTCCCCAAGCCGTTCCCTCATCCGATTAATCTCCGCACCGGCCAACTGAAAGTATCCGGTGGCCTCGTCCGTCTTCCCCTCAATCTGTTTAATCCGGCCGGAAACATAGTCAGACAGGCCTTTGTGGTAAGGAACCAGCCACGAAGCCCCGTTAAACGGGACGTCAGAGGAGTCGGAGAGGTCATTGGGCATCACGGCGTAGGTTATGTATACCGTGCCAGTCGAGGCCGACACGGGCGCCGGATACAGGCCGATCTGCTTTAGCGTGTTGTCGGTTCTCTGGCGAATGTAATAATTCGTCGGAGTTCCGGTTTGGCTCTCCCAATTCGGGTTCATGGCGGTTAGCCCGGAGAGCGTTTTCTCGGGCAAATCCGTCCGCGTCGTTGCCCCCGTCTTCAAATACCCGACCTTTATGACGGCCAAGAGATCGGAAGGCAAGTTTGTGAACATCGTCGACGCCGCCGAAACGTAGCTCGTCTCGGTTTGTAACATCCAAACGGAGTTCGTTATTTCACGCTGAGCCTCATTTATTAAAGAGGTCAGGTCGGAATCAGAGTACCGCTGGAAACTCGCGGACGTTGATGTGTCACGCACATTTCTTCGGATAGACGTACGCAACTCGGAGAGCGTCGCCGCGTGGCATCCGTAAGATAAGAAGACGATATAGGCCAACGATTTTAAGAAATGCTTCACGTCAAACACCCCCTTGTTTATTTTAAGAATACGCCAACGAAGCTCTATCGTCCAAAACCTGATTCGGCTTGCTTAACAGACTTTTAACGTAATTCCCATCAACGTCCCAGAACAGCTTATTGATTCTCCATCTTACATCGCTTGTCGCGGCCCCCTGCAATGCGGAGCCCAAGTATTCCGGTAAATAAACACATGGCCCCCAAAAGGGGGAAAATGTACTTATTCCGCATGGTGGAACTTAGTTCGCGCACGAAGTCCCAGGAGAGGACAGCTTCACCCAAGCATTCGTAGCGGTTCCGGTAGATACACACACTTCGCCGCCCGTTGAGTTGAAGATAAGCATTCCGGCGCGGGCCGGAGTCACGTTGGTTTTAGGAGCCGCATTGGAAGGGATTCCAATACCGGACGCGAAAAAACCGTTCTTCAATTCGCCCGTGGTGACAATGCCAAGACTGTTGGCGTTGTTCGTGCCGGGGACAATATCCGCCGCCGTGTTCATTGAAGCGGAGCTGATTTTGAATTCAACGGTTCTCCGTCGAGACCCTTTACCACTCCAGGTAACAATATCGCCCGTCGCCGCGTAGCCAATAGCAACGCCGACAACAAGAGCGACACCAACAAACCATAATTTCTTTCGATTCATCGTTTCCTCCTATTCAGGTCTAATGTTTTCCAGATTCGCAATGTCCGGGTCGGTCGGGTCAAGTCGTCTGCGCATGTTTTTCCACACCATTGCTTCTTTATTGAATTCGGGAGACATCTCTTGTTTTGCCATCATATTGCGGGCTTTCGTGAAATCCAACGAGCCCGGTCGAAGAGTCATCATCTTGCGCGATATCATTCGAGCAGACAATTTCTCCCTTAACTGTTTCTCGTCGGATTCCAACCGAGACCGCTCTTCCTGAGACAACGGAGCCGCCGCACCGGACGCCAAGACGTTCCGTATCCGTTTTTCGCGGGCGTCCATAATTCCACGATTGACGTCAACATCACGGTCAACGAACGCTTGCATCCGGCGCGGCACCCCTTCGATATCTCCACGTCGATCTGATTCAATGGTAGACAACTGTCTCTCCAATCCTTCCCGTTCGGTCGCTCCTAAAATTCTACGACCGTCCTGCAAAAGCTCACGGGAACCCCGTGGGCCATACCTCTTGTCCATCTCACCATCTGCTCTGGAACGCATAGGTTCGCTTCCTCCTGTTTTTTTTAGACGTTATGACCATACAGAAACCGCCAATCACGAAACCCGAACCCATAGAACATATAGGCCCGATATTTGGCGGCGATACCGTCAAAATCTTCGCTTTGCGCGAAGTCGATGGTATCCACATCATTCCAAACTGCAAACTGTTTCAGCAGGTCAGAGTCAACCATGAACCAGTTATTCGTATCTTCCAACCAGTCCGACACCAAAACTTTCCACTTACCTTGATGGAAGTTTTTGTTGTTGTTGGCCGTGTCCACTTTGCCAGAAGACGCGGTAAGTTCGTACGCCGCTTCTTCCAGGTCGGGAGGAACGATCAGCATGTCGGGCATGACTTCAAAGCGCTGGTCGGTATTGCTTAGGAATTTCTTCATCAGCAACCGAGTCGCTTCAACGGACACGGCGGAGAACGCCGTGCTTCCGGAGTTTCCTTGGTTCGATCCGCCATTGGTGGACGTATGCGCGGTAGAGCAGAGCGCAAGGCCGTCCAGGGTGGTCAAGGAAGTGTTGAAGGCGTTGTTGTAGCCAAAGAACACGTCCAGAGCCATCCGCCGGCGAGCCGCTAGGCCCAACATCTTCGGAAGAGATTTAACGATGTCAAGTTGGTCCGTTCGCACGAACCGACGTTGAATCTTGATCCCTTTCGCCATTTCTTTAGCGGTCACGGTCATCTTGTAGCCCTGGGCAATGTCGTCGTAGGGCACGGAACCGTTGAACTCTTCCATGCTCCCCACGTCGCCAATTTCCAGGTAGGTTTCGGTCAGCTTGTCCGATTTGGTGACATCGAACAACATGCTTTTCTCGGCAGGGATTTCCTTGAGGCCGACTCGGAAGGATTTCTTCGCAATCGGTTCAAGTGCATCTTGCCAGTTTCCGTCAAGGATCATTTTTTGATCCTCCTTCTTTTAATTTCAGCCGCCTCGTCTCAGGCTGTATTTCTTTGTTTCTTAGTCAATGCTGTATGGAATCGCGTCACGAATGAGAACGTCTGCCCAGAACCGGACGCTCGCCAAGCCATCGAGACCCGTCAGCGCCGCATGTTTCGTAGGGTCAAGCGCTTCCATACGTCCGTTCCGTTCAATGAACGTGTCAATGACAACCACGTTCACAGCTCCGGCGGCGGCTTGGCTAGACAATTTCGTCCCAGCCGAATTCAATCCACCCAACAAATGAAACCGAGGCAGGATTTTGAGAAACTTGGACGTGGTGTCCAATGACGTTGTGAACGCGGCTTTCAACGTGCAGGATCCGGCGGCGGCGGCCGTCAGATAGTTCGTCTGCCCAATTCCAAGGCCTTCGGACACATACAAGAACGACGCATCAATGTCGTCTTGAAGTGATGTGACGGTCATGGTTGTGGTAGACACAGCCTGGGTGCAGGTGATTTGGCTGGTTTTGTCGTATTCCAACCGTACGCATCGAAACGAATTTACAGGTTCCACGGGTTTCACAACGTGGGAGGTTCCGGCAATCAAAGTTTCGCCGTCGGTCGCGTAATTCAATCCGGTTGTCAACACTCCAAGGATGTCGGGAAGAGCAGACGCACCGGTAGCCTTAATCGCCATCCCGTTATTGGTGGCAGGGGTAGCCCCGCGCATCACAAGCGCACCCTTAGTAATGTTTGCACCAGCCCCGTAAATGGGGACGTTAATTTTGTAGCTTTGATCGTAAGTTACAATTCGTGCCATTGTGTTGCCTCCTTAGTTTCAGGGCCTTTCGGCTCCTGTTCGGGCGCAAACTCAACCCAAATTCACCTTCTTCCCGGATGTTTCCTCACCCATTCCTTCGACGGAAGATATCGATCGTCCGGCAAGGCTACTGGTTTTCTGTCCAACCATTGCACCCGCCCGCAGAACGCGCATCCCATCGATACATCCCACTCGGGAGGATTAGACCCAGAACGAAGAACGAGACCGCCGTCGCCGTCGTTGGCCCCCTCCGCCCAGGCTGTTGACCGGGTATCGTTCGGGAACCCGCATTTGCAATAGCGGAACGGTGTCCGTCCCATGCGTTTTCCGGATTTAGGTGAAACCGGATGAACTTCCCGTCCGAAGTGGAGACCATTCTTCATTTCCGCCCGCCGTATTTCATATCGTGATACTCCTTATCGCTCCACCCGGCGGCTTTCGCCACGCTCCGCTCCTGGGCAGATAACTTAATCGACTTTGCGGACCCGCCAGCCGATTGCCCGGATGTCGACGGGCGCCCGCTCCCGATGACGCGCAAGTTCTTTTCCCTGGACTCCCCTGCCTTCCTTACAGCGTCCTTAGATTTCAGGCCCCGAGCGTAAACAAGAGCCATCTTGAGTAGCTTTTCGTCGGACTGGCTCTTCTTATCGAAGTTTCCAAGAAACTGCTCCATCTCCGCCCTGTGAGACCGAATGTCGCGAGTCCCTTCTTGGTCGGCCAACCGGTTGATTGTCATGTCCTTTTCGATCCCGGCAAGCCGAACCTCGTATTGCTCCTGAATCCTTGAAACCGCCTTCTCCATCATGTCGGCGATGGGTGTAATCTGTGACCGTGAAAGTCCACCAAACCGTTCTTCCAGTGCCACCCACTGCTCTTCTGTTGGGGGCGCCGGCGGCGGCGGAGCGTTTTCCTTTTCCTTCGCTTCCTTTATCGCCTTAAAGTCAGCTTCCCGCTTTTCCAACAAAGTCTTGAGAGCCTCTACCTCGGTAGGCCCTTCGCTTTTAGGCGATTCACCCTTTTCATCATGTTCTGTCCGATCTCCATCAGCTTTTTCGCCTTCTGTTCCAGCGTCATCACCGGACTCTCCGGCCGCGTCAGGTTCAGTGTCGTTATCTTTCGTATCGGCCTCATCCGTAGAGTCATCGGTATCCTCCGACAATCCGGCCTCTTCCAGGGTTTCCCCGTGGTCTTCGCTTTTAATCACTCCACCTTCGTTGTCGTTTCCCATCTTAGTCCTCCTGGGCCGCAAAAAAACCCACCTCAGACGTTGATCGTCCTTGGTGGGCCGCTGGGGGCCGCTGGTTTTTTATGAACTACGACTGATACAAAATTTGGGCGTTATCTTCTTTGCATCGGGCGCATTTTCCGAGAGCGCCTATCTTAATCTCCATCCGAATGTCTTTCATGTAATCATCGAAACTCAATCCCCTCGATTCCACCATGTCTCCGTCGTAATGGATAATCGTCACAACAGCGGACATGAACTTTCCACACGAATCACATCGAACCTCATGCTCCTCGCGCAAAACGCCACGGAGGGCCATCACTTCGGATTTCGTTCGGAGAGGCGTCGGCCTGATCGTCAAGCGATTTCACCGACACGCATTCCTTTTAATTCCGTCTCCAACTTGTCTATCCGCTTTTCCAAAACCTCAATGACGTTACCGGACTCGTCTACCATTTCCTGGAAGAATCGGAGCATTTTCCTTTGTTCCAGAAACGCCCACACTTTTCGCTCAGGGACGTCGGACCACTCGTCCAACTGTGCTTCGACCGCCTGTTTCTTTGAATCAATCCGACCGACAACTTCTTTCCAAAACGGAGTGTCCTTCCCATCCAAAATCGTGCGAAACCTTTCTCTCTGCTCTTTCGCCCGCAAAAGTTCAGATCGTTTAGAATCTATTAAATCTTTACTGATCCGCCGGCGCATTACCGTTCTCTCCCTGGGCTCCACCGGCCATCGCCGCAACTTTTTCAACCAAAGCCCTTCTGGACAATCCCTCGCGGACATCCTTAAACCGTTGGGCTACCCTTTCTTTCTCTTGGACGGCGCCCTGGACGGCGGACTGAACCGCCAACTGCTTTTGTGCTTCCACCATCATCTTCACTTGCTGTTGTTTTAAAACCTGGGGGCTAGGAAGTAACTTGTCCCGGTTAGGAACCCTGCCCGCAGATAGGGCCATGCCCCAGAGTGTCGTTCTCGCCTCAGGATTTTGGGCGAATGTTGGCTCCAACTGCATCAACTGTGCGCCAAGTCCTAACCACCGTGCCATCTCCGCATCAGGATTGTCCACGACCGTCATTCCGGCCATCCTCATTTTCAATCCCGATCTCAAATACTTCTTTTGAAGAGAATTCACCTTCTGTCCTTCCACCTGGTCTGCAACGTACGAAATCACTGGAGGCCCGAACTGGTAAAGGTGGGAAAGGCAAATGTCGCCCAATTGGTCAACGCCGTCACGGAGAGTAGAAAGAGGATCATCCATCCTCATATTCGACTGACCAAGCATCATCGCAGTCTTATTCCCTGGCGCCGACGGGTCCGACATCGAAGCTTGACCGCTCATAAGAGAAGCCGAAGACCCAAGCGAAAGGTCCAACATGCTCATGGCGTTCTTCTCTTCCTGCATAGACTCGCCCAAATCTGTAGGCTGAATCTTAAATTGGTCAAACGCCTCCGGATCTTCCAACCAAAAAATCACTCCAGGGCGCCACCGGTTTTCCTGAGCCTCAGGATCAAAGTCTCCTTTGGCGCTCTTCTTCCCCTTAAAGCTCGGAACCGTGGAAATCTCACGGCTTAATACCCGCTGGGTAATCTGCCGATCCATCAGTTCATTCAAATCGCGAGACTGGACAGGGATCGACTCTCCGATCAACCTGTTCGTCCTCTTTGAAATACGGAAAAGAGCGTAGAAATCAACGCGATACGGATAATCCATGCACGAAACAATTTCCTCTTCTTCCGGCGCGTATGTGACAAGAAGTTTACGTTCTTTTCCGTCTTTGTCCAGGTCGAACCGGACGGTTACTTCAAGAAACTTTGTCCCATCGGTTTCTGTTCGCCCCAAGCCCTCAATCTCATCCTGTGAAGTTTTCAGACTGTTCTGCCCCGGCTTGCTTTTGGAGCTGAGTATCCGCTTGACCGCATCGTTATCCCATGCGCCAGACCGCCCTTTCGCCTTAATGGCGCCCTTACGGAGCGTATAAAGCTCTCCATATCCCTTGCAATGCTCGGCGCTCAGATCTGAACAATTCGCCGGGAATGTTACGAAGTCTATCAACTCAACGACTTTTGCCTTCGGGCCTGAATAGGTCACGGCTTCAAACTCGATAGGAACCTCTATGGGATTATCCGGCCCGCCTTCCGCCCGAATCTTCTGAATGACCTTGGCATACTCTTCCTTGTCCATGTCTGCATCTTCGGCCGTTGGAAACTTGGCCGTAAACTCGTCAACCGTTTCAAACAAAAGAATGTCACGCTTCGTTTCCGTCTCTTCCACGAAAGGAACCTTAAGAATCCCAAGCCCATCCCTATTTGTGGGACTGAAAACGTCCTCCAACTTCTCCGCAATGTTCCACTCGTTTTGAGCCTTGTAGTTCATCATGTCGGCCACTTGCGGGGCGATCTGTTCCAGTGGCGTCCCGTAGGCGTCGGGGCTCATCTTTGTCGTCCAAATGTTCCCGGCCCCAAGAATTGACCGCTTCTGGACACTCTTATAAATTTTCATGTAGATCGACGTTACGGGGAGATGGATATTCGGAGCCCCCTCATACGGCCATCCGTTGTCCTCAATTACGTTCTCAACCAGATCGTTGTCCGCCACAAGATTGTCGTGGAGATCGGCCGTATCGTCTTCCCATGCGTCCAGGTTCTTCTTTAAAAACTTTTTCAGCCGTTTCGCTTGACCGTCATTAAGCTGGATCAGCTTACCCAACTTATCTTGGGCAAGCGTATCTGGGGACGCGACCGTCGGCTCGTCTACAATCTTGGTTTTCTTTTCTTTTTCCACTTAATACGACCTCTCAACACTGTCGCGAAGATCCTTCAAAGACTTGTCCGCTTCGTTCTTTGTGCGTCCAACCTTCGGAGCTGTTCCCATCATGCTACGCACCGAGGCGTCCGCCTGGTTTGTTACAATCTTGGGCGGCTTGGAAAACTTTATGTTAAGGCAAATCGTCTTCGCGTCACCCTTATCGTACCCGGTGGAAATACCGCACACCTGGCCGGAGACTGTTGCCGTAATGCTATCCCCAAGCGTCAACGTCTTCGCCAAAGATTTCGGAACGTCCAAAGAAATCCGCTTTTCTACCTGTTCATCCATGATTTCAGATCCGTATTCTCCGCGCGTTTCGCTCATAATTTCCCCTTATGCTACGTCCGTGTCGTCGTCTTCGCTGTCAACCTGTCTCTTTGGGTTGGCGTTCTCTCCGATTAAATCTTTGAAGGTCCGGTCGGCCATGTTTTCTGTTTTAAAACTCACATCCTGCAACAAAACCAATACCTTACCGTCCTTTTCGCTCTCCATCACCTTGAATGCAAAGCTTCCAGTTCCGCCCATCCCCTTAGAATCGTCCGCAAAAGACCTAAAAACCATCGCAGGGAAGTAGGCCGCAAGGCCATTAACCCCTGTGTTCTTGCCTTCACCGTAAACCCCAATCGGGTATTGCCCAACCAGTGTTTGGCGATCCGCCGAAGAAATAGACGAATCAGGGGCAAGCGGACCATTGTCGCCAAGAGCGGCCTCCCTCGATTGCTTCGTTCCCATCTCGCTCATTTATATTCCCCTCTTGAAAAGACCCCGCCGCTGTCGGACTTAGCACTTTCCGCGACCTTCGTTGTCCCATTATCGGCATAAACCTTTTCCGTGTTGAAATCCTGTTTACGTAGGTTTCTCCCGAGCATGAAAAGCCAGCCAATACGGTCATCGGTTGATGATGCCGCCGCCGGGACGCTGGTTAATTCGGCTCGTAACGGCTCCGGCGTTATACCGATCAAAACATCATCCCACTCCGCCCCCGCCACGTCACTTCCAACAACCGACACCGTTGACCCGGACATTTCGGCGGCGGACAGCTGAATCCTCACCGCCTTGGCTCCGGCTGGATAAACATCCGGCAACGTCGCTAAATTCGTCAAGGCACCGCCGGCCGTTGACACCTTGAAGTCCCCGACCGCAATTGTCGGGGATGCCTTAAATTGTGGACGCGAAGACCGGTCTACAAGCCCTATTGTAAACGTAAATGCCTCGCCATAAATCGGAGTCATTTCATATCACCATGTTGATAGCGCGGCGCGTTTCCATGTGTTTGTCGCCGTACACACGTAGATATAACTTGTGTCCCAAGATATCTTACCAGCCACACCGGACGCAGACGCAGAACTTGGGGTATAAGATGTATTTATATTAAAAGCGTTTGTCTGCAATCCGGACGAACTCGTGTACCCAGCAAAATGCGCTATAGAAGATCCCTGCAATCCACCATCCAACACACCTCTTCCAAGCATTATACAGTCACCGTTCGATGCCGCGACATTTATTGATGCTCCACTCGGCGTTGCTCCGGTAACAGGATTAATCCAGGTAGCCGATGCATTTGAGTGATTGATTTCAAAAGGCGTGAGCTGGCTATAAGTCGAGCAGTTTTGAAAAATATACTGACCGTTCCCATGCCCGTAAAAACCCTTAGAGCTATTGTTTTCTGCAGTACATGATATGAGGTTCGCTTTTGTATCAACTAACTCAAAACCATAGAAGTTATTATCTGCTGAACATCCAATGGCTGTAAAAGCGGGGACATTGCTTATCTTCCACCCAGCATTTGCGGAAGCATTTTGTGCATAACAGTTTATGGCTGTTATTGTGTTGACAGCCACAGGAGAAGGTTGAAAATTAAATGGAATGTTTCCACCGTAAGCTCTGACGGAATCAAGGTATAGATGAACTCCGTCTCCAGAGTTGCAATTTACTCCGTCGTTTTTTGCTTCAAGCCATAAATTTATCAATCTAACATGACCAATGCTTCCGTCATTAGCATAAATACAGTCCGAACTTCCTGTTTGACCAATAATAGACATATCTCTTATTTCCGCATTATTTAGTCCATTCGCTAATATGAACGCATGACTTGTACTTGAATTTGAAATTATAGTCGATCCTCGACCAGCACCTCTAAGAATTACACCAAGTTTTGCAATAGTTAAAGACGTTGTGATTTTGTATGTTCCAGCAGGGAAAAAAATTGTCACACCAGGAGTGGCAGAGCTTACAGCGGAGTTAATTGCCGACGTATCATCGTTTGTCCCGTCTCCGATTGCTCCAAAATCGCGCACATCAACGAATGGCAACCTCTGTCCACTACCGCGCTGAATTGTCATCACCGAAGGACACTCTCCAAATTATGGGCAACCTCTGACGGGGCCAAACAAACATCCGCTTCCCGCTCAGGAATTTCACAATAAATTGCCGAATGGGGGACGAACGCATAACGCTTTCCGTTCTCCGACCAGCTCTTGAAGTCACTGAACTGCTCGTAGAAATACCTCTTTCCGGGCTCCATATCGTAGGCTGTTGGTCCGCACATGATTGCTTTCCCAGTGAAATGAGCTTTGGAACCCAACACAGGACGCACGAGAAGCCCTCCCAGAAGACTCCCGTTAGCCTCTTCCCACTCCATGAGGCTCCATTTTCCTAGCGGCGCCTGGATCCGGGGCATCTTGTCGCCGTTGCCAAGGATAGCCGCCGCGAAAATCTTATGTTCTTCAATGAAAAGGAACTTCTTCCCATCGTGGTAGTAGGAATTGGCCTCATGGTCTTCGGCGGCGAACATGACACCAAACAGGCTTTCCTGGACCCTATCTTTTGTTTCCCTTGAAACATCCTGCCCAAACGCAACCACTAGGCCCTCTTCAATCTCTGGCTGAACCTCTTTGGCTAGGATCAATCCAGACCGACTCACGCGGGGCTTGTCTGCCACCTGAACCATGATGAGGTCGTAAAGCGGGGATACGTCGATCATTGTTTTCTCCTGGCCCGCAAAGGGGCTCTTGTTGGGACTGCGGATGACACCATCATGGGTGAATTGGAGTAATCCACCTCTCCAAACCCATCGTAAATTTTGGCCTGGGGAATCGCCCACAGGCCCATAAGGAGCGCGTCGGCGTGGTCCGGGGATCGGCCATAGCGCTTTTTAATATCTTCCTTTGCCTCAACCTGATACACCCCATTCGATCGAATTTGCTTATAGCGCGACCAGGACAACTCTTCGATCAATTGCCGATCGTCTGCCGGGATAGCCACCATCCGATTTTCAAACATATTCGCACCAAACGAGTAAATTTCAGCTCTCCGATTATAAAATCCGGCACCTTCGGACCGCTCAGAGGCGTTCACTGGAATAACGTGACGGCCCATCTCCTGCAAACGATCAACCACTCCACCACCAACACCAATTTCGTCAACCGCAAAACTCTCAATATCGCCCTGGGATTTGGCAAACATAATAAGACGCCCAACCGTTTCCATCGTGGACTTCTTTTCCCACTCCTGCCGGCCAATCACGCGACCGTTTTCTATCGCATAGGCAACAGTCTTGTCATCGCCGTAACGTGCCACATCGCATGAAACAACCCGGCGAATTGGATGCGTGATATTCATGCCTACACGAACACAACTCCTAACCCACTCAGGATCAATAACCACATCCGACGTGTCGGATTCGTCCCAGGAGTTAAGGACAAATCTGCGGTATATTTTAGGGGATGACTGCTCTAACTTCTTCCAATCTTCAATAGTGTCTTCTGGAAGATATTTTTTAGCCTCAAAACTCGTCGCCTCAAACAGCTCGTAATCCTTGTCGGTCCCCTGGGCGGCCTTCCACAGGTTATACTGCCAGTCGTGCCCGTTCGTGTTTCCAATCACAAACCCTGACCGCCGCTTAACATCCCGGCGTAAGCGCCCACGAAGTACGTTGAAAATCTCTTCGGAAGGTAGTTCGTCGCTCTGCTCGATCCCAAACCATCCAAGATTTAGGTTCTGAACTGTCCCATGCATTTCTTCCAAGTGCCGAAACATGATTTCAGACTTATTTGGGAGGATAACCGAACGCTCTGAATTGATCTTGATCCCCGTATATCTCTCGAAATCTTTGCACGTGGAGTCCCTAAGATCGGTAAACTCTTTTCTGAAAATCACCCCCAGGTTCTTTGGGCTCTCTTCGGAAAGAAGCATGGCGCGTTGAATCAACGCAAAAGATTTTCCCGTGCCCCATGCTCCAATATACGCCGGGAACCTGGCTTGCGAAAAAATAAATCCGTCTTGTGGTTTAAGTAATCGGAAAACTCTGTCGCCCGGAGTTAATTTTGCATCGGACAGCTTGGGGAATTCAATCATTGTTCAGATCGGACGATAACCATACGGCCAGAAACCTCACCCGACAACTCAACGGACTGGACGGGCTTTCCGAATCCGTAGGCGGCAAGAGATGACCAAACTCGATCTTTCTCGCCGGCGGATGCGCGCACCTTTTCGATTTGCGGGACATTATTCACAACGATCAACCGATCCTCTGTTGGCTCGTCGGCCAAAACCCGTTCGGCCCATGCGAAATATTTTGGATTGCTGGCAATCTGTCTGCATTTTTCAAGGAATTCCGACGGCTTTCGTCCGGCGCCAGCACGGGCACCGCCGGAGGCGCCGACAACGCCATGCTTTAATTTAGCGGGCATCGGTGATTCCGTCGATGAAAAAAATACCCCCAATCCTCATTTGAGGATCAGGGGAGGCTATGGTTTTAACTGAAAATGAAAATGGCAATGAACCCCTCCGTTAGAGGCCCATAGCCTGGCTATATTCTAAACAAGAATTGGTTTTTTACAAAGCAAACAATTTGGACAAATTTGGACATGTTCCATGTGGAACCTTGCTCGGACCTTGTAGACGCCGAATACCGAAAGATGGAACCTCCCAGCTACCACCTTTGGGGCCTCGCCAGCGTCAAGAAGAGCAACTATCTGGGCGTTTCGAGCGTCGTGGGGTGATCTGTTAAACCTAGCCATCGTCGCGCAACCTACACCTATTTCCCTTCGCTTGGCGTATCATCAAAATGATGGACACATCCGCCGTCGGGCCAGTAGAATATTTGCGGGGCTATTTGGTCGCCTTGGTCGCTTTCCTGTTTGCGCCTGCACGCCCAAAGGAATTGAAAAATGGAGATTAAGAAGATGACGCGCAA
>JACCDT011573851.1_pt1 | contig 13578 bp, 18 predicted proteins | sample 7446291 | NCBI WGS metagenome assembly JACCDT01 (sample SAMN15323446, study PRJNA562643) | freshwater metagenome | isolation source: river surface water | place: USA:Blue River Watershed | collected 2017-08-17
GCTTTGGTGGCCGTGTGCTTGGCGTCAAAGTATTTGCCGATCAGCGGCCCCAGGCTGGCCACATTGTCCACAGTGGCGGACGCCTTTTTAATCATGTTGACAGCAGTGTTAACTGCCGCCAATGCACTCACAGGATCGATCATTCAAGCCCCCTTAATACAAACAAGGCGACCTGAAGAAGCCACCAAACGGCAATGATGCCGATGGCAATTTTAAGTCTCATGACAGCACCAGGATGAAGACCCTGACGCACCAAACTATCATGCCGACAAGAAGGGCAGCCGCGATGAAGCTGACTGCCCAATCTCTCATTTGAGTATCCAGACGGCTGAGAAAATCGTGCCAGCCATGGACACGATCATCAGGCCAGCAGTCTTCATCAATATGCCCTCTATGCGCTTGAGCCTGGCATTGATCTGGTCATACCTGATGGCGCAGATTTCTTCATGAGTTGCAAGGCGTGCGTCTGTCGCGTCAATCGTTGACATCTACCACCCCATCAGATCATTGCAGGCTCAACCCAATTCGGGTCACGGGGCCAGCTTGTGAATGTGCGTGGGTCTTGGCCTGAAGCAGCGATGGTGGCTGGAAGGTCACGCAAGGCTTGGCAATAGGCATCCCAATCCGCAGTTGTTGTCAGGTCGCGGCGATAGCGCCAGTCAGTGGCAGACAGCATCTGGTTGCGCTGTGCGCGGATGTTTGCCATTGCACTGTCTTTGGTGGCTTGCACTTCTTCAGCGGTCATGACGACAGCAACCATCGTGTAGACCCAGCCATCACGAATGACAGGCTCGGCAGGGACCAGCTTTTGCGTCAGGGCGTCATGGGCCACAAACTGGTTGACGCGCATATAGCCTTGAGATTCCAACTGCTCGTCAGTGGGAATCGAGCGACCAAAGACCTCGCGGTAATCCACGACCTTGATGACCTGACCGTTTTCAACTTTTGCAATGAACATATCTGCTCCTTAATTGTTGGGGAATGCCGCAGTCGGCGGTGTGAAATTGGCGGTGTAACGGGCAACACCTTTGGTGATGCGGAAGTCGTCAATGTAACCGTTAAAACCAGAGGAGCCAAAAGATGAGCCACTTGCCGCGATTACTGGCCTTGCAGCCGGACACAAATAGGAATTGGAGTCCGTATAGGTTGAACCGGCCTGCGTACCATTTACAAACATCCTTGTGCTTGTTCCGCTGCGGCAAACTGCAACGTGATACCAAATACCCGTGCTTAATGCGCTGCTTGTAATCCGATCTGCCGAGTTGGTGAAATAGGTCATCACGCCGCCTGAAGTGAAATACAGTGTCGGATAGACGCCATTCACTCCGTTAGGCCGCCAGTCAAGAAATATAGGGCCTCCAGAAAATGAGTTTGCGTACACCCAAAATTCAACAGTGAAATCACCTGCACCAAACGCATAAAGATCGCTAGTTGGAACATTCGGAACAAGATAATCCCCATTCCCATCAAACGCTATCGACCCCGTGCCATATTTCACCACGCTGGTGCTGATCTGTGCGTTGCCAACCGTTTCAAGGTTGTTCATCATTGCATTGTCAAAGATCGCAGCGTTGGTGAAGTTGCAAAGAAAACTAGTGTTTGTGATGGCGGTCAATGGTGCTGCTGGAGGGGTAAACGTAGATGTGTAAACAGCACTTTTTGTTAATCTAAAGCCAGCAATGTTTCCGTTTAACAATGCACTCCCACCACCAGTAGCCCCAACACCGAAAAGTCTTGTTCCACCAGAAAACGAAATGCTTGCAGATGAAGTGACTGAATGGACGCTTACACCGTTCAAATACACGGTCCAATTATTTCCATTTCGCACAAGTGCAACGTGCTGCCAGCAATTTGCTGCAATTCCAGGAATTGATCCTAAACTGATAATGTCCCAACTACTGCTATTGCTAGTGACATAGATGCCACCCACATGGACAAAGTAGAGTCCATCTACTCCACTTCCTTTGTTTAGCGCGGAAATGGTTCCGTTGACGCTACCGTTCATGTAGTGCCACGCTTCTATGGTGAAGTTGCCTGTACTAATGTCAAAAGCAGATCCAGTAGCGGGTGCAGTCAAATAATCACCCGCCCCATCGAAGTACCCACTGCCGCCAATCGTTGCAGTGCTGTACTCAGCAGGGGGTGCAAACGGGCTGAAGCGTTGGACGCTGGTGTTGCCAAACACTGTGATTACAAAGTTGTTTGTGCTGGCGTCACGAAAACGATTGCTCTGGCAGGTAAGCAACTGCGTACCCGATACAGCAGTCAAAGCCGATGTGGGAACTGTGATTGTTGCCGCCGAGTAAAGCCCTGTCCCAACAATCAAACGCAGATTGGAGATGTAGCCAAAATATCCAGATGTGCCTCCAGACTCCGCGCCAATGTAAAGAATCTGGGCAGATTGGCTTGCTGCGTTAGAGGATGAATAGTTCCTCGTTCCGTTAACATAAAGGTTTAATGTGCCGCCAACTCTTGAAACTGCAACGTGGTTCCAAGTGTTTAGTGTGATGGTTCCGCATGTGTAGTTTCCGATTCCATCGAAAAACCTAACGTCACCTGTACCAGTAAGCGAGAAGTTTAAGTTGTTGCCAGAGCCGGTGACAATCTTTTGCGTGTATCCGGGGAATGATGTGGCAAACAAAAAAACTTCATAGGTAAAGTCATTTGATCCGATAGCAAATGCGCTGGGCGTTGCAAGGTAATCGCCCGTCCCATCAAAGTAGTTCGACCAGTTCGGGCCATACGGCGAGAACGAACCCTGCGTGGTGTTGCCGTTGCGGGTGATGGTGAAGTTGTTGGTGGACGAGTCTAAGAACGTATTGTTCTGCCCACCGTTCGTCCCATCACCGTGCAGCAGCATGGTGACATAGTTGAAGAATGGATCGGCAATAGCTTTTACTCTGCCAAGGAGTCCAAACCCCCTGGCAGACGCAGCGCCTCTAGTGGAAAGCAATGGCATTGTTTATCCTTCAGGCAAACTGAGTTTGAGCAGCAAGAACAGTAAATGTTGCAGACCCTGTTTTGATGATGGTGTATGAGTACACATCAATACCGCTGGCATTCCCGCTGGATGGGGCTGTGCCACCCTGCCAGCGTGTAGTCACGCCAGAGGTTGTACCGTCCACTTGCACTGCGCTGTTGAAGTAAGCAGTCGATCCTTGCGTCACCAAGAAGGCCACAGTGACCGACTGACCTGTGGACAGTGCAGTGTTCAGCGATGTACCGCTAGATGCGCGAAAGTTCACCGTCCAGTTGGCTGATGCGTTGGAGGTGTAGAACAGCACCGACTGCGTGGTGATGTCGTAGTTGATCGTGCCTGTGGCTGCTGTGGCCGAGACAGTAGCAACTTCGGCGGCATCGTTGAGCACGATGGCCAGTTTGCTGCTGGAGCCAGAGAATGTGTTTGTGCCTGTGAAGGTTTGATCAGATGCCAACACCGCATCACCAGTGCCAGTGCCTGCACCAATCGCTGTGCGGAAGTCTGAAGCACTCAGAGCCGACACAGAGTTGTTTTCGTTGAATCGTGGGAAGGTGATTGCAGACGGGTTTGTTACTGTGAACAAATTAGCGCCCAGAGTGGTGGCCCCAAGGTTTGTGCGTGCTGCTGATGCTGTTGATGCACCCGTGCCACCCTTATTGACCTTCAGCACTGGACCCGAATCAAACAGCGCATCAATGGTGTCCAAGTCGTTGTTGATCTTGGTTCCCCATGTGTCAGTGGACGCGCCGACCTCGGGTTTGGTCAGCAACAGGTTCGTTGTCGTGGTATCAGCCATTTTTCACCTCATGCGGCAATTTGCCATGTTTCCGTATTATCCGCAATTGGCGTCCATGTTTCACTGGTATCGCTGATTGCAGTCCATGTTTCTGATGTGTCGCCCAAAGGCGTCCAAGTTTCGCTATTGTCAGAAATTGCCGACCAGGTTTCAGATGTGTCAGGCTCTGGCATCCACCGCAGCCTGGCATCAACCACCATGCCGGACACGCCAGCAAACACAATCGATGCACTTTGCCTGCGAATGGCGTTGATGGCCATACCAGACTGAGCCTGGATCAGCACAGGCTGATTGACGATCACGCTGGTGCTGACCGTCATGGTGGCAAAGTCTTCGATCAGGATCTGGATCAGCGGCACTCTGATGGCGCTCACCGTCATGGCGCTTTCGTCCACCGCAGTAAACGCACCGATGGCCACCCTGATGGCGCTCACGCTGTCGCTGGATGCCGCCTCAAATGTGGATGCGCCAATGGCATAGCGCCTGGCTGAAATCGACACGCTGCTGGCAGCAGCAATGGCAGCCGCAGCGTCAAACACCGCATTGGCCTGCACCGTCATGGCGCTTTGGCCGGAAATCGCTATACCCGCAAATGCATACCTAATAGCCGACACCGACATGGTGCTGGCAGCTTCAATGGATACAGATGCGTTAGAAACAACAGTCGCGCCAACCGACATGGCGCTCGTTGCCGAGATCGAGACAGAAGGCTCAAAGGAGCCTCTGGAATAGTTGCCGACCCCGTAGGAGCCGCCGCCGTACCCTACCCTTGGGTCAGAGTATTGCCCGACTCCATAGCTGCCACGACCATATGCAGCCATGTCATGTCAGGGTAACGTCAAGATCACCAGCAGGGATGCGCAGCACATCGCCATCGTTGATGGTGCGTGCTGTGGACAAAGCAGCCCAAGCAATCAGGTTGCCGCCTGTGCTGGCGTCAAAAATACCAGCCCAGCCAATCGACCCCCAATTGCCGCCAGAGGCCGCTGCAAACTCGATGGCCGCAGCGTTGGTGGCGTTGGTGGGGCTTGTGCCGGACACGTTGATCGTGCCAGTGGCCACACGGGCGTAGCCGTTGCCTGTCACCTCAGTGCCGCCACCAGTATCCGATGGGGCAGCCGTGAACAGGCCAACAAACCAAGCTGTCGGGCGTGTGGCCGTGCCGCTGGTCAGGAGCCAGGTCAGCACCAGGTTTTCTGTGTGGTCGGTAAAAGATGACATATCCAGCCCTTATCCAAAAGTCTTTGCACGGGTCAGCAGCACACCGCCTGATGTCGATGCCCTATCGTCTGCTGTTCTCAAATCATTCAAGGCACGCTCATACAGCGTGGCCCATGTCTGAATTCTCGCATCGTCTTGCAAGTATGGAGCAGCCTGCAACAGCGCACCGTACAAATAGATGTCTGGACTTGATGCCAAAAGCCAATTGGTGGCCACACTGTTTGACAACTTTGTCAACTTCGCAAAATAGATTAACTCTGCCGTGTAAGTTCCATCAGGCGTTGGTGCAATCCGAAACTGATTGCCAACCACCGTGAAGAATCTGGGCTTACCGCTGGCCGTGTATTGGGATCGAACAGAGTCCATGTCATCAATGGACAAGAACTCCAATGGCTTGATTGGGTTGGTGCTGGTCAGCTTCAGGGACTTGGTTTCCAGAAAGTCGCTTGGCACAGTGCCGTACTCGGCATCAAAAGACGCATTGGCACGCACCATCATCTGGCGCGTGCGCAGTGTGCGCTCGATCTGCGCCTCGGCCAGAGAGATGAAGTCAGGGATGGTGGCCGACAGGTCAGACCTGTTTAGCCAATCACCAATCGATGTCTTCAACTCTGCGTATGTGCTAAGTGCCATTTTTAGCCTCTTTGTCCATTTCCTCTTTCACCACCCAGGTGTGAGGATGCCCAAATTCAAATGAGCCGATGTGTCCGATCTCATGGGATACGTCATGGTCGATATAAATCTTGTATCCAAGTTCTTGTGCCTTCTTGCAGAAAAACACATCCTCGCCCATGTAGCCCCGTGTAGTCTGCCAGGGCATATCGAACCATGGCTCAGACATACCCTCAAACACCTCGCGCTTGATGAGCATTATGCCAGTGCCAATGCTTCCGACCTCTTCCAATCCAGTGGAATCGGGCATGGTGTAAACAGGGATGCGCTTGCCATCGGCGTCATAGTTCTGCGCTGTTGGCCCTGTTGGCATTCTGCGCCGTGCGCAGTTGGCAGCCACGATGTGCTTATCATGCTTGAGCAAACGCTGCACCATGTCCTGGGGGAACGTCATGTCGCTGTCAATGAACAAAATGTGTGTGCACCCCTCTCGCATCGCGTCCAGGCAGAGATCTGCTCTCTGGTTTTGGATGATCGTGCCTTGCATCAATTTCAGACTGATGGCGTCTTCTGTGTTGAGCGTGTGATAGGCCACCATATTCACCATGCAATAGCAATAGTTGGTGTGTACCTGGTCACGGGCTGGGGTGCAGACTGCAATGTAGTTGCTCATACTTTTCCTGGTCGAGTCCTAAAAAATTGGTTTTCGGAGTCGTTCAACCAGCGTTTCATGTATGCCTGATCGTCAATCTTTCCCTCGGCCTTCATCTTGTAATACAAGGCTTCTGGAATGCTTGCCACCAAGTGCCACTCACCCGTCCAGTTGGCTTTCTCGTCAACTGCATTGTAGATGGCTTTGTTGGCTTCGAGAACAGCCGTGACGTCTTGCTGTGTCTCAATAGTCACATCACCTGTCTCGGCGTTTTCGTGCCAGATGCGGGTGATGCCCTGTTGTTCGTTGCGGTCAAAAATTCTTTTGTGGATCATCTTAAAAAAAAGGCCAGGTTTCCCTGGCCTTTTCCGTTGGCTTCAAATCAAGAAGTGATCAGGTCAGCGGCCAGGCCGTGGGCGTTTTCAGCCAAGACCTTGTGGCCCCATTCCACGATCAGCATACGCTTTTCGGCATCGCCTGTCTTGGCCAGTTCGACTTGCTGGTAAGGACGCAGCACGGTCATCTTGGCGTAGTCAGGATCGATCACCCAGGCGTCACGCTCACGCTGGAATCGGTTGGCAATGACCTGCACGTTGCCGAAATCGGAAACGTAAATGTCAACAGCGCCGACCAGGGTTGCAGGCTTTGCACCGCCGTCAATGTTGAAACGGCTGGAGGCGATACCAGAGAAGCCAGATACGCGCTGCTTGTTGACAGGACCGCACATCAAGATCTTTGGAGTGCCACCCTGCGACCACACTTTCTGGATCACATTCTTGAGAATGGTTTCGGTGAAGGTGCGAACGTTGCCATCGGTACGTGCGCTGTTGGGCAGCGTGGTGTAAGAGGGATCAACACCGTTGGTCTGCTTGTCGGTGTTTGTTTTCACAAACGCGCCGAGCGAGGCAGTTGCACGGGCAGTGGTGGTATCACCAGCGTTGGCGATAGCGCCATTGAGCATGGAGAACTCTTGGTCACGCTTCAACTCAGCGCCACGCTTGGCGATCTGATAAGCCAGTTCCGAACGACGACCAGCCTTGTTGACCACTTCTTCAGTGGCCGACAAGATGATTGTCTTGCGGCTGATCTGTGCGTAGTTTTGCAGACGCACTGTGGGGACAACAGCGTCAAAGCTGCTGACATCATCACCTTCCAACTGTGCGTTTGCAGCAGCAGCGGCCAGGGTGTCGGTTTGCCACTCATACAAGCTGTTGGACACGTTCTCACGGCCAATGTTGCTCATGTAAGGGGTTTCTTCGGGTGCAATGTTTGTGATCACATTGGACAGGTCTTCACGAATACCCTTGGCAGAGTATGTGGTGAACGTGTTAGCTACGATTGCCATTTTGGTTACCTCAATAAAAGTTCAATTGCAGAAGCCGCATCATCGACACGGCCAGTTTTTGCAAGACGCTGCTTTGCGCGAGTTGTCTCTGTTGTTGTCGAAACCCGACCCGCTGCACCTGGCTTGGCGGTTCGTGGGCCATTGTTCACCACAGGCTTGATGCCTTGACGCTTACTCACCATCTGGTCGTACATCGCCGCTTTACGCAGCAACAGCACTAACCTGTGGTCGTAAACGCTCTTCAAATCGTCTTCGGAAAAGCCCACCGATTTGGCAGACTCCAGCACCAGCGCCTTTTCGGCCTTCGCCTTCTTTGGATCTCTCCACTCAGGCAATGCCGCCAACAGCGCATCTTTTTCGCTCTCAAGATGCGCTTCCATGGCACGCTGCTGCTCTTGCTGGCTCAACTGAGAAAGGCGCTGCTGCTCGGCCTGAATAGCGTATGCCTTTTCCTGTCGCTCCCGCAAGACCTCTTTCTGCCGCACCCACTCGATGGGGTCTTCATGGTAAAGACGATCCAAATCGACTTGCGGCTCTGACGATTGAAGCTGGGCTTGCAATGCTCCCAACAATTGAGCGTACTGCTCACGCTCGGCCCGAACTGCCTGCGTTTCTTGCTCGACTTGCTTGCGCACTTCGGCAATCTGCTGCGTTTTTCGGGTGTAGTCCTGGGTGCGTGAGTAACCCTTCTGGAGTTCCTCCAGCGTCACAGCGACTTCCTTGCCATCTACCTTGACGGTGAAAGTCTGTGGCTGGTCTTGCTCCTCGGATTCCTCACTCTCCTCGGACTGTTCCTCTGCGGATTCTTCCTCTGGCGCGTCTTCCACACCAGACTCATCCTCCTCAGAGGCCGCTGCCTCGGTGTCCTCTTCAGACACCTCGGCTGGCTGCGTCTCTTCGACTTGCGCTTGTCCTTCTTCAGGGGCCAACATCTCAGAGATAGCACTGGCCGCATCGGCCATATTCATTGCTTGTATTTCTGCCATAGTTTTAAATCAGTTTTGGCGAACGGTCAATGGATCTTTGGGCAATCTTGCCGTTGTCCATGATCTTGATGAGTTCTTGCCGCAAGCCGTCAATGGCCTGCAACATACACCACGCCGTTTCGCGTTTTGCCGACTCCTCGGGTTTCGATGATCGAAATATCCAAAGTTGATCGTTTTCTAATTTCGCAATCGCAATGTTGAGGGTGTCATCCTCAAGTATTTGCTGGGCCTTGCGGCCCCTGCGCACTTGGTCTTCGTTTGTGGTCACTGTGCCATTCCGTTAAAGGTTGATGGTGTCGCCATCGGCGCTGGTGGCTGCTGCTGCTCAATAAACTGAGCCGCTTGCTGCTGGGCCAAGAGAGCCTGCTGGCGAATCGCTTCACGATCAATATTCTGGGCCGCATCAATTTCGGCTGTACTGATCTGTGAGTTGTACTTTAACTCAATTTCGTACTTCTTGAGATACAGGTCTTGAGCCATCTGGTCACGCTTCAAATCGTCATCCAAAAGCATTTGCTGGCGCTGGAGTTCCAGTTCTGCCGCCTTTTTCTGGATGTCGGCCTTGATGCTCTCGGCCTGCACCTGCGCCAAGATCTCCTCTGGCGTTGGCTTTGGCTGTGGAGGCGCTGGCGGCACATAGTCGGCAGGGATGGCCTGAAAGTAGCTGGACGAATCCTTAAATCCTGACAACTCGACAATCTTGCGCAGGGTGTTGCTGAACTGCTGTGGCGTCACCAGCGGGTTGGTGGGGCCAAGCTGCTGCAAGATCTGTTCTTGCTTGGCCAAGATCATCATCAGGGCTTGCAAACGCTCATTGGTGTCGCCATTGCCCAGGGCAATGTTGATGTTGGCGTCCATGCCGGCATCCCAGGCGCGTGGGTCAATTTGCACCCACTCGTTGCGCATCCGCACCATCCGAGCCTTATCCTGGTGGGTTGTCACCAGGAACAAGATGCCCTTGAACAGCTTCTTCATGCCCTCGGCCAAGATGCGTGCTGTCAACTCAATGCGGCCCTGGCTGGCTGAAATGGTGGCATTCACCGCAGCCTTGGTGCTGGACTGCAAGGCATCGGCGTTCAGGCCCATGGCCGCTTTGCTCATGCCTGTGCGGTCTTCCTTGATCTGGTCCATGTATTCCATCATTGGGAATGCAGCCTGACCGACAAATGGTGTGGTCAGCGGCTGAACCATGCCAGGCGCACGCATACGAATGATCGCGCCTGTCTCGTTGTTCAGCACATCATCGATGTTGACTTGGCCCTCGACCACCGCCGTGCGTGGGTGGATGCTCTGCGCCAGGCTGTCGAGCGTGTTGCGCAGAATCTCGGACTTGATTTCTTGCAGGTCGCGGGTAATGTCAAAAATGGACATCGCCTCAAGTGGGCTGGTGTGTGGCTCGGGGTCACATGGGAAGTCAGCAAATGGGATGTAGCTTGCTGGCAAATTACGCACCATCTTGTAGCCAGCACCCATGCAGCAGACCTTGCGCAACTCGGCAATGCCATCCCCGTCATAGTCAACACGCGCATACGCCTCGACATACAGCACTCGGCGCATCATCGGGTTAGCAGCGTCATTCGTGCCAAACGTGGTGGACAGCGGCTGTCGTGCCAAATATTCATCGTTGCTGTCCAAGTCTGTGGTGGACAGGTTTTCTTCGATCTCATCCTGGTCATAGCCCATGGCGATCAGGTCGGCCACCGTGGCCATCTGGCGGTGGGCAATGATGGTGGCGTCATCAAATGACCGTGCGCGGCGGTCCAGCAACAATTCCTCTGGCGGCACGGCCATGATCTTGATGCGGCCATCCTTGGTGATGCGCTTGATCTGCACATCGTGCAGCATGGGCGCAGGCATGACCACAGGCTGCCCCGTCATCGGGTCCACCGTGGTCAGTTGCATCTCATCCACACTAGGGTCAGGGTAAGACACCACAATCTTGACCTCGGCGCCAGGCTCTTGCATCAGCATTTGCAGCGTCTGCTCGTCCAGCCCCGTGTACTCCTCAATGCGCACGCGCTCTTCGTCTTCCCACCAAAACTTCGCAATGCCGCATTTACGCACCAGCGCATCCTTGAAAATTGCGTAAGTGGTCAAGAAACCAGCGTTGTCGTTCTGGAAAATGTAGTTCGCATAATCCGTGGCCTGCTGCGCCATCTTGACGTCTTCAGGGCCGCGAGGCGTGAACTCGACCACATTCTCCGAGTTGAAGAAAACGCGCATCAGGCTCGGCAGCATGGCGCTGACCGTATCGCGCACCTCCATGGCCACCACCTTGGAGTTGCCCTCCACCTCGTTGCCAAACAGGTCGCCACGGTAGTACTCAGTACCCTTGGCGCGTGTTGGCGACAGGTCGCTGTCCACATAACTGACCGCATCCACCAGGTCTTGCGAGATGATGCTTTCCAGTTCCGCATCGTCCATGGGCTTTGCGGCCACGATGTCGGTGTTGATGGCGTTGGTGATGTCTTGCTCGTTCATGGTTCGACCTTTGGATTTAGGACCACAACCATTTTAATTGTGGACAAATAGTATTTGAGGCAACTTTAATGGGAAAAGACCTTCATGGGCCAGCAAGATGTCCTCGAAATAACTGGCATCCCCGTCATGCGTCCTGTCTCTGAAGCCCACCTTTTGGGCCATCTCAGTCCTGACAATGGCCGAACTGACGTCAATTGACCCGCGCTGATAGCTTGTCTCGAAATACGAATAAGGCGGCAAGTCTCGGCCACCAGGCCGATTGTGAGAGTGCACCATGTCAAACAGCACCACATCCCCCTCACCCATCGCATAGTTCAAATACTCCACCGCCTTGGGGATGAAGTAATTGTCAGCATTGGTCAGCAGCAAATAGTCGCCCGTTGCTTGGTCAATCCCGATTTGACGCAAAGTGTGGCCATAGTCGTTGCACCTTGATGGCGTGCAGAAAAACTCAATCTGCCCAGGCTTGGCATCGGCAAAGTCTTGCATGATGTCCATGAATTCAGCATTCGGCCCATCATGGATCACTTTCAGCCGCCAGTTGCTGGCAGTCTGATTGATCCAGGACTGCACAAAAACGCGCAATTCACCATGGCGCTCAAACGCCACAGCCACCACATCAAGCGTCAAACCAGGCTTTTGCATATTCAGGTCGGTGGGTTTGCAGCCAGGGCAGCGCCTGGTCGTGCAGTTTCTTGGCGTCAAAGCCAATCGTGTGGCTGCCGATGTGGTGCACATAGCTGGCACTCACAAAATGGCTGTACCCCCGCTGGCGCAAATCCAAGCAGTGGACGTCATCCGAGTACCAGTTCAGCGGTGGAAACCCATCGCCAAACGCCTCTTTGTTGATCCACGCCAAGATCGGGCTGACCTCCTCGACCATCTTGATGTGGGCCTCAGACGGGAATTTGTAAAAGTGCAGCCTCTCAGGCGTTTCGGTGATGCGCACGTTTTGGCATGGCCGCGCTGCATCACTTCTTGCCGCCACCCAGCCAGCACGCACGCTGTGCATGGTGTTGATGATGGCCACATCTTCGAGCAGCACCTTGATGCTGTCAGGCGTGAGCACAATGTCATCGTTAGCCACAATCACCTGGTCGTAGTCTTGCAGCGCCCTCTTGATGATGTAGTTGTAATCATCGCCAAAGTTGCTCGGCTGGCCAAAGATCTTGAGAGTCGCGTCATACTTTTCAATGACCGACTCAGGACCGTGCAGATACACAGGATGCTCTGGTGCGTATTGCCGGATGCTCTCCAGCAGCACGCCCAGACCCTTGCCGTGCACAGTCGCAATACAAATAGGGATCATTTTTTCGCCTTGTTTCTCGCAGAGATCGCTGCCGCCTTGGCCTTGGCGTCAGCCTTGCTCGATGCGCCCCAAGCCTTGAGAGACAGCAGCAGCCGTGTTGGCTCCCCGCCCTTCATCTCAGGCCCAGGCATATTTCCCATGCGCGCCAAGAAGCTGGCACGCCGTGGGTTGTCACCAGACTTCACTGGCGCCTTGAGGTTCATGCCCTCAGCCTTGGCGCTGGCCCTGCCCTTGGCATTGAGGCCACCGCTTGGGCTTTTGCCCTCCTTGCGCTGCCAGGCAGGCGTCTTCATTTCTTGGCCTTCACGGGCTTGGCCGTTTTAGCCGATGCCTTAAACGCAGCAGCAGTTGGCGCACCCTTGCTTCCAGGCTTGCGCATCTTCTCCTTGCTGCCTGCCTCAATTCGCTCACGCTTTGCATGAATTGCTGCATATAAACCTTTCATGATTCGTCCTCCTCGTATTCGCCTTCCTCGTCCTCACCCTCTTGCTCGCCAGTGTTGGGTCCACCCAACACCCAAGCATCGCAGGTTCGGCTGGCTGCGCACTTGAAGTCAAAGATCTCGCAATAGCCCAGATCTGCCAACTCAATCGTGCCCCATGGGTCGGCCTCCATGCCAATGCCCTCGGCAATGCACTGCTTGATGCCATCAGACACATTGAATGCTGCGCAGTTGCCGCACAGGCTTTGTTTGGCGTCATCTGTGGAGACATCCCACTGGTCGGCCTTCTTCGCCCAAAACGCAGTGTTTGGCAGCTTTGGGTTTTCAGGGCCGTAGGCCGCGCTGGTGATCGCTTTGGCGCGGTTCTTCAGGTTGAGCGTGATGTCTTGCGTTGGCATGGGGCAGGCTTGGCCCTCTTCCATGTCATCGCCTTCCTCACGGTCCATGACTTGGCTCATGGTGCGTTGCATAGTGGCCATTATTTCTTGCTCCTGTTGGTTGCTGTGCGCTGCCCACGCATGGGCATCTTGGCCTCGCTCATCGCAATGGCGATAGCCTGCTTGGGGTTTTTCACCACCTTGCCAGAGCCACCGCTGTGCAGTTTGCCCTTCTTAAATTCGGACATCACAGTGCCGACCTTCTTTTGCGCTTTGCTCATTGGCATAGATTGCTCCTGTTGATCAATTGGCAGATTATGCGACTCTGGACAGGTTTCGGCGCAGCGGCTGGCTCCACTTGCTGCTGGCCGCTGACC
>JACCDT010460361.1_pt1 | contig 13563 bp, 23 predicted proteins | sample 7446291 | NCBI WGS metagenome assembly JACCDT01 (sample SAMN15323446, study PRJNA562643) | freshwater metagenome | isolation source: river surface water | place: USA:Blue River Watershed | collected 2017-08-17
CGGCTGCAGAGCCTGATGGTGAACGCCGAGGACGACTACGTTGATCAGTTCGAGGTGGTGAAGTACCCGGCTATCGCAGAAGCGGACGAGTGGCTCAACGGGGCGACGGAGCAGATCGAGTACGACCTGCCCGCCCCGGGCTCCGGGACCCACTCGCTGCTGCGGAAGAAGGGCGAAGCCCTGCACCCTGAGCGCTACGACCTCGACAAGCTCCTGCGGATCAAGAGCCAGAACAAGGGCGGCCGGTGGTGGAGCGCCCTGTATCAGCAGAACCCGGTGCCGGGCGACGGCGGGTACTTCGAGCGTGGTCAGTTCAGGCTGGGCACGCCGCCGCGCAAGCACGAGGCGAACGTGTTCATTGCCTGGGACTTCGCGATCAGCGAGAAGAAGCAGAACGACTACACCGTGGGCACTGTGGGTCTCCAGGATGACAACGACGTGCTGCACGTGGTCGACCAGGTGAGGTTCAAGAGCGGCGATGCGTTCTTCATCGTGGAGTCGATCTTGAATCTTGCTGCGAAATGGCACAATCCAGCCCTGGTCATTGGGTTTGAGGACGGCCAGATCTACCGCGCCGTCGAAGCTCTACTGAAGAAACGCATGCGCGAACGCTCGTTCTACCCTTCCACGATGGTCCTGAAGCCGATCACGGACAAGCTGGCCCGCGCCCGCGCGCTGCAGGGTCGGATGCAGCAGGGGATGGTGTCATTCGCGAACGCGCCGTGGTTCGAGCCGTTGAAGCTGGAGATGCTCCGCTTCCCGGCCGGCATGCACGACGACCAGGTCGACTCGCTCGCCTGGATGGCCCAGATGGTCGTGGGTCGGCAGGCCCCGAACAAGCCCAAGACAGCCGAGCTGCCGTCGTGGCGGGACCGGCTCACCGGCGCGAACGCGTCGCTCAGCCATATGGCGTCATGAGCTGTGCATCCGATCGCTTCACTCAAGGCCGTACGGACACTGCCGTGCGGCTGTGTGATCGAGCGGACGGTTTCACTTGGACCTCCTGTCCCGTCCGACTGGATATGGCAGGCGTCACGCTCACTGGCGATGGTTATGCGCCTTACCGCACTGGCCCACAAATGCCCGAAGGAGTCGACATGAGGAGTTGTGCAGCCTGCGGGGGCCTGATCGGAGAGCCGGGCAGGGCCTACGGCTACGCCGGGCGCTGGTGCCACTGCACGAAGCCGCTCCCGAACGACTACCCGCACGTCCAGTGGTTTCCGGAGATCAAGGAGGGCATCATGCCGCCTGCCACGAAGCTCGAAGATCTTGTGAAGAGCCGGCCCGCACCGATCAACACGACGACGACCTTCATCTCTCCCCCGGTCGCAACCCTCACTCCGGGCGAGTTCGTGCACTGGTTGCGCGGCTACTTTGCTGCAGGCGGCCCGAACACGCTCAACCAGGCGGACTTCAAGCGCATCGCTGAAGAACTCAAGCGGGTGCACACATGAGCTGCCCGAAGTTCATCGCCGACAGCTTCGCCATCCGCACGGCGACCCACCTGGCGCACCTGTCCTCGACCTCGTACGCCGAGCACGTGGCGCTGGGCGACTTCTACGACGGCCTGCTCGGCCTGGTCGACGAGTACGCCGAGATCTACATGGGTCTGACCCAGCGGATCAAGAACTTCCCGAACGTCGACACGCCGAACGACGAGCCGGTACAGATGCTGCGCGACTACCTGACGGAGTGCGTGCGCCCGGAGCTGGAAGAGGACCACAGCGAGGCGTTGAAGAACGTCCTGGCCGAGATTGAAGCGCTCACGGCGCGGACGATCTACAAGCTGGTGAACTTGAAATGAGCTTCGAAGGCCACGAGCTGTTCACGGAGATGCTGTTCGCCGACGCGATCGTCGGGGTAGGCTTTCCGTCGCACGCCGTGGCTGAAGCCGCCGTCAAACAGGGGTTGGCGGTCTTCAGCGGGAACCAGCACAACGAAGGGTGGACTTGGCTGCGGCCTAAGCTCGAAGCTCTACCGATGAACGATCTGATGGATCTGTACACCGGCTTGAAACTTCACGAGGTCACACGCCATGCCCGTCAATAGCTCACTCGCGCAGAAGGTCTGGGCCCGATACGCCTGGTGTCGGGACAACGGCCACCACAAGTTCGTGCTGAAGGCCGACAAGTGCGACCGCTACGTGCGCGGCGACCAGTGGGAGCAGGCGGACCTTGACGAGCTGAAGAAGGTCAAGCGGCCGGCGTTGACGATCAACAAGGTGTTGTCGACGATGTCGAACGTCATGGGCGAGCAGATCCGGAACCGCACCGAGATCAGCTACCGCCCGCGCTCCGGCGCGCGCCCGGAGACCGCCGACGTGCTGAGCAAGGTGTTCAAGCAGGTCAGCGACAACAACCGGCTCGACTGGAAACGCAGCGACATGTTCGCCGACGGGATCATCCGCAGTCGCGGGTTCCTGGATGCGCGCATCGACTACAGCGACCAGGGCTTCGGCGAGGTCCGCATCGAGAAGCTGAACTCGAAGAACGTCGTGATCGACTGCGACGCGGAAGACTATGACCCCGACACCTGGTCGGACGTGAGCATCACGAAGTGGATGACCGCTGACGACATCGCGGTGCTCTACAACAAGGAAGACGCCGACTACCTGCGCGGCCGCGACCACAGCTCGTTCATGTATGGTGCTGACAGCGTGCAGACGTTCCGTGACCGCTTCGGCGAGCAGTTCACGACGATGTACTCGGGCGGGTACACCGACACGAAGAGTCTGCGCAATCTACGCGTCATCGACCACCAGTATCGCGAGCTGGACCGCCAGAAGTTCTTCGTGAGCCTCGAAGGCGACATGCGCCCGGTGCCTGCCGACTTCGACGCGAACCGCATCGCGTTCTTCGTCAACCAGTTCGGATTCAAGATCGTCACGAAGGTCGTGCGCCGCATCCGCTGGACGGTGGTGTGCGACAGCGTCGTGCTGCACGACGACTGGAGCCCGTACAAGCACTTCACGGTGGTCCCGTACTTCCCGCACTTCATGCACGGCCACACCATCGGCCTGGCCGAGAACCTGCTGGGCCCGCAGGAGCTGCTGAACAAGGTCTCCAGTCAAGAGCTGCACATCGTCAACACCACGGCGAACTCGGGCTACAAGATCAAGGCCGGGTCGCTGACGAACATGACGGCCGAGGAGCTGGAGCAGAAGGGTGCTCAGACCGGGCTGGTCATCGAGGTCAACGGTGACCCGGACAAGGACGTGCAGAAGATCGCGCCGAACCCGGTGCCACAGGGCCTCGACCGCATCAGCTTCAAGGCCGAGGAGCACATCAAGACGATCTCCGGGGTCAGCGACTCGATGCAGGGCTTCGACCGCGAGGACGTGGCCGCCAAGGCGATCCAGGCCAAGCGCCAGGCCGGCAGCACGAACCTGGTCAAGCCGCTGGACAACCTGGAGCGCACGAATACGATCCTCGCGCGCAACGTGCTGGACCTGATCCAGGGCTTCTACACGGAAGAGCGCCTGCTGACGATCACGCACGACGAACTGACGGGCGAGTCGGAGACCTTCGGCATCAACCAGGTCTCGCCCGAAGGCGAGGTCATCAACGACTTGACCATCGGCGAGTACAGCGTCTCGGTCAGTTCGGTCCCGGTGCGCGACGCGTTGGAGGACAGCCAGTTCGAACAGGCCCTGGCGCTCAAGCAGATGGGCGTGCAGATCCCGGACAGCGTGCTCATCGAGTCGAGCCGGCTGATGAACAAGAAAGAGATCGTGCGGCGCATCGAGGGCGACAAGGACAGCCCCGAAGCCCAGGCCCAGGCCGAACTGCAGCGCCGCGCACAGGAAGCCGAGGTCAGCAAGGCCGAGGGCGAAGCCGCCTCGAAGCACGCCGACGCCGGGCTCAAGCAGGCCAAGACGCAGAAAGAGTCCGTGCTGGCTCAGAAGGAAGCCGCCACGCCGCCCGAGGTCGACGACCCGGGCAACCCGATGCTCGACATCGCGGTGGCCGAGCACGAGATGGACCTCAAGGAACGCGAGTTCGAGCACGAGAAGACCATGGCCTACATGGAGCTGGGGCTCGAACGCGAAAAGATGTCCGGTGACCTTCAGCTGAAGGCCCAGGACATGGCACAGAAGCGCGAGATGCAGCGCGTGGAGCAGGCACGAGCGGCAGCACAAGCCGCGCAGAAACCGCAACCGCAAGGAGCCCCACGATGAGTACACCTGACGCAGATGCCGTCGCCCGCGGCGACGTGTTCGAGTCGGACGAGAAGTCCGACACCCTCGACGACCTGCCGGAGAACAAGCCGGAAGAGAAGGCCGAGACCGAGGTCGAGGACAAGACCGAGGACAAGACCGAGGACAAGACCGAAGAGAAGGTCGAAGACAAGGTCGAAGAGAAGCCCAAGAAGGACACACGCATCCCGCTGTCCCGGCACGAGGCGTTGCTGGCCAAGGAGCGCGAACGCCGCGAGGCGGCCGAGCGCCAGGTCGCCCAGTACCAGAACAGCACGCAGGTCGCCAAGACGAACGAAGACCTCACGAAGCTGGAAGACACGGTCCTCGACATGGAGGGCAAGTACAACAAGCTCATGGCCGACGGCGAGGTCGAGAAGGCCCGCGAGCTGATGACGAAGATCCGCCAGACGGAGCGCTCGATCATCAAGGCCCAGAGCGACGCCCAGATGGCCGTCGCCATGGCCCAGGCCGCCGAGTCGGCGCGCTACAGCATCGCGCTGGAGCGCATCGAGGAGGCGTACCCCGCGCTGAACGAGGACCACGACGATTACGACGCCGAGAAGATGGCCGACGTGGCGGACCTGAAGGCGGTGTACATGCGCCGCGGCATGACGCCCACGCAGGCGCTGCAGAAGGCCGTGCTGAAGTTCTTCCCGAAGACGGAAAGCCGGGCCCAGGAAGACGCCACCACCGTCGCGCCGCGCGTCAGCGAGAAGGACGTGGCCGCCGAGCGGAAGAAGCTCGCCGCGGGCAAGACCGCCGACGCCGTGACGCGCCAGCCGGCGTCCACGAGCAAGGCAGGTACGGACAACACCCGTACCGTGAGCCTCACGCCCCAGGACGTGATCAAGATGTCCCAGGACAAGTTCGCCAAGCTCGACGAGGCGGAACTGGCCAAGCTGCGCGGAGATGAACTGTGAACCACATCCACTCACCCGACACCACCGACCCTGGCATCGAACGCGAGATCATCGCCAAGGGCCTGACCGCGCCGCGCATCACGCCGGCCGACCTGGAAGCGGCCATTGCGCATACCGAGTACGTCAAGCACGTGTCGTACTCTGGGCAGGTGCTCCGCTGGGCGGTGCTCACAACCCACAACGGGTACGCCGTGACTGGCCGCCCCAGTGCGGCTGTGTCGCCGTCCAACGACGACGAAGAGATCGGCAAGAAGATCGCCCGCGAGAACGCCAAGCAGGAACTATGGCCGCTGCTGGGCTACGCCCTGAAACAGAAACTTCACGAAGGGACCTGATCATGACCAAGCAAGTGCGCATTGAGAACGCTGACCTGTCGACCTACAAGGTAGTGGTCGAGGTCTGGGACAAGGGCTACCCCGAGGGCGAACCCGACAAGCTCGCTCGAACCATCGAGCTGAACCACCCGACGGCCATGACCGGCACGGATTGCTACATCACCAGTACGCGCTATCTGGTGGTCAGAGAGGCGCCATGAAGCCCCATCAGGAACGCGTCGTGGCCGAGAAGGCCGAGCTGGACGGACGCATCGAAAGCCTCCGCGCCTTCATCGGCGGGGAGACTTTCCCGCACCTCGACGCATCTGAGCGGGAGCGCCTGCGTCGGCAGGCGTACATCATGAAAGAGCTGAGCCAGGTGCTTGGCGAACGCATCAAGGCGTTCTGATCAACGAGACGGGCCGGGCCACCTCCCGACCTAGTCTCCTTGCGCCGTGAAAGTCGGCGTTTGAGCGTAGACGGCCCCGGTTGTCTACGCTCTTTTTTAGAGTAAGATCCACGCCAGCGCGAAAGCGCCCTCGGTAAAGGCAAGCTCCCGACAGTAGCTTCCCCTCGTGAGTCGAGACGACACATCGACGTAGCAAGCCGGCTTCGGCTGGCCACGTCTTTCTACTCTCTCACGGAGATCGCCATCATGGCATTGACCAATTTCGGCCTGTTGACGGCTGAGCAGAAGACCATCTGGTCCATGGATCTGTGGAAACAGGCCCGCAACCAGTCCTTCGTCAACAAGTTCCTGGGCAAGGGCCCGACTTCGATGATTCAGCACATCACCGAGCTGAAGAAGTCGGAAAAGGGCGCCCGCGCAGTGATCACGCTGCTGGCCGACCTGACCGGCGACGGCATTGCCGGCGACCGCACGCTGGAAGGCAACGAAGAGGCGATGCAGACCTTCGACCAGGTCATCCGCATCGACCAGCTGCGCCACGCCAACCGGCACGAAGGCAAGATGGCCGACCAGAAGTCGGTTGTCGAGTTCCGCAACAACAGCCGCGACGTTCTGTCGTACTGGCTGGCCGACCGTATCGACCAGATGGCCTTCCTGGCGCTGTCGGGTGTGGCCTACACGAAGAAGAACAACGGCGCCAACCGCACCGGTTCTGACCTGCCCTTCCTGGAGTTCGCTGCTGACGTGTCGGCACCGACCGCCGCGCGCCGCGTGCGCTGGAACGGCACCACCAAGGCGATCGTGCCTGGCGGCCTGACCTCCGACGTGGCCGCGGCCGACCTGCCGATGTGGGAGCTGTTCGTGCAGCTGAAGGCTTACGCCAAGGAACGCTATGTTCGCGGTGTGATGGACAAGGGCGAGGAAACCTTCCACGCCTTCCTGACCCCGACGGCGATGGCGAAGCTGAAGCTCGACAGCACCTACATGCTCAACGTCCGTCACGCTCAAGAGCGCGGCAACAACGAGCTGTTCACCGGGTCGAGCGTGAAGATCGACGGCATCTACCTGCACGAGTTCCGCCACGTCTACAACACCGCGGGTGCTGCGTCGGCTTCGAAGTGGGGCAGCGGCGGTCTGATCGATGGTTGCCAGATTCTCTTCTGCGGCGCCCAAGCGCTGGGCATGGCCGACATCGGTGCGCCCGAGTGGAACGAGAAGGGCTTCGACTACGACAACCAGCAGGGCATCTCGCTGGGCAAGATCATGGGCTTCCTGAAGCCCAAGTTCGGCACGATCTACGAGAGCAACAGCGTCGAAGACTTCGGCGTGATCTCGGCGTACGTGGCTCAGTAAACCCCCGAACCGGAGCATCACACCATGTCTCTCTTGAAAGCATCGCGCACTGCGCAGTGGCCTCTGGTTGCTGAGTTCACCTGGAACTTCAGCGACACGATGGTCAATTCGGCGGGTAACACCGTCGACTTTGGCTCGTCGAACCTCGGCGGCGCCGCGGGCATCTTCGAGATGATCCCGCTGCCCCCGAACGCAATCGTGGTTGGTGGCGACATCATCATCGAGACCGCGTTCGACACCGCCGGCTACGACATCACCGTGGGCGACTCGGCCAGCGCGAACCGCTACCTGGCATCCACGGACCTGAAGGCCTTGAGCCGGACGGCCCTGGTCCCTACGGGCTACCGCAGCCTCGGCGAGAACCTTCGTGTGGCGTTCTCGTCCGACGACGTGTGCACCACCGGCAAGGCCACGATCCGCGTGCACTACGTGATCTCGGGCCGGTCCAGCGAAGTCCAGGTCGCCTGACCTGAGTAGCGAGAGGCGGGGCTACGGCCCCGCCTCCACATTTACGCAAGGAGCGTACCCATGAACTTCATCTTCTTCCGCGATAAGGTCGTGGCCTCCACGTCGGGGCACACCATCGGCTTCAAGAAGGGTGAGCCCACCCACGTGCCGCCCGAAGCCATCAAGGACGTGATCGCCGCGGGCGGCGTGCCCGAGGACGAAGAGTTCGACCCGGACCCGCAGCCCGAAGGCGTTGTCGAGCCGAACGACCCGGTCGAGCGCCAGGCCGCAATCTTCAAGGCCTTCGAGACGATCGTGAAGCGCGGTCGTCGCGAGGACCACACCGCAGGCGGCACACCGCACCAGAAGGCGCTGGCCGCCGAACTGGGCTGGCCGCTGCAGGCCAAGGAACGTGACGCCGCCTGGGTCGCGTTCAACAACGTCGGCAAGAGCGAATGAACTCGTCCGAGGCTCTCGAAGTTTTCCGTGAGGAGATGAACGACGAGGCCACTCCGTACCTCTGGAGTGATGCCCTCGTGTTCCGCTACTTCGACCAGGCGCAGAAGAACTTCTGCCGCTGGACGGAAGGCATCGAGGACTCGACGACCCCCGCAATCACCCAGGCGACGGTCGCGCTTGGCGTCGACTGGGTCGAACTCGATCCGCGCGTGCTCAAAGTTCGGGAGGTGGTCAATGTCTCCACCGGCCGTCCGTACAAAGTCCACAACATGGAAGACGCGGCTCGTTTGGGCGTCGTCTTCAACGGACGTACCGGCCAGATCGAAGCGTTCGTGACGGGGCTGTCGAAACACACGCTCCGCGCCTGGCCGCTGCCGACGGAAGACACCGACATCGAGCTGCGCGTGTTTCGTCTCCCGCTGGTGAGCATCACCGACGTAGGCGACGAAGAGTTCGAGATCGACGAGCAGCACCACATGGCGCTGCTGCTCTGGGCCAAGGCGATGGCCTACGGCAAAGAGGACGCCGAGACCTTCAACAAGTCCAAGCGCGACGACTACGAAGTGCGCTTCCGCAGCTACTGCGAAGCGGCCAAGAAAGAGCAGGGGCGTCTGCGCCGCAACGTCGGCACGGTCGCATACGGTGGACTCTGAAGGGCACCATGAAACCCGAAACCGTCACAGAAGCGTTCCCGGCAGTCGCCGCCAAGGTCGGCTGGACTGGTGCGTTGATGAGCGCCGTAGGAGCGGTGTCGCTCACGGACTGGATGGCCGTCGCGGGCTTTCTCGTGGCGCTCATCGGTTCGATCGGCGGCCTGCTCCTGAACGCCTTCTTCCGCTTCCGTCGAGATCGGCGCGAGCAGAAGGCGCATGACGAACACACGAAGCGCGAGCAGTCGATCTACGACTTGCACGCCGCCGAGATCCTGTCCCGGGCGCGCATCCCTCCGGACAAACCGGTGAACCTCTGTCCGGAGATCCCTCCGCTTCCGTACGCAGACACTGACTGACATGACGCCGCAAGCCCGCGCCTCCATCCTCGTTGCCGTCGCGCTGCTGCCGGTGACGGGCGGGCTCGTGGCTTCGTGGGAAGGCACGGAGTTCACACCTTACCGTGACCTGGGCGGCGTGTGGACAGTGTGCGAGGGCGTCACCGGGCCGGCGGTCATCCCAGGCAAGGTGTACAGCCGGCAGGAGTGCCGCGACCTGCTCAACGGCGAACTGCGCAAGCACGCGCTCGGTCTGGCTAAGTGCCTCACCGTCGTGCCGCCGCAGCCGGCGCTCACGGCGTGGATCTCATGGGCCTACAACGTCGGCGTCGGCGCTGCGTGCAGCTCGACCCTCATCCGCTTGGCCAACGCCGGACAGTTCGAAGCGGCGTGTCGTCAGCTGCCGCGTTGGAACCAGGTCGGCGGCAAGCCTGTGCAGGGACTGACAAACCGGCGACATGCTGAGATGGCCTGGTGCCTCTACGGCCTGGGCCTCTCTCCCCGCCCGACCGGAGTGATGGTATGAACCGCTACCTCAGCCGCAAGTTCGTCACCGCGATCCTGACGCTCATCAGCGTGCACTGGGCGTTGATCGAACGTCTTATCTCTGCTGGAGACTACAAGGCGGTGGTGCTGGGCGTCGTGGCGGCGTACATGGCCGGCAACGTCGTGCAGAAGGCCGTGGAGAAGGGGTCCGCGCCGTGATCCCGCCCAGCATCTACATCGCCTTCGTCGTCGCGGCGCTGAGCCTGCTTGGCGGCTTCGGCATCGGTGCGAAGTGGACCGGGCACGAACTGCTGCGTTTGAAGGCCGCCCACGCTGAAGCGCTGGCCAGCCAGGCCCGCGACGCACAGATGCGTGAGGTTCGAGAGCGCGCGGAAGAACGCCGCTTCAACCTCCGGATTCGGGAGACTGCTGATGCCGCCAACCTACAAGCTGAAGATGCCCGGCGCAGTGCTGCTGCTGTCGCTTCTGAGCGTGACCGGCTGCGCGACGCATACCTCGACGCCTTCACTGCCAGTCGAACCGGCCCGGATTCCGCCGCTGCCCCAGGCAGCGCGCCAGCCGCCGGCGCCGGCTTGGTGCTTGCCGGACTGTTCGACCGGGGTGCAGACCTCATACAGAGCTGCGCGGCAGCTCTTGATCAATCCCGGATCGCCGGGCTCGCCTGCGAGCGCTCCTACGACTCGCTGACTCTTATCTCTACGAAGGATTGACCATGGCCGCGATGACCGAAGTCCTGGTTGAAACCCTGGTTCACAGAACCCTGCTTGAAGGGCTGAAGAACTGCGTTCGGGCTGTCGCGTTGTAAGCGACAATCTACTGTCTTCGATAGATTCACCGGAGAACAAGGCATGAAGATCATCTGCGACACCACATTCCTCGACGGCGTAGACCGTTTCGAGGCCGGCGACGCCCGCACGGTCGACGACCAGCACGGCGCCTACTTCGTGGCCAACGGCTGGGCGCACCCGGCCGGCGCCGAGCCGGCAGCCGCCGCAGCCGCCGCCGACAGCGTCACGCTGGCGGTGAACAACGGCACTCTGGGTCAGGCGGTGCGCCATGGCTAAGTTCGCCGTTGACGCCGTGCTGGACGGCACCCTGGACATCATCGCCACCGCCACCAAGCTGGTGGTGTGCAGCGCCCAGCCCACCACCTACACCGAGGCCAATTCCACCTACGCGCTGGCCGACATCGTCATCGACAGTGGCGACTTCACGAAGGCGAACGGCGACACGTCCGGCAGGAAGATCACCATCGGCGCGCAGTCGTCGGTGCTGATCGACGCCAGCGGCACCGCCACGCACATTGCGCTGGTCATCACTGGCAGCAGCACGCTGCTGTACGGCACGACGTGCACCAGCCAGGCGCTGACCGCCAACGGATCGAACACGGTCAACGTGCCGGCGTGGGACATCGAGATCGCCGATCCGGCGTGATTGGCCGCGTTCATGACGCCGCTCGTCTGGCTCCACCTCGTTCTGCAGTGCACGCCGCTGGGCGCGCTGCTGGCGAACCAGCATTGGGCGCTGATCCACGAGGGCCTGCACGGCAACCTGCCGCGGTGGCAGACGGCGGCGCTGTGTACGTTGTTCGGCTCGTCGATGGGTGCGTTGCAGCGGTATCACACCCGGCACCACATGAACAACCGCATCAGCGAACGCATCGACGCGCTGCCGGCGTGGCTGTACTACCCGCAACTGCTGGGCGGCCTGTACGTGCTCGAAGTGCTGCTGTGCCTGACGCGCTGGTCTGGACCGTTGATCCTGCTGGTGCAGGTCGGACTGCTCTGGGCCTGGGGCTGGTGGTACGTCGGCGCCTTGGTCGTTCGGGCGCTGCTGATCAGCGTGATGGACTACGTGTACCACTACGGCGGCAGCATCGAACTCAAGCAGGGCCACGACCTGGACGCAGGTCGGTGGGGCGAGCGCTACCTGCTTGGGGCCAATCTCCACGGAGCCCATCACCGATCCCCGCTGACGCCGGGGCCTGATCTGCGCGTCACCCAGTACACCGGCCGTCTATGGCCGGCGATCTTCAACCAGTTCAAAGGACCGATCCATGTTTGACATCCGCACTCAACTCGTCCGCCCCGGCCGCGACTCCATCTACCGCTGGACCGACAAGGACGCCAATTTTGCAGCCGCTCTCCTGGCGTCGCTGACCGGCGTGCTGACCGCTGCCATGCAGGCAGCGGGTGGGGAGCCCGTGGCCGGCGCCAAGTCCGTGACGCTGCACGTCAAGGCGACCTTCGGCGGATCGCCGTGGATCGACGCGCCGATCACCCTGGCGTCACTGACCGACGACGACGAGCGGGCCGTCATGGACGCGCTGTCCGATGCGGTCCGGCCGTTCCGCGACGCTGCGGCCAAGACCAAGGGCTAACGGCCGATCATGACCGTCAGCCACAAAAACCGCGTCCAGATGTCGGTGTCCGGCACGCCGGGCACTGGCACGATTACGCTCGGCTCGGCAGCGAGTGGGTATCAGTCGTTCTCGGCTGCGCACGGTGCAAACGCCACGGTTGACGTGCTCATCACCGACGGCACAGCCTGGGAAGTGGCGCGGGCTTGCACGTACACGCACAGCGGCACCACGCTGTCCCGCGGCACGCTTGAGGCGTCCAGCACTGGCAGCGCGATCAGCCTGACATCGGCGGCTGTCGTGTCGCAGATTGCGACAGCGGATCGTGGCCGGCAGTGGATGGCGGCAGCACTGGATCACGTCGCAGGCACTGACGCCGCCACCACGATGGAGTGCAATACGCTGTACGTCGTTGACATGAGCGCATGGGCAACGGCAGACCGCACATACACGCTGCCAGCAACTGCCGCTGTCGGCGACCGGGTTGGCGTCATGGTGTCGGCCGGGAACGCGACGACGTTCGAGTTGATTCTGACCGCGGCCAGTGGCGATACGTTGAATGCAGTCGCAGGCGGAACCGAATGGTCGCGTGTGTTCATAAGCGGCGAGATTGTGATCATGCGCTGCGTGGCTGCTAACGCGACATGGGTTGTCGAAGTTGACGGAAGGATTCCGCAGGTCTGCGTGATGCGCCTGTCCACATCAACGTCAGGCAGCGAAACCGGATCGACCTGGACCAGCCCGACAAGCAAGAGCGGCGCGTGGACTGCAGACGCTGACAACGCAAGTCTTGCGTCGACCGCCAATGATCGGTTTGCCGTGCGCAGGGCCGGGAATTACATGCTCAATGCAGGTGCCAGAGCAGTCAACCAAATTGCAGACCAGGGGCAATTCGGTGTTGTGCTCTGGAAGAACGGCACGTCGACACTAATCGGCACTAACCAGCAGTTTGCAAGCGGACCTTCATTCACATACAACCAATGGAGCATGCCTGCCGTGCCACTCGCTGCCGGTGACACGGTGAATTACCAGTTCCTGTCGTCAGCAGGCAGCCGGCTCCTGTACGCCAGCGGCTACAACTCATTTTTTGCCGGGGCGGAGCAACTGTGATCTACACCACCACAAATGCTGCTCTGGCGCTTCAGTACCTGGGCTTCAAGCCGAACGTCGACTTCTACGCATCTGAGCAAGCGGATGGGTCTATCGAAGTGTCGTGGCTGTCTGCTGCTGAGCAGCCGGATCAGGCAGCAGTGGCCGGTGCCGAACTGGCGGCCGTCAAGGCGATCCGCATTGCCGCCATCAACGCCGAGTGTCGCGCCCGCCTTGTCGCTCGGTTCGGCGACGCTCTGGAGAAGAACAGCCGTGCAGTTGGTGCGTACGGTCCAGCCGATCAAGCAGCGCTCAAGCCCGGCATCGAGGCCATGATTGACGCCAGCAACGCCGCGTCGAATGCCGTGCTCGCAGCGGCCGACATCGCAGCAGTGGAGGCGGTCACGGTAACGTGGCCGGCGATCTGATGGCACTCCGACCGATCAACGGCGAGCGCCGAAACGCTCAGGTGCGCGCCCAGACCGCACTCGACGGGACCGAAAAGCCCGCCGCGCAGACC
>JACCDT010786569.1_pt1 | contig 13552 bp, 12 predicted proteins | sample 7446291 | NCBI WGS metagenome assembly JACCDT01 (sample SAMN15323446, study PRJNA562643) | freshwater metagenome | isolation source: river surface water | place: USA:Blue River Watershed | collected 2017-08-17
GACACTCCTGAAGGGTCTGTCCTGGACCCCGCGACCACAAGCCGCAACAGTACCCGCAATGCAGGTTATCTCACCGGACTTGCTTTTCAGGCTCCGCCCGTAATCCGCGGGGGGTTGAAAGGTGCAGGGGCTCTTCTCAAAGTCCCCGCGCTGGAAAAAGCTGCTGCCGCGGGGATGGGTGCTGGCCTGCCTCCCGCGACAATGCGTGGGTCGCAGCGTGGGGCGGTGAGCCTTGGCGGGGCAGATGATTTATTGCTGACTCATGCGTTTGACCCTCAGAGAGCCAAAGCTATTGCTCAGGATGGTTTCCTCCGAGCACCCTCTCTCGGGATAACCACAGCGCATCAGCCGGCTGGGGAGGTGCAAAAAGGGACTGGAATGGGCTTCGACCCACTGCAGTCTCGTTTCGTCTTCCGCGCAGGCGCAGTCAATCCTGAGACAGTAATGGGCACCCTTATCAACCGAGATGGGTACTTTGCCAACCCTACTGGAAGAGCAAAAACAGTTTTCGGTTTGCCTGATCTGACAAGAGAGGGCGACCTTTCGCAAGAAATCGCGGATTTGCTTGCACGTCAAAAGCGGGTGTATGGGCTTGATGATCTTCGTCTTGGCGAGGGCCTTCCGAACAGCCCCAGCCATGTTATGGAGATCGCAGCAAGTCCGACTTTCAAATCTTGGAAAGAGTTCGAAACCTCCCCGGCGGGGGCTGGTACTCTACGCCACGGATTAAATTCGGAAGTTTTGGGAAGAGTTCGCCAAGCAGCTTCTGACCGTATTATGCGAAAGTACAAGTACGCTACAGCGGACGATGTGCATGATGTGGGGCTGGATCTGGTGCGGAAGATGCACGGAAAGTATGACGGCGGGCCCAGGCTCTCAACACTGGAGCCGTACATCGAGCACGCCAAAACGGCTCCTTCGAACATGGCAGAATTCAAGGTCCTTCAAAAGCTCCCCCTGCATCCCGCGGATGCGTTTATCTGGTATCCGAACGGGGAGGCCCGTGCACAGCAGACAATGGCCCCGTTTCTCAATAAGGGCTTTCGCGTAATCGGCCCTGATACGTTGGAACAGAACGGTCTGATGCAAAGGGCTTCCCAGGAATACGGTAACTGGGGATATACGCACGAAGTAGAGGATTGGGCCCGCAGCCTCCTCCAGCTCGTCCCGCCGACCGGCGAACTCAAACTCCCGCCCAAGCTCAAATGATTCAACGCCCGCAAGAGATCATCTGGGCTCCGCAGGAGGGCCCACAGACCGCCCTGTTGCAGTGCCCGGTCTTTGAGGTTTTCTACGGAGGGGCTCGCGGCGGCGGGAAAACTGACGGCATGGTCGGGGATTGGATTCAGCATTCCTCCCTCTACGGAGAGAACGCTGTTGGAATCTTTGTCCGCCGGAACCGGACGCAGTTGTCTGAAGTTATCGCCCGGACGAAGCAGCTCTTCCCCAAGCTCGGGGCTCGCTACAACGAAACCAAGAGTGAGTGGAGGATGCAGGGCGGCGGCCGGCTTCGCTTTGTCTACCTGGAGCACGACGCAGATGCGGAAAATTACCAAGGCCACAACTACACTCGGGTCTATATCGAGGAAGTCACCAACTTCCCCTCCCCCGGGCCGATCAATAAGCTCAAAGCGACCCTACGCTCCGCAGCCGGGGTCCCGGTTGGGATGCGACTTACAGGTAATCCTGGAGGCCCTGGTCATAACTGGGTCAAGGCCAGGTACATAGACCCGAACCCGCGAGGCTTCACAGTCATCAAAGATACCGAGTCTGTCATGCTGACCTCGGGGAAGCTTATTGAGGTCAGCCTCGAGCGGGTGTTTATCCCCTCAAAACTGTGGGACAACCCGCGTCTGCTCGACAACCAGCCCCAGTACGTCCTCCAGCTCAAGCAAACCGGGTCCGAGGCGCTAGTAAAAGCCTGGCTGGACGGCAATTGGGACATGATTCAGGGGGCCTACTTCGATGATTTCGACCCTACGAGGCACATAATCTCGAGCGAAACCCCTTTGCCCAAGCATTGGACCCGCTTCCGTGCTATGGACTGGGGTTCGGCCCGCCCTTTCTGTGTCGGCTGGTATGCCGTAAGTGATGGTTCGGGTAACTTTCCCCGCGATGCCTTAATTAAGTATCGTGAATTCTACGGTTGGAACGGAAATCCCAACGTCGGCTTGAAGATGAACGCGGCCGCAGTTGCCGAGGCCATCAATCAGCGGGATGAGCTTGACCGGAAGGCAGGATTACGTCTCAGCTATGGCCTCGCAGACCCCTCGATCTTCATCGAAGACGGCGGCCCTTCTATCGCGGAGATGATGCTTTCCCGCGGGTGCCAGTGGGCTCGCGCAGACAACAAGCGCATCCCCGGCTGGCAGCAGATGCATGTTCGACTGCAGGCTGAGCCTCCGTTGCTCTATTTCATGGATTGCTGTGAGCACACGGCCCGCACAATCGCCACTGTTCAGCACAGCGAGTCGAAGCCGGAGGACCTGGATACTGAGGGGGAGGACCACGCAGTGGACGAAACTCGCTACGCTTGCGCATCCCGCCCCCTGGTAACATCATTGTCAGGTGACGACCGTGTCTGGGTACCCCCCAAAACAATCGAGCGCATGACTTTCAATGATCTTGTCGCCGCCAGCCGAGCTAAACGGCTCGCCGCGGAAAACCGGGGATTCTGATGGACGAAATTGTAACTGGTCAGCCGGCTGATGCGCCCGAAACCCCGGCGCCGAAGGACTATCGAGCTTTCCTGACCCAGGTGGAGACCCGGGAAAAGCTCATCCAGGACAAATTCTCGAAGCCGGGAGATGAAATCTGGGAAATCTACGCCGGAGACCAGGCCGAAAAGACCCCGTTCAACATTCTGTACTCCAACACGGAGATTCTGGTTCCGAATGTTTTCTCCGCGATGCCCAGGCCGATTGTATCCCGAAGGCACAAGAAAAAGAACGAAGACCTCGCGGCCCGCGCAGCCCAGGAAATGGCCTCGTACTGCATGGATACGAATCTGAGTGGTTATCCGAGCTACTTGGATGCAGTCGAGACAGCCGTGCTGGATGCGGCGCTCCCCGGTCAGGGGCAAATTCGCGGGCGTGTGGTGAATGGTATCGCTTGCATCGACTACGTGCCGTTCAAGAATTTCATCTGGGGCTACTCCATGCGGTGGGAGGAGATGCCCTGGGTATCCTTCCGCCACGACAAGACGAAAGAGGATTTGGTCCGGGAACTGGGGTTGCAGCCCGACGTAGCCGACAAAATCGTCACTGCCTCCGAAGAGGGTGACGATGCGGCAAAGGACAAGGGTCCGCCCACCATCGCGGTGTATGAAACCTGGAATAAGGCAACCAAAAAGGTGCTCTGGCTCACAGCCGCGCACCCGCAGTGCTGTGTTCTCGAGCAGGATGACCCCCTGCAGCTCGAAGGCTTTTTCCCCTGCCCGGAGAACCCGCTGCGCTTCATCCACACTTCGTGCTCGACGATGCCGAGGTCACTGTACAACCTCTACAAAGTGCAGGCGGAGGAGCTGAACAAAGTCTCCGACCGCATCAAGCGGCTGATCAACGCCATCAGGGTGCGCGGAATCTACAACGGAAACCTCCCCGAGCTGGTGCAGATTTTTGCCGACGGAACACTGGAAAATGCCCTGATTCCGGCCACGCAGGCGTCTGTCATGTCCAACGACGGTGGGCTGGATAAGCAAATCTGGCTCGTACCTGTGGAGAAGCTCGCCGCAACCCTTCAGCAACTCTTTGTTGCCCGCGAATCCATCAAAGCCACAATCTACGAAATCCTCGGTATCGGGGATATTTTGCGCGGGGTTTCGAAAGCGAGCGAGACTCTCGGGGCGCAAGAAATCAAGGACCGCTGGGGCTCGGCCCGCGTCAGGAAGGCGCAGAGCCGAGTTGCTCTGTTTGTGCGGGATTCGGTGCGCTTGCTGGTTGAGCTCGCCGCGAAGCACACTCCGCCGGAAATTTGGCAGGAGGCCACCGGGATTGAGCTCCCGCACGGCGTGCAGGCGATGCTCCTTCAGCAGTCCGGCCAGCAAACCATGACCTGGGAGTTGGTGCTCGGGGCGCTGAAGAGCGATATCCGGCGCTCCTTCGTGGTGGATATTGAGACCAACTCCACCGTGGATGCGGAAGCCACCCAGGACCGCCAGGACGTGGTCGAGTTCATGAATGCGCTGAACCAAGCCATGTCTGGTCTGGCTCCGTTGGCCACGCAAGGTCCGGAGGGCTTCCAGGTGGCCCAGGACATGCTGCTCGCTATCTGCAAGCGGTTCCGCCTGGGTAACGAGATCGAGGGCTCGATCGGGGCGATGAAATTCTCTCCGCCGGGCGGCGACGAGAAAGCCAAGGAAATGGAGAAGCAGCTCGCCGACGCGAAGAAAAAGCTCGAGCAGCAGCACCAAGCGATTCAGAAGGAAAAAGAGGGCCTCTCCCAGGAGCATATGTCGCTGGAACAGCTTCGCTCGACGATCAAGGCTGACAAGATCATCGCCAATGCTGACTACAAGGCGCAGAAAGCTGATCTTCAGATCATGATGCAGAACATTCAGGCCATTGTCAAGCAGCAGGCTACTTTGGCAAAGATTCCGCCGGGGAGAAAATAATGCCGATGTATGACGCTGTTTGTGCGCACGGGCACAAGGAGGTGATCTTCTCCAAGATCGCCCAGCGGGATGAGCCTCGCTACTGCGAACAGTGCTCGGGGTTGTTGACCCGCCTCATCTCCGCCCCCGCGGTTCGGCCGGATATTCAGGCTTACCAAAGCCCGGCCACGGGGAAGTGGGTTGACTCTCGCGCGAAGCGCCGTGATGACCTTCGTCGATCTGGCTGCATCGAATGGGAGCCCGGCATCCGCGAGCAGGCCGAGTCCAATCGCCAGCAAGCGCTCGAACAAAACTTCCGTGCAGTGGAAGCAACTGTTGACACCATGACCCGCGAGCTGCACTCTGCGGGGCAAATCTAAGGAGCTCGAACATGACAGAAGAACCTACTGGCGCAGCCAGCTTTGATGTTGCCGCGGGTGCGGCAGCGATTGCCTCCGAACTAGGGGCCGGCGGTGAGGGGGGTGGTGCCCCCGCATCGAACAGTGCAGTCACCGGGGCCTCTCCTCCCCAATCTGACAACACCTCGACGCCGCCGGCCCCGCCTCCTGCCTGGGAAGCACTCCCCAAGGCCTGGAAGAAAGACCTGGAAGCCCACTGGAGCCAGCTGCCCCCGGAAGTCCGGGAGTACGTGCACCAGCGCGAGCAGCAAGCCACCAACGGCATCACGCAGTACAAGCGCGGGCATGACAACTGGAATGCGACGCTCAAGCCGTTTGAGCCCATTCTCAAGGAGTACCCTGATGTGAATGTGCCGGAAATCCTTTCGGTGCTCGCCCAAAATCACCTTCGGTTGGTGCGTGGCTCTCCCGAAGAGCGGGTGCAGATGGCCCGGGAGCTCATTCATGGCTACGGCATCGACATGCAGGCCCTGCTGGGCGGAGCTCCGCAGAGTCAAGCGGGTCAGCCCGCCACTAGCGGTACCCCCTTCACTCCGGAACAGCTCAACTGGCTGAAGCAGAGTCTCGGTCCGGTCTTCCAGGCCGCCAACGAAGGGCGTACGTTCGCTCAATCCCAACGGCAGGAAGCCGCGACCAAGGAAGTTGACGCCTTCTTCAGCAACGCCGAGAATGAGTTTGTAAATGATGTGGCAGACGACATTCTGGCCATCATCAAAGCTGGGCAGGCCGCAAACTTGCCCGATGCGTATCAGATGGCAGTGCTGCGAAACCCGGAAGTGAAGGCCAAGTATTTGGCCAAGCTGGCCCGGCAAGCTGCTCCGCCGCCCGTTACGCCGGCTTTCAATGTTAAGTCCTCGCCTACAGCGCCGAGGTCGCCCGCAGGGGCAACTATGGACGACACGATCGACGCCACTGTGAAAAGGCTTTACGGCTAACCCAAGAAAGGACTTACCATGCCGTCTCCGAATGCAGTCTTCACGGAACTGGTCACGACCACGTTCCGCAACCATCGCAAAGAAGTGGTGGACAACGTCTCCAAGCACAACGCCGCTTACCGGATGCTCGCCAAGGGCAAGCGTGTTCGCACCGAATCGGGGGGCCTCAGCATTGCTGTGCCGCTCGAATACGCTGCGAACAACACCTACCAGCGCTATTCCGGCCTGGATGTGCTCAACGTCGCGCAGAGTGATGTGCTGTCCGCCGCCGAGTTCCAGTGGCGCCAGATTGCCATCCACGTGGTCGCCTCGGGCTATGAGCTGCGGGTGAACAATGGCCCGGAACGTATCGCCAGTCTGGCAAAGGCCCGTATCCGCAACGCCATGAACACCTTCGCGAACAACTTCTCGGCGGATATGTACTCCGACGGGTCGTTGACCAACCAGGTGGGCGGGTTGCAGTTGCTGGTCAGCGATGCCGGCACCGGCACAGTGGGCGGGATTGACACCTCGACCAGCCTGGGCGCGTTCTTCCAGAACAAGGTGCAATCTGCGGCTGCGCCGTTGCAAGGTGGTGGTGCGATCACCCCCTCCGCGACGACCATCGAGTCGCTGATGCTGCCTCTGTACCTGGAAACGACCCGCTTCAACGACTCTGTGGACACCATCCTGTCCTCCAACGACTACTACACCTTCTTCGAGCAGTCCCAGATCTCGCTGAAGCGTTACGTGGACGAGGACGAGGTCACGGCTGGCTTCATGGCGATGAAGTACAAGGGTGCCAAGGTCATCTTCGACGGCAACAGCGGCATGCCCGCCAGCCGGATGTACTTCCTGAACACGAAGTACCTGGAAGTCGTGGCCCACACCGACGCCAATCTGACTGTGGTGGATGAGCAGCGTCCCTACAACCAAGACGGCGTGGTCATCCCCATCCTCTGGATGGGCAACATGACCATCTCGAATCGTTCCCTGCAGGGTGTTCTGAAGCCCTAATCCGGCAGAAAGGAAAAGGAAAAAATCATGCGTTTCTCTCCGACTTCGCTTGCTCTGGGCAAGCCGATCAATTTCCGCGCCGCGGACGACGTGCAGAAGTTTGCCTTGGGCACCCGCATCACTGCGGTGGACCAGGACTACTCGTCTGTCGCCAACGTCCCGAACGGCGGTGGGGGCGAGTTTGTGTACGTCAAGGGTGCCAGCACCTTCATCCCGGGCCGTCTGGTCCATGTGGACAAGGACTGGAACCTGCTCGATGTGCCCAACACAGCCTCGACCTGCCGCCCGGTCTTCGTCGCGGTCTCGGGCTTCACCTCGACGCAGCTGTACGGTTGGGTTCAGCGCTCGGGCATGGTGCCGATCGCGACTTCGTCTGCGGGCTCGACTGGGGCGCTGTACATCGGCGCGGCCGGCCAGGTGACCACCACCCAGGCCAACGGCAAGCAGATCCTGAACGCCACCTCCCTGATCGCCGGGTCCGGCTCCTTCACCCGGTCCATCAAGACCCTGAGCGGCTCCAAGTTCGTTCAGGTCAACGATGTGACCGGGATGTTTGTGGGCCAGGCGGTTTCGGGTACCGGCGTCGCGGCCAGCTCGACCATCGCGGACATTGACCCGTCGGGCCAGGCCATCACCCTGAACAACGCCTGCACGGCGTCGGGCAGTGTGACTGGGACCTTCACCCACACGGGCTACGTGATCGCTCACATCGAGAATCCGTTCGTCCAGGGCCAGATCGTCTAACGACGGCACAGCCTGAAGGAGGCCCGCTTCGGCGGGTCTTTTTTGGGGTGTGAATGGTGTCATTTACGCCGAGATAAATCACCACATTTACCAAGGAGCTTTCATGATTTCCGTCCCTGAGTATGACCCCAAAGCCCCGACTCCGCGGCCCTACTTCGAGTTTTCCCAGCGCCCTGTCGAGGACCGCGGGGCCTCGGTTGAAGCCGGACACATGCTGTACAAGGAGATCGACTTTGTCACCCTGCGCGCGCCGGGGAACAAGGATTCGACTGAGAAGGCAGTGTCCGATTGGCTCGAGGACCTCAAGCACAAAGCCAAGCAGGGCATGATTCCTGTCGAGTGGCCAGCTCAGTACGCCGAAGCCTATCGGCAATGGAAGGCGGGCAACGAAATTCCGCTGAACGGTACGCCGATCAAGACCTGGCCTGTGGCCACGCCGAGTCAGGTGAAAAACCTCCTCGCGATCAACGTCCTGACGGTGGAAGACCTGGCCCAGGCCAATGAGAATACCATTGGGCGGCTGGGTCTCGGTGGGGTAGCTCTCCGCGATCTGGCCAAGAACTACCTCAAAGCCGGCAGCGAAAAAGGCAAGCAGGCGCAGGAGATCACCTCGCTGCAGATCGCCAACAAGCAGATGGCGACGCAGATCGAGGAGCTCACGCGCCAGCTCGACGGTCTGAAGGCCGCCTCGGCGCAAGCGAAAGCATAACATGGCAACAGTTCTCGGATTGGTTCAGGCTTTTTGTCGGATAAAGGCTCTCCCGGTTCCTTCCGGGATAGCCAGTTCGACTGACGGTGGTGTACTCCAAATCCGGGAACTGCTCAATGCCGTTCTGGAAGAGATTCGCGGGCGGGCAGACTGGCAAATCTGTTCCCGCACCGTCAATTGGACTTCTGTGGCCACGGCTTCCCAGGGCGCTATTCCGACACTCTTCCCCGACGCATTCGAGCGCCTCGTGCCAGGAACTTTCTGGGATTTGGCCTTGCGCAAGCCTGTTTATGGCCCGGTGCCGGACCCTGGGTGGCAGGGTCTACAGGCCTTCCAACCTGGGGGCCCTTTGTACCAGTTCCGGGTGGCCGGAAATCAGCTGCTAGTCAACCCTACTATGGCTGCGGGGCACTCTCTCAGTGCCATCTACAAGTCCATGTACACATTGCTGGCCGCCGACGGCACAACGTACAAGCAGCTCATTACTGCCGACGACGATTCCCCGGTGTTCAGTGACCGCCTCGTTAAGCTCGGACTCGATTTCTTCTGGCTTCGCCTCAAGCAAATGCCTTTCGCCGTGGAAGAACAGCGGTTCGAGGATGCGCTGGCTGATGAGGCTTCTCGCGATGTGATCAGACCCACAGTCTGGATGGACGGCCCTGTGCAAACCGTTACTCCCGGAATCTGGGTACCTTCAGGGAACTGGCCGGTATGAGGCGCGCTGAGCGACGGAGGCCTGAGGCCGGGCCGAATTTCGTCGAGACTGGAATTGGCGCTCCTGTCAAGGGGCTCAACACCAAAACCAGCCTGGCGGGGATGGCCCAGGACTACGCGCTGGTGCTGGATAATTGGGTCTGCCAGCCGGATGCACTGGTTTCCCGCCTTGGGGCAGAAAACTACTCGACCGGCTTCACAGTTCCGCCGAAGTCTTTGCATCGCTATTCCTCCGCTTCCGGGGATGACTTTTTTGCCGCCGCAGACGACGGAATCTATGACATTACTTCTGCGGGTGCCGTGGGCGCGGCCGTCACTTCGCTGATTTCCGGCCAAGCCCGCAGTGTGAACTTTTCCACCTCCGCCGGACAGTATCTTGTTCTGGTCAATGGGGCGGATAATCTCAAGCTCTACAACGGGACAACTTGGGTAACTGTGACCGGGGTGTCCACCCCCGCGATCACAGGTCCTGGGACAGAGACCCTCACCCACGTGGAGGCCTATCGTCAGCGTCTCTTTTTCTTGCCGAAGCAGGCATTGAGCTTCTACTACCTCCCCATTGACAGTGTGGGGGGTGCAGCCACAGAGTTCCGTATCGGAGCAATTTGCCGGCGCGGGGGAAGGGTTATCAGCCATGCTACCTGGACCTTTGATGGGGGGGCCGGCTCGGATGACTGCTATGTAGTAGCAACCAGTGAGGGTGAGGTCGTAGTCTTCACCGGAAGTGACCCTTCTGACCCTACTGCATGGACACTCAAAGGGGTTTACTATATCGGTGAGCCTCTGGGGCCGAATTGTCTGGTGAAGGTTGGCGGTGACCTGCTTTATCTGTGCGCCGCGGGCCTGCTCCCCCTTTCGAAGGCCCTCCAAACAGCCACGATCGACTATCGGACGGCGCTCACTGACAACATCCAGCCCACCATTACGCTGGCGGCTCAGGTATCCGCGACAAATTATGGCTGGCAGACGCAGCCATTTCCGGCGATGAATTTACTGCTAGTTAACGTTCCAGTTGATTCAGATACGTCGGAGCAGTACTGCTTCAGCACCCTGAGCCGCGGGTGGAGCCGATTCACGAACTGGAACGCAACCAGTTGGATTGAGCACAACGGAAGTCTGTACTTCACTCATGCAGGTGGCGTAGCCAAGGCTCTTACAGGCTATTCCGACTTTGGCAGCAACATCGTCGCGACGATGGATACTGCGTACAATCGCTTCGGAACTCGCCGGCAGCTGCAGCCCGCGCAGATGCGATTCCTGCTTGCCACGACCGGCCCGGTGCAGTACACTGTCGGCTTCGCCACGGACTTCAGTGATGAGTATGCTGAGCAGATCATGAGCACCGGCAACTTTACAGTTGGCCTGTGGGACTCCGGCCTCTGGGACACTGCTCTGTGGGGTGCCGGGTACAGTCTGCAGAAGAGCTGGATCACTGTACCAGCCTACGGCGGGATCGCTTTGTCCACTCGCTTGCGAGTTGAGAGCACCACCATCAGCTCGACCCTCATCGCGATGGATTACTTACTTCTTCGGCAGGGTCTTATTTCGTGATTTTGCTGGACGAGACTCATCTGGTCTGCCAGTTTGTGGCTGAACATGGGGGCGGTTCAGAACACCCGGCTCAGTGCTCCAGCCTTGGCTGGATGAATCGAGAAGGTAAGCTTCGGGCAGGTCTGGTGTTTCATCATCAGACGGCCAGGAGTGTATGCTGCGATATTGCCCTCCTTGGGACATTCTTTCCGCGAAGTCTTCTCGAGACCGGCCTTCGTTATGTGTTCGGGCAACTTGCAGTCAAGCGATTGACATTCTATATCGCTGTCTCCAATATATCTTCATGCGCCCTGGTCGAAGGTCTTGGCGCTGTCCGGGAAGCTACACTTCGAGATGCGTGCTCAGACGGGGATTTAGCGGTATACGCTTTATTTCCGGAGAATTGCAAATTTTGGAGAAAGCTCAATGTCTAAAGGCGGAGGTCAGCCACAGTCCCCGGATTATGAAAAGATAATCCCAAAGCAGGAAGCATCGGACCTGCGCAAGTATGACTACATGCTCCAGGGTATGCGTAGTTCTACTTCCGGCCCTGGCGGCCGAACTTACTGGAAGCAAACCCCGAACATTGACCAAGCGGGGTATGATGCTGCGCTGGCAAAGTACAATGCTGATCTCCAAGGAACCCCGGCGACTATTGAGCAATACTTCGGCGACTCCGGAGATTCCAGTTACGGGGGCTTTCAGTCAGTAGTAAATCCGGCAAGAGAGAAACTCAAAGCCCCGGATATCAAGGACTTCACCAAGACTGACTGGGAGTTCATCCAAGAGATGGACCCGGAGAATCAGGCACTCTATGATAAGGCTAACACGAAGTTAGCTGACTTCATGGATACCGACTTGCAGCCGCACTCCTCGGTTTCGGACTCTTATTCCCAGGCAGTAGCTGACGCGGTCTGGCGTCGGACGCAGCGGTACACGCAGCCAGAAAAGGATCGGGCCAGGTCTGCGTTGGAGACTCGTCTGGCCGAGCGGGGCTTCCAAGTTGGGAATCAAGGCTATTCAACGGAAATGAGTCGTTTTGACGATCGTGCCTTCACCGCGGACGCAGATGCCGCCGATAGGGCTCAGCTGGCTGGGGTTCAGCAAGGAATGCAGGAAGCAACCTTTGCTAATAACGCAAAGGCGCAGTTAGCTCAGCTCCTCATGGGTCTTCGTAGCAGTGCAGCGGGTGGGGCTGCCGGTCAGTCGCAATTCCAGGTTCCCACCCTACCCAATGTCGATCTGATGGGCGCGGCTCAGCAACAGTATCAGACTGATATGGCCGGATACAATGCGGGAGTGGCTGGGGACAATGCTCTGATGGGCGGCCTCATGTCTCTCGCAGGGACCATGTTTGGGATGCCGGGCCTTGGTGCTATGCTGGGCTTGGGTATGGCTGGTGGAGGTGGCGGGGGAACCAATTACAACGCAATGACTACCAGCCTCAGACCCTTCTACACCATTCCCGGGAGGCCCTAAATGCCGCAGAATCAAGGATTAGGCACCAGCGGACGGGAGGATATCCCGTATGAGTATCAGCAGCCTCTGATCAAAGCTGCTCGGCAGCGGAAAATCGCAGAGGCGATGCTGGCCCGGATGCAGCAGCGCGACCCGACGCAAGTGGTTTCTGGGATTGCTGTAAAGCAGCATCCACTTGAGCATCTAGCCAAAGCACTCAGTGGATATCTGGGATACAAAGGCATTGGGGCCGCGGATGAAGCTGAGGCTACTGCAATGCAAAAAATGCAGGCCGGGCGGCAAAGTGACATGCAGGCTGTGCAGGAATTACTACGCCCGCGCCAGCAGCAAGTGCGCTCCCCCGGAGCCATCCTGGACAAGGATTTCACGGCCGGAGATGAGACGATTCCGACCGAAACACAAATGGCTCCTCCTGATATCCAGGCCGCCATTGCAAAAGCAATGTCCAGTTCATTTGGCTCAGTGCGTAGTCAAGGAGAAGCTCTGCGCAAGGATTACGATGCTCGTCGTGAGGCCTTGATCAAAGTACTGACGGACCGTGATCCCGCGACAGCCGCGGCAATTGCTCAAAGCGGCCGGATGGACGGCATTACTCCCAATATCCCGACCCCGCGAGTTGCTTTCCAGAAGGACCCCTCCGGGAACGACTATGCTTTGACGACAAACACCAAAGGCGAGCCTCATGTTTCTTGGGCTCCGAAAGCGAACCAAACGTCGCTCAACGTGAATACAGCACCCAAGCTTGGCGCAAAGGTCAATGAGCAGCAAGCTTCCCACTTCGCCTATGGCGGCAAGGGACGGGAAGACGCTGACGCCATCGAGAAGTCCATGCAGACGACCCAGGAGACACTACAAGCCCTCACTCGCAACCCAGCGATGGGTGCCGGAGCGGAGGGCTTCCAGATCATGCGGAAGTGGGCTGAGGCTCTGGGTGCCGATATGAAGGACGTTACGACCAACACCGAGCAGATGAAGATGCTCCTCGGCGAGCGCGCACTGGCGGCCTTGGGCGGCAAGCTCGGGGCGCAAGTCTCCGACGCTGACCGCAAATTCATCATGGAGAATCTGGGCCAGATCAACAGCGATCCGGAGGCCGTTCGTCGCATCCTGCTCACCGCCGCGAAGTACCAAATGGCTTCGCAAGCGAAGTACAACCTGGGGGTTGATTCGATGCAGGAGCGTCTGGGTGGCGAGGCTTCCCTTCCCCGACTCACTGGTGGCATCCGCTTCGCAGATGATGAAGATGCCGCGGCCTTTGAAGAGATTTACCGGGGTGGCGTACCCAAGCGTCGCTATGGGAAAGTCACTCCGAAAGCTGTGCCCGGCGCTCCCCCCAAGGGTATTCGTTTCGTCGAACCGGTGTCTGAATAATGGCATACGCAGGTCAACTCATCGAACTCCGCGACGGCCGGCAGGCTATCGTGGATATGTCCAC
>JACCDT010592311.1_pt1 | contig 13548 bp, 11 predicted proteins | sample 7446291 | NCBI WGS metagenome assembly JACCDT01 (sample SAMN15323446, study PRJNA562643) | freshwater metagenome | isolation source: river surface water | place: USA:Blue River Watershed | collected 2017-08-17
AGCCGTGGTATATCAAGAGTATTGTATTGCTTGGAGGTGTCATTATGAATGCAGTTCTCGCAATCGTATTGTTCACTGTTGCCTACATGTCAGGACTTCCTGCGGTCACACCTGATGGTACCCCAACGGTTACCAGTGTTGTTTCTGGTTCACCTGTTGCACAGTCAGGTATTGTTACCGGTGATATCGTGCATTCAATTCTTGTGGATGGTATTCCTATCACCCCCCAAACAGTGCCATTGCATGATGCTATACAAAAGAGCACCAAGGCAGTTACGATCACTTATATGCATGCTGGTGATGTGCGCAGTGCAGACATTGTGCCGACCATTAGTGGAGATAATAAAATGATTGGTATTAGTGTCGAGCGTATTAGTATCGTCAAAGAATCGTTTTTCCAAGCTGTTAAAAATGCATGGTATCAAGTCGTTACAATTTCGCGTGAAATCCTTGCTACTCTTGGTATGCTCGTGTGGGGATTTGTAACCGGGCATGGGTCAACGAGTGGTCTGATGGGGCCAGTTGGTCTTGCAAAGGCGGTGGGAAGCGCGGCAACATTTGGGCTCGCATATCTACTTGCCTTTACTGCAACTATTTCTATCAATTTGGCTATTCTCAACGCTATGCCGTTCCCTGCACTCGATGGAGGGAGACTCATTGTTGTATGGGGAGAAGCAATCACAAAACGGAAGTTTTCCGCAAAGACGGTAGGCATTATTCATGCAGTCGGTTTCGTCCTCCTGATCCTTCTTATGGTCGTTCTGACAGTGGGGGATATACGTCATAAGCTTTAAAAATAAAGGGTTTATCGCCCACTGTACAATAGTTTGACTTTTTTCTTATCCATGATAGAGTGTATTACATAACAACTAAATCACATTACACCACACTATGCCTGTTATCAGTTTCAAACCAAAACAAGTCACCAAACGTCTCCTCTCGAACCTTCAGGACCGAGCATACGATGTCATAGTCAATCGATATGGATTGAGTGATACTGCTGACTCAAAGACCCTCGAGGCAATCGGTAAAAAATACGGCATTACTCGTGAACGTGTCCGTCAGATTGAAAATGCTGCACTTACTGCGATTCGCAAGAGTGAAGCATTTAAAACTGAGCATAAAACATTTTCTGAAATCAAAGATTTGATTGAAACAACTGGTGCAATGGTGCATGAGGATGACTTTTTGTCATTCATCTCAAAGGATAAGTCAGTCCAAAACCACATGCGATTTTATTTGGTACTTGGAGAAGAGTTCACGATGATGAAAGAAGACGAACACTTCAACGCTCGTTGGACTGTCGATGAACAGCTTTCTACGGTTGTACACGACGCGCTTCACAGTGTGTATCGCAATCTTAGTGACAAAGACCTCCTTTCCGAAGAAGATCTTGTCGCTCGTTTCCTTAAAGAAATCAAAGATGTTGCTTCCCAATATAAGAACGAGGAGGTTGCACGACGTTGGCTCAATATTTCAAAAAAGATTGGTAAGAACCCGCTCGGTGAATGGGGTCCTGCTGACAGCCAAAACATCAAAACTCGTGGTATCAAAGACTATGCATTTCTCATGATGCGCAAGCATGGTTCTCCTATGCACTTCCGCGAAGTTGCAAAGGCTATCACTGATACATTTGGACGAAAGACACACATCGCAACTACGCACAATGAGCTCATCAAGGATCCTCGCTTTGTACTCGTCGGTCGTGGATACTACGCACTCGCAGAATGGGGTTACAAGCCTGGTGTTGTCCGTGATGTCATCAAAGAAATTATCCAAAAGGAAGGTCCGCTTTCAAAAGAAGAAGTCATTGACCGTGTACTCAAGGAACGTTTTCTCAAGAAAAACACTATCCTCGTCAATCTCCAGAATCCAAAGTACTTCAAGAAAACTGCAGATGGTCGCTATACAATTGCTGGAAAGTAACTGATAATCAAACTATATGGCAGATGCACCAAGTGGAGGCGGAAGTGGATGGGGAGCGTTTGAAATCGCTCTCCTTGTCCTACTTGTTATTGGTCTTTTGAGTCGACTAAATGGGGACCCTATTGCAGTCGACACGTCTACACCCGCAAAAACTCAGACAATCGAATCCGTACAAGATGATACGACTGCTCGTTGTGGACTATTGGTCTCTCGTCCGCATTCACTTGAAAGTGTCAACGGTTTCGTAGCGCTCATGGGTACAGTAGGTACGTGCAACTGGGTTGTCGACAATGGTACTGCGTTGTACGCGCAAGTTATTGATTTTAAAGGGGTGCCTGTATCGTCGTATACAGCTGTTTCTGCAGGTATAGCGGCGATTGATGGTACAGCTCCGTTTACCGCAAGTATTCCTTTTACCGTCACTCCTACGACAACAAAAGGCTACATTATTTTGCTCCCTGCAAAACAGGTCACTAGTGACGCTGTTACAATCCGTATTCCACTGACATTTCAAAAATAAACAGCGATAGTTTTTTTAAAATGCTATACTGTTTGCCATGCAAGCCCAACTCTTATTGGCATCAGTTCTCAATCACGCGGCTATTTTTATTGTACTTGTCGTTGTCGCTGTTGTAGCATGGAATCTATGGATGATGTATATCACTACAGCATATCTCAATAGTATCCCTTGGGTACTGCTTGAAATCACTCCACCAAAAGAAGTATTCAAATCTCCAGAGGCAATGGAGTTGGTATTGAACGCACTGCATGGCGGAGATGCAACCAATGCATACCTCAAATATTGGAAAGGGGAAGTCGGGCAAAACTTCTCGCTTGAAATTGCGTCTATTGAAGGAAGTATTCATTTTTATGCACGCTTTCATAGTAAGTTCCAAAAAGCATTTGAAGCACAACTCTACTCTCAGTACCCCGCTGCCATCATTCGTGAAGTGCCTGACTATACGAAAAGTGTGCCCGAGTATGTCAAAGGCGGATCGCTCAAACTCTTTGGATACAATCTCAAGCTTGCAAAGGATGATCCGTACCCGATCAAAACCTATATCGATTATGGGCTCGACCGTGCGATTGGTTCGCTTGATGAAGAACAGCGTATCGATCCGATCACTCCAATGTTGGAAACGATGGGTTCTATTGGTATTGGAGAGCAGATATGGGTGCAGATTAATATCCGAAAAGAAACTAAACGCTATGAAGTAAAAAATAGCAAAGGCGAGATAGAAAAAGGAAAGAGCTGGAAGGATAAGGCACGAGAAATCATCGCGGGTATTCAGAGTAAACTTGATATCACTGATCCGGTGACTGGCAAGGTGACTAATACAAAACGTCTGACCAAAGGTCAGCAGGACGTTATCACCGCTATTGAACGCCATATGAACAAGCCTGGTTTTGATGCGGGTGTCCGCGTACTGTATATCGCCGATAAGGAACATTTCAATGGTCCTACGATTACCGCTTTTACATCTATGTTCCGACAGTTCAACTCAGAAGATCTCAACAGTTTCAAAACGGATGCAATGACCAGATCTCCGGATGAGCCCTGGAAAGACCTCTTGAACATCAAACTTGAGAAAGGAAAGCGCGTCATGCTCGAAGACTACAAAAAAAGAGAATTCTTTTATCATAGTTTTAGTGCCAAAAAACCATGGAAAAGTTTTTTGAAAAGTCCAACTGACTTGGATGGGAAACCAATCATGTTGCTCTCAAGTGAAGAGGTGGCTACGCTCTACCACTTGCCAGGACTCGTTGCTGCAACACCGAGCTTCCTTCGAACACAGTCCACAAAGAGCGAACCGCCATCAAATCTTCCTATATAGTTCATGGATACAGCACTCAAAAAAACATCATACCTATTTCGTTTACTCCTCACTCTTGCTCTTTGTACAGCGGTGTTTATATATGCTGCGCGGCATTATTTTAGTGCACCAGCTGACTTTCCAGTACCGTATGAGTTACATATCGACAAGGGACAGACACTGTTTTCTATTTCCAATGAATTGGCGACTGATCATGTGATCAGGTCTCCGCGTATGTTTGAAATGTTTATGATTGCACTTGGCAGTGAGCGAGCTGTTAGTGAAGGGGACTATTCATTCAGCGCACCTGTATCAGTTCTTGAGGTCGCAATGCGCATTTCGGGTCGGCAATTTGGCGTGGAACGTACCAAGGTCACATTCCCCGAAGGTTTTACGGTCAACGATATGGCAAATCGATTGGTTGCAAATTTTGAAGGATTTGATGTTGAACGTTTTCGAGCACTCACAAAAGACTCCGAAGGCTACCTTTTCCCCGATACCTATAGATTCTTTCCGTCGGTTACTGCGGATATCGTTGTGAATGCATTGAAACAAAACTTCACTGCCAAGCTTGCCCCTCTTGAAAAGGAGATTGCCGCTTCAAAACGAAGTCGTGCTGACATTATTATTATGGCTTCAATTATCGAAAAAGAAGCAAATGGTGCGGACGATCGTGCTGTTATTTCAGGCATTTTGTGGAAACGTATCGATCAAGGACTTGCACTGCAAGTAGATGCGCCATTTCTTTTTCTATTAGATAAAGAAAGTAGTGAGCTCACCCGAAAAGATCTTGCGACAAAATCACCGTACAATACGTATCTCAACAAAGGTCTTCCTCCGACACCAATCAATAACCCGGGACTTGCAGCAATAACTGCCGCTATCCATCCCGTATCTTCACCATACCTGTACTATTTACATGACAAGACCGGTCAGATACACTATGCCCGCACGTATACAGAGCACAAGAAAAATATCGCACTGTACCTACACTAACCCATCATTTTTATGATTCTCCAACAACCACTCGCATTTATTGATATTGAAACAACCGGTCTTGATCGCGACAAACATGAGATTATTGAGCTCGGTGTTGTCATCGCACGTCTCAAAGATGGGGTGCTCGAAGTTACCGACCAGCTTGATCTAAAAATCCATCCAAAACGAATTGAGGATGCAGATGCTGTCGCACTGCGTATCAATGGATACAATGAAGCCGACTGGCTCTTTGGTGTGAGTATCGAGGATGCGCTGAAGACATTTGTGGAGAAAACTGCAGGAGCAGTATTTGTGGCCCACAACAACACTTTTGACTACGGGTTTATCGAAAGCAATCTCAAGCGATATGATATCGAGAGCAAGATGCATTTTCACAAGCTTGATACGATCTCTATAGCATTTGGTGTGCTCCACAACAACGATGATATCGGCAAACTTTCACTTCGTGCGCTCTGTGAGAAATATGAGATTGAAAATAAAAAGTCGCATAGTGCCTTTGCAGATGCCTATGCGACTTATGAGGTGTTCAAGAAATTGTTGAATTTGAAATAAAATTTCTACGCTCGTGCCCCGATCGGTACGGAGTACGTTAATTTTACAAGCTCCACCAGTTCGTCAAAATTCTGTTTGAATAAAGGATCAGTATCACAGAGATCTTTTACTGTTTGGTTCGCATGGATGACAGTAGTATGATCTCTGCCATTGAAGTACTCACCAATGAGATACAAGCTGTCGTGCGTGAACATTTTCGCAAGTCTCATACTGATTTGTCTAGCCTGCGTATTTTCTCGTTTCCGGCCAGTTTTTCTTACATCATCAAGGTTAATCTTGAAGTAATCTGAAACCAAGGTCGCAATGTTCTCTACCGAGACGCCTGTGAACTTCGGTACAGAAACCTCAAATGCTTCAGAAAGGCTGGTAAGGGTGTATTTTTTACAGGCAACCTTGAAACCGTACCCTTCCACCAAGACCTTTTCTTCTGGCCGAGCAGTGATTGCGACCAGTCTGCAGGATTCAGGATATTTCCCAGGAAGCTGTTCCAAGAGATGTTCTATATCTGTTGGAAGACTGTTCCAATAAGTGGTCTGGAAGTTAATGATGATTGTAGTCCACTGGTCCTGGGAAAGTAATGAAAGAAACAGATCGATTGTTGTCACTATTTTGAATTGAATAACAGGGAATCCTAGAATGTTTCCCATTAACTTTTTCGTATGTTCTTCTTCTCCGATACTGTCAGGGTCAAAGAACAGAATTTTTTGTGCCATAAGTTATAGTTTTTTCTTCACTGTAACCATAAATTCGTTTTTGTCAACTGTTTGTGATAGTATTGCTATTGTGAATAAAACGAAGCAAACAATATTTGTCGGTATATCAGGCGGAGTGGATAGTTCCGTCGCTGCTCATCTATTGAAGCAACAAGGTTACGATGTCCATGGAATATTCGTCAAAACATGGTCACCGGAGTGGCTGCCGTGTACATGGGTTGCTGAAAAGCGTGATGCGATGCGTGTTTGTGCTGCACTTGATATTCCATTTCATTTTCTTGATGCAGAAACTGCCTATAAAGAAGGTGTGGCGGAGTATATGATCGCCGAGTATCGCGCTGGTCGCACACCCAATCCTGACGTATTGTGCAACCGTATTATCAAGTTTGGCGTGATGTGGGACTATGCCCAGGCGCATGGAGCAGATTCTGTTGCGACTGGTCATTATGCACGTGTTGAAGAAGGTCAATTGAAAAAGGGAATCGATCCGTCAAAAGATCAGTCGTATTTTCTGTGGATGCTCGAGCAGCAAGAACTTGCTCACGTGATATTTCCAATCGGACATTTGGAGAAACATGAAGTGCGGTCGATCGCAGAAAAAGCAAAGCTATTTACTGCTGTAAAAAAAGACAGCCAAGGGATTTGTTTTCTGGGCGATGTCGACATGAAAGAATTTTTGAAGCACTACATCACGGAGGTTCCCGGAGAAGTGCTCAATGAAGCAGGGGAAGTTATTGGTACGCATGATGGGGTATGGTTCCATACGCTTGGTGAGCGCCACGGCTTTACCATTACAAAAAAGACAACGAGCGACAGTCCGTACTATGTTATTGATAAAAATATTGAGAACAATACACTGACGGTATCACATCAGGTCTTTTCAGATAAGGACGTCTCAAAGAAGACTATCTCACTACGAGATACCAACTGGATTACGATGCCTCATGAAGGCAATTCATATACGGCACAGATTCGATATCATGGAGCATTTATTCCTGCACAGTATTGTGATGAAAAAATAATCCTCGAACACAGTGAGCCGTTACCGCTCGGGCAGTCCGTTGTACTCTACGATGACGATATAGTAGTTGGTGGAGGTGTCATTGATAAAGTCGCCTGATACGTTATACTTTGCTTCATATGATACATATTTTGACCAGTGATATTTTTCTTAATCTTCTTGTTGCAATGGGGCTCGGTATGGTACTCGGACTTGAGCGATTTGTTGCGCACAAGACTGCTGGCATGCGTACCTACACACTCATTGCTATGGGTTCTGCACTTTTTGTAACCATTTCTCAAATCGTTGCTGCACAGTTTGCTGGTACTGCAAACTTTGATCCACTCCGTATTGCAGCTCAGGTAGTCGCCGCAGCAGGATTCCTTGGTGTCGGTGCTATTTTTCATAATGACCAGCGTGTCAGTGGGATAACGACTGCAAGCGGTCTCTGGGTTGCGGCAGGCATTGGTATGGCTGCAGGATTTGGCTTGCGTGAACTTGCTGTTATCGTGACCATCCTCGCACTCTTCACATTCATCGTATTGTGGTTTATCGAGTCTTTTATTAGAAATATGGCCATCCGAAAGAATAAAGGATTGGATGAAGATGCATTGTCATAACCAACAGTACTATGAAAACATTTGGATCAGCAAAAGAATTACTCAATTATTTGAATACAACGTATGCGAAACTTCATACAACCTATGAAGACTATTTTTGGCTGTCATATATGGGAGACCATTCGTATAATGAGAAAAAAGATATTGCACTAAAAAAACGTGATGAATTTCGAAATAATGAAGCACTCTATGAACAAGTAAAAACCTGGTTGCAGAAATCAAAAGGCGAATCAAAGGGTAGGCTCAGTGATTGGCAACGATTCTTTTCGTTGTATCAGGTACCATCTGAAGGCAAGGATTTGAAAGCAAAGATTGCGGAACTTGAGACAAAAATTGAAAAAAATCGTAGTTCTCGCAAGGAAGGATATATTGATCCCAAAAGTAAAAAATTTGTTGCAGCATCAGTAAATAAAATGCGATCGATGATTACGACTGAAGAATCAGAAGTGATACGAAAGGCATGTTTTGATGCTGTACAAGTAATAGCTGCTGAAAATGTATCTGATTATATCGAATTAGTACTGCTCCGTAATGCTTTCGCAAAAACATTAGGCTATGAAGATTTTTTTGCGTATAAGCTTGCTATAGAAGAAAAGATGACAAAGAAGGAACTCTTTTCTCTATTTGATACGTTGTATGAAAAAACAAAATACGGCTTTAAAAATATCCGCGCATTGGAAAAAAATAAACCAGGACTTCGAAAGCCTTGGAATTTCTCTTATATGATGGCTGGATCGTTTACAAAAGAAGAAAATCCTTATTTTCCCTTTGAAGAAGCACTTGTGCGATGGGGAAGATCTTTTGCTGCTATGGGAATTGATTATAAAGGAGGGAAGTTGGTACTTGACCTTCTTGATCGGAAAGGAAAGTACAACAATGGTTTTTGCCACTGGCCGGACCTTGTTTCGTATAAAGATGGAAAAAAAATTCCGGGACGTTCTCAATTCACTTGCAACGTGGTGTTGGATATACCAGGACAAAGTAATGTAGGTATGGTGACGTTGTTCCATGAAGGAGGACATGCGGCGCACATGCTCAGTAGTGAAATGAAAGACGTGTGCGTCAATCATGAATATGCTCCGATGTCGACTGCATGGGCCGAAACACAGAGTATGTTTTTGGATACGGTATTTTCAAGTATTGAATGGACTAGTAGATATGCAATCACTGCGGAGGGAGCTCCATATCCTATTGAACTCTACGAAAGGAAACTAAAAGCTGTTGAGGCAATGCAACCTCTTGATCCAATGGGTATTTTGAGAGTTCCAGCATTTGAAAAAATGATATATGAAGAAAAAACCCTCACCAAAGAAAAAGTTCTTGCCTTTGCAAAGAAGGTAGGTAAAAAATATTTTGATTTTAACGGAGATACGCTCATGGTTCTCGAAGTCCCGCATATATATTCATGGGAAAGTTCATGTTCGTATCAAGGATACCTGCTTGCAGAGCTTGCTCTTGCTCAATGGAGAGCATGCTTCTATAAAAAATATGGATATATCGTTGATAATCCTGCTATCGGAAAGGAGATGCAAAAAGTATGGAAGTATGGAGGATCAAAAACATTTCCAGAATTCGTAAAACTAGCAACAGGCAAAAAACTTTCCCCTGATTCATATATCAAAAGCATCACTCGATCAGTTCCGCAGACAATGAAGTTAGCAAAAGACCGTATTGAAACATTGTCAAAAAAAGCGCCGTATAAAAAAGTAATTAATTTGAATGCTTCCATTAAAATGGTTCATGGTAAACAAACTATTGCTGACAACAAGAAGAGCTTTGAGGATATGGCAGAAAAATACGCAAAGTGGCTAAAAACGCAATATTCGTCTAAAGTGTAGTCATGACTTCCTCAGATATCCGTTCCAGATTCCTCGACTTTTTCGCCAAGCGCGGGCATGCTATTTTGCCGTCCGCGTCTCTTGTACCAAAAAACGATCCCTCAGTACTCTTTAATACTGCCGGTATGCAGCCGCTTGTGCCGTTTCTCTTAGGTCAGTCACATCCACTTGGTAACCGTCTCGCAAGTTGTCAGAAGTGTGTTCGTACTGGAGATATCGATGATATTGGGGATGCGCGACACCTGACATTTTTTGAAATGCTTGGTAATTGGTCACTCGGGGATTATTTCAAAGAAGATACAATCAAATGGAGCTATGAATTCCTGACTTCAAAAGAAGAAGGACTCGGACTTGATCCTACGCGTCTGTATGTGACAGTGTTTGAGGGCGATGCTGATGCGCCTAGGGATATGGAGGCAGTTGAAATATGGAAACAATTCATTCCTGAACACCGCATCTATTTCTTGCCAAAGAAAAACAACTGGTGGAGTGCAGGAGAGAACGGCCCATGTGGACCTGATACTGAAATGTTCTATGACGTCACAGAGAGTGGGCTCGGTGATATGACACATGAGCAATATGTTGCAGCTGATGATACAGGTGAGGTAGTTGAAATATGGAACGATGTATTCATGCAGTATCTCTCAAAGGATGGAAAGGTTGTTGGGCAGCTCTCACAGAAAAATATTGATACAGGAAGCGGTCTTGAGCGTGTGACCATGATTGTTCAAGGTAAAAGCAATGTCTATGAATCTGACTTTTTTGCACCAGCTATGGATGTCATAAAGAACATTGCAAAAGAAAAATACAACGAGACCTCAGCGCGCATCATTGCCGACCACATCCGTACTGCAACCATGATGCTCATCGAAGGTGTTCGTCCGAGTAACAAAGACCAGGGATATATTCTCCGTCGTTTGATCCGCCGTGCCGTTGTGCGTGCGCGTGAACTCGGATTCTTTGAAGGGCGAGATGCGCTTAATCAGAATAATATCTTCCCAGAAATCGTAAAAGCATTTGTTGATGTTTATATGTACACACTGTATTTCAGTCATGCAATTGGCACGATGGAGCCGCATGTGCTTGCAACAATCGAACTTGATGCTGAAGTAGGCAGATTTCGCAAGAATCTCGAAACCGGACTCAAAGAATTTGAAAAGGGAACTGATCCATTTATTCTTGCTACCACCTATGGTTTCCCGATTGAACTTACTGAAGAATTAGCAGTTGAAAAAGGGATAAAGATTGATCGTGCAACATTTGATACACAGATGAAGGCACATCAGGATGCCTCACGCAGTGGCGCTGAGCAGAAGTTCAAAGGTGGCCTTGCAAATACGTCTGATATGACAACGAAACTTCATACTGCACACCACTTGCTACTTGCAGCATTGCAACAGGTGCTCGGAAAAGAAGTAAAACAAAAGGGAAGTAACATCACCGAAGAGCGCCTCCGCATCGACTTCAACTTTGATCGTAAACTTACTGATGAAGAAAAGACTCAAGTAGAAACTATTGTCAATGATTGGATTGCAAAAGATCTCCATGTCGTAAAACGAGATATGCCAAAAGCAGAGGCAGAGAAGATTGGTGCTGAAATGGAATTTGGCACGACGTATCCTGATGTTGTCAGTGTGTATTTCATCGAAGACAAAGACGGTAACCATGTTTCAAAAGAATTTTGCGGTGGTCCTCATGTTGAAAATATCGGCACACTCGGTCATTTCCGTATTCAAAAAGAAGAAGCATCATCTGCGGGTGTTCGTCGTATCAAAGCGATACTGGAATCTATTTAGATTATTTCACATTCACGCTATACTTGGAGTAATGAAACCATTCGCTGTATTTGATATCAGCTCTTCAAGTGTTGCCGGTGCACATGCGCTGACTGCTGGACGCAAAGGTACGTCAAAGACAACTATACTTGCATCGGCTCGTATTGATCTTGCACTTCAAGAGGATCTCAACATAGAACGATTTGTCAGTGAGACTGCAAATCATTTATCAGAAGTCGTCGCTACTATTCAGCAACAGGATTCTCATCACCCTGAATATATCCAAGTCATATTGGCATCGCCGTGGTATAGCTCGCAAACGAGAACTATTTCATATAAAAAGAACGCACCATTTACCTGTACACAGAAACTTGTCGACTCACTGGTAGACAAAGAGATAGAGCATGTCCTGCGAAACGAAGAAGGATCGTTCGGTTCATTTGGTGACGAATCGCTCATCGTTGAGAAACAACTTTCCCTTGTAAAACTCAATGGGTACACAACTACTGATCCTTTTGGAAAGAAGGCTGAGCAGCTCGAGATTGTACTCACCCTTACTGTTGCTCCAAAACCTGTGCTTGATCGCTTTACAGACGTACTGAGGCGCGCATATGGTACTCGCAAGATTGGATATACAACTGGTGCATTCACTACGTATATTGTCGCTCGCGATACTATTTCAATACAAGACGAATGTGTGGTTGTTGATGTCGGAGAGGAAGTCACTGATGTCGCCTTTATCAAAGATGGATTTTTGTTGTATCAGCATTCATTTCCATGCGGCACCTATGCGCTCTACCGCGCCCTTGCATCCCACAGCAATCGTGACCTTCATGAGACTCGTGCAGTATTGGAGGCGTATCGACTCCGAACACTCGCAGCCAAACCAACAAAAGCAGTCGAAAAGTCATTTACATCGTTTGCAGAGGAATGGCAAAAGGGGCTCCATGGCGTTCTCGATAGCGGGCAGTATGGGTTCAAACTACCCAAGCAATGGATTATCACCGCTGATCCACGATTTGAGGCCTTTCTTGTGGACCTTGTCACCACTGATCCATTCATCGCTCATATATCATCCGTGCCAAAGATCAACGCAGTATTTTTCAATGGTGTGCTCATCAACTCTGCACTCAACATACCGCACGATATCAAGATAGATGCACCTATATGTGTCGGCGCACTTTTTGTTGAGCGACTTCTGTAATACAATACAGGAACATGAAACTCTACGACGTCATCAGAAAAGAAGATCTTGATCGTGGAACGCCATTGCAGGATATCCCAAGAGAACTTCCACCAATCTATACTCCTCCACAAAAAGTTTCGTGGAAAAAAGTAGGGGTCATCGCGCTGTGCATCAGTGTACTGGTGGTGTTGTATGTCGTCGGTATGAAGCTAGTCTATGCAAAGGTAACGGTCACTGAACGTCGCATTCCATTTTCACTGCAAAACACTGAGCTACAGCTTGTTCATGAAAAAGAAGCGACCAATACAAACCTTTCATTTCAAGTGATGGCAGTCAGTGCGGAAGTGAGTCGTGAAGTCTATGGCTCCGATCTTTCAACGAGCACAAGCAAGGCGACTGGAAATGTCATTTTCTTCAATGAATACAGCAAAAGCGCTCAAACTATCAAGGCAAACACGACATTGACCGGAAAAAACGGCAAAAAGTACCAGCTCAAAGCTAAAATCACCGTACCGGGGTATACCCTTAAAGGAAAAATCAAAGCTCCTGGTACCAGTGCCCCTGCCGCTATCGTGGCGCTGGATGTTGGACCATCTTCAAATACTACAGGTACGAGCTTTAGTGTCGCTGGATGGTCCAGTACCATGTACGCGCAATCAGCAGGCGAGATCTCAGGGGGTGAAGACGGTATGTCGCATATTGTTTCAGAAGCTGATAAACCACAAATCCTGGCGACATTGCAGTCCCAGCTCACGGAGCGTCTCAAACGCGAAACTCGTGCACAAATTCCAGACAATCTGATCACCTTTCCTGAATTACAGGTCGTAACCATCAATACCGATGCACTGAAACTCAAAGGGAGTGCTATAAAATTCCCGGCAACAATCAGCGGTACGATGGTGTCCTATCTGATTTCTCGTGACCTTCTCGAAGAAGCTGTTGCGGCTAAGGCGTTGCGGGATCAGGTATACGAAGATGTCAGTATTCCAGATCTCGGCGGTATTGAAGTAACTCCAGTCACGGCATTGCCTGTGGATCCAAAGTCAGTTCCTGAAACAATAAAGGTTAGTATCTCCGGGGATGGCACTATCATTACTAATGTTTCAGCCGATAGCGTCGGAGAGA
>JACCDT010926274.1_pt1 | contig 13548 bp, 27 predicted proteins | sample 7446291 | NCBI WGS metagenome assembly JACCDT01 (sample SAMN15323446, study PRJNA562643) | freshwater metagenome | isolation source: river surface water | place: USA:Blue River Watershed | collected 2017-08-17
ACATTGCGGTTTTTTACGAACCGAAGCAGTTTCCAAAGCTATTGAGTATGAGGAAACATTAATGAAAGACCGAAAAGAAGGGATATACAACTGTGCATTATGGATTAAGAAAGGCACACAAACAGAAAAGAGATTTTTCTGGGTTATCATGCTAATGAGGAAGATGCTGCTAGAGCATATGACCTTAAAGCTAGAGAAATATTCGGTGAATTCGCTTTTTTAAACTTTAACGAACATGAAAAATGATTTAGGCGTTGCCTTAACTAAAGAGGCGTGTGTAGTTTGTGCAAAAGCTATGGATGGTCCTATTCTGATGAACACAAGATTATCAGGAAAGAACGCATCTGAAGTAAAAGCTTTGCACGGACAAATAATCGGATACCGAGATGCTCCATGTGACGAATGTAAGGAACTACTTACTAAAGGGTTCGTCTTGATTGGAATCGATGCCGAGAAAACAGATGATATGTCAAATCCGTATCGAAGCGGACACATGTGGGCGATTGACAAGAAAGTAGCAGAGGAAATGTTTCCAGATGCTCATTTAAGAAGATTAGGTTATGCTTGCATCGACGTAAATGTTGCTGAGAGTATTGGTTTACCTATCTTTGAAACCTAAAAACTAAAGACATGACGACTAAGACCCAAATTCAGGAAGAAGCTTTAAAAGCTATCTTGCCTCACAGTAGATGTACAGCAGTTGCAGGGACCGGTGTGGGAAAAACTCTTTTGGGTTTGAAACACATGTCCGCAAAATATCATGAAACCATAAGATATCTTGTAGTTGTTCCTAAGCTTACTGTTATCGATGAATGGAAAGCTCAAGCTGTACAACACGGTCTAGAGGAACTAATACCCTACATTAAGTTTACAACGTATTTGTCTTTGACAAAAATGCCATTAGATTTTGATGTAGTATATTTGGATGAGGTGCACAGCTTATTACCATCACATCGTGATTTTTTAGAAAAATATACGGGTGAAATATTAGGACTTACAGGTACTCCGCCAAAGTATGAAAAATCAGAAAAGGGAAAGCTTATTGCTGAGTTTTGTCCTGTTGTTTATGAATATGTTGTAGATGACGCAGTAGAAGATGGCATCATTAACGATTATGAAATAATAGTACATGCGATTCGTCTATCTTCTGAAAAAAATATACAGAAAAAAACAAAAACAGGTAAAACTTGGCTAAGCTCTGAAAAAGCAGACTATGATTATTGGACTGAGCAAATAGAAGAAACTACAAGTGCGAAAGCTTTACAAACTTTGCGTATAATGAGAATGAAGGCGTTGATGACATATAAAAGCAAAGAACGTCTTGCACAAAATATACTTAATCAGCAGAGTGAAAAAACTATTCTTTTTTGCAATACTATAGAGCAAGCAGATAGGTTGATTAGTGATTCTTATACTAGTAAAAATAAAAACGCTAAGGAAAATCTTCTAAAGTTTAAAAATGGAGAGATACTGAAACTTAGTTGTGTTCAACAGCTTAGTGAAGGTATAAATATCCCCAATCTTAAAATAGGTATCATAATGCATGCTTACGGTAATGAAAAAAAGTTAAGCCAACGTTTCGGTCGCTTATGCAGATTGCTTCCTCACGAATCTGCGACATTAAATCTTCTTTGTTATATTGAAACTATAGATGAACACTGGTGTAAGCAATCATTAGAAGGTCTTAACCCTGACAAAATACGATGGATATTTTATTAGACAATATTTAGGTCGTTTAAAATACCTTTCGTATATTTGTTTATGATTTGTACGATAACTATTTATAAGCTTTGCTGTCCTATAACAAACGAAATTCGTTATGTGGGTATAACAACAAAATCTTTGACTAAAAGACTAGCCTCACATATTAACGCTGCTCAAAAAACGGGTGCTAAAACACATAGAGAATCTTGGATACGAGGTCTTTTAAACAAAGGCTTAAAACCGCTTATAGAAGAGTTGGAAACATTTAAAGGAGAGTTAAAACCTCATAAAGGAGGTTATGTTTTTGGCATACACGGAGAAAGAGAAAAGTACTGGATTAGTAAATATTTGAAAGAAGGTGCTAATCTTACTAACTATACAGATGGAGGAGATGGCTTTTTAGGAAAACAACGTTACGAAACCTATGCTCATCGTTGCAAACAAGTTGACCAATATACTAAAGAAGGGATTTTTATTAAAAGTTGGATATCGGCTAGTGATGCCGCAACTTCTTTAGGTAATCATGAATATAATGGTAAAATAATAGGCTGTTGTAAAGGAGCTTATGGTAGAATTACTGCTTTCGGTTACATGTGGAGATATAAAGGAGAATCCTTTGATTCAAAACGAGTAAAAGGAAAATGGGCATCGGATAAGACTATGAAAATAGCACAGTATTCTTCAAAAGGGGAGTTGCTTAAGATCTGGGAACATTCTCAACAAATAGAAGATGTTATTGGTATTAGCAGAAGCCTTGTTTGTTCTCGTTGTATTAAACCTCTTAATGACTATGGAAAGTTTAGAAAGCCTTTGCATCTCGCCTACTTTTTCTATGAAAAAGATATTGTACATATAAATCTTTTTTTAGAGTTTATAAACAATCCTATGTTGTCTCAACTTTGTATTGTTAAAGGCTGTTTAAACAAACCTTATTTAAAGCAGATGTGCTATAAACATCATTACTCAAAATAATCATTAGACCAATCAAAAATCTTTTACGTATGAAAAAACAAGCCAGAAAACAAGGAGTAGCCTTGGCTATCTCTAGCAAGAGGAAATCTGTAAGGAAGTGTAGTATTAGCGAGATTAATACTGCAGATTTCTATAGAGCTTTTAAAGATTTTACACCTGTAGGAACTATCTATTTTGAGCCTTATCTTGGCCCAGCTAAGATAACTAAGATAGAAAAATGGTCATCTCGATCAGTAATGCTAACTCTTGAGGTAGTTCTTGGGGATAGTGATACAGGAGAGATATCAGCAGCAACAAGAAGGATAGAAAAACATCACATGCCTAAAGCTTTTGATGTAAAAAAGTTCCTCAAGGAGATTAACGCTTTATACAAAAAAACTTACCTTAGCTAAAAAATCATGGGACAAGTAACATGTACACCAGAAGAGTCTACAATGATAGACGAGATGGTAAAAGAGCTTATATCTAAGACCAAGGTTATCATTCTTTACAACGACGACCACAACTCATTTGAGCATGTTATACATTGTCTTATGAAGTATTGTGGCCACGGAATGATTCAAGCTGAGCAGTGTGCACATATAGTGCACAACAAAGGAAAGACTGATATCAAACACGGCGACTTAAAGAAGTTAAAACCTATTTACGAAGCTCTCCAGGAGAACGGACTAAGTGTAAAAATCGAAGAATGAGTAAGCTAAAAACAAACAGCATTCGTGTACAACAACCTTGCATACGAGATGAAGAACATACTTATAAAATCATGAAGGGCTCTGGTAAAACAACCGGAGTTCCTTTATGGAAATGTACTAAGTGTAAACGTAAAATCCAATCTAACTAACATGCCAGTAACAGCAGTAAGAACAAAAACAAAAACCGGCGAGGAACTTCGCCTGCAGTTTATAACTATTCCTTCAGAGAACGGATTGTTAATCGATATCTACATGTGCGACCCTGATTTCGTACCTACAGGTAAACCTGAACATCTATTAGAAGAAGTAGATGAAGTTGAGTATCATAAAAAACTTAGAGAAGCTGCAACAGAGGCTGCTGAGTTTGAACCAGGTTATTCTAGTAATCCTGAGTGGAATCCAGGATATGTAGAAGAATCTGAAACGCCGATATTCAAAATAGACGATGTAGTTATCGCTAAGAACAACGCACCTCTTCCAGGTAATCAAAAATCTCCCGAGTTGGAGATTGATAAAGAATACACTGTAAAGGAAATCCTTCTAGATAGTAAAGGAAATCAACATTTAGATGTAGGTCTTCCTTCTAGTCTTAATTACGTTACTTCTTATGAAACAAAAGAAGAGTTAGAAAGAGGTGATGAAATCCACTGGTGTCATCCTTCTCGTTTTGTATTGAAACTACAGAATGGAAACGCGGATATGGTTTAGCGGTTCTTGGCGTAACATTAAGCCTACAGACCCTATACTGACTACCAAAGCCATGCATTTTGCAAGATGCTACAACTTTTCAACGAGCAGCTTTCGAAATAGCTTATAAGGCAAATACCGCAATCCCTAAAGAAATGCGATTAAGCTATAACAAAGAGTCAAAGTCAATAATCATCATAGGTGTTAATGATTAATTATGAATCCTTTTGTAGACAAAACCTTCATAGGTAGAAAAGTAATCATCGACTTCATGGATGATAAAAACGGTGTTCCAGAAGGAACAACAGGTCTCATTACTAATGTAGATGACATGGGTCAGATACATGTTAAATGGGAGAACGGAAGTACATTGGCAATAGTGCCCGAAACAGATAGATTTAGACTAATATGAATCAAGAGTTATTACCAAAGCTAGATATGGACAAGCTTCAAGAAAAGACTAATGAGTCTGCAATGAATGGTGCCATAGCTACAATAAAAGATTATTATGAAGGGTGGAATAGTCCTTTTCGCAAAGCTATAGAGGAAGATTTAAAAACTAAGCAAGTAAGTTATCCCTTACAACTTCCAGACATAATAGCTAAAATTAACGATGGTCTGGTTAATCAAATAGACGCTATAGCAAACGAAGCCGTTGCAAAAAGCTTTATTCCTTTGGTGAATCGCTTTTTAACAAGAGAACCTAAAGAGATACTTTTTTCAGAACTGCTTAAATCTTTTATAGCAGAAACAGACGAAGAAGACCAGGAAGAATATTCTATAGACATAAAAGATTGTCGTCCGAATTACACTTGGTTTGATGTGACCCTTACTTGTGGTACAGATGAATATAAGTTAGTTATGTATCTTGAAAAAAGATATGGCAAAAACGAACCTGTTCCTGAGCAAGAAAGATGTTATATTCTTTCTTTACCTGATAAGTATGACGACAGAAAAAAGATGATGAAGATTAAGAAGGACGATGTAACACTGGAACTACCTTTTACGTCAGATGTATTATCTAACGGTTTCGTATCTTACATTGCTCGACTCATTATAGGAAAATCTGTAATCATCATGGATACTCACGATTTTTCCGATGAGATGTTCGAAGAAAAATGTCACTGTTAAAAACTAAACTATAAATATATGTCAGTAAAAGTAGAAACAAAAGCAGAAGCTAGAGAAAAGCAAATAAAAGATCTAGCTAAAACAAAAGAGGTTAAGAAATACCTTAAACTAATGGCAGAGAGGTTTGTGGAAGCAAGTGAAAACAAGCCTCGACTTACTAAAGAAGAAAGTATTATTGAAAGTAGGCTTGCTGACATAAGACATACAATGATTGTCAAAGGTAAAGAGTATCAACGTAATGGAGATAAGCTGCATAACTTTAGGAGAGCCGCTGAAATGCAAAGAAGCAACATGCCTCGTGTATTACACGGAATGTTACAAAAGCATCTCGTTTCTTATTACGACATGCTTGACGACATCGACTTAGGCAAGAAGATTAAAGACGAGTATATTTCAGAAAAGCTAGGCGATATCCTCGTCTACATCCTTTTACAGGAAGTAGCTATTAAAGAGGAAATGGAATCTGTTGTAGCATGACGCCCGAACAAGAAAAAGAGACTATAGGTTTTTTAAAGGCCTATATCTCTTCTCTAAAGAAAGACATCAAAGCTAAAGACGTCGAAATAGGAAAACTCAAGTCTTATATCGAAGAACTTGAAGCTGAAAAACGTCTTGCTAAAGGAGATAGGAAAAAGCTGAAAGAGCAGGATATCATTAAGGAGTATGTAAAGAAACTTGCCGACGCTAAAGCTCAAAACACCCGTCTTAAGAAAGACAAGGAAGACCTTATTTATAAACTTAACAAAAAGAACAATGATAGCTAACTACTTAGTACTAGCAGCAGGTGCTTTCCTGCTTGGAATCTTTAAATTTTATATAGCAGCTTCGATTGTACTCTTACCTGCCGCCATTAAATACTGGTACAACAAAAGAAAATACAGACCGATCGGCGACTTGCTCAAAGCTTTGTATGCTGTTTTTATCGCTCTTCAGTTTTTCTTTGCTGTGATGATTATTTACGTAATCTTGACAGTAATATGAAAGTAAATCTTAAAGAGCTTTCTAAAGAGAAAGCTGCACTTGATACAATCGAGTCCGTGTTATTAGAAATACCTCATGCTCGACCTTTGGTAAGTAAACTCAGAAAGGTAACTCGCAGACAAGAGGAAATTGAAAGAGACCTTGAAATGTGCGGAGAAAGTATCCTCGAGCTTGATAAACCGAGACTTGAGGCTATTCAAGAGAGAAATAAGGCACTTGGTCGGAGAGAGGAGGATGTATGAGTGAGGTAATTTTTGATACATGTGATGCCTATGGTAATCCTATAGGCCATCCTAAAGAGCCTTTAGTAAATGTTCTCTACAATAGACTGGAAGTTCTAAAAGATGGACATAACGCGGCAGTAAGAACTGTAACAACAAAAATAGTAGATATGGACATTAAAAACTTAGCTCAAGACGGTCAAATCAGTATGGCAACTAGTGATGTACAAATATTGAAGAGTGAGGTTGGCTTATTAGTAGAAACTGACAAGCTCATTCTTGATATGCTTGAGATTTTTGAACTTAGAGCCGTAGATGCTATTAGTGCTGAAGAGACCTTGAGAATATTAAGAATGAGAGCATCACCGGATGAGGAAAATCATGTGATGGCCGCAAACATTATTAGAAACAAACGTATCAAGTTTGGTCTTCCTGTAGCAGATCGAGGAATCGAAGAAAAATCCGAGTAATGAATGATAAAGATGCCGATTTTATAAGATCTTTTGGTGACTATTATATGCAAGTTCTTTTATTAAAAGAGTACGGATACATCACAAAAGATGAAACTGAAAATCTTTATCAGATGCTTGATGCAAAAGACATCGAAAGCAGAAAGTTAGCTCATATAGCTATCGAAGAACTTATTAACAAAAAAGAAACAGATGACGCAAGAAGAAATAAACAAACGGAATAACGCTATACTAGCTGTTATGGGAGGTCCTAAAGCTTTAAAAGAAAGTGGTCTTTTAGGTAACATGATGGATGAAGAATTCTCATTAATGGGACCTGAAGATTTACAGTACAATACTTCTTGGGATTGGCTTATACCTGCTTGGTCTAAGATTAGACACGCTTTAACTCCCGGTATGATAATCAGTGCTATCAGTTTTATTGATGAAGCTGAGTTAGAAAACCTTTGGAAGCTACTGTCTCAGGTGGCTATGACATGGTGTAAAGATAACAACATAAAATTTGAGTAATGATAAGACAACAAGCAGACTTAGAATACCGACAAGGTGGTTCTGATAAAGTATACCGAGTTTTCTTAGAAGACTTCAACGGTATTTACAAAGTAAACTTTGAGTATGGTAGAAGAGGTTCTACCTTAACTACAGGTTCTAAAATAACTACAGGAAACATTCATAAAGCTGAAGAAGTTTACAACAAGCTTGTTAAGGAAAAACTTGGAAAAGGCTACGTTGAAACAGGAAAAACGGCTTCTCCAGGAAGTTTCGTTGCAGTCAAGAAAGCTTCAGGCTTTATGCCACAGCTTCTTAATGAAGTAGAGCATTTTGAAGTAGGAGATTATCTTACTGATGACGACTGGTGCATGCAAGAGAAGTTTGACGGTGAAAGACGCACGCTTATCTTTGAAGATGGTGTTATCACTGCCGCTAATAAGAAAGGTCAGGAGATAGGATTATCGGGAGAAATAGGCAAAGCTTTCCTAGAGCTTACAGCTAAAGCTACCGAAAATATTATCTTAGATGGTGAAGATATGGGTGGTTACATAGTACTTTTCGATATGATCAGTAACAAACCTTATCATGAAAGATACACTAGATTAGTAATGACAGTTGGTGGTAGAAATCCTATCTTAAAAGTTTGTGATACGGCTTTTACGACACAGCAAAAAGCTGCTTTATATAAAGAACTTCAGAATAGAAACGCAGAAGGAGTTGTTTTCAGAAGAAAAGACAGTCTTTATTCACCAGGTAGACCAGCTTCTTATGGACCATGTATTAAGTTCAAGTTCAAGGATACTTGTTCTTGTGTAGTTCTTGCTCAGAATACGGGTAAAAGCTCTATTAAACTTGGTTGTTTAGACAATCATAAAAACATGATATCTGTAGGAAACACTACTGTTTACGCTAATCAAACTATGCCTCAAGTTGGAGATATAGTGGAAGTTGAGTATCTTTACTACTACAAAGATGGCTCGTTGTTTCAACCTGTTCTCAAAGGAATAAGAAACGACGTAGATAAGGAAGAATGCTTAGTTAGCAAGTTAAAACTTAAACCGGAAATAGATGAGTAATCATACTTATGATAATAAGTTCTTTATAAGAGCTGTATCAATTCTTCTAGGATTAGCGATGGTAACCTTATTTTTAGTGTTTGTTGATTATAGTAATCTCAAAAAGGAAAAGGATGCTTTGGAGAAAGCTCCTATGGAAAAGATTAGTCTAGATAATAAAGAGATTCAACTAATCTTGGATACTATCGAAGACTACTATCTTGTAAATAAAAAAGACACCAAGCTTATTAGGACAATAAAGCTTGACAAAACAAAAATTGACACAATCGTAATAAAACATGGAAAATAACACAATAACCCCAAAGGAAAAGGAAGTTAAAGGGATGGAAATGTACAAAAAGACTCCTGCAGAAAAAGCTGAGCTTAAAAAAGCTAAGAAGGAACATAAAGAGTGGCTTAAGAAAAATCCTAAAAAGTAAAGAGATGAGTAAGAAAAGTCACAATATGTTCCACGGACAGTTTGTCTTTAAAGGTAAACATTTGGTCCCTAGAGGAGACACTACTAAGTATGAAGCTTTTCTTAAAACTCTTGAACAAGACCAATCTGTAGAAGTGTTTCTAGAGTCTAATCCAGATGATGGGACACTTACACAGATTGCTAAAATCAAGGTGTGCATAAGAGAGCTTGCTAAAGAAGTCGGAGAAACCTTCGAAGAAATGCAAGTTCAGGTAAAACGCTCTTCAGGTTTATGTGTAGCTAAGAAAATAGGCGGTGATAACTATCTTATATGTAAGTCCTTTGGTGACTGCTCTAAAGAAGAGTTATCGATGGCTATAGAAACCATTATTGCTATGGGTGATAATCTCAATATGAATCTTCGTTAAGCCTTATCAGGTATTTCCACCTCTTCTGTCTTGAATAGATTCTGCTCTTTAGCGTTCTTTTCTATTTCATGTACAAGAATAGTAAGTGTGAATAAGTGATACTCAAACTCATTGATAGGCTCTTCTTTAGTACCTAATCTTTTTAAGGCCTCTTGCATATCTACAGGGGTCTTGCTTTGAGAATAGCTTAATAATAACTGCTGAAGGCGGGCATAGAATCCACCAGGCATTTCCATCTTGATCTTAACGTCAAAAGGAATAGTTTCTACTTTGTGTGTTGGCATAGTCAAAGATAAATAAAAAATCAATATGAGCGTAGAAAAAACAGATTTAGAACACGTAAGAAGGACCCTTTATGAACGACTTAAGCCAAGTGGTTGGGCCGATAAACTAAAAGGCTTCTTACTTAGTGACGACTTTATGAGTATTCTTAAAGAACTTCTCAGACAGTCTGATGAAGGAGACAGATTTACTCCTAAGATAAAGGAAATATTCAGAGCTTTTGAAGAATGTCCTTATAATGACCTAAAGGTTATATTCATAGGACAGGATCCATATCCTAACTTAAATACAGCAGACGGAATATCGTTTTCTTGCTCTAAAGGAGAACTTAAGGCGTCCTTAAAATATATCTTTAGGGAAGTCGAATATACCGTGTATCCTGAAGGAGGTTATGATTGGAACCAGGATTTAGCAAGATGGTCGAATCAAGGTGTATTAATGCTTAATACAGCCCTTACAACAACTATTAATAAAGTTGGTGTGCACTTTGATTTATGGAGACCATTTATAGCGTATCTGTTAGATATTCTAGTGTTTCAAAACCCAGGTTTAGTGTATGTGTTCTTAGGAGCAAAAGCTAAAGAATGGGCAACCTCAATACCCGAAAACAACTACAAGCTCTTTGCTGTTCATCCTGCTGCTGCATCTTATGCTGGCGATGAAAGATGGGACTCGAAAGATGTTTTCAACGAAATCAACAAGCTATTAATCAAACAGTATAACAGTAAAATCACATGGTAGAATCTTATTTGCCAATAGGCACAAAAGTATACGGGATACACGAGCATTATGTAGAAAAAAGTCCAATTGGAGGAAAAATTATTCCTTGTAAGATTGTTTCTTATGAGAATGTAGATGGCCGTATAGAACCAATCTATAGAAAAATAGGCGCTAAAGTAGAACCGAGTATAGTTACTCATCGTTTTTATATCGATTTGGACGAGGCTATCAAAGTGCTTTCACGCAAAACTAAGAAAAATGAAAACACTAACATTTGAAAAAGAAGAAGGCACCTGGTACATCAAACTAAAACTTTGGTTAGGTCCAAAATCAGCATTAGCTATGGTGCAAGGTGCTGATAAACTATTAGACAAGCTGTCTAATAACACAAATCTTGTAAAGTTAAAGGTATTTGAAAAACCTGTAGAAGATGCGATAAAAGCGTCTCTTATTTTACCTAATAAGCTAGCTAATGGTGGTAACTACACTATAGAAGGGCCTAAAGGTTATCCTAAAAAAATGTGGTTGTGTAATGTTACACGCTATGTCTATTTAGGAAAAATGCCAAAAGAACTTTATATAAAAACAATCTAACATGAGCAAATACGACCTAGAACTTTGGGAAGAACGTTTTGAAGAGTTTCGTACTAAAAAACTAATCAGCTCAGAACAAAAAACATCTTTGATGGAAATGTTGAAATCAAAAGATGGTGAGAACAAAGTTGTCGTTATGTCTATCGTCAAGGTTTTTATAAAAGACGCCTTAGCTGCTACTTTAAATACACAACAGAAAAAGGCTTTTGAAGATATCATAGAACACTTTGAAGAATCAAAGCACAATGCTGCTGTACTTAAAGGTTATGCAGGTACGGGTAAGACGTTTTTGGTTAAAAAGCTTATAGAATATGTTATGCAAACAGAACCTGATAGTAGAATGGCAATCACAGCTCCTACTAATAAGGCTGTTAAAGTATTGTATGCTAACTCAGCAAACAACATTACAGGTAAATCTGTTTTTCTCTTTGATGATATCTTTGAAGGGGAAGCTCGTATTGTATACGCAACTACTCATAAAATTTTAGCATTAAAAGAGATTGTAACTGACGACGGCAAACAGCTGTTCGAGGTAGATAAGTTTAGTAAAACAAGCTTGAGTAACTATGATTATCTGTTTGTAGATGAAGTGTCAATGCTGGATGATAAACTTACATCAGTGATTCTATCTAACAAAAAGATTAAGGTGTTGTTTATAGGCGACCCAGCTCAAATACCGCCTGTTAATAGAAAAGACTGCATCCCGTTTAGAGCTTATTCTGACTATTCTTTTAAGTACGCTCAGCTTACTGAAATAATGAGGCAGAAAGAACAAAGTCCTATTATAGAACATTCTTTTACTATTAGGCAGAACCTGTTGAATCCTAAACCTATTCCTGTTCTCAAAACAGAACTTAATGACAAAGACGAAGGTGTGCAGGTTTTAAACCCTCTTACAGACAAGTTGTTGTTGAGAGAAATCATGAAGAAGTATGTGACAAGTCCTCAGTTTAAGCAAAATCCTGACTATTTTAAGGTTCTTGCTTGGAGAAGATCGAGTGTATCATATGTGAACAACGTGATAAGAGAACAGATTTACGGACCAAATCCTCCTCGTTTTGTAGTAGGTGAGAGATTACTTGCACAAAAACCTATCTTTGAAAGAGCTATTTTTAAGAATAAACATGGTGCCAATAAGGAATATTGGAAAGTTTCTGTAAACAACTCAGAAGAACTAACAGTAGTAGATATTTTAGAAAGTGCGATATCTATAAAGTGGGGTCATCATGTTAAGTCTTTTAAGGCTTATGAGCTTAAAGTGTGTTATGAGGATATATTAAGCGGAGATACAAAAAGAACACAGATAAAAATAGTACATGAGTCGGAAGAAGCTGCTTATAATAAGTTTATAGGTGAACTTAAGGAAGGAGCGATAAAAGCAAAAAACAGCGCCTTATGGGTTATGTATTTTGATGCCCTAAAGCATTCAGCTGATGTTGGTTATAATTACGCATTAACTGTTCACAGGTCTCAAGGTAGTACATATGAAAATGCTCTAGTATTAGAAGATGATCTTGATGCTAATCCAAAAGTTGAGGAAAAAAACAGAATCAGGTATACAGCATATACAAGAGCTTCTAAAAAGCTTTATGTATTACGTACAAATGATTTAGTTAAAGAGACCTATCACGATTACCGCACTGAGGACTATACTAGTACCGGCCCAACCTAACTTGGTCCACTTGTGACGTTTAACTTCGTCATCAAACTTGGCTGTTACTGATTGGATTTCTTTATCCTTATTGCCGATGATGCTTCTCTGTAGAACAATTTCACTAGACTGTAGTGAGAGCTCTTTGTCTTTTAAAACAAGCATGGAGTCTCTTACTGCTATCTTAGCATTACTATTCTGCAGAAGAGCTTCACATCTATCACCGTCAGCAAACTTCTCTGCTATAACGCGTAAATCGGTTATACCGAAACAACGTATTGTATCAGTGTTTGGTTTGCTTGGCTTTGATGGCTGTGCGAATGATGCTGTCCAGGTCAGAAGTAGAAGCAGCGCTGTATATAAACTTGATTTTCTCATCGTGTTTTATTATTATTCCTTTGTCTACTCCAAGGAGACTGTCATATTTTTTATGCTGGTTGTCGAGTTCTATGTGAACATCAACTATTTCCTTGTGTAGATTATCGATAGAATCGTAAAGAGGCTTGTTAGGATCTCCTAAGTAAGATACAAGCTCTTGCTTTTTGAAAATAATGATAAAGGCCGCTACAAAAAGAAGAAACCAAGGCAATGTGATGATTATGTACTTATACTTGCTCATTTGTTGGGTCTTTAGGTTCTTCTTTCTTACTTTTGCTGTTTGTAACACTATAAGTAATGACAAGAGCAGTAATCATACCTGTAAGTATACCTAAAACAATTGCTACATTTTCTGTAGTAGTGAATCTAAAAACACACTCTGCACATAGCCAGAAAAAACCAACAGCAAGCCATTTCCTTAAAGAATGACCTTCTGATTTGTTATTCATAGCCAGAAAAAAGTTCTTGAAGAACTTATAGGTATCAGGCATATTTTCCTTAAACCAGGTATTAATACTTGTTCTCATATCACCAATATAAGAAATATTAACCAAAAAACCAAATCATGATAAACACAGAAAGCAAAAAGGCACAGGCGGAGAATATGATTCAGGAGTTTACAGTGGCTTTTTACAACAAGTTCAAAGTAACTCCGATAGTATCATATGCGGC
>JACCDT011840272.1_pt1 | contig 13547 bp, 8 predicted proteins | sample 7446291 | NCBI WGS metagenome assembly JACCDT01 (sample SAMN15323446, study PRJNA562643) | freshwater metagenome | isolation source: river surface water | place: USA:Blue River Watershed | collected 2017-08-17
GCCAGTGCATCAAAGTCGGCGTCCGGCTCGGCATAGGCGGCATACACCTGATCCAGTTTGGCGCGTGCCTCGAAGGCTTCGCCGAGGCCGCTTTCGACTTCTTGCCGCACCGTCAGCGCCGGATTCAGTTCGGGCTCCTGCGGCAGATAGCCGATCTTCAGGTTCGGCATCGGCACGGCTTCGCCTTCAATGTCCTTGTCGATACCGGCCATGATCTTCAGCAGCGTCGATTTGCCGGAACCGTTCAGGCCCAGCACGCCGATCTTGGCGCCGGGGAAAAAGGACAGCGAGATGTCTTTCAGGATCTGGCGCTTGGGCGGAACGATCTTGCCCACGCGGTTCATCGTGTAAACGTAATTGGCCATGGAATGTAGGAAACCAGATAGAAAACGGGAAGAGGGAGAAAACTGCGACAGGCATGCATTTTACGTGGAAGCCGCGCGCGCGGATCGGTCTGCGCGCAGGCGCCACAGTCCTTCGGCCGAGAACAGCAGCAATCCCGACCAGATCAGCGCGAAGCCGGTCAGCCGCTGCCCGCCGAAAGGCTCGTGATACAGCCACACGCCCAACAGCAGTTGCATGCTCGGCCCGATGTACTGCAGCAAGCCGACCAGCGACAGCGGAATGCGCCGAGCGCCGTAGGCAAACAAGAGCAGCGGCACCGCCGTTACCGGACCGGCAGACATTAGCAGCAGGGCGGTCGTGCCGCCGTCGCTGAAGGCGTGCGACGAACCGCCCCCGGGCAGCAGCAGGAACAAGGCAGCCGCCGGCAGCAGCACCGTTGTCTCGACCGCCAGTCCTTCGAGTGCGCCGAGCGCGGCGGTCTTGCGGATCACACCGTACAGGCTGAATGTCACAGCGAGCACCAGGCCGATCCACGGCAGCTGCCCGGCGGACACGGTCAGCCACAGCACGCCGGCGGCCGCTAGCAGCACAGACCCCCATTGCACGTGCCGCAGCCGCTCGCCAAGGCCAATGCCGAACAGCACATTGAACAGCGGCGTGATGAAGTAGCCGAGGCTGGCGTCGATGATCCGGTCATTGTTGACGGCCCAGATGTAGACCACCCAATTTACGCCCAGCATTGCGGCGCTGGCAACGAAGGCCAGCGCAATACGTGGCCGTTGCCGGATTGCACCGATCCATTGCCACTGCCGGCGGAGCGCAAGAATCGTCAGCAGCAGTATCACCGACCATAGCACGCGGTGCGACAGGATCTCCGGCGGCGGCACTTGCTTCATCAGCCGAAGATACAGGGGGAACACTCCCCACAGCGTGAACGCCGCGCCGGCGCTTAAGATGCCCGTTAGCATGCGCGCCTCATTCCAGGCCGAGCGACAGTTGTCGCGATTCGTCCTGCGCCGTCGCGATCGCAGCGGCCTCGGATAGCGGCCGCTTGCGGCGCACGCGTCCTTCGCGCTGCGGGTTGCGGCTGCCGTGCTTATTGAACACGCGGCGCGCTTCGTCGCGCACCCCGGCATCGCTGCGCAGCGCCCAGAGCGTCTCGCGTGCCTGCCTGGCCGTCGCGACATGGTCGACGACGGGCGCCGGATAGTCGCGGCCGATGAGCACGCCGCACTGCGCTTGTAATGCCTGTGGCAGGGTCCAGGGTTCGAAGATGAACTCCTCAGGAATCTTGCGCAGCGCCGGTAGCCAGCGCCGCACGAAAGTGCCATCCGGGTCCTGGTCGCGCGCCTGCTTCACCGGGTTATAGATGCGCAAGGTATTGATGCCGGTGACGCCGGACTGCATCTGCACCTGCGGATAGTGGATGCCCGGCTCGTAGTCAAGAAACTCGCGCGCAAGGTGCAGCGCCGGCTCGCGCCAATGGTTCCATAATTGATAACTTGAAAAGCTCACCAGCAGCGCGCGCATGCGAAAGTTGATCCAGCCGGTGGCGGCCAGCATCTTCATGCAGGCATCGATCAGCGGGAAGCCGGTCTCGCCCTGGCACCAGCGCTCGAACCGTTCGCGGTCGACCTCGGGCGCGCGCGCGCCGTCAAAGCCGTGGTGCACGTTCTGCATCTCGATCTCCGGCTCGGACTCGAGCTTCTGGATGAAGTGGCAGTGCCAGTGCAGCCGGCTCTCAAACGACTTCAGGCCGGCCAGCACGCCGCGTGGCCGCGCCGTTTCGGGCAGCGCCTGCAGCGCACTGCGGGTTTTCCAGACCTTGTGCATGACTTCGCGGATCGACAGTGTGCCATACGCAAAATGCGGCGACAGCCGCGAGCAGGATTCTTCCGCCGACAGCGGGCTGGACATCGAATAGCGGTACGCGGCCAGATGCTGATCAAAAAACGCTTTGACCAGTTGCGCCGCCAGGCGGCGCCCGCCGCGCTGGCGCAGTGGCTTGTCGCTGCCGGCCACGCCGAGCTGCGCGGCTGACTGCAGGCCGGTGGACGGCAGCGCTACGGCCGGCCGGCCGAGCGCATCGGGCGCCGCCAGCACCGGCTGACGCATTCGCTGCATCCACAGCGATGCCCAGTCATCGCGTGATGCCAGCCGCCGTACCACACCATTGCTCGGCGATTCAGTCCAGACGATGCCGTGCGCCTTGCACCAGGCGGCAACGCGCAGGTCGCGCGCATAGCTGATCGCATTGCCCGTCTCTTCGTGGGAATACAGCGTGAACTGTCCGGTGCTTGCCAGCAGCTGGTTGAGCACCGAGGTCATCTCACCATGGCAGATCAACAGCGGGCTGCCACGCGCAGTCAGCGCCTGATCGAGTTCGGCGAGACACTCATTGATGAAGCCCACATGCTGAGGCGCACAGTCGGCAGCGTGCAGCAGTTCCGGCTCATACACATACAGCGGCAGCACCGCCGGATGATGGCTGCCGTTGACCAGCGGCAGGTGATCAAAGACGCGCAGATCGCGCTTGAACCAGACCACCGCCAGTGTCATCGGTGCCAGCTCCGTGCGCCTGTCCGGGCAGCAGTCGCTGCAGCGGCAGTGCATTTATTCCAGAACGCGGAGAAAGAGCGGCAGGGCAGCTCGGGATCGGGGAAGTGGCGCGGCGCCGGCAACAGCGGTGCGCACAGCTGCGCCAGCGCCTCCCGGTAGCCCGGATTCAGCGTGTCCACCGAAATCACTTCGCCGGCCAGCGCCAGCGCGGGCGGCAGCGCCTGCAGATCGCCGATAAAGAGCGCATCTGTCACTTCGCGCAGGCGCGTCATCACGAAATCCCAGCGCTGCGCCGACCACGGGAAGCGTTGATGAAATGGCAGATGAATCACGCCCAGTCGCAGACCGCCATTCGCGGGTTCAGCGGCGTCGGTCAGCATCCACGGATGCACCAGCGTCACCCGCGTGCCCGCTGCAAGCGCCGGCGCCGGCGTCGCCGGTATCGGCGCGGCCAACAACGGCGCGGCCAACAACGGCGGCTCAGCCATGCCGACCAGTGCGGGCATGCCGGCGAGGGTGTCATTGCTGCGCGCAATCTGCTCCAGCGCTTCATAGCTGCAGTCGATCGCGCTGCCGCTGCATTGCCAGCCGGACGGCGCGTAGCGCGCGACGTTATCGGCATTGAACAAATACGGCTTGCTACTGAACGTGGCAGCTACCCATTGCCAGGACAAATGATTGGAGGCCAGATCGCCGTCGAGCAGGTGGCCATACAGCCAGTCTGCCGCGACACGCCAATGCACTTTGCGCAGATGCACGGTATAGCTGGCCAGCCACAACCGCGCGTGGTTGTGCAGATAGCCAGTCTGGTAGAGCGTGTGCACGGCGCGGTCGATCACGGCCAGGCCAGTGCGGCCTTCACGCAGATCGTCGGGCAGGGTGTCGCGGTAGCGGACGCCCGGCAGACCCGGGCGCATGTCGGCAAGAATCGCGTCACCGCAACGGTGCCAGACATGATGAAAAAATTCGCGCCAGCCAAATTCAAAGGCCAGCTTGTCGGCGAGCGTCAGGCGATGCGTGCGCATCAGCTGCGTCATCAGGTCCGGAATCGATGTCAGCCCGTGGGTGATGTACGGTGACAGTCGGGTGACCTGGCCATGCAGGTGGTTGCGGGAGCGCTCGTATCCGCGCACGTCAATGGCGGCGATCGCGTCGTTAAGCGCTGCAGTCGATGGCGTGTGCAGCGGCTGGTCAGTTGTCGGGATCCTCATGGCCCTATCTTACCGGCAAGAGGATGAGGCTTCAGGCGACCGCTGCACAGGTACAGGCCGTGTGCAGCGGTACTGCTCAGGACGGTGGCGTCGAACCGGACTCGTCAGGTCGCGTAAGCCGTTGGCAGCAACCGCTTGTATGCCGCGCACGGCCTGCGTTGTCGCTGCTTTGCCTCCCGCCTGACGACCTCGGTTTTTACTGATCGGGATTGGGTACCCAGCTCGCCAGCTCGTCCTGATACGCTGGCAAAGGCCACAGGCTGGCCACTGCGCGCAATGATGCCGCCGGCGCGTGCTGCTGGTGTGCAGGCAGTTCGGCGACGAGCAGGCACAGCTGCTGGAAGCTTGCGACCTTCGAATCGATCAATCGCAACTGGCAGATCTGTGCGGGTGACAATCCGTCGAGATCGCTCACCAGATCATGCGCAAGACCGAGCAGCTTGTGCGCAAGTTCGACGTCGGGTGTCAGCAGGATGGTTTGCTCCCCGTAATCGGCGAGCAGATTGCCTGCGTGGGTCCATCCTTCGATGTCCTGGTCGATCAGCTCGGAGTCTTCGGAAGAGTCGGGTTCCTGATAGCTTTCACCGGGTCGCGGGAACCCGGGCGCAGGCAATCCGCGATCGTTGACCTGATGGGCAAACTGCGTAAATTCGTTCGTCAGTGCAGTGATGGCCTGGTTGAGCAGCCGCACACTTTGCGGCGTGCCCTTGTCGATCGCCGGGCTGATGCCATGCAGCAGCACGCCGAACAGGCGCAGCGAGGCCATGTGCGGCAGGCTGCATGGATATCTGGACATGCTGCTCGCTTGCCATTGCAAAAGTTTGTCGGCCAGCTCACACCACCGCGGATCATCAGGCCCGAGCTTGTCAAGCAGCGCGGGAATACATTGGTGTGCTTTCAATGCCGCGAACGTATCGAATTCGCTGCTGTACTGACCGTTAGCGAGCAACAGCCCTGACTCTTGCACGAAATGGCACCAGCCGGCCAGCCGCAGCAGCCGTTCCGGTGAAATGTCCGGGTCGGCCGGATGGGTCGTGCCATGGTGCACCAGATGCCGGATCAATTCGCCTAGTGCGCGCCAGACCGGGGGCAGCGGTTGCCGTTCCGTTGTCATCTGCAAATGCTGATGGCCCTGATAATCGGTCCAGGTCAGCAGTGCGTCCGTCAGCGCAGCTGCGGTCATGGCCGAGCCGTCGTCATCGGAGAGCTGAGCGACTCGCGCCAGTAGCGGCGCAGCGCCGAGAAAGTCGGCGCTGATGAAGGGCATGGTGTCCCCGGCAGCGGGAGAATACTGCTCTGTCCAGTGCTGAAACAGCCGGAAAGCTGTGCGTAATGTCGGGCTGTCAGTCTGGTCCAGCTGCCGGAGAAATTCGCTGGCGGCCTGCGGATTGTTGTCATGCAGGCGGGACAGCTTGAGCAGCATGACCAGCGTGGTCGCGCCGGGTACCGCATTCAATAACGGCTGGCTCAGCGGACTGGCAGCGAATCCTGCAATCTCGTCATCCGGCAACTGGCTGATCTGATGGCAGTGGCTGAGAAAGAAATCGAGATGGCGCTGCGGATAGCCGTCGGCGTAATGGTGGCGTGCGCTTGAAGCCAGCGCCAGACGATCCCACCGTGATTCGAGCCGCTGATGAATCAATGAGCGTAAGTCCGATGGCAGGTTGGCTAAAAAGTCCGCGGCATCAATGGTCCGCATGACCGGTGCTCCCTCTTCCGCTGCCGGACGCACGAGTGGTCCGTTCGGACGGTGCTCTCCTGCAGGTGCTTGCAAAATACGGCGCTCAGGGGAATCACTGCGCGGGCTATGGGTACGTTTCATGGGCAGAACCTCTCTGGGGCAAGCAAGTCAATCAGGGACCGTCGGTGAGTCAAAGACCTTGAAACCTGTCTCGTCACGCCGCTTGCGGTGTTGGCAGCATCTGGTCGTACGACATGGATCGTCTGTGTTGCTGTCGCCTGCCATCGACCTGACGAAAGACGATCCTGGGGGGCCTCAGGCAGTGCAGCGCGCGGGCTTATTGCGCGGCCGGTATCCAGGCAGCCAGCCGCGCGCGCTGGCTCCCGACAGGCCAGAGTTGCGCGATAGCCTGTAACCGCGCCGTCAGTGCTGGCTGTGTTGCGTCTGGCATATCGGCTACGCGCAGACACAATTCGCGGAAGGTGATCATCATTGAATCGATTTTGCGCAGCTGACAGTTCTGCTCGTCGCTGAGCGGATGCAGCATGCCCCTGAGCGGGTCTTGTATGCCGCGTACGGTGTCGTGAGCGTAGCCGTAAAGTTTGTCCATCAATTCGGTGATGGGATGGATGATGGTCGCGCGTTCATCATGGAATTCGATCAGCTCGCTCGTGCATGTCCAGCCGATGACAGCATCCCTCGCAAACTGCCGGCCATTTTCAGAGTCGCTGACCAGTTGCGGCGGGTTGCCGTCTTCCCAGCCATAGAAGCCGACGGCGTAGTCGGCTTCGACAATCTCAGCAAAGCGGGCGAATTCGTTATGCGTCGCTTCGAGGGCCGCATCAAATAGTGCGAGACCTTCCGGAGTGGCTGCGGCGATGGCTGGCGCGCCGGCCTTCATCAGCACGCCGAAGACGCGCAGCGACGCCAGGTGCGGGTAGTTCAGGGGCTGCGTTTTATGCGCGGCGATCTGCCGTGCCAGCGTCTGGCTGGCCAGTTGCGCGCATCTCGCCCCGAGTTGCTTAACGGCGGGGGCGCCCGCATCGGCCGCGTTGCCGATTTTTTTCAGCAGTGCCGACACACAGTCCTGCACGCCGAAAAATACAAAGGCCTCCGACGCATAATCGGCGCTGAACGCAGCACCGGGCAGCAGCAAGCCGGATTCCTGCACGAAATGGCACCAGCCGGTCAGTTTCAGCAGCAGTTGCGGCGTCACGGCCGTATCGTCGGAATGATCCTCGCAATGCCGCATCAGGCACCTGGTCAGTTCACCCAGCGCGGACCAGACTGCTGGCAACGGCGCGCCGCCAACATCCATGTGCAGGTGCTGACTGCCGTAATGCTCAGTCCAGGTTAGCAAAGTCTCGGTGAGTGCGACGGCGGTATCGACGTTGCTTTCCTGCGTGCTCAATTGATGAATGCGTTCTAGCAGCGATGCGCTCCCGAGAAAATCGGCATCGATAAAGGGCGGATGATCGTCGGCGTTCAGCGCATGCTCCTGTGTCCAGTCACGGAATAGTCTGAACGCATTCTGCAATTCCTTCGCTGTCGTCTGCTGCAGCCGTTCGAGCGGCGCGCTGTCCTGTTCAGAGCAGATCTGCTCCAGGTAGGGAAGTTTGTACAGATCGACCAGGGTAGAGATACCGGGCAAGGCCTGCAGCAGAGTCTGACTGCGCGGGCTCGTGCTGAAGTCTGCAATCTGATATTCGGGCAGCTGACTGATTTGATGACAATGCGTCAGAAAAAAATCGAGGCAGCGTTCGGCCTGATCAGCAGCGTACTGGCTGCGTGAGACCAGCGCGAGTGCGATCCGATCCTCATGTGATGCAAGATTGCGCCGGATGAGCGTGTGAACTTCGGCGGGCAGGCCAGCGAAAAAATCAGGCCTGGGCGCGTCGGGGGTGCGCATGACCGGCGCTGATGTTGCCGGCTGCACCGGCGTTTGCCTGGCCTGTTGTCTCGGTAATGCGTGTGCTGCAGAGAGGTTTGCGTCTTGCTGCTGATTGGGGGGGGTGTTGTCGTGCGAACTGGGGAGGGGTCTCATGGGAGGGTGATCTCAGGGAGCAAAGGCTCCTCTGAGTCACCACCCTTCATGACCGGTTCCTGTGTCGTTACATGCTGCGGCGATACTGCCCGCCGACTTCAAACAGCGCATCGGTAATCTGGCCGAGCGAGCAGACGCGAACCGCATCCATCAGTTGCGCGAAGACGTTGTCATTGTCGATCACCGCCCTTTGCAGCGAGGCCAGTGCCGTCGGGGCTACTGCTTGATTCCGCGCATGGAAATCGGCGAGGCGACGCAGCTGCGATTGCTTTTCGTCATCCGTCGAACGTGCCAGCTCGAGTTGCTGCGGGATCGTGTCGCCCTTCGGATTGCGGAAGGTGTTCACGCCGATAATCGGCAAGCTGCCATCGTGCTTCTTGTGTTCATACAGCAGCGACTCTTCCTGAATCTTGCTGCGCTGATAGCCGGTCTCCATCGCGCCGAGCACACCGCCACGCTCGGCGATGCGTTCGAATTCTTGCAGCACCGCTTCCTCAACGAGATCGGTCAGCTCATCGAGAATGAACGAGCCCTGGTTCGGGTTTTCATTTTTCGCCAGGCCCCACTCGCGGTTGATGATCAGCTGGATAGCCAGCGCGCGGCGCACCGATTCATCGGTCGGCGTGGTGATCGCCTCGTCATACGCATTGGTGTGCAGCGAGTTGCAATTGTCGTAGATCGCGATCAGCGCCTGCAGCGTGGTGCGGATATCATTGAAATCGACTTCCTGCGCGTGCAGCGAACGGCCCGACGTCTGGATGTGGTACTTCAGCTTCTGGCTGCGATCGTTCGCGCCGTACTTCTCGCGCATGGCCACGGCCCAGATGCGACGTGCAACGCGGCCGAGCACGGTGTATTCCGGGTCCATGCCGTTAGAGAAGAAGAACGACAGGTTGGGCGCGAAATCATCGATGTTCATGCCGCGCGCGAGATAGGCCTCGACGAAGGTGAAGCCGTTCGACAGCGTGAACGCCAGCTGTGAGATCGGGTTCGCGCCGGCCTCGGCGATGTGATAGCCCGAGATCGACACTGAGTAAAAATTACGCACCTGATGGTTGACGAAGTATTGCTGGATATCGCCCATCACCTTCAGCGAGAACTCGGTCGAGAAGATGCAGGTGTTCTGGCCCTGGTCTTCCTTCAGGATGTCGGCCTGCACGGTGCCGCGGACGTTCTTCAGCACCCAGGCCTTGATCTGCGCAGCTTCGTCAGCGGTCGGCTCGCGGCCTTGTTCGGCGCGGAATTTGGCGGTCTGCTGGTCGATCGCGGTGTTCATGAACATCGCGAGGATAGTCGGCGCCGGGCCGTTGATCGTCATTGATACCGAGGTGGTCGGATCACACAGATCGAAGCCGTCATACAGCACCTTCATGTCGTCCAGCGTTGCGATCGACACGCCGGAGTTGCCGACCTTGCCGTAGATGTCCGGGCGCAGCGCCGGGTCGGCGCCGTACAGTGTGACCGAGTCAAAGGCGGTCGACAGCCGCTTGGCCGGCATGCCCTCAGACACCAGCTTGAAGCGGCGATTGGTACGGAAGGCATCGCCTTCGCCGGCGAACATGCGGGTCGGATCTTCGTTCTCGCGCTTGAACGGGAAGACGCCGGCGGTGTACGGGAAATAGCCGGGCAGGTTTTCCTTCATCAGCCAGCTCAGCAGGTCGCCCTGATCGGAATAGTTCGGCAGCGCGACCTTGCGCACACGGTTGCCCGACAGCGTCTCGGTGAACAGGCGGGTGCGAATTTCCTTGTCGCGGATTTTCACCACATGCTCGTCGCCTTCGTAGGTTGCCTTGACCTCGGGCCAGCAGTCCAGCAGCTGGCGCGATTCGGCATCGAGCAGATGGTCGCGTTGTGTGATCAGGTCGTCGAAATCGGCAGGGCGTCCGGCGGCGCTCAGCAGGCGCTTGGCCTCCGTGAGCTGCTGGCGCTCACGCGCGATGCCGGCCTGCTTGGCGACGCGGCGGTGGTAGCCGCGCACGGTGTCGGCGATCTCGGCGAGATAGCGGCTGCGTGCGGGCGGCACGATCGCATTGCGGCCCGATGACGAGCGCGCGTTCACCGGCGCCAGCTTGCTTGCGCCGGCCTTCAGGCCGAGGTCGGTCAGCTTCGGCAGCAGACCCTGGTAGAGCGCAGTCACGCCGTCGTCATTGAAGCGCGATGCCTGCGTGCCGAAAACCGGCATCTGCTCGGTCGGCGTGGTCCAGGCTTCACGGTTGCGCTGGACCTGCTTGGCCACGTCGCGCAGCGCATCTTGCGCGCCTTTGCGGTCGAACTTGTTAATGGCCACAAAATCGGCGAAGTCGAGCATGTCGATCTTTTCCAGCTGCGATGCGGCGCCGAATTCGGGCGTCATCACATACAGGCTGGCATCGACGTGCGGCACGATGGCAGCGTCGCCCTGGCCGATACCGGAGGTCTCGACGATCACGAGATCAAAGCCGGCCGCGCGGCAGGCGGCGATCACATCGGGCAGCGCCTGCGAGATTTCGGAGCCGGCCTCACGCGTGGCCAGCGAGCGCATGAACACGCGCGACTGGCCCTGCCACGGGCTGATCGCATTCATGCGGATGCGGTCGCCCAGCAGCGCGCCGCCCGATTTGCGGCGTGACGGGTCGATCGAGATCAGCGCGACGTTCAGGCTGTCGTCCTGGTCGATACGCAGACGGCGGATCAGTTCGTCCGTCAGTGACGATTTACCGGCGCCGCCGGTACCGGTGATGCCCAGTGCGGGAATGCGGGTTTTGCCGGCCGCCTCATGCAGCGCCGCTTTCAGCTCCGGTGCGACCTTGCCGTTCTCCAGTGCCGTGATCAGCTGGGCCAGCGGGCGCTGCCGCGCGACGATGTCGCCTTCGGTGAGCGCGTCCAGTGTGGCCGGTGCATAGGCCGACAGGTCGGTGTCGCATTGCTGGATCATGTGCAGGATCATGCCGACCAGGCCCATGCGCTGCCCGTCTTCCGGGCTGAAGATGCGGGCCACGCCATAGGCGTGCAGGTCGTCGATTTCGGCCGGCACGATCACGCCGCCGCCGCCGCCGAACACCTTGATGTGCGCGCCGCCGCGCTCTTTCAGCAGGTCGATCATGTACTTGAAGTACTCGACATGGCCACCCTGATAGCTCGATATCGCGATGCCCTGCGCGTCTTCCTGCAGCGCGGCAGTGACGATCTCGTCGACCGAGCGGTTGTGACCGAGATGGATCACTTCCGCGCCCTGCGACATCAGGATGCGCCGCATGATGTTGATCGAGGCGTCATGGCCATCGAACAGTGATGCGGCCGTCACGAAGCGGACTTTGTTTTTCGGGGTGTAAGCCGTCAGGCTCTGGGCAACGGAAAGGTCGGTCATAGGGGTCTCCGGAGGGGCGGGCTTGAAGCAGCTTGTGGCCGCCTTTGAAACATTGTGTTGACGCTTACGTTAACGTCAAGTGCGCGAGTATAGCCCAGAAATTGTGGCTGTCTGTCAATTTGACTTACCGGATTGTCCGGTGATCAAATTCCTTGCAAATAAGGTAAGGTGTTGCCGTGTTGGCAAAGTGGCCGACCCTGGCGACAAGTGCCTGTTTGAACAGGCGTTCCATCCATTGCAAGACCAAGTCGGCGAGCGCCGGGGGCGAGGGCATCATCGTACAGCGGCACACCGAGGGCAGGACCTTGTTCATCTTGGCGGGCATGCCCGGATCGGGCAAGTCGCGTCTGCTGCATCTGGGCTTGTCGAAGCGTTTGCCAATTTTTGGCGAGGTCGACCAGCCGGCGTTCGAAACCATGCGGCTGCCGGAGGTGTATCCCGAGGATCAGATCAGCGTGGCCCAGCGACTGCGCACGGGCACCTGGATCAGCGAGACCCACCTATGCCAGCTGCCGGCGTCGGCTATGCCGCCGACGGTGGTCGTGCATCTCGACCTGTTCTGCTTTTTGCTGTTGCTGCACTTCGCGACAAACCGGCTGCCTGCGCTGGCGGACCTGGACTGTCTGAGCGCCGCCGCACTCAGTGACGGTGCGCGCGTGACAACGGCCTATCGCGCACTGCTCTCTCAGCCTTTCTTCCAGCACTGGGACCGGATTGCGGTCAACACGCTTTGTCCGCCTTATTCGCGCACGGCCGCGCAGTGGCATGATCGCGAAGCGGTCGTGCAGCGGCCGGAGCGCACCCGCCAATCCGTGCCCATGCAGTTTTTGCGTGATGAGATCTACGGTTCACCGGGCGGACAGCGCGTGTATACGGGGCTGTACACCGCCTGGCAGAACGCCCTCAGCCTGCTCACGCCAGCCGTGTGCCTGTTAACGTCCGTCGACGAAGATAACGCGTTCCAGATCCGGCGCGTGCAGGGCATGCATCCGCGATGAGATATCGCGCCCGTCAGCTCGGATAGGTCTGACTATCGCCGCTCCGCTCGCTGACCGAGTATTGCGGATTGCCCCGATGCGGACGCCGTGTGGCGATCTGTCCACGCTGCGCGCGTCGGTCGTTCGGCCTGGCGCGACAGGCGCGCGCGGGCTCGGCCGCGTTTTCCTTTGCAGCTCAAAGGCTTGTCGATCCGGTGCTGAAAAACCATGAAAGGATCATCTGGCGCAATCCCATAAATTGGGTATGTCGGCAAAGTTAAAAAAATTTTATCGTCCGCGTCGTTTGCCCTCTGCTGACGATATCCATGCCTTTCACTCTCGCACTTCCTGAACGGCCTCTCCTGACAACTGATGGTGCGCATCCCCGCCGGACCGCGCTGCGGTGGCTTGCAGCATGCTGCCTGACGGGCGCGATGTCATCGCATCGGGTAAACGCCGAGGAAGAATCTCCACCAGGCTTTCAGCCACCGGTGATGGCGGCCGCGCAGTACAGCCCGACGGATGTGATTGGTGATCTCGGCGGCATGCCGGTGGAGATCTCGCGACATATTGCGGAGTATGTCGAATACGAAGGCGATCCGGGCTGGAGTGGGCCGCGCAAGGGGCCACCGCCAGTGCGGACCTATTCATCGCAATTGGTGAGCTTTGGCTTTGAGGTGCGTTACCCGGATATGGCGACGCTGCTGACAAAGGAGATGTGGGAAGACAGGCGGCGCTACAACATCTACAACACGCCGTGGGTAAAGGCAGGCGTCATCACAGGGCCAATTTATCCAGGGCGTGGATTCATGAATCGCATCGACCTAAAAGACAGTGAGTTACGCAGTCAGTACTGGTGGAGAGACCGATTCAAAGTCAAAGAAAAGAAATTCGGGCTCACGGAATACCGGCTTGCGAAAAAGCCGCCACCGCGGCCCGGGACCTATTCCGACATGCCGCAGTACGGTAAGACGGTTTATCTGTACCGCGACAAGGCCGGTAACGTCATCACGCGTATTGATTGCAGCGACGTGCCGCATGAGGGGGCGCTATGCACCCAAAGCTGGGACATGGGTGAGTACGGCGTATCCGCTGACCTTAGGGTGATGTACCGCCGAGGGCTGCTTGAGCACTGGCGTGAGATGCAGCAGAAGGTGACGCAAGTCGTGCTGGGCTTTCGCGTTGATCCAGCGGCTTTGCAAGCATCACAGCCTACAGACTCGACGCCGAGCGAACACGTCAGATGACTGACCGCGATACACAGGCAGCAATGCCACCACTTCCTCCTGTAATGCCACTTGCACGCCGCCATCGAGGCCGTTGGGTCGTGCTGCTGTTGCTGGCAGCGTTTTGCCTGATGGGCTGGGCGTCGTGGAAGGTGGCA
>JACCDT010030244.1_pt1 | contig 13530 bp, 33 predicted proteins | sample 7446291 | NCBI WGS metagenome assembly JACCDT01 (sample SAMN15323446, study PRJNA562643) | freshwater metagenome | isolation source: river surface water | place: USA:Blue River Watershed | collected 2017-08-17
CTGTTCATGTCGTTGCTTGTTCCATGTTCTTGAAGACCGGAAGCCCAAGTGCCTTGTGCATCTGTACGTCCTGATCGGTATACTTGAATATCGTTGTGGGCACATCGTCCCACCGCTCCTGCTCCTCGCACCACTCGAAGGCCGCCCGCCTGAGGTCCTCATTGGAGAGTCCGTCAAGACGGGCCATTTCCTCCTCGTAGGAGCCGCCCGCCCTCATGCAGGCAAGAACATGCTGGGCATAGGAGAGCCAAGCGTCCACCCCGTAGGACTCCCCATCATGGGCGTTGCTGGCGTATCCGAACCCGCAGTTGGCGCAGCCGTCCATCAGGACATAGCCCATGGAGCCGTACCGCTGGAAGAGCTTGTCATACCCGCAGCATGGGCACTTCCCCGAGATCGTTTCTGTCAGCATGTTCTCCTACAGTATTTGCTCGTTGACATCGCGGATCATCTTCTCCACGTATCTCGTCCCCTCCGGAGACAACCCCTTCTCGTCCCAATTCAGTTTCTTGTCATGCAGTTTCTGGAGGCGCATGAGGAAGGGGATCTCATCCTGAAGGGGCATCCACTTCTCCAGCAGGATGCCGCCCACCTCGCGGGCCTCTATCATCAAGGTGTCGACCCCGCATTCGGCATTCATGCCCTTGTGCTTGACCCATAGCAGGGCAGCCTCGGTCAGGATGCGCCCCACCGCGCAGCGATGATCATTGCCATCATCATAGACACACGCTTGCAGCGATCCCACTTGTATCGAGCGCGTATCACTTTTGTAGAACGCGGCCGTCTCCTTGATCAGTTCGATCTTCAGTTCTTTGATGCCCATGGCGGTCACGATCTTTTTATGCGCTCCATCACCTCCGGGGACAACCCATGGGTTTGGCAAATGCGTCTCACTTGCGCCGCGCCATTGTCAGCGGACAATCCATTCGGGGTCCAATTACGACCTATATCATGCAGTCCCTGCACTGAGCGGACCAGCGCCATGCCGCCTTCATCCGCCAGCAGGGGACGCCACCTCTCTTGGAAGATCGAGAGGAAGACCTCCTTGCCCAGTTCCCCGCGCAGCATGTATACGCTGTCATTGTTGCTCTTGGACGCCTTCACCACACCTTCGTCGGTCATCATGCGCCCAGCGGCGCAGCGACGACCATCGGCCATGAGGTATTGGCAACTCCCGTCCTCAGAGCGGTTGCTGCTGTTATAGTGGCGGACTGTCTCCACGAGGAGTTCCTCCGCCAGAGGGATCAATTCGCTTTTCATGTGGTCTTCTTTGTCTTCTTGGACTTGGGTTCCTTCTGCGTGGCGATGAACTCATCGGCCTTCATCCATCGGAGATGCTCCAGCGAATAGACATCCTTCGCCGCCTCCATCAGGATGATACTATGGGTGGCGACGATCAATTGGCATCCGCGCTCCTGCGCCGCCCGGAAGGTATCGGCCAGCGCGAATTGGCTGCGGATCGACAGACCGCTCTCGGGCTCATCGATCAACAAGATGCCTTGGAAGCTCTTCAGCTTGCTCATGAGGACCGCGTTCATGGCCTCTCCATGGGAGGACCACTTCAAGGACAGATGCATGCCGAAATCATCGAAGGAACGGAGTTCACGTGATGGTCCGGCCACGCGCGGGTTCATCTTCTCGGTGTCGAAATGGGCGAAGGGCACCTCGTGCTCCTTGGCATGCTCATGGAGTTCCACCTTCAGGTCAACGTCCTTGTTGGTTATCAACTCCAAGAGCGAGGTCTTCCCGCAGCCTTGGTCGCCCACGATGAGGTTCACGCCATCACGCAGGTCGATCCTCAGGCCCTTCTTCAGGCCATGGTACTCCTCTTGAAGGATCAAGCTCTTGATGCCCACGGGCGGGACGGTCGTTTTGGTCATAAGGTTCCTTGATGGATCTTGCGGCTCATCTCTTCCACGCGGCGCTGCCCAAAGTCGGCGCTCAGGCCGTTCTCGTCCCACATCTCTTGATGGTCATGCAGGCTTTGCAGTGCTTCGAGGAACCACATGTCCTCCATCAGGGGCATCCACTTCTCCTTCAGGGGGGCGATCTGCGCGGCGCGCAAGGCATACGCCACCCGGACGAACGAAACGCCGGAATTCATACCGTTCTTCTTGACCCACTCAAGGGCCTCTGGGGTCATGATGCGCCCCATGGCGCAGTTGCGACCCGTGTCGCTCTCGTAGACGCAGCCCATGTCGGGCATGGTGGAGCGCGTGTTCACGTTATAGTGTTCCACGGTCTCCTTGAGGAGTTCCAGCTTGAGTTCTTTCATCGCGGCTTCTTTTGCAGGTCTATGCCGTAGAAGGTCTTCATATGGGCGATCAGGTCGAGCCCCGTCAGGCGATGGCGATGCCAATACTCCAGATGGGGCGGAGGAGTTGTTTGGTTGAAGAAGACCCCGAAGCGCAAGGCCAGACCCTCCTCATAGAGTTCATCCACCTGATAGTAGGCCAGCCAATAGGAGATCGTTGAGAGCACCACGTCGATCTTCAGGTCGATGGCGGTCCCGTCCTTGGGGCGCCTCTTGCATACGCGTCCCGTCTTGGAGACATAGAGCCTCTGGGGCAGATGGGCCTCGATCGTGGAGATGTCCTCCACGATATGGCGCAACTGCTCGCGCTGTCCCGACAGGAGCGCCTTCTCGTGTTCCAGTTGCAGGCTCTCGACCCATCCGAAGTTGTCGGAGAAATCCTTTACCATGGCGATGGGATCAAAATCCTTCAACGTCTGCTTCTCGGGCCATTCGCTCTCGGTCCCGTCCAGCCCGATGTACATCACCGTGAACTTCTTCCCGGAGAAGCGCACCACAAGCTGCAAGATGTTGTCGGGACCATCGCGCATGGCCCTCGGAAGGTCGATGGCGATGCGCTCAAGGACCCCTTGTGCGAGGGCGTACTGGGGTTCCAGCATGCGGTCCAGTTCGCTCAATGCGCCACGGACGGCGAGCAGACTGCTGGGGGTCATGATCGGCTCGAAGGCCAATGTTCGAGGCTCGCTCATCGTCAGAAGCGATAGGGGCCCACCACCAGCGAGCCTTTGTTGTCGATGATGTTGCGGTAGATGGCTATCATGCGCTCGGCGTAGTCCCTCGGGAGTCCCGCGCAATAGGCCGCATAGGCCTCCATCTTCTCTCGGTCGTCCTTCAGGAGCCGCTCGACCTTCTGGGTCACATAGCCACTCGAGGGGATCAATACCCCATCGGAGTCGAAAAGGAGCACCGCCAACTCGTAGAGGCCCTCGATGATCAAGGCACATTCATGGCCGAAGACCTCCTCGGAGACGCGGTTGGCGAGGGGCTCGGCCGCTAGGCCGCGCGAGCCCCACTGTTCCGTGACGTCCTCGTGGGTCACATGGACCTCGTTGCCGATATAGGCCTTTGCCACGATGATGGCGGCTTTGGCGCAGCCCACGCACTGGAAACCCTCCTGATGCACCACCATCTGGAGGTCCCCCAGCGGGAAGGCGGGCCCATCGCTCACGGGGATGCGGTTCTTGGAGACCCTCCCATAGCCCCTGAGGGGCACGAAGGTCCCACTCTCGATCATCGCGATGATATGCTGGGAGATGCGCACGCGGCGCTCCATGGGGGACATCAAGGCGTAGGCGGCGTTGTCGGCTTTGATGCGCTGGAGTTGTTCTTGGTCCATGTTCTTCTTTTGTTGCGTTAGAAGGTCGATCGGTCCATCCGCTTCTTGAAGTCTTTCACCAGCGAGTTCCAATAGGCGAGCGCCTCGTGCTTCTCTTTGAAGGATATCTCGCTCCAGTTCCCATCCACCCGCTTGCGGATGCGACAGAACAACCCGTCTTGCAGGTTGAACATCAGCATGAACACGGCCTCGTCGAAGAGGTATCCACGGATCCGGAAGACATCCTCCTCCACTTCCAGTTTGCTCATGGCCTCATCTATCGCGGCCAGCGAGATCCTCGTGTCGCCTTGGACCCCTTTGGGCGCAGGCTTCTGATGTATTTCCTTGTTGAACTTCGTTGCCATTGTTGTTGGGTTTTACGAATGGATCCGGGGTTTTGTTTCGATCGAAGGATGCGGTTTGTCGGGACGGGGTATGGGTCGTCCGCGTCTCGTACGGTCGTCCCACTCCTTTCTTCTCTTTTCGGACTCCGCATCGCGCTTCTCCTTCGCCCCGGTGTCGATCGCCTTTTGGGCCCCATCGATGCGGTATTCAAAGTAGTCCAAGAACCGCTCATAGGCCTTGATCACCATGGGGTCTGTCTGCGTCCGGAGCCAATCGCGATGATGCCTGAGCCGTTCCCTTTCCCGGTCCACGTCACGCTGGCGGCATCGCCCTATCTCCACGCCAACGGATGACACCTCGAACAGCGGAGAGAGGTATTCGATCACGGCGGCGTCCACATCCTCTTGTGTTCTCTCTTGGGACTCCGTATGGGACTCCATGGGAGGTTCTTTGAAGGCATCCGCAGGGTACTCATCGCGGATCATGATGATGGCCACCACGAATACGAATATCACCACGATGAGCGCTATAGTCCCCATGGGTCATCGCCAGTCGTAGAAGTGGTCGTAGCAGTCGCCGTAGGAGCAGAACTCGCTACAGATGGTGTCACCGACCTCGTGGTTGATGTAGTAATTGCTATTGGTATGCATGTCTATCTTCTCCTTCTGTCCATGGGGAAGGAAGGCGAAGTGCATGATCGTGGTGGAGCCCATCTTGTAGCCGCCCTGCTCGGTGGTGAACTTCTCCACGATGGTGCCGCAGAGCCTATGGTGTTCGTGCTCGGGCGTCGATCCGCAGGCCATCAATAGGAGCGGCAGGATCATTATGGGCCTCATTGTACGGGGGTTTTGCGGATGGCCACCTTCTTTTGGCCCTTCATCTTCTGGCGCATCAGGTCAAGGGCCTCCTCCATGTCCTCGATCCCATGGACCTTTTTGATCAGGTCCAAGAAGCGGCCCACCACCACGGACTTCGAGGGGCTTCCGGGATACCACGACTCGTAGATGACGCTCGCGAACTGGTACGTGGTCAACCCGAAGAATCTGGCCCCTGTCGGGGTCTCGACGGCTTTCCCATTGGGGGACACCACGCATGTTTCGTGCAGGTCATGGCGGAAGCTCTCGGGGAACACGAACGGAAGGTGTCCCACGAAGCAGCACACCGTGCCGCAGCCCTTCACCTTCTTCCCGGAGTGTACGTCCACTCCGTCCAGTCGGGTTATCCACAGGCGGATGTCGAACTGCTCATCTGGGATCGCCTCCATGTAGAGGGCCATGCGCAAGGCGCGCTCTGTCTCGATTTTCATTGCAAGCGGGTTTTGGTTCGTTCGATCAGGTCGTGGATGTCCTGCTGGGTCGTCTGTGGATGGTCGTTGAAGGCCACGAGAGGAACATGGCTGGGGACATCCTCAATGGGTATCTCCTTGATGCGTTCCATGAGGACCTTGTCCTGCGCGATCATCCGCTGGAACTCATCACGCCTCTTCTCCGCGTCCTTCATGTCATCGCCCCCACGGAAGGGATGGAGCACACCATAGGCGTAACCGATCGCCGTGAGCAGGCAATGGGTCCCATCGGCGGGCTGGAACGGACTTCCCATTTTGAACCATCCCCTTCTGAGAATGGCTTGCTGGGCAAGGTCGAGTATGTCCTTTTGTTGCAGAGGGGTCATTGGATGTTGTCTTTGGCGTCCTTGTATTGCTGTTGTAGTTCTTTTGACTCCGCGATCGCCCCCATGAGGTCCGCCCGCGCTTCCTTCGTCTCATTCAATAGAGACTCCAAATTGACTCCATGGGTCTTTTGGATCTTGTCCATGAAGCGTCCCAGCACGATGTCCTTGGTGACCTCGTGCTTTTCCTCGTAGCCGCTGGCCATGACGGTATTGATCAGGTCGGCGAAGGAAATGCCGAAGAAGTCCGCTATTGGGCGCAGGGGCGGGGTGAATGGTTCCAAAGGCCCCTCGCATTGTTTCACCACGATGCTCTCCTCGTTCTGGTGGTGATGGAAGTGATCGGGGAAGGCCAATGGAAGATGGCCCACGAAGCAGCATACGGTACCGCACTCGTGGTTCCTGCTGGAGGAACTGATGGCCCTTCCGTGCAGGCGCGTGACCCAATTGGTGATGTCGAACTGCTCCGGGGGCAGGGCCTCCATGTAGAGGATCATCCGGATGGCGTTCTGGAGGGGTGTCGTGGTGTTCATGAGGATGCGTTCTTCAGAAGGTCAATGGCGATGCGTACGCACTTCTCGCACGCTTGCATGTGGGAGCCCGATCTCCCCGTGTTGATGGCGTGGTCCACATCGCGGAAGACCCATTGCTGGCGGAACTCCACCCCGCAATAGGATACCCCGTTGTTCTCGGGCCTCGTGGGGGTGAATCGCTCATTGGAGACGCGCTCGTCCATGATGTGATGGACATAGTCCTTGGGAGCGAGGCGCAGTTGGGATAGCCAGTAGGCGCCCTTCACGTCGTTGTCCTCCCACTGGACGATACAGGAGATGGTGGGTCGGTCGGGACCGTGGTTGATGTCGAGGATCGTCCCGAAGCGCTCGGGGTCGTTGTGGAGGGTGACGCGGTCGCCCGCTTGGTGCGGTAGCTGGCTCATGTGGCGGAGGTTTCAGCGCGGTCCAAGAGGGAGAGGACATCTTCTCTGGTGGTGAGGGGGTGGTCGTTGAAGGCCACCATACGGTCCATGCAAGCCCCTCTGGGCGCTCGCTCTTGAAGGATGGGGTCCGAGGTTATATGGCAAGTGAGAGGGCCGTAGACCACCATGCCTGCCCCTTCAGTGACGAGGCAGACGGCCTGTCCTAGGCAGACCGCTCCAGAGGGAGAGGTGGTGTGGTGCTTGCTCCATCCCTTTTCCATGAGAAGGGCCCGCGTGGCGCGTATGAGGTCTTTCATGTGGGGATAGGTGCTGATTGGCGCTCTTGGGTCCGATAGAGAGCGCCCATGACATCCGAGAAGGTCGTGTCAGTGTGGTCGTTGAAAAGGGTCAAGGTCGTCTCTGGGGAGAATGAGCGTCCGTCCTTGCTCGTGGCGCGTGAGGCCACGAGGGGGTCCTTCAGTACAAGCTCGCAGAGTTCCCGGTGATGGGGATGGAGGTAGGCTTGGTCGAGTTCATCGCGAGAGGGTTGCAGGATGCGCAGGGTGGCATCGTGAATGGCTCTCACGAGGCACAAGGAGCCGTGGCGACCCACCGATGTGTGCTGGGTCCATCCGAGGTTCATCAGCAGGCGTACGGCGAGGGAGAAGGCCCCTTTCCGCTCCTGCTCCGTTAGGGGCCGAGGGATGCCGTTGATGAGGGTGCTCATGGTGGAGAAGGGTGGGGGAAAGTGGGGGTAAGTATAGGGATTTTTATGCCTACTGGGGAGAGGTGGGGAAAAGTGGGAGAAGGTGAACCATCTGGAAAACAGGGAATAGGGGGTAAAAAGAGGGGATAGGAGGATGTGACGGAGTCGGTCTGGGCTCCCGCGCATCGCGCGCCCTCCTCAACCGGCTCATTTTCAATCCCTTCCAGTTCTTCGTCCTCCCCTCACGAGCCCCTTCCGTTCGACCTTGGCACGGTCTTTGTTTTCGCCTCCCTATCAGGGACTTACGCATAACTCTCTTGGGTATTTCCCTGATACTCAAGCCTTGCGCTTGCCGGGTCTTATGCGGTATCACCATGGGACAGCGTCCCACCTTCTCCCACCATAGAGAATGTATCATGGGTTCTGCTCCATGTATTTTGTTACGATCATGCGCGTGAGTTTGGCGCGGTTGAGCTTGTTGCTCTCGTTGGAGTGCAGGAAGTTGCGATCGAACTCCACGCCCCTCATGCCCTCCAGCCGATGGATCTTGTTGTCGAGCGATTGGAGCAGGTCCTCGATGTCCTTGCGTGTGAACTTGCGCGTGCGCTGCTCCGGACGGGAGTAGTTCGCCTCGGTGTCATCTGGTACCTGCTTCTTCTGGCAGGAGAGGCATCGCTGAGAAACAGCACCGCATGTGGTGTCTGGCAGGAAGTGCTCTTGGCAGTCGGGGCAGATCTGGGTGATGTCCATCGTTATTGCTTTGGGAGCCATGGGAAGAGCGGATCGTGGCTGTCGGGGCTCATGAGTTTCTTTTCCATGGCATCTGGTGGACGTCTAGCGCGTGGTGGCTTGCGCAGCAGTTCTTTCATGGGGCCCGTCATGTGATAGGCGGCGAACCCCGAGAGGCCCATGGAGATCAGGAAGGTGAGCGCGGTCCTCCGGTGATCCTCCAGAGGTCCGAGCAGATCGACACACCACATCAGCGCAAAGGTGATCCCTGCGATAAAGGCGACCATCCCCACGAGGATGACCAAGAACAGCATGAGGCCTTTCAGGTACTCCATCATGAGCGTAAGAATCGATAGAGGCAGTAGACCGCGAGGACGATCACGGCGGGCCACAGCAGGGCCTTGACGATCGACACGAGGAAGATGAGGACCACGATGAGTCCGATGAGCTTGAGCATGTCGTCAGTTATGTTGTGTGGGACGAAGGCGGCGGAAGATCATGAAGTTCGCGATGAACACCAGCAGGAAGACCGCCAGCTTCACGGCGCCCTCGTTGCCCTTGCACTGATCAACGAGCCCATGGCCCAGCGCTCCTATGGAGACCGAGACGATCAAGCTCAGCAGGGCAGTGCGTGCGATCCAGTGGTTCATTGTTCTATTGCGTCGATCCTCCGTTTGTCCTCCGGTGTTCTGTTGATGGCGTAGAGCAGGACGATCAGTCCGATGATCACCACGAGGATGCATCCTCCCGCGTTGCTTTGGGTGCGGTTGTTCATGCGGACTTCGGATCATAGTTCACGGTGATCACGATGTACATGATGGTTCCGAAGAATTCAGCGATCGACGTGGATGTGTTCACGATGCGCTGGGCATGCTCCGAACCCCACGCGTTGATCTCGGCATCTATGAGCTTGAGCGCGCTCGTGACGCTGCTATCGGCGTAGCTGGCACTAGCGGTGGTGTAGAACGTTTTGACCATCTCAATGTCTTTACCTTATTATACGAAGAACTCCAGCGAAATGTTTCGGGCCCGCCATTAAAGAGCGGGGCCCGATAACATGAGCCGCTCTGACAGACCTCCGCATGATACAATGAAGACCGGGGGCGAAAATAAATGCCTGTGATGAAACAGACCTCCACACTATACAATGAAGATCCCGCGCGGGAATAAACGCAGAACGGGCGCCCTTCAAGGACACCCGCTCATGGAGACTGGTCGCCGGACCCACCACCATAGGCCGTCAGCACCGCTCGTGCAAGAGGTTGGACGGATATGAACAGGCGGATGTTTCCTTTGTTGAAAAGTCGATGGCCCTTGAACTGAATGCTTGCGCGGAGCACCAGTCAAGGACCATCTGAAGCTCAGCCTGCTACCCGCTCTTTTTCTGGTTCAGAGCCAGCTAGTAACGGACAGACCTCACTCTGCTCCATTAGACGAAGGCGGAGGTCATTTTGTTACAGAGGAAAAGTCGATGGGCGCCTCGCGGTGGTGATCTGCCACAGCTTAGCGCCCATCTGAAGGCTCGTTCCTAGCTCTTGGAGCCACCCTGAGCGAACATCGTTATACACCGTTGTCGTTCCTTAAGATCGACTGATGGTGGGCTCTGGTCCCACGACGATGGCGCTTTTGGTAGGTTCGTGCCTCTGCTCTGTTATACGAAGGCGGAGGTCATTTTGTTACAGAGGAGAGAATGGCCTCCACGATCGTCGGTTTGTCCTCCGGGGTCAAGATGACGCCCTCGGTCTTGCGCTTCTCGCTCACAAGGTCGACGATCTCAAGGTCGAAGGCCGAGGCGATGCAGTCGAGCGTGTCGAGGTTCTGGGCCATGAGGAAGCGCTCTATGGCGTCGGGATCGCACAGTCCGTTGTGGAAGAAGAACCAATAGGAGTGGTGCTGCCACTTCTGGGCCACCACCCGAGGCACCTTGCGATCGTTGATCGAGGGGAAGTCGAATACGAAATCGCCAGTCTCGGCTATCGAGAAGTCTATGTCCATATGTGCCTCCATAACTATTGTGGGATCATGATGCTGTAGTGGCAGGTACTCTTGGCGTCGAGGCGCTCGGGATATGCATTGCCCGCTGGCGTCATGGGCGTCTTGCGCGGGAACTTCTTGTCCCCGCAGTAGGCGTACTCCATGGTGATGCGGTCGACCGAGAGCATCTCCACGGGGAAGTTCCCCTTTGGCGCCTCGATGATCTGATCGCCCTTCTCCAGCGTGACCTTGTTGTTCTTGATGATCATAGGCGGGGGTTGTATTGGCGCACGGCCTCATAGAAGCGGCGCACGCTGTCCCATCCGCCATAGGATGGAGAAAGTTGCTGGGCCTGCTCAAGGTCGTTGTCGACAAAGACCCTGTATTGTCCGGAGGCAAGCTGCTCGGGGGTCACCTCGAAGAGCGCATCCGGGTCGTGGTCCTCGAAGAGATCGAACCCGAATTGGAAGGCGATGCACATGTCCTTGGCGGCCTCCTCGGGCGAGTCGTACGTGTGGGCGTAGCGGATCATTTCGTTCTCCAACTGGAGCGTCACGCGCCCTGCGTTGTCGAAGATGGTTTTTGCTGTGGCGTCTGTTGCGTTCATGGTCCCTACAATGAAGATGGAAGGGAGAAATAAAGGGAGAGTCTATCGGGAGAGGTCGAGGAAGACAAAGTCACGCTCCAATTCCTTGATCTTCTGCTCCAAGCGATCGGGGTCATTGGGGCGCAGGGCGCGGAAGTAGCTCGCGGGTATCCATAGGGGAGACTTCTCTTCCCGGCGCCTGAGGCATTTGGCGCAGACGTTGATGATGGGAATGAAGTGGTCGTACCCGATGTCCACCAGTTGACCGCAGCATCCCTGCTTCACCGCGCGCAGGCGGTAGGCCTCGCCCTTGATGGCGACCTTGATGCTGGGCTTGAGCATGATGGTACGACGGGCCCGCACGTGGTCCCCCGCGATGAGCGCCTTCATTTCACGAGGGTCGCTATCGCCTTGCGCAGCTTCGGTGTGGGCATGTCGAGCCAAGCGATGGGCATCTCCAGCGGCATCACCTTGAAGACGGGACACTCGCGGAAGCGGGACTTCCACTTGGAGGAAGCGGGCAGGCTCAGAGAGAAGCGCATGACGCCGCGCTCCATCATGGTGGAGACCTGCTTCTGGCGGCGATCGAATTCCAGCTTCCATCGGCCTCCTACCTCGCACTCCTCCATGACGAGGCGCAGGATCTGGTTGCCCTTCTTGTCGAGGGCCTTGAAGCTCTCCTGTACCCGCTCGGCGTGTGCCTTGGCGGTATCTAGCGAGCGGATGGCGTCCTCGATGCTCTGGTGGCCATTGACGTATCCCACCTTGGTGATCATCTCCGTGCCTTCATGGAGGATCTCGGTGATCCGTCCGCTGTAGGGGTGGTCGACTTTGATGGTGCGGGTCTTCATTGGATGGGTGCTTTTTCGCGCTGGCGTTGCAGTTGGGCGAGCGTCAAGGTAAGGGCCGTGAGTTGCGGGATGCGCATGTCGGTCTTGCTGTGCTGCACCACCACGCGCAGGGTGATGTCGGAGGGGTTCAGGTCCACGGTCTCGTCGTGGAACACGCGGTTCAACTGATGGGAGGCCTCGCGTAGCTGCCCCAGCAGGTACTCCATGTTGGCGATGGCGGCGTCCACGTGCTCGCGGGCCTCTTTCACCTCACGGGTGATGAGGTTCTGCATCTGGTTGCGGGTGTTCATCGGTATTCGGGGTTGAGGCACACGCGCACCTTGGTGTACACGGTTCCGGGAGGGTCGCGCTTCTCGTCCTTGGCCCGCCAGATGCCTTCGTCCTGCATCCACGCGTCGCTGGCGTCCTCGCGGTTCTGGAGGTCCATCAACATGGGCGTAGGAAGGCCCTTGAGGATGGTGTAGGGCGGGGCGGCCAACTGGACCAGATGCATCTGGTCGGGGTACTTCTTGGTGCTCATTGGGTGTCGAGGTTATCGAGTTGTTGACGGAGCATGCCGATGCTTACGGCGCGCTTGGTGAGTTTGCCCACGCGTGCGTTGGATCCTGCCTGCATGAGCAAGGAGATGAAGGCAGCGATGTACTCCTCTTCGTCCTCCTTGCGTGCGCCTTCCACCGGGAGGGCCACCATGGAGTCGCGTTCGCTCTGAAGATACTGTACGGTGTTCTTCAGGTCGGTGATGACCATGTCCATCACCTGTTGGGCCTCCTCGCGCTTTTCCGTGAGGCGTTGTATGAGGTTCTGCTTGTCCATGTTCAAAGGTCTTTGCATTCCTTGAAGAAAACCTCCAGCTTGAGGGTCAGCGGGTTGGTGTAGACGCTGTGCTCGCCATCGAAGTCGGCTGGATCCACCAGACGGATCTCGTTGGAGGTGAGCTTGCGGCACTCCTTCAGGAGGGTCAGGGCGGGGCCGAGCTTGTCGGCGATGCGTCCCATGCGGCGGATCTCCTCCATGATCCCCACGCGTCCCTTGCGCTCGGCGTCGAGGATGATGGTCTCGAAGATGCCCATGGCCTGAGTGAAGTTCTTGGGCCCGATGTCGATGTACTGCGGGTCCACGCTCATGTACTTCTGCTCCCGTTGGTCCGGCGTGTGATCGCCCTCCTGAGGCTCGGTCTCCGGTACATCCACAGGCGCGTCCGGGTCGACGCCCGACTCTTTGATGGCCGCACGTCGCTTTCGTCCGGCGTTTGCCGCTGCCATCCCGGTGATATTGTGCTTCGAGAGGTTCCTCTCGAATTCCTCGGAGGTCATCTCGTGCCATACTTTTGTTGCCATTGGTTGTGGTGTTGATGACCCATACAATGAAGATGGACCGTGGGAATAAACGTCAGAGGACGGCCTCGCGGGATTCGGTGTACTTCCACGCGTCCTCGGCCGCTTTGGTGACGGCGTCCTCGATCGTTTTGCCGAAGGAGTGCCACATGCGCCCGTTGGCGTACCAAACGTGGACCTCCTTGGATAGCGGGTGGTTCTCCTGTTGGAAGCCGGTGCCCACGTAGAACCGCAGCACACCGCTCTGATTGAAGGAATGCACCGCGTATACGACCCGGTACTTCTTGGGGTCGATGTACTCGGGCGGAGTCTCGCACTTGATGGCCGCGAGCGGATGCCTGCCGAAGAGGTTGAAGGTTTTCATGGCCAATACAATGAAGTCCCGTGGCGAGAATAAACGCTATAGGTCCACCTGCTCGCCACCGAGCATTTCATCGGCCACCTCCTCCTTCGAACCGGTGTAGCGGCTCACGAGCATCGTGATGAGTTCCATGGCGTCTTGGCTCAAGTGGCTCTCCAGTTTGCTGCGGAGGGATCCTTCGTTGAAGAACTGGTTGAGTTCCCCACGTGCGGTGCGTGTGCGTGCGTCCATATAGTGTTATACGAACGGAAGGGGAAGAATGTTTCAGTGGGCGCCTCGCTCGCGTATCTTGTCGCGGATCCGCGCGGCTCTGGTGTAGTCCTCGCTCTTCTCGGCCTCACGCAGTTGGTCCCTCAGTTCCGACAGGGAGAGCAGGTCCAGATTGTCGAAGGTGGATCCCCACGGCTGGGCCCCGGTCCCGGTGAAGGTGA
>JACCDT011510176.1_pt1 | contig 13527 bp, 7 predicted proteins | sample 7446291 | NCBI WGS metagenome assembly JACCDT01 (sample SAMN15323446, study PRJNA562643) | freshwater metagenome | isolation source: river surface water | place: USA:Blue River Watershed | collected 2017-08-17
CTGCATCCGCATTATATGGTTTCCGTGGTAAGAACGGTGCGATTTTAATCACGACAAAACGTGGATCGAAAGACAAGCGCGGATTCTCAGTCGAAGTGAATTCATCTACCATGATGGAGAAAGGCTTTTATGCTATTCCAGAGGTTCAAGATGAATATGGCCCTGGTGACCATGGTGTGTATGCATTTGGCGATGGTAAAGGAGGAGGATTGAACGATGGTGACTACGATGGTGGTTGGGGTCCTAAATTCAATGGTCAATTAATTCCTCAATACGATTCTCCGGTTGATCCTATCACAGGTGTTCGTCAAGGTACTCCTTGGATTGCCCGCGGTAAGGATAACTTAAAGCGTTTCTTAGAAACGGGACTTTTGTCTACCAATAATATTTCCGTTTCAGCGACTGGTGAGAAATACAACTTGCGTTTTTCAACTTCGCATATTTACCAAAAAGGTATCGTGCCTAACACGAAGTTGAACATTAGCAACTTCAACGTAACAGCTGATTATAAATTCTCAAACAAGTTAAAGTTTGAATCGAACTTACAGTACAATCGTCAATATACACCGAATATCCCTGATGTGAATTATGGTCCAAACTCCATCATTTACAATATTGTGTATTGGGCGGGTGCCGACTGGAACGTAGATGATATGCGTAATTACTGGCAACCAGGTAAAGAGGGTATTCAACAAATTTATGCGGAATATCAGCGTTATAATAACCCTTATTTCATGTCATATGAGTGGTTGCGCGGTCATTACAAAAACGACGTAGTGGGTCAAGCGGCCTTGCGTTACCAAGTAGCGGATGGTTTGGAATTAGTTGGACGTACGCAGGTAACTACTTGGGATATGTTACGCACGGAGAAGTTTCCATTCTCCGCTGGTACTTATGGTCGTGATGAGCGTCGCGGTGATTACCGTGAAGATCGTCGTTCTTTATTCGAAAACAACACCGAATTGTTGTTGACCTATGACAAAGATCTTTTTGCAGGATTAAATACAAAAATCACGGGTGGTGCTTCGATGCGTACGTTCCAATATCGTTCGATGTATGGTACGACCGATTACTTGAACGTTCCAGGATTGTATAATTTCTCAAACTCGGCGAATCCGGTTAAGATTGCCAACTTTGGTTCAGAAATGCGTGTATTGTCTGCCTACTATTCAGCTGACTTTAGTTACAAGAATTTCTTGACGATTTCGACGACAGGTCGTATGGATAAATTGTCAACATTGCCATCTGGAAATAATACATTCTTCTATCCATCTGTGGCAGCTTCAACGGTTTTGACGGATTACATCAAGTTACCAGAAGCGATTTCATTCTTGAAATTCCGTGCGTCGTATGCGAACGTGAAGGATGGTTTGACTCAGTCGACTATCGGTAATATGGCGGGTGTTTATTCTGGCGAAAACTACAACTCGCCATACGATGGACCATCTTATACGAACTCGGCTGTTTACTCAACTTCGTTTGCCTATAACAACCAAACGGCTGCAACGTTCACAAACACGTTGAACAATCCAAACTTGAATCCTTCTGAAACATCTCAGAAAGAGGTAGGAATGGATTTACGTTTCTTGCAAAATCGCATTGGTTTGGATGTGACTTATTGGAATTCTCAAGACGGTCCGTCTATCTTCTCTTTACCAATCTCATCTACCTCGGGCTATACAGCGGCGTTAGTAAATGGTATCAAAACGGAGAAAAACGGATTTGATATTTCATTAACGGGAACACCTGTGAAGACAGCTGATTTCGCTTGGGATGTGATTGCCAACTACGGTTCATACGTTGAGAAATTAACGGAGATTTATCCAGGTGTGAATAGCTTAAATACGTTCTTGAAAGTAGGGGATCGTGTGGATAAATTTTATGGACGTGCATTTGTTCGTACACCAGACGGAAAGATTATTAATGATGCATCAGGACGTCCTATTTATGCGCCGGTGAATCAATACTTAGGAAATTTGAATCCGGACTTTGTTTATGGTATCAACAATAAGTTCACGTACAAAGGTGTAAGCATCAGCTTCCAATTTGACGGCCGTTTCGGTGGTGTAATTTCAAACTATACGCAGAAGCAGGCGTATCGTGGTGGTCGTCACATCGGGACAACGACAGGAATCTTTGCTGCGGCTCGTCCTCAAGATGCATTGGGCGTCAAAGCGTTTGTTGGCGAAGGAGTACAGGTTAGCAATGGAGTTGCCTTGGCATTTGATGCTGACGGAAAGGTAACGAACTATTCGGCCTTGCAATATGCGCCAAATGGAACGAAGCAATTTGTTCAAGATTACGTTTCTCGTTACTACAACTCAGATGAGGGTAACTTAATGAGCCGTACGTTCAGCATGTTACGTGATGTGAACGTTAGCTTCAACTTGCCTAAAACTTGGTTTGGTAAATATGTAAACCAAGCAACAGTTTCCTTGGTTGGACGCAACTTATTGTATTTCGCTGAGAAGAAGGATATCGACTTGAATCAATACATCTCGGATGGTAGCTCAAGCCCGCAAACTCCTTCGGTACGTCGTTATGGGGTGAACCTAAATCTTACTTTCTAATTCAATTAATCATCGTATATAATCATATATAAAATGAAAATTAAACAATATTTATTCGGAATCATTGGCTTCGCTACTGTCGCTCTTACGAGTTGTGAGCAGCCTTTTGAGAAGTTGGAATTTGATTCCAACCGTCCAGTCAATGTCCCTGCCTCATTGGTATTGCAGGGAGTTGAATCTAGTTTGTTCAATGATAATGGGCGCCCTTTTTCAGCTGAAATGCGTTGGAACCAATTCTATTGTTCGAACTACAATTATTATGCTAATAACGAATATAATTTCGGTCAAATGCCGAACCAATACACTACGTTGAAGAACGTGGTGAAGATGGAAGAGGAGGCGAAGCGTGCAGGCTTGGCAGATGTGAATGGGTATTCGGCCTTAGGTAAATTTTTCCGTGCTTATTTCTTTGATCAAATGTCGAAGCGTGTAGGTGATTTACCGATGACAAGCGCCTTGAAGGGCATTGATGGTGTGGCACCTACGTATGATTCTCAGAAAGTGATTTACGTGCAGATCTTAAAGTGGTTGGACGATGCCAATACGGATTTGGCTAGTTTAATTGCCAAGGGAGAGACAATTTCTGGAGACATCTATTATAGTGGGGATTTGAAGAAATGGCAGAAAGCTGTCAATGCATATCGTTTACGTGTATTGCTTACTTTGTCGAAGAAAGAATCCGATACAGATTTAGCTGTTAAAGCGAAATTTGCTGAAATGGTTTCTAATCCAACGAAGTATCCGATGATGGCTACGAATGGGGAAGGACTGCAGTACGTTTGGAATTCATTCAATAAGTACCCATCGAACCCAGATAACTTTGGATTTGATGCCACACGCCAAAATATGTCGGCCGCTTACGTAGACCTTTTAGTCTCTTTAAAAGATCCGCGTGTGATGATTACCTGTGAGCCAGCTGGTTTTGAATTGAAATCGGGCAAATTGCCATCTGATTTTTCCGCTTATTTGGGCGCGAGTTCAGGAGAAGATTTGGCTGATATGTCGTCGAAGGCGGGTGTGAACAATGGCGCAGGATTTGCCCCGGGCAAGTATTCGTTCCAAAATCGTAACCGTTATTACAAAAACTATACAGCTGAGAATACGTTTATCGTGGGTTATCCCGAATTGTGTTTCAACATCGCTGAAGGTTATGCGCGCGGCTGGGCAACGGGTTCTGCGGAAGATTGGTATAAGAAAGGTATTCAAGCCTCACAATCATTCTATGGTTTGAAAGATGGAGCGAATTCGATGGTTTACTCGAAAACGGGTTCGATGGCTGCTTCGGATCAAGTGAGCTACACAGTTGATTTTAATTTCGCAACTTATTATGCACAAGATGCGGTGAAATTAGATGCCAACAAGGCTGTTGAGCAAATCGTTTCACAGAAGTATTTGGCATTCTTTATGAATTCAGGTATGGAGGCGTATTTCAACTGGAGAAGAACGGGATTCCCGAAATTCTATACCGGTGTAGGTAATGGAAACTCGAGCCGGATTGCGATGCGTTGGATTTACCCAACGTCGGAGCGTACGACGAATATAACCAATTATACGGCTGCTATTACGAGTCAATATGCTGGTAAAGACGACATCAATGGCCTGATGTGGTTGATCAAATAAGTTTATAGTTTTCTAAAGTTGATTAATGATTCTTATTAAGTGGCAGAACAATGTTCTGTCACTTTTTTGAATGAATCGCCCTTATATCATGAAAAAATTCGTTGCCATTGCGCTGTGTACTTTATCCTTGACGGCATGTCAGAAAGATGAAGTCTTAAATTTTCAAAATGACCCACAAGTGTTTCAATTTAAAGAAATCGGGTCGATTAAGTTAGGAGGCCTGGGAGCATCGGAGATCTCAGCCTATGATCCTGCGACAAAGCGTTTATTCGTTGTAAACAATTCGGATATCAATCGCATCGATGTGTTGGATTTGAAAGAACCATCTACGCCAGTGCTAATTGGAAAAATATTGATGGATCCCTATGGAGGATATGTCAACTCTGTTGCTGTTTCAAATGGTAAACTAGCTGCCGCTATCGAAGCCAAAGTAAAACAGTCGGCCGGTAAATGTGTCATTTTTAATACCTCAGATTTATCCGAAATTAAGCAGATAACGGTGGGGGCATTGCCTGACATGGTTACGTTTTCGCCGGACGGGAATTTGATTTTAACGGCCAATGAAGGGGAGCCTTCGGATGATTATACAAATGACCCTGAGGGGAGTATTTCGGTGATCAATGTGGCTGCAGGTTACACGGTTAAGACCTTGAATTTTGCGGGATTTGAATCATATGCAAGTATTTTGAAGAAAAAAGGATTTCGGATGTATGGCCCCAAGGCTACCTTAGCAAAGGATGTTGAGCCTGAATACATCACGGTTTCTGGAGATTCTAAAACCGCTTGGGTTACCTTACAGGAGAATAATGCCATCGCAAAAATTGATTTGAATCTTCAGGTAATTACGGATGTATTTCCCTTAGGATTTAAAGATTATGGAATCGCGAACAATGCATTTGACTTTTCAGATAAAGATTCCAAAGTGGGTTTTGGTGCCTATGCAAAAGTGAAAGGGATGTACACGCCCGATGCGATTGCAGTACTAGAAAAAGATGGTATTCCTTACTTGTTTACAGCCAATGAAGGCGATGCGAGAGAATATACCGCATTTGCTGAAATCAAGCGCGTGAAAGACCTCAATTTGGATTATGCAAGTTTCCCAACGGGAGCTGCGCTGAAGACGGATGCCGTTTTAGGTCGATTAAATGTAACAACGACCTTGGGAGATACCGATGGTGACGGCGATTTTGATGAATTGTATTCGATGGGTGCTCGATCCATGTCGGTTTGGAATGGCTTAACAGGCGGTCTACTTTATGATACGCAAAATGAAGTAGATCAGCGCTCCATCGCTGCTGGTCTATACGATGATGCGCGTTCAGATGATAAAGGATCAGAGCCTGAGGGTGTAACAATCGGTAAGATAGGAAATCGCACCTATGCCTTTTTAGGATGTGAGCGGACGGATGCACTTCAGATTTACGACGTGACGAATCCGCGTTATCCTTCTTTCATTATGACATTAGCGACAGGGGATGCTCCGGAAGGGGTAATTTTCATTCCTGCTGATAAAAGTCCAAACGGGAAACCGCTCCTCGCGATATCTTCTGAAAATGACGGACAAGTAAAATTTTATTCGCTTTAACATACATTTCTCGTGAAAAAATATATTCAATTAGCTATTATTTATTTGGCAATCTGCCTGCCTTGGGGTGCATTTGCACAAGCGATTCAAGGAAAACTTAGCTCGCAAGATGGTTCTTTGCCGGGTGCAACAGTTCGTGTTAAAGGCACGAATTTAGCCTCGATTACGAATGAATTTGGGGATTTTCGATTGACCTTATCGAAGTCGGGCCCCGTGAATCTTCAATTCTCATTTATCGGATACCAGACATTAGATACAACGATTACGGTTTCGGCCAATATGAGTTCTTTAGGAGAAATTCGTTTAAAGCCCGCTGACAATACGCTGGGAGAGGTCATTGTCAACGGATTTGTTGCCGGCTCTCAATCCAAGGCGTATTCCATCAAAAAGAATTCCGTGGCGATCATGGATGTGGTGGTTGCGGATGCGATTGGAAAGCTACCGGATCGCAATGCAGCGGAGGCGATTCAACGTATTCAAGGGGTCGCTGTAGCGCGTTACCACGGAGAAGCAGATCAAGCAACAGTTCGTGGGACACCGTTTTCTTGGACATCTACCTTGTTTAATGGAAGTCGCTTGCCTTCGGCTTCCGTGTATGGAACACGTGCTTCTATTTTGGATGCGGTTCCTTCTGAAATGATACAGCGTGTGGAAGTTGCGAAAGCGATTACTCCTGATATGGAGGCAGATGCCATTGGAGGTTCAATCAATTTTGTAACGAAGACTGCACCATTGAAACGCGTATTAAATGTTAGTGCCGCTGGTGGATATAATGCATTTTCTCAAAACGGTTCAACGAATGGATCTCTCACTTACGGGGATCGCTTTTTAGGCGGAAAACTTGGTATCGTTGTCACAGGCGCTTTTTGGGACCGTAATTGGGGAACAGATTCGTATGATGTTTCCTATAACACCGGTGCCGCGATTGCCATGGAGCGAACGTCGATCAATAGCATCATGTTTAAACGCTACATGGGCAAGCGCCAAACGTACGGCTTGACTTATGGTGTTGAATATAAATTCAACAACAATCACAAGATTTTCTCTCGCGGATTATGGGATAAATTTAATGATATTCGCCCGGTTCATGAGTCTTATGTGGATTATACCAACAAGCGTTATCAATATAATTACCGCTACTCACATTATCAAACGGCCCTAAACGGGTTTGAGTTTGGTGGCGAACATTTCTTTGGGGAAAAATTGAAAGTGGATTGGTTGGCTTCGAGTTATCAGACTCGGTTTTATTTAGAGACGCCACCAACGAATGGTACAAAGGGATTGCCTATCTCGACATTCCGTCAAAAAATTAACGGTGGATTTATTGGACTATCTTCGAATGGAAAGAAATATTGGAACTTTGATTCGCCGGATGGAATTGGTCAAGATCCTTTGATGTTTGATCCGATGTTAGGCGATGCCAATGAGAAAATGGATGCGAGCAAATTAACCTTGCAACAATTGGTTATTTATGGATTGGATACGGAAGAGGCCGACAAGAATATTCAAGTGAATTTTACGCACGAGACGAATGCTAACTTAAAATTAAAGGCGGGTCTTAAATATCGTGCTAAAACGCGTGATGCATCCTTTGGTTCGACAGCCGTTTGGGTTCCTAATGCTGCTTTAGGTGTTCCGAATTCGCCGGCTTTACTTACACTAGCAAGTTTGCCGCGGGAAGAATTTCCCATCGGTGCGGGTTACTTTAATCCCTTAACGTTGGATTATTCATCACTCATTATGAATCCATTAACACCTCAGGGATTATTTGATTTGTATGCTCCTGCGGCCTTGACGGCCAATGGTATGCGGGATGTTTCACCTGCTTCGAACGCTACCTTGAAATATCAAGCGAACGAATCCGTTGTTTCTGCTTATGCGATGGCTGAATACAAACCAATAGATGCCTTAACCTTAATTGGTGGTTTGCGTTCGGAAACGACGATGTTGAAATTAGACGGGAATAAGTTATCCACAACGCGCGTTGGGACTACGACAACAACCGGAATAACGCCTATTCAGCAAGAAAATAATTACACCAATGTATTGCCTATGTTTCATGCAAAGTTGGCTTTAAACGAAAAGTCTAATTTGCGATTCGCTTATACGAGTACTTTCTCTCGTGCCAATTTCTCGGATTTAAATCCAGGGGAAAATGTGGATATGACGCAAGCCATTCCAACAATCACGCGTGGTAACACGGGATTGAAGCCAACGCGCGCGAATAATTTCGACATCATGTACGAGAATTATTTTGACAATTTAGGTCTTGTTTCCGGGGGTGTATTTTACAAACAATTGAAGGATATTGTTTTCTCAAATCGTTCCATGGAGAATGTGGGAGGAACAACGTATTTGTTAACACAAGCGTCTAACATTTCCAATGGTTCATTGCTTGGTTTTGAAATTGGGATAAACAAGCGTTTGACGTTCTTGCCTGGTTTCTTGAGTGGCTTGGGTGTTGAGGCTAATTATACGAACATTCAGAGTGAGGCTTCTGTTCCGGTTATTGGAACAACGCGTGTCGACAAAACGACCTTGCCAAATCAATCGAAGCATTTATACAATGCGATTTTGTTTTACGAACGAAATGGCTTAATGTTGCGTTTGGCTGGAAATTTCCGAGGTGCGTCTTTGGAAACGATAAACCAAGCATTGGGTAAAGATTTTTACACGTACACGGGTAAAAATTTCACGCTTGATGCGTCTGCGAGTGTTCAAGTAAGTAAGAAGATTAAGGCATTTGTTGAGTTAAATAATTTGACGAACGAACCTTTGAAGACTTATTTAGGGGATGAGCGCCGCGTTACCATGTTAGAATGGTATTCAAGCCGTGGACAAGCAGGTATTCGCTGGGAATTATTTTAAAATTTTTATATGAAAAAATTATTGTTTTTGGTGGCGATGGGAATCGCCACCATTTCAAATGCACAAATTGCGGATAGTTTACAGCGTAAAGTGGTCTTGCAAGGTACCGTTAATTTTCGTGATCTTGGAGGCTATGCCACAAAGGATGGCCAAAAAGTAAAATGGGGACAAGTGTATCGTTCGGCGGATATCAGTCGGCTGACTGACCAAGATTTACAGAAGCTAGCAGCGTTAAAATTAGCTGTTGTCTGTGATTTGCGGGGGTCAGCTGAAATCAAGGCGAGTCCGGATCGTTTGCCAGAAGGTGCGACCTATTTGAATTTACCTGCGGGGAGCGAATCACTGCCTTCTACGGGAAGTTATGCGACCATGAATACGGATTCGCTTATCTTAAGCATGTATTCGACGACGTCTTTTTTGAAGGCGAAATACAAGCCGATGTTTGAGCAATTGCTCGCATTGCCCGCTGATAAATCTTTGATGTTTCACTGTACTGCGGGAAAAGATCGGACCGGTATGGGGGCTGCCTTGTTTTTGGCCGCGTTGGGCGTAGATCGAGAGACCATCATCGCAGATTACGAGGCGACGAATTTTTATTGGAAATCCACTCAAGCGAAAATGACGGCCATGATGGTGAAGTCGGGAATGAGTGAGTCGAAAGCCAAGGCCTTGTTGGGTGCGAAAAGAAATTATATTGAAACCTTTTTTAATACTTTGGAAAAACAATACGGCAGCCTTGATCAATTTTTTGTTCAAGAGATGAGTTTGGGGGAAACTGAGCGTAAGCTCTTATTAGCTCGATTTGTAGAAAAGTATTGAGGTTATGAGGGAAAGAATGGGTGCTGAGGATCTGAATCAAGTTTCTTGGCACCCATTTTTTTGTTTTTGAGTAGTTTGATAATACGCTGATAACGCAGAGTCCATCGCCCGTATTTTACCATTTTGCTGAACTGCTTAGCAATTCGTTAACAAATGATTAACAATTCCTTAACATTGGAATGTGTCAGAAGCTTTACATTTGTGTCGTTATTATCACCAATATAATCAATATCTCATGTTCGGATTAGATCCAACCTTGCTATTTCTGTTGTTTTTCTGCCTTTTTGCGGCATGTGCCTTTGAGTTCGTGAATGGTTTTCACGATACCGCGAATGCAGTTGCAACCGTTATTTACACACACTCGCTAAAACCTACCCAAGCGGTCGTTTGGTCTGGTTTTATGAACTTTTTAGGTTTGTTAACAGGTGGTGTGGGTGTTACGATGAGTATTATTGGTTTACTTCCCACGGAGCTACTTATGGACTCCGACGTATACCATTCCATGGCGATGGCACTTTCTTTATTGCTTTCGGCTATTATGTGGAATTTAGGTACTTGGTATTTTGGAATTCCAGCTTCTAGCTCGCATACCTTGATTGGATCTATCATTGGTATAGGTGTAGGGCACGCACTTTTACCTGAAAATTCGAATAAAGGTATTTCGGCAATCAACTGGGACAAAGCGATTGAAATTGGTCAGGCATTGTTGTTATCGCCACTTTTTGGTTTTGCCTTGGCGATTATCTTAATGTACGTATTAAAGAAAACGGTCAAAAACAAGGAGATTTTCAAAGAGCCAAAAAAGCAATCACCTCCTCCTATGTGGATTCGTGCGATTTTGATATCTACGTGTACCCTGGTTTCATTCTTCCACGGTCGTAATGATGGTCAAAAAGGGATTGGTTTAGTGATGGTTATTTTGATCGCATTTTTACCTGGATATTTTGCTGTGAATACGAATTTGGATTTAGCCCAAGTCAAGTCGAGTCTAGTGTCTGTCCAAGCTATTTCTGCTAAAATTGATACGGTTCCGCTGTCGGAAAAAGAGCGCGAAAGCTATAACAAGTTGATGAAATCGTCGTCCGATTTAGACAAGATCATTTCATCGGGAGTTACTACAGCAACAATGACTACTTCGCAAAAAATTGATGTTCGTAAGGCTGCATTAACGATCAACAAGCAATCCAAGAAATTATTGGAAAGCGAATCCGTTGCTTTATCTTCTGGCGACAAAAAGATTTTGAAAAAAGCAACCCAGGGAGATAAGGCCCCATTCTTTAGTTTCGGGTCGACTTCTTCTACGGGTATTGCGGGTGTGACTGATTTCGCTCCAGCATGGGTGATGTGGTTGGTTGCCTTGTCATTAGGTCTTGGTACGATGGTAGGCTGGAAACGTATCGTAGTAACGATTGGAGAGAAAATTGGTAAAAACCATTTGACGTACGCACAAGGTGCATCTGCCGAATTAATTGCTTCATTAACAATCGGTTTAGCAACTGCCTATAAATGGCCGGTAAGTACGACACACGTATTGTCTTCGGGTATTGCTGGTACCATGGTTGCGTCTCGTGGTATCAAAAACCTGCAAGGAGGAACCGTGAAAAGCATCGTTTTGGCATGGGTACTTACCTTGCCTGTTACGATTATTCTTTCGGCCTTGTTATTCGTAACATTCCGCTGGATCATCGCTTAATATTTCCCTAGCCCTGCACACTTGATTGTGTGTAGGGTATTATTATCATACACCAATATAATCATGAAAAAAATGACCCTCATCCTAGGGGCCCTGGCATTGCTATGGTCTTTGGATTCTGCTGCACAAACACCTTCGCCCAATCCTGCACCAGCTAAAAAATGGTATGACTCGTTCAGCATACGAGGATATGGCCAAGTTCGTTACAATCGATTATTTGAAACAAATAGCCAGCTCAAGTCAGAGCAAGGAGATAAGAGTATCGGAGATAATGGAGGATTTTTCATCCGCCGACTTCGGATTATTTTTAGTGGCCAAATCAATGAGCGCGTTTATTTTTATATTCAACCCGATTTTGCAAGCAGCGCATCGTCAACAGGATTACATTTTGGTCAAATCCGTGATGCCTATTTTGATCTAGGCTTGGATAAGCATAATGAATTCAGAATCCGTTTAGGTCAAAGTAAAGTGCCCTTCGGTTTTGAAAATATGCAATCCAGTCAAAACCGTTTGCCTTTAGATCGAAATGATGCCTTAAACAGTGCCGTTTCGAATGAGCGCGATCTGGGCGTATTTTTCTATTGGGCACCTGCCAAAACACGTAAATTATTCAGTTCTTTAGTGAACGATGGATTAAAAGGTTCTGGCGATTACGGCGTATTTGCTTTGGGTGTCTACAATGGTCAAACAGCCAATAAGCCTGAAGCAAACGATACTCCGCATATTGTGGCAAGATTATCTTATCCGTTACAAATCAAAAACCAAATCATTGAGGCGAGTGTCCAAGCTTATTCAGGTCAGTGGACTATGGCCAGCGATCAATTGAGTACGGGGGTTAAAGTAAATACCGATAAAACCTATGACGATGAACGCATCGCTGCCAGTTTTGTCTTATACCCCAAGCCTTTCGGAATTCAAGCCGAATATAATGTAGGCACGGGTCCTGAATTTAATAAAGCCACGGGGACCATTGAAAACAAAAAGCTTTCAGGGGGCTATGCTACATTGTCCTATAAAATGGACTTAGGTAAACAAATTTTGATTCCTTTCTTGCGTATTCAGCACTATGAAGGGGGCAAGAAACATGAACTCGATGCGCGAAGTTACCAAGTGGATGAAACTGAATTAGGCTTGGAATGGCAACCTAATAAGAACTTTGAACTAGTTGCTATGTATACCATGTCCACCAAACGGGCTGAAGATTTCAAACTGAAAGACAATTTACAATCAGGCAATTTACTTCGCCTACAAGCACAAGTAAACTTCTAATTTTAAGTAAAGGCAGGCCAATAACCTGCCTTTTTTTACCAAGAAGCCGATAAGCCCCCCTCATTCTTCGGACTAAAATTCGAAACATAGATGGGCTTGCGAATCAAATCACTCAGTTGATAGGCAAAATTGGCTTGATGCACCCATTGTTGGTAGGCGCTTTGCACCGATTGATGTGTGGGTAAATAAGCGTGGAAAATGTCTAAATCAAATGTTCTTGCTTGAACGCCTGCACCCGACAACTCTCCGTCGTGTGCATTAATCATTTGCTCAATGTGATTAGGTACCGGAACCATCATGACCGGCTTGCCTAAGTACATGGCTTCTGCGACCGACTCGAATCCAGCCGTCGAGATTAATCCTGCACATTCCGTCATCTTAGCTAAATACTTCTCCGCATCGATCGGATGAAAGGTCAACGAAGCGGAATAGGTATATTCTTTTTTATGCGTTGGGTGGTCCCAAAAACAATCCAATTTTACCTCGGGATGCTGATCGGACCAGGCCATAATTTCATCCGCCAAACGGAAATGCGTGAGGTAAGCCAGCCAATTTTCGCCAGTTTGTGGCTCGATCGATTTTACCTCCTGACGCAATAGGGGAGGTACCGTTATGATCGAACGTTTCGTATCATTCGGCATCGGTCGGAAGGAGAGGCCCAATAGTTTTTTCGAACCAATGGCCGTGATCTTCGTGTTGATGTTCAGCAAATAGCGGTCTAATTTCTTTTCCGCGATGGATTCAAAATGCTCACTCAATAAAAGGTATTGATGTCCGACGGACATGCAGGGGATTTTAGAACCAGATTTCAAGTTATACAATCCTGTAATTGACTCATAGAAATTGACAATGCCATCGGGTTGTAATTCCTCAATGAATTCACCCAGTTGGGTCGCACTTTTCCAATAGGTGCCAAATTTGGTGAAGGCCTGCATGGCAGTTTTGCCTAATTGCACGGACTTCCCTTTCCCATAATTAATGGAAGGACTTTCATATTGAATGATGGGCGTTTCGCCAATAAAATCGGCAAAAAATGCAGGGATTTTACGACCTTCAAAAGAACCCACGGCATAGCCGATGACCTCATGCCCCGCTTCTCTTGC
>JACCDT011437809.1_pt1 | contig 13522 bp, 22 predicted proteins | sample 7446291 | NCBI WGS metagenome assembly JACCDT01 (sample SAMN15323446, study PRJNA562643) | freshwater metagenome | isolation source: river surface water | place: USA:Blue River Watershed | collected 2017-08-17
GGCAACGCCTATGGGCGTTTGGGAATGGTTCTCATTTATCCCCTCCCCTACTCGATCACGCTCCCCGCGTCAAGTCGCCCGAACCTGAGAGACTTCACAGTAAAGCGTGTCCAAGAGTTGCGAGCGTTGAACCTGCCGACTAGCTTGACTCTTGCTCATTCGACTTGGACTGAATGAGGGGTCTGCCAGCCAGCCTTCTAAGGAGCAAGTGGCAGTAGGCCCGGAGTGCGCCACTCTTGCCAGGCGGAGTCGGGATCTAGTCCAATCCTGCCAGACTGACACCCTGTGAAGTGTCGGCAGTATCGGTGATACGAACCGATACCCTGTCGAGGATACCTGAGTATCCCTAGCTAAGCGCACGACGACTGCCCTAAAGAATGGTGGAGCGATCGGCGTTATGGAGATGAAAGCCTGCTAGGTAACGCTCAGGGGGAACCGACAGGGTAGGCGCTCATTCCTCCCGATATGGGGTCCACCTAGTGTGACTAGCTAGGGACTTGGCGCAAGTTAGAACTACGTCGGGTCCGGCTGTCAGTAAGTGTCAACCGCTCACTAGGTGACTACAGAGTGAGAAAGTTTCTTACTCTTGTGCAATGGAGGCAAGTGCAATGAATGAAACAATCCTATTACTGAACGACAAGATTGATCTTGTGGTGCGCCATAAGGCTACCGACAAGTCCGACACGTTCAGTGTCCGACGTTCGGACACCGGCAAGAACCTGGAACCTCTAACGGCTGTCGGTTTCGGCAAGTTCGCCGATCTGGGAACGCTCCGGGTGAAGGGGTCCGACCATGTCGAGAGCTTCACTGTGAAGCCGTGCAAGGTTCGCGTGCCGATTGGCATCGATGAGAACACTGGCAAGGTCAAGAACGAGATGGTCCCGACGGGAGAGCACTACCTGTCAGTCACGTTGTACAACGTGGACATCGGTGGGCGATCGGCCACGTTGACTCTGATTCTGCGACCCGATGACAAAGGTCGTTACCTGTGGAGTCTGTCGGGCTCGTTCCCGACTGGCGGTAGCCGTGGTGCTGCTGCTGCCACTCCCACCGATGGCGACGACTTGTTCTGACAAGTCGGTAGTCAATAGCCCCGGACCCATTCGGTCCGGGGCTATTGTGCTGTCTGGAAATAAGTTCTGTGAATAATTCCTTTTCTTGAATTATTCGAAAATCTGCTAGTATTACCCACTGTCATAATATAGTGAGTGATAGTAATAGATAGTCGATAGGTGCATTTGCCTTGATGATTCTCATAATAGATCGAATCTTAGGATTCGGCTTATTGTAAGGCTTATCAAGGAGGAAAAAGTGAGCCTGTATGCAAGACAAACTCGCAATGATGAAGTTGTTTCCCGAGAATGGGAAATGGATGATTTCGCCGCAATTCTCGAAATCAACGAGATTGATGGTGGAAACATTCGTTCGACTGGTTATCACACCGTCGAAACTTCTTCGTTGGTTGCGAAGAACTTCCTTCCTGGTGACAAGTTGGAGTTGTGGCGATGATCGAAATTCGCCAAAACTCCGTGGACGAAAACGTGTTTTCGTTCACGTTGGATCAGGATCTTCGTGGTCGAATTTCCTTCGCCAATTACAATGGCGGATTCTGGTTCGACAACAAAGGTGAAGATGTTGCGCCACCGATGGACTACTGAATAGTGGTTCTTGTGAAATTTCCGGAGAAATTCGGGAATTTCATTGGACTCATTAGGAGGTACCAAATTGAAGTTCTTCCGTAAGAAGAAGAAGAAGAAGGATCGTTCGTTGGATCGAAAGATTCGCGAACAGTTCTACGAGAACCTGCTCATCATTCCCTTGGAAGAGAGGATGATGTAATGGGGATCTGGATCAATCCGTGGGTGAAGTGTGAGTGTGGCCGAAAGGTCATCAACAATCACTGAAAAAATCACATAGTGTCTCCCGATGACTCTCAATAATCGGTCATGTTGACAACTTGCTGAAGAAAAAGTTGTGGTTGTTCCCATAGAAAAGCGTGTTACGCTTGTTCTATAATGGTGGTTCTGGTTTCTCTCTGAACACACCGGCAGTTATCCGAAATTTAAGTACGGGTGCGAAATAACGCCTAAGCCAAATTATCGGATTACATTAGGCCGAAAGAAAAGAGAAGCTGCTAAACCATTACCGGGCACAAATCCGGTGGGAAGCTATTTCCCGAATCGCTTGGGAAAAGGGATACAAAAAGATATCTGCCGATTGAGTTACGGTGAAGATGTCTTAAGCGAAGGAATAAGTGGTGATTGTCCGCGGCTTTCACCCTCAAATCCATTGATTCGCTAAAACCTAACAAAGCGAAGCGTTCGGGTAATACGTGGTGATTACACGTTAACTAAATCCTCAAACTGGATGAGTAGTAGCATATCGGTTAGGTTCCAGGGAAGCACCGATTGACATCTTGGAAAGACAAGAATTCCTGAGCATGAATTAAAAAGGCTCCACCGGTGTTAACGCGAGTATGGTGGAATTGGTATACACAGGAGACTTAAAATCTCCCGGCGAAAGCCATGCGGGTTCAAATCCCGCTACTCGCACTTCAAAAAATTGGAATTTCTGGGAAATCAGAATTTTCGATTTTACAGAGTTTGAATTTCCTATGGTTTAAAAACCTGGGAAATTGAGACTTTGAAAAAGTTCGTGTTTAGAAAAACCTAGAGTTTGAAACTTTAGGTTTGAGTTCCTTTGGAAAGGAGGGACTTTATGAGGCAGTTGTTCATCGAGAATCATAGGAAGAACTTCTTTTGGTTGATGGAGAATGGCTGCTTTGCTTCCCATTGCTTCTGAAAGAAATTGTTGAGGCTTAAAATGGAAGACGAAGAAGAGGAAGAAGATTATTGAGCAAGAAGAAGGATGAGGGTTCCTGGCGATACAGTGGTATCAAGCGTCGTGATTTCAGGAACGCAAAAGATGAACCAGAAGTTCCTCGACACAGGGGAGCAAAGAAGAATACAAAGAAGTGGTGCAAGGGTAAAACTGGCGTAGAGCACGTTCCTATTATTAGGACTACATACTACATGCTTCGTGGTGATGGTAAGCCGATGTATTATCACTTCACTGAGTGTGAGAATTGTGGTAAGCGCGCAATTGTGGTAAGCGCGCAATTGTGGCCGATTACTGAGCAGTAAACTCGTCAGAGCGAGTATTAAATAGACCCTTAGGCTCTGAGCGCTCCCAATTTATAAATTGGGAGGTGGGTGCAAATCCTCGGTTTAGAAAGAACCGAAAAAAGCAGTAAGTTGGTGATTCCCCTAGCCGATGTGTTAGGCCCACTGTAAAAGAGAGCTTTCTACTCTCTACTCACTGTTGGGATTTAGAAACTTAAAAGGTGAATAATCTCACAGCCTTTAAGTGGAAGCCAAAATGTGAGACTAGGGTAAGCTATTACCCTCGTAACCCAAAGGATTTAGCGGTCCTAAATAGCATCAAACTTCCTAATCTTTCAGAAATGGAATGATTAGGCTTTTGTACCTAGGAGTCATGACCTAGGGAAAATTCCTCTTTAGTGTAATCTGGCGAGCACAACTAGGCGAGAACATAAGCCTAGAAGGTCGGAGTTCAATTCTCCGAAGAGGAACTACCGTAGATCAAGAGTTCTGTCGAGTTGGCCGCATAAAGCTACAGAAATAATCTCTTGTGAAATACACCTAAGGGTAGAGGTTGCCTTAGGAAACAGATAGCTACCCAGGGGCTATAAAACCAGGGGTGATGACGCTTCGCGAATCCGATTCTTCTAGAATCGACAGGCTGGTGCCAAAGTCAGCCCTATCTGTTTACATAAAAGTGCCCTTTATTCACGGGCCTTAAAATAGTGGATACGATGGCAGAATATCGTAAATCTGTTCCCACTACCCTGTCGGATAAAGGTAGGTTTGGGTATACCGTCCACATCAAATTGAGCGCAAACCTCGTTAAACTACGGACTTGGGAGAAAGACCCAAGCTTTGGAACCGAAAGCTCAGCCGAGTAGGAACCATCGTATTACTGGCTGAGGGACCTACTGCTCATATTGTCCTAAAACTGAGAGCAAACAAGTTAAGCTGGCTGATAGGTGCAAGCAATGCCAGTGTACTTAGTTGAAGGCTTGCACATAATGGGAAAGTGGTGCAGGTAATAAATTGGGTAAACCCACGGTTAACGTGGTACCTAAGCCACAGTGCAGTGAGTCGGGTTTAAGCTGCACACTTTAAAGATTCTAGGCCGCTCGTCGCATGTTAGTTAATGCATTCGGGTTCCCGAAGATTCTTAAAATAAGGATTGGTCCTATCCCTGCGAATTAAGACTACCTACGAGAATCAGGGATTTCTATTCAGGTAATGCTGCGTCTCCTGAGTAAGTAGGAATAGTTTGGGTCTAGCACTAGGTAAGAGTGGGGATGGCTGGAACAGTAGTGTTAATGAGTACCCGCACCGCCCAAACTAAGATCGCTTTAGTCATTCTTGAAATATTTAAACTCCTAAGTACGGAAAGCAAATCAAACAAAGGAGTTTGCAATGTTCGTGTACCAAGTTCGTAACGACGACATTTGGGCAACAAGATGGCTACTACAAGGTGACTTTAATGATCGGTTTGCAATACTTCGATCAGGTCAACTTGTAAATCGTAGTTGGAAGATTTGGGATATGGGATGCCCTTTCTTCGACTACTAAGTTCTTTACAAACAATCACTTTGAAAGGGTGATTCACAATGGGAAAGTTTGTTTGCTCCAATTTCGAGGGAACTCGGAAGAAGGTGTACAACAATCGTGGAGGTCGTAATCAGTTCCTGAATCACTGCAACGATTGGGATGTGGTGCAGGAACTCGATTCCGATGGCAAGGTGATTTCCGACAAGTGGAGTGACGCATGAGTGAACTTGAGAAGATGGCAGAGACATTGCGTAGGTTGGAAAACATCAGGAAGGCAAACCGATGAGAGATGTGACCGAAAAGATTGAGGTTCCTGATTATGTCAAGGACGTTTGTAGTCTTTGGCATGATGGACAAGCCTCTTTGATGTATTCGGTTGCATCAACCGGAAAGTGTGAATATCAGCGACTGTTTCAGTTGTTGAATGACACTCCGCATCCTTCTGATTGGTGTGATGCCACAGAATTGGAGCGCACAAAGATTCGGAATACTCGGGCATGGCTCGAAAACTGGATCACTGACGAATACTTCGATTCTCTGGATCAGGCAATGATTCAGGAGGAATCAGTTTACTCGCTCCTGTAATGGAGTGGGTATTCGCACTAGTTTTCTTTATTCTCTTAGAGATGAGAAAACATAACAAGAACAAGAAGTAAAAGATTTGCCCTTGGTTTAGGGGATTATACTAAACCAATATGCCCCGGTCCTCTAATGGTTAAGAGTCAGGACTTTCAATCCTGTAATCGGAGTTCAATTCTCCGCCGGGGTGCTAACTGACCGAAACTTGGCGTGGTAAAAATGCCAAAAAGGAGTTGTAGCAATGGCTACGTGGTTTACTAGTGACCTTCATTTTGGTCACGTTTAGGTTAACATCATGAAGTATGGCCGAAACGAATTCTTCGGTTCACTGGAAGAAATGAATGAGCAGTTGATCGAAAACCACAACTCTGTTGTGGCTCCTTTGGATCACGTCATTATTCTTGGTGATGTTGTCATGGGTAAGCGTGGAGAAAGTCTCCCTTTAATCGAACGAATGAATGGTCGAAAGACTCTCATTCTTGGAAACCATGACTATCCGCATCCTTGCAATCCGGAAAAGATTGTGAACAAGTGGACTGACATCTACCAGGATTTCTTTATCAGTATGCATACTGGTTTGAAGATTGATCTTGGTTTCATCCACGCTTGGGGTTCACATTTCCCAGCAGTAATGCAGGATCATACTGACGAAGTGCGTTACGCAGAATTTCGCCCGGTGGAACAATTCCAAGCAGGAATGCCGATAATTCATGGTCATTTGCATTGTGAAGAAATTCATGTTGCACCACGACATGTCCACGTTGGAATTGATGCTGACTACACTTCTTATGGAGTGAAGCGATACAATCCAATTCCTTACGAAGTTGTTCAAGAAGCAACAAAAGCATCAATGGAAGGAAACTGAAACATGGACGTTCTGGATCTTTTGGATCGAGACAACATGCTCATGGAGATTGCTGAAAAGTCTCAGCCGATCTTTGAGAAGAATGGTTGGGAATATCGGGGAACAATTCCTGATGTTTTCGACATCTTCGCAAATCTCGACAGGCTTTGCAGTGTTCTTGCAGAGAATCCTAATTCCGAGATTGCTTGTGGTCGATTCACTGTTCTGAATAAGGATGGTGAACTGACTGTTGTGCCCGATTTCGAAATGTGAAATCACTCGATCGAGCCCGAGGAGCCCGACGAGCAATTGGTAAGAAGAAGCGTGAAATGATCTTCTTTAAGGACTGAAAATGAAACTTGAAGCTCGACATCAAACATCTGACATTCTGTCTCAAATTGATAACGCACTCTTTGCGGTTTCTAACCTGTCCGCAAAGATTGCATTTGAGAACCTTTTTCCTACCTGCGAAATTGGGGAAGAAATTGGCCGGCTTTATCAGGGATCTGGTTCTTGGGACTCGACCGGTAGAGAATATTGGGATGAAATGGGTCGTCAAAGAAATGAATGTTATGACATTTCGTGCGACTGTCTGGAATTGAGCCTAATCCAAGAAGTTCCAGGTTTAAATCAGCCGTATTTTCTCACTCATTCTGAAAATGTTGGCCTCTGGAACGAAGAAGTCGAACTTTCAGAGAATGACCAAGATGCATTAGATTACACTTTAGAATTCTTCGGTGCATCACATGCTAGGTTTGAAATTGATTACGGTGGGATTGAGCCAAAATTGATTCATGAGATCATGGAACCAGAACCGGAGTAATGAAATGCCTGGTAGAATGCCAAAGAACATGTGGCGAGTCAATCAGCGAGCCGTAAAGTTTGTTGATCGCAAAAAGAAGGCTTCCAAGGAAGCTTGTCGAAAGGGAAAGTGGTGAAGATTCTCGGAATCCCCTGTAATGCTTTCGAAGTAGAGGGACAGGAAAAGTCTGCGTTCTACAACCATGAAGGATGGTTGAGTCCATATGCTTTAGAGTGTGGCTATCAGGAAAAGATTGACTTTTGGGGTGACGACCCGAATGTTTATCTTACTGCCACTCTTTACAAGGATGGATGCTACCACGTTCGTTACTGGAATCAACTTGATGATGAACGTGTTTGGAATTCTTACGATAATCTCTCTGATGCTCGTATTAATTTCAAATACCATGCACTAAAGTTGATCACAGAAGTGCAAGAACATCATACCGTCGAACATGGTTCTTACAACAAGTTAGCTGCATACTAAGGAGAATAGTTAATGTATTCCGAATACGGTTGGAAGATCACAAAGTACAATCCTGATCTTTTCGAAGATGATTGTATGGCAATGGGTCCCGCAACAATTTCGCCAAAGCTTGAAAAGACTCTTAAGAGTGGAATTGGCGTTCCCTTTAAGATGTTTGATGATGACGGTGAATGGTACTTTGATGGTATCATTGCTGGCATCTACGATGGTTTAGAGCCATTGGATGATTTCGGTATGCTATACGCTGGCGCTACTGAAATTCATTACCGTAGGAACGGTAGTTGGGAAGCAATTTAATGAATCACCAAACCGCTCTTCTGATTCGACAAGCAGAAGGCGAAGTAATTCGCAAGAAAAAGATAAAGACTAGGTTTAATCCTAGACTCTGCCCAGAACTCGACAATATTGGTTTCCACATCATTCGTGATGGGAAATGCGTATATTGTAATCATGAAGAATAAAGGGAGTTTAAATGTCTGCCTCGGATAAGCAGATCAACTTTATCAATTCGCTTTACAAAACAGTCACCGAGCGTGCGCCAGAAATGGAAGCAGAACTCGCTAAGACTGTTGCAGAAAAGCTTATTCCACATCAGCAGGTTCTTGCTAAGGTTATCTCGGAAGAGGATATTTCCTTTCAAGAAGCCTCCGATCTAATCAGTCTGCTCATGGAGATCACTGATCTCACTAAGCCAGACAATGAAGTTCGCTGGAAGAAGTTCAATGATATTTGGGTTATTTCGGGTAAGCCAAATATTGTTGTTCCAGGCGCAAGGCTGCTTGCTGTTTCGAAGAACAAGAAGCAGGATGTGGTAATTGATGAAATTGTTTGGTCGGATGACCAAACTGCTTATGGAACAATTAAGAAGGACGATGTTCCAAAGGGTGAGGCTGTTACCGAATCCGGTTTTTACTGGAAGGGTGATGAAGTCATTGAGGCTTATCACACCAAGAAGGGTTTTCTTGTTGCTCGTACCATTGTGAACGGTAAGAAGGGTGAGTACCTTGGCAAGAATGGTTTGATTGGTCTTGGTAGGAAGTTAACTCTGGAACAAGCAAAGGAATATGGTCGCGAAACTGGTGTTTGCATTTCTTGTGGAGCAGAATTAACAGACCCAATTTCGATCGCAAATGGCCTGGGACCCATATGCATGGCAAAGTGGGGTATGTAAAATGTTTGCGGCGGAATGGCCTCTATGGATGGATATACTCGCCTGCTTATTCATGGGCTTAAGCGTCGGCGTATGTGTATTATTTCTTTTATCACCAGTATATTATTCCCATGTAACAAAGAAAGAATTAGAGCAGAAACGTCAGCAGATTATTGCTGAACGAAAAGCTGCCTTTGATAAGACTGTAACATATGACTGGTCTGGAAGGGATCACCCACGATGAATGATTTGACAGCACTTCTTGGTGATATCAAGAAGCAGTCAAACTCTGGTGTAATTGATGACAATTTCATTGAGTTCTCGGGTCGGACAACTACCGATTTTATTCCCGAGATGCTCCCAGCAGAAATTGAACTGCGAGGCTATCAGTTAGCAGCAGTGGAAACAATTCTGCAATTCAAACGTGGTATTATTGGTTTCGCTCCCGGCATGGGTAAGTCGGCAGTGGCTTTGACCGCAATTGCAAATAAGAAGTCGTCCAAGACAGTAATCGTTATTCCTCCCTCTTTGGCATATGATCCATGGAAGAAGGAATTACGTAGACTCTTTCCTTGGATTACCTTTGAGATTCTTACTGGTCGAACCACTCACGAAATCTCTGATGATAATGATGTTGTCATCATTGGTGATTCTGTTGTTGCATGGTGGGTTGATCAAATCAAGGCTTGGGGTCCGAGCATTTTAGTTGTGGATGAAGCTCAGCGTCACAAGAATCGTTCCGCAAAGCGTGCAGCAGCAACTTCTGAAATTGCAGAAGATGTCCGCGCCCATGATGGTACTGTGATTCTTTTGACTGGTACACTTGCAACAAATGATGCAGAGGAAGTTTGGATGCCAGCACAAATTGCTGGTATTGCAAAGTCGATTGTTGGTTCTTCTTCTTACAAGAAGTGGTGTAATCGCTGGTGCTACATGCAGCAGATGATGGTTGAAAAGAAGGTTGGACCGAACAAGGAAAATACAAAGTCAATTTGGATTGAGGTTCCTAACGGTTGCACTGATCCAATTGGTTTACATAACGCTTTGCGTGAAACAGCATACATTCGTGTTGAGCGTGAAGATGTTGTGGATATGCCAGAAAAGTTGATTGTGGATCACGCTGTACCTGTTTCGGCTAAGGGCTGGAATGAATACAAGATGATTCGCAGTGACTTTGAGGGCTGGCTTACTTCTCAGGGTAAAGATCCTGACGCAATCGCTGGATCAGAAAAGTTGGTTCAGCTTGGTAAGCTGGTCGAATATGCGGCTCTTGCAAAGATCGAAGCCTGTGCAGATTATGTGGAAGCTATGGTTGAGCAGGATGAACAGATTGTTGTGATGGCTCATCACAAGTCTGTTGTTGCCGCTTTTCAGGCAGAACTAGATAATCGTAAGATTAGTAATCGAACCTTTACAGGTTCCGATTCTCCTTTGAAGAAGGCACAGAATATTGATGCCTTTAAATCAGGTGAAGTATCAGTGTTGATTGGGAACATTCAGTCTGCTGGTACTGGACTCAACTTGGAGAATTCAGCTAATCTTGTGTTTATTCAGCTTCCTTGGTCACCCGCTGAATTTGAGCAGGCTAGTGATCGAATCTATCGAGTGACACAAACTCGTACATGCACGATTCATGTTCTTTATGCAGCTAATACTGTTGAAGATCATGTTATGGAAGTGTTAAGTAAGAAGGCTATTGTTACTGATGGTATCAATGCCGGTACTGGTGAAGCATCCGAATCCGAATCCTTTATGGATGAGGTTTGGGATCTAATAATGGAGGATTAAATGTCAGATTTTAACTTTAAACGTGATGCTATTATTCCTAGTGTTAAGCGAGGTGCAGAACTTTTAGATGAGGTTTTGCCTGGATGGCATAAGGTAATTAATCAGCGGTTATTGAATCTTGCTACACCCAGACCTAAGGGTACTTACGGTTCGTATGCTCAGGAAGGCACTGGTTGTATTCTTTGTCAGTTAGATCATTATCTTGATGATGAAGATCATTCTTTGCCTCGTCAACCTATTCGACTTAAAGATTTTGGTGACTACAATGACGGTTTACGTTCATTGCGAGAATACTCTGCCGAATATATTGATGGCGGAAAGTATGGTTTTGATATCATGGTCGGGTTTGAGGATGATAATGGAGAAATTTGGGATAATCCATACAGTGCATCTACGTACTACACCATGTTAGATGATCTTTGGAAGGAAGAAATTGCTATCCGAACCACAAATCCAAGTTAACACCAAGGGTAAGCCAACCGGCGTTACCCATGATAATGTGGAATATGTTTGTATTCCACAATCACAGTTAGACAGGGTGACCGCAGACTTTACTAACACTTTAGAGAAGTGTTCTGAATCTGCTATCAGGACTTCTTTCGCTTCTGGTTACAGGTTTGCTTTAGAACGTCTTGGTATGATATACTTTGGTGATGTTCCAGAAGTACCCTGTTTTCCTCACGAACACAAGATTCGTAAGCAGATTAAAATTGCTGGCGATACATACTATGAGGATGAAGTTTTGGAGCGTTTAGGAAGATTACCAACTACGCAAAGTATTTGGCGTAAATAAACTTTAGACAAAGGATATCAGATGTCGGTTAAAGATGAAAAAATTGCAAACCTAACTGAAACGTTAAGTGATATTGAAGAATCTCTTCACAATTGCCAGCAAGAAAATATAAAGTTACTTGAAGAAAATAAAAGATTAAAGCAAAATGCTGAAAGCAATGAAAAAACTATCCAGCAACACCTAATAGAAATTACAACCTTAGAAACTATCACTGAAACTTTGGAAAATCGTATTAATATTCTTGAAGCAGCCTTAACTTTTGCTGATGCTAGGATTAATAATATGATGGACTCAACGGCCACAAGTATGAACGTTACCAATAACTATAATATTGGTAGGTCCTAAAAAGTAGTAATACATTCTCCACTGACCCGGTGGTGACCGAGAGGGTAAAACTGATAAGGGAGCGAATGTAACCCTGACTAGGGAGGGTTAGTAGCTTGTCGAAACAGTATTGGGCAGAGTAATTAACTGCTGGGTATCTTGGGAGTATGAGATAGTGGACGATTCTAGCGGACTCTTAATCCGCCGTGGCGAAAGCCCCATCCTGGGTTCGAATCCCAGTGCTCCCACTTATGAAAAATATTGAACTGAACAAATACCAATTTAATCTCAAAAGATTTACATGGTATTTTCCATGGCAATGGTACTCTTGGAAACCAAGCATCATGAAATCATGTGATGAATGGCATAACAAATCCATAGTCATCACCATTCCTTTACTTGGTGGATTCTGCTGGTTTATCAGCTGGAATAAGAGAACCGGAGAGGAACATATTTGGGCCTCAATTGGAGGCGAAATATTAGGATATGATGATGTCAATTGTGTAATCTGTCAGGAATTGAAAGAAGTTTTTGAATCGTAAGATTCGCGGGGGTATGGCGTAATTTGGTAGCCGCGCTGGGTTCAATCATAAGTCCTATATTCTTGCCACAATAATTATCTGTTAAGGCATGACAAATATATCGGCAGACACAAACCCCTAGTAGCCCAACTGGCAGGAGGCATCCGATTCAAGCTCGGAACAGTATAGGTTCGAATCCTATCTAGGGGACGGAATGGAAAATGGTTAGGTAGCCGGTTCGATTCCGGCATTGCCTTGGTGGCTAAGCGGTTCGAGTCCGCAATATAAAATGATTGGTGCAAATTGGGGATACCCGCCTGCAAGTTCGATTCTTGCCCATTCCACTGCTTGGGAAGCTGAACTACATTTGGAGAAAAATATGAGCTTTAAAAGTAAAGCTATGAGAGAAGCTGCTGACAATATCTTACCTTTAACTGTTAGCAATCTACAAAGAGATGCCGCAAGGTCATACTCTTTATCAAGAATATATATGAGTGTATACACCTCTTTAAAAGATGACCAAACTCAGTATATTCAGATTGAAGCGGCTCATCGTTCTAAGATTGCTAGAATAGCTTATGAACAACTTAAAAAGGATGAATAAAAATGTCTGATTACTATCAGTTAACAGCAGAGGGTCGTGGAGACTACGAAACTGTAGAATATTACAGTGCCAGTGATGGTGATGCTATGATGGAAGCAATGTTTTCACATATTCTTGCAACAGATGCATCACCAGTTTGGGGTTACGGAGAAATTATTCTTCGTAATGTCACCACAGGTGAAATCGTCAATACGATGGACGCGAAAGACTAAAAGGAATCATTATGAGCGAACCAATTGATTGGGCTGCATTCACTCAGCCTTTAAATCTAGACAAAGAAAAGTTCTTTTCCGACGAACAGTTAGAACAGCACAACTATCGAGTTGAGAAGCCTTATCTGGTTCCAAAGTTCAAAGATGAATACATTTGGTCATTCGACCATACTTTAGCTGCGTTTATTGATCAGGGTTTAACTGCTATCATGGGTTTCCCTTACAACTATCCCGAAGAGGATATCGAACGTGCCCGAGATGCGTTCAGGGCATACGCAACAAAAGATGAGGGAGAGTTCAATAAGGACAATCCTTTTCCATTTGAAACCATCGGTAGCCTCGAACACAACGAAATCATGTGGGCGTTGGATTGGTTAAAAGAACATTTCACTGCCCTGTGGACCTGAGGAATAATATGTTTAACTACTCGACAACCTATGGTGCGAATATCTTTTCCGTGAAGGCTCAGGAAGATGGCACGGTACTGTTAGATACTTCTGATGGTCAGATGGTGATTAATCCTTACACTACCTATATTTGTAGGGGTATTACTAAGCTGACATTAGAAGAGGCTTTAGAGAATCTTGGCATTGTCGCTCCATTAAATGAATGGGTGGCACTCAGCCAGTAATATGATCTCTCCCCCGTAGTTCAATTAGTGAGAACGCACTTCTTATAAAGGTGTAACCCCGGAGCATAACCGGGCGGGGGTACCAATCTAGGAAAGGAAATTCCTATGTTTACTACACAATCAAATTATGCATGGATCATAGATA
>JACCDT011887415.1_pt1 | contig 13514 bp, 22 predicted proteins | sample 7446291 | NCBI WGS metagenome assembly JACCDT01 (sample SAMN15323446, study PRJNA562643) | freshwater metagenome | isolation source: river surface water | place: USA:Blue River Watershed | collected 2017-08-17
AGCCAAAGCCGGCAACACGCATGACCTGTTGACCGAACTTGTGAGCTACGAAGCTCCGGTCCACATGCTGACCTGACATGCCCCACCCCACCACCCCCGCCAGGTAAGCCATGCCCGTCGAATCCGCATCCTTCATCAGCCAGCTCAACCCGAGCTATCCCACGGGCTCCGCCTAGTCCGCCAGCCGCCACCAAGCAACAGGCCCCGCAGCGCATGCGCTGCGGGGCCTTCAAACGCGCGCTGGAGCCGCGCTTACGCGCTGGGTGGGGCAGGGGTAGCGGCCAGCAGTTTAAGCGCCTCCTGTACGCTGTGCGCCTGCACCCTGCGGCGGGTGGACAGCTGAGTGTACTCCATCCGCCCGTCGCCGTACCAACCCTCGATCTGAAGGCCAGCGGCCCGAGCTGCACCCACGCTGAAGGCTGGGTCCAGATCGCGCATCGCCTGGAAGTTACGGTTCTGCGCGTCGCTGATGGGCTCGCGCATCGCCTGGAAGCTACGGTTCTGCGCATCGCTGATGGGCTCGCGCATCGCCTGGAAGCTACGGTTCTGCGCATCGCTGATGGACTCCCCCAGCGCAGTCTGACTGACCAGCAGCCCGCCAGCAGGGGCCAGCGTAGGCGACCCGCCTACCTTCAGCACAGACTTGGGGTTGTCGATGCGGCCAGCCCTGACCTCTTCGATGTACTTCTCGAGGAAGTGCTGGGCCTTCTCCAAGTCCTGCAGGCCGTTCTTGGCCTTCCAGCGCATCACATACTTCGTGATCTGGCCCTGGAAATAGTCGAGCTCATGCTGCACCACCATGTCCCAGTGCTGCTGAGTCCCGCCCCCGTAGTGGCTGCCGCCCACCTGCCTATCGTTCGCGCTCATGCTTGCTCCTTGTTGTCACGGCGGGCTGCCCAGGCGGTAAACGCGTCCTTCCAGTCGTAGCGCGGGCACTCGGACGCGTAGCGGCGCCAGTCGCCACCCACCTTGCGCTCCAGGTAGGCCCGCATGAGTGGCAGCGCGACGTCCAGCAGGAAGAGGTTCGTGATGTGGTCGAACTCGCCCCGCACGAACCGCCCACACTCACCCAGGAGCCCCTGCAACGTCTGGCCCCCCAAGATGCTGCGCGTCAGGTGGGGGTAGCCGTAGTCGTCTGGTGGGGGGTTGTCGTACAGCGCCTTCCCCTGTCCCACCTCTGGGTAGAGGTGGTAGTTGTTGCTGAACTGACAGTAAGCCCCCATGTCCACCCCAAGCTCCTCGGCCATGATCTGCTGGAGGAAGCTGAAGTGGACCGCGTTGGCCCCGTAGGCGCCCCAGATGATGTCGTTACTCCGGCAGCAGACCGTCATCTCCAGCTTGCGGTCAACAACCTGGAAGTAGATCTGTGTATTGCAGGGGACGTCCTTGGCTGGGCTGCCAAGGTCGTGCTCAGCATCCCACATCTGCACCACGACGCGGCGGTTGTCCGGCTTGCGGAGCTCCTCCACTGCGCGCACCAGCTGATGCGCGTGCGGGTCCAAGCTGGCCCAGCGCCACCCGTAGGCCCCATGCTGGATGCCGCCGTCCGCATACTGCGCAAAGTTGGAGTTGAAGGACAGCAGCCACCCGACGTTCCGTTGGCCCGCCAGCATCCAGATGGTCTCCATCAGGTGGAAGACGTGATTGGCATCCCGGCGCGGGTCCATCACGAGGCGCTCCCAGGGGCAGCGGTACACCGTCAGCACGGGGCCGGGGGCCACGATCACGGGTCCGTTGCGGCTGTCGCGGCGGATGCCACTGGTGCGGAGGTGCCACAGGCCCGCAGACAGCGCGTCATTCACGTTGCGGGCATTGATGATGCGCGGGGTCATTTGCACTGCTCCTCTTCCAGGAGGGCCTTGATGTAGAACTCGGGCTTGTAGTAGTTCGGGCCCTTCTGCACCTTGCCGTCCACCACAATGGGGCGGCCCACCTCGTCCAGCTTGGACATGTTGCTCCCCATGATGATGGTAAGCACCTTGTCCAGCGGGATGCCGTGGCGGTAGGCCTCGCTCGTGCAGTAGACCACAATGTCACCCAGCCAGTCGGCCAGGGCCACCAGCTTGTCCATGTCGTCGGCGATGGGGCTGATGTCGGCTTGCTCGTCGACCTCCTCCTGCAGGATCTGGGCAAAGCGCTCCAGCCGGGCGTCGCCCTCATAGGTGGGGGTGGACGGGAGCGGCAGGCCGAACACCTTGTTGAACTGCCGTACCTTTTCAAAGAAGTCAGACATCACCGTATTCTCCTTGGTTGGTGACTGTGAGGCCGTACTCCGACACGTATCTGTCGAACTCGTCCTCTGTTACGAACTGCTTGAAGAACCACTGGCTGCCATCAGCCGGGGACACAACACAGTTCAGGGCACCGTGGGCTTTGCCCACGATCTTGATGCTACCCTGCGGCTGGCGGGGTGTAGCGATTTCGTGCATGGCCTCCCTCCTTAACGCGGACGTACTTGCTGAACTCACACAGGCAGTTCTGGAAGTCTTGCATGTGGATGGGCGGCACATAGTCCGCAATCAGCGGCTTTACCTCAGCATAGCACTGTGCCAGGGCTGCGGTAAAGCCGGCCGGGCGCACAGGGCGGCCAAAGTAGGCCTCCAGGCCCCGCAAACTACCCGGCCCAGGGGCTGCCCAGGTAAACCAGTCCGGCGCCGCCAGCAGGGGGTGGCCCTGGGTGTTCTTGAGGTCGGCAATGATCTGCCCAGCCATGAAGGTGGACACGCCGTTGAGCGTGCAGAGCTGAATGCACGCGCCCTCCAGGGTAGATCCCGATGGCCATTCAGCAGGCCAGCGATCTTTGGCAGGCTTCACCACATGGTCAATGATGTAGTCCACCTTGTCCATGCTGCGCCCGTTCGTGCTGACGGTGTACGCATTGCCAAAGATGGGGCCGTGCTGGCGGGCATGCTTGAGCAGGCTACGCGTCAGCTCAAGTTGCGAGTCAGACATCTTCTTGTACTGCCACATGATCTGGTCGAGGCTTGCCAGCGTGGGGATGTTGTTGATCAGCCGTGCCAGCAAAATCTGCCAGACCTCGTTGAAGTGTGGCCGCCAGTTCACGGCCAGCCACCTCGTAACCTTGTCATCCTCGCGATGCACGTTGCAGAAGCGCACGGAAGCCATGATGGGGTCACCAGTCCACGGGGCGGGAATCCCTTGGTCGCGGCGCAGCTTGATCGCGTAGCGCTCGTTGATCCAGTGGGCAAGATCGAAGGTGCGATTAGGCGCGGTCATGGACTGCTTCCCCTGCGGCCAGGGCCTTCTTCCAGCTGATCTGAACGTCGGTGCGCTTCTGGCCACCCCAGGAGGTCTTGGTCTCCTTCTCCACCACGCGCACAAAGCCGGGATGGAGCTTGGCGAGCTGATGGGCTGCCTCGGCCTGCACCTCCATCGTGCGGTAAGTGGAGCATCCGCCCTCAGTCCCGCTGCCGGGCTGATTGTGGGCGAAGTTGTTGAGGATGACGTTGTGCCGGCCCGTGCGCAGCAGACGCAGGGCAACGTCAAAGTCCTCCATCACCTGCATGCGACCGAAGGCGATACCCTCCTTGGCCAGGGTCGGCCGGTGGTAGGCCAGCACGCGCAGGATGCGCGTGTCCCAGTGGAGGGCGTCAGTGTTGCGGTTGGCGCCCTCCCGGGTGGCGAAGCCCGCGTGGGGCACGCTGTCGCACAGGGTGCGCTCAAGCTGGCCAAACGCAGCACACAACTCCTCGGGGGTGATGTCGCGCAGCTTGGTCGGGTCATCGCTGCGGCGGTGGAAGAAGGTCAGGTCGTCGTCGACCATGCAGACCGTGGAGTCATTGCCCACGTTGTCCACAATCCACTGGCGGGTGTTGGCGATGCCGGTGGCAGGACAGGCCAGGATTCTCGTCGTGCCGCTGGACCAGCGGGTGTAGTCACGTACCTCGGAGACTGGCACAACGACGCTCACGTTGAGCCCAGCCTCCTCCAGGGCGCGGACGCTCGCCATGTCCAGGTGCGAGCGGCCACGGGAGGGGATAACAATGTCCATCGAGTTTCTCCATGGGAAGGGGCCTGCTCTACAGCAGGCCCCAGGGGTTGATGGGTAACGGGGGCGGGCTGGCGGTGTCCCTTTGGTGCGTCTGCCAAGCCAGACGCAGGGCAGCCCGCCCCGTCGCCCTCGCAATCAGGCCATCGACTCTTCGACGGCAGCGGCGTCGGCAGCGGCGGCCTCGGCCACCTCTTCGGAGGTCTTTTCGACCTTGGCAGCCTTGACCTTCTTCTCAGCCTTGGGCTTCGGAGCAGCCTTGGGCTTCGGCTGGACGATCTCGCCCGGGTCGTAGCCCTCGATGCTGATGAAGCCGTGCTTCGCGTCCCACACGAGGTCGGGGGTGGTCACGCCGGCGTCCAGGGCCTGGGCGATGGTCTGGCCCTCCGCGTAGCCCTTGAAGCGCTCGAAGGACTTGCTGCCCTCACGCTTGGGGTTGGCGGTGACCAGGAGATGGATCACGGCGGTCTCGGGCACGCCACGCGGGCCACGGGTCTTCGGGTCGGCCTTGGCTTCCGGCACTGCGGGGGTCTCAGCGGCTTCAGCCCCCTTGGTCTTTTTGCTCTTCGTTGCCATGTCAATCACTCCTAAAGAAGGTTTGGCGGTGGGGCGGCCGCCGTTGAAATTGCCCCAGGGCAGAGCCAGTTTAAGGGCTGTCTCAGCTGTCAGCAAGCGGAAATTGCTAGGTGTTTACCCTAACGCTCGGACATCTGGCGCAGCATCGCCATGAAGCTGTCCTGGCTACGCTCGCGAGCATCTAGCACCCTGATCACCTGCTCATCAATTGTGCCACGGGCCAGGATACGGTGGACGGTAACCACGGATTTCTTGTTGCCCGTCCGCTGCACCCGCTGGATGACCTGCTCGTAATTGAGCAGCGACCAGTTGACCCCGAACATTGCGATGTCTGCACAGTTCTTCTGGAGCCCGTCAATGCCCAGGCTGATAGACTGCGGGTGCCCCTGCACGGCGCGCAGCAGTCCCGCGCTGAATTGCTGGATGAGGGCGTCATCCCTCTTGGCGTTGCCGCTGCTGATGCTTGGCACCTTCAGCTTTTCGCTGATGCGCGCAGCGTCGGCGACAAACTCGTAGGTGACTAGCAAGGGCTCCCCACCAAGCTGCTCCATCAGATCCGCCAGTGCATCCAACTTGACGTCGTGGATCTCCGTGTACTCCTCTTCCTTGGTGTGGATGAGGCTGCCGTTTGCAATCTGTCTGCACTTGCCCGATGCGACGGCCGCATTGGCGGCGACCACATTGCCAGACTCCACCTGCGCTACGAGCTTGCTCTCCATGTCTTTGTAGAGCCTCATCGCATCCGGAGGCAGGTCTACCCAGATGTCGTTGTAGACGAGCTCCGGCAGGTCCAGGCCCTCCGTGGTGTCAATCACGTTCACCAGGGGAGCGATCAGCTCCATAATCTCGGTCTGCGCGCCGGGGTTTGGCGTCCAGCCGTAGCCGCAGTACCCACTGAGGTAGAAGAAGCGATTGCGGAAGTGGGTGATGAACCTGCCCAGGGCTGCCCCCTCGTCCATGACGTACACCTGTCCGAACAGGTCCATCAGGCTTTTGGGGCGCGGGCTGCCAGTGAGGATGTAACGACGACGGAACTTGGGCACCCACTGCTTCAGCAGCTTGAATCGTTGCGTCTGGGGATTGGAAAACTTCGTGCTTTCGTCCACCACGAGCATGCCGCACAGGGCTGTGATGCGCTTTGCGTTTGCCTGCTGGCCCAGCAGCCACGGCAGCCCCTCGGGGTTTACCACATAAATGTCGTAATCATCGCTCGCCAGAACTTTTTCCTTGTCTTTGCCGTGCAATACCCCCACCCGCAGCCCGTCGAAGTCTGCGTAGTCGTGACACTGATGGGGCCAGACTCGGTACACGGGGCGGATGGGGCAGATGACAAGCATCTTATCGACGTAGCCTTTTTCTTGAAGGATGCGAAACGCCGCATACACGACGCTGGTCTTCCCTCTCCCGGGCTTCCACAGCAAGCCTCCGCAGGCTTGCTTGATCATCAGCTCCACGCCAATGATCTGATAGGACCGTGGATTCCAGGAAGGCAATTGCCGGTTCGTAAGCATTGAATACTCCTACGGGATAGCCCCGCCGCTGTAGCTCCTCGATCCGCGCCCCCTGATTGCGCTCAGGGGTGGCGGGTCTGCCAGGGCGCTTGAACTCGATAAACGCGATTCGTGGGTACACGAAGAGCCAGAGCCTGTCTGGCCACCCCGTATTCCCAGTGAGGTTGAGCTTGAGCGGGAGGAGGTCTCTAGCCTCCGCCCACGCAATAACTCTGGCCTCTAGGTCAGCCTCCAAAGGCACAGGGGCCGCCCTTGGACTTGGCGTAGTCACACCAGCGGCAGCCCTCATTGGGGCGAGGAGCCAGGACTTGGTCTGCCCGCATCTGCTCCACACGCCCATTCCACAGCGCCTTCAACTTCTCCTCAGCCGTGGGGGCCACGACCAGCCGCTGCGGCGGGACGTCAGCATGCTCTAGGTAGTAGGTAGTAACCCTCACCTCCTTGAGCTTGTCAATGGCCCAGCGGCGCAGGCCGAACAGTGCGTAGATTTTGCGCTGGTCCCCGTGGGTGTCCTTGGGGGAGCCACTCTTCCACTCACCAATCTCCAGGATGCCGTCGTTGGTGAACCGCACCGCGTCCAGCACGCCGATGCACCAGCCCGTCCGGGCAAATCCGCATGCGTACCACTCATCGTCGAAGCCCAGGCGGAGCTCCGCATGGCGGTCGCCATTCTCGTGGTCACGGAAGCGGTCCAGCACGGGCAGGTAGAGCTCCTGGATCTTGGCCTCAGTCTTGTTGCCGAACCGCTTGGTGGGGTCACCGTAGAGTAGCGTGTTGACGTCGATCTGCCCCGTGATGTAGTTCTCGCACCGGTCGTGCATGCTGAGGCCACGCGCCGCCGCTGGCCCGGGTGGGGCGCTGGGCAGCTTGCTCACATACTTGTACTTCCACTTGGCAGGGCAGGAATTGTAGGTCTCCCATTGGGAGAATGACCAGCGGAAACTCATTTCACTTGCTCCTTGGTGATGTCGCTCCAGTTGGGGCCACTGTAGCCCTCGCTTTGGAACGGTACGTCAAAACGCGGCCAGTCCATCGACACCTGCAGACGGTGCATGGCCGCTTCAGCCTCCTCAGCCGGCGCGCAGACGTTAATTTCGTCATGCACGGCGGCCAGCAGGAGATCGGTAGGCTTGCGCAAACGATCCCAGTCGACCATAGCTTGCTTGGTCTGGTCCGCTGCGCTGCCCTGGATCAGGTAGTTGAGGAGCTTGTAGCTCAGGTCTCGCTCTTCGTTGGGCTCGCGGAAGTACCGGCGACCGCCCCAGGTGGTGATGTACCCGCCACGCTTGCCACGAGCTCGGGTCTCGTTAGAGAGCTCACGCACTTCTGGCAGTGCAGCGTAATACGCATCCCGCGTGGCCTTGCCTCTATCCACATCCACCCCAAGGGCTGCTGACAAGTTCGGCACTCCACGGCCGTACATGATACCAAACCCGGTAATCTTAACGAACTTACGTGAGAGCTCGACACCGCTCTTCTCCTTGATGATGGCCTTGACAGCCTCGTGGGGGTCGGTGCTCGGGTCGCGGCGGAACGCCTGGGCCAGGGCGCCCTCGGTGTAGTGGGCCAGGATACGCATTTCCTGCGCACTAAAGTCCCGCTTGAGCCACACATGTCCCTCCTCGGGGAGGAGGTACTTCCGCATGTGCATCATCTCGGGCTGCCCCGTAGGAATTACCAGCTCCTCGAAGTCGTTTGGGGGATTTTGTAGATTCGGAGCACGACACGACATACGTCCAGTCCGTGCTCCTGACATATCGCCATCTGCTCCACGGTCGCCGCGTACTTGGTTCCATTGGGGGTGCAGCCGACCACCCTCGCGCCGGGCCTGCGCAAGCCACGGCAGCGCAAACGTGCCCAGGCATGTCTCCAGAACCCCGCGATATGCAAGGTGGGATAGTAGCTCTGGGTCACGTATCCTTCCGCCGAGATTCTTACGACTGACGGAGCGCCTGCCGGTGGGAGTAAGGACCCACTCTGTAACCTGCCCTGCGCGATCAAGTGCAGCAGCCAGCTCGGCATCCTTTGCGAGGTCAAATTCTCCCAGTCGTGAGAAAAGGTAGTCATCGCTTTCCTTCTGCGCGGCGCGGAACCGCAGAACATCTTGCTCAAGGCGCTCGCTGTCAAGGCGCACGCCGCGTCGGGTGGAGTCAGCGAGGATTGGCATCAGCCGCTGCTCTCGCTGATAGGCGTCTTCCATGCCAGCGGCGACCACCTGGGGGTGCAGGTGCTGGTGGAGCAGGTAGGTGCGGTCGGTATCGCCCTCCGCGTACTTGCCCACAAGGTCACCCGGCGCGAGGCAGATGTAGCGCCCCCACTTGTGCTTCGTGGGGCTCTCGTCACCCTTGAAGTCGCCAATGGTGATGCCCTTGCTCTGCATGGGTTGGTGAGCCAGCAGCCAGTCACGCACCTCGTCACGCTCGGCGGGCGGCATGCCGAGCCACCGCTCAGCGCTGGGCTTCAAGGAGAAGCTGAATGCGTAGGGGTCCAGGAGGAAAAGGTCGTACTGCGTGTCGTGTAGCAGGGTGGGCAGCGGGCACTCCCAGCCAAAGTGCGCCCGCAAAACCGCAGCCTCGAACGCCGCATTGTGCGCCAGTAAGGGGGTAGCCCTGCCCACGTGCCGCAAAGCGCTCAGAAGGGCCGCACGCCCCTCCGCTGGGGTGCAGTTGTTGCCCGTGGGGTGGCCCCACCCGTAATAGCGGCTAGGGGCGTCCCCCAGCTTGATGGACACGCCGACCGGCTTTGGCGGGCTGTAGATGGGGTTGCCCTCAATGCCCTCGGTCTCGAAGTCAATTGTGATCACGTATCACCTCACATAGAAAAAGAGCCCCGATGCATAAGGTATGCATCGGGGCTTAAATCCCTGGGGACGGCAACTGCGAATTGCTCCCCAGGGGTCTCACACTCAGAACTTGGTCTTGGCGCCCTTCTTGGCGGGGGCGGCCTTGGCCACGCCGTCGCCCTCCTGCATCTTGCCCGCGTTGGTGCTGCTGACCTCGTCGTACGGGATCATGGCAACACGCTCAGCCTCCTCAAAACGGGCGTGCAGGGCCTCCAGCACAGCGTCGTCACTGATCACCTGCTTGGGGGTGAAGGTAACCTTGAACTGGCTCTTGGCATCCGGCTGGGTGCTGATGTCGGTGATGGCTGCCCACGGTGGCACTTGCGCGCCCGCCGCCAGCCCGTTGACGAAGTTGCTGTAGTTCTTGCCGCTGGTGACGGGGATGTCAATGATGGCCATCTCAGCGTTCTTGGCGTTGTCCACGCTGTCGGCAGCATCGGCGGGGAGGATGATCAGGCGCCGGGTTTCCTTGCACGCCTTGCCCCGGCCACCCCTCGGGTCGGAGCCCCAGTCGTTGAGCGCGCAGCCGTCACACGAGCGGGGGGTGGCGCGGGGCTTCTCCAGGCCAGCAGCAGGCACGTTCTCGTCAGGAACGTTGGGGTGCGCCTCCATGCCATCGCCGCTGACGCTGAGGGCGAAGCACACGGGATTGGCAAGGTTGTTCGGGTCGAACGGCTTGTCGTAGTAGGTATTCCGGTGGGCGGCCAGCAGCACGATGGCTGGCAGGATGTTGCCCTTCACCGGCTGGTCGCCGTACTTGATCACCCCCGCGCGCAGGCTGATCTTGCTGACGCTGGGGCGCTCCTTGGCTGCGACCTCCTTTGCCTGCTGCGCCAGCTTTTCGCGCCAGGAGCCGGGCAGGCCGACGGCGGTGGACTTGGATTCGATGATATCGCTCATTACTTGACCTCGTTACGAGTGAGTTTGTAGACCGGAAACTTTTCGACCCCCGGCACCAGTTCCCCGGCTTCCCACCTTTCACGGCAGGCGGCTTTTCCGGGACGCCGCTCCAACAGCTCAAAGTCTCCAGTGGCCCTGATGTGCGCGTAGTACGCGCTCCAGTCAACCACATGGGGGACATAATCCGGCTTGGACAGGCCAACACGCAGGGACTTGCCCCCTGCGGCGGTGATGCTCTGCTTCTGCATTTGCTGGATCAGCAAGCCCTCACTGAGGGTCTCCTCAGCTTTGAAGCCGGCAGCTACCTTGTCAGCGATAAGGCGATCAGCCCGCACCTCGTGGTAGATGTCGGCAAGCTCGCCAAGCTCGGTAGCGGTGAGATCACGTTGGCTGGCCGCCGCAGCCAGTTCCTTCAAGTTCATGGACGTACTCCGTAACTAGTGACAAAACGTAGGCGCCCTCATCTGGACCGGTCACCTGCACCATGCTATCAAGCATGAGGCGGATGTCCGGCCCGGTGGGCTTGTAGTCGGCGTCGAGCAGGTGTACCCCGTGAATGGTGAGGATTTTGTCCTCGCCCATCTCGTAGCTCACCTGCATCAGCACGCCGCCCTGCTCATGGATGCATGTTGGCATGCCATAGGGTAGCACAGTCGGCACCACGGGGCAATCAGCCGACAGTGGCTTGGTCGTCGGGGAGGAGCACCTTGGCTGTGTCGTTCAGCAGCTTGGCGGTCATATCCACCTTGGTGGCGAGCCTCACCAGCAGGTTGCCGTCAGCATCGATGCTGACGCGCTTGGCGTTGCTCAGCAGCCTGTTGAAGATGGCGACTTCGGCAGGGGTGCCCTCGATCAGCATATCGTAGCTGCTGTAGATGTCGTTAATCACTCGCATACTCGTAACTCCTAGGTTGAGGCCAGCACTGCGCCGGCCTTGCCATTGTGGCAGGTTCTGTACGGACTTGCTAGGGGTTTACCCCTACGCGTTCTCCCCGATGCCGTGAGCGCGAGAGCCACACCCTGTCCAACGTCTGGACCGTTGCCGCCAAGCGCTGGCGCGAGGGGCTGCGGAGTTAGGGCGCGGCGAGTGCGCCCTACAACACGTTAGCCGTCAGGGCCGCACGCGCACGCCGCAGGCATTCATCCCGTGGAACGCGCAGGATGTTTTCGACCCACTCGCGCCCGACGCCGGTCATGGTCTTGCGGCCATCCCAAGCCATCACGTACTCGCGCCAAATACGCGCCTGGAACAGCCGGTGCAAATCGGCCGGCGTTGGGTGTCGGGCGGGCATGGTCACTTCGCCACTTCCTGCACGCTGATTTCGCGGCCGTCATAGACGTAGCGTTCGGCCTTCTCACCGTCTTGCAGCGCGAATTCCTCGACGGTGTTGCCGTTGTCAGTCAGTTTCACGCGCACTTCCTTTTCGGTCGAGAGGTGGGCGGCAATGGTTACTGTTGTGGTCATCTTGTAAGCCTTTCTTACACGTTGCCGGGCTTCGTAGCGGGTAGCCGGCTAACCCGTCGCTGAACCGGACCCAAAACGGCCGGCTGCTCTGTCTTGTTGCTCATACGTCCTTTTTGGCCGTTTCGGGCCGGTTAGCTGTAGCGTTAGGCGATTAGCCGAATGTGCTTTTCAAATTGCAGGTTGTGTATCCGTCGCGCTTCCTCTTCTGTGGGCAATTCTTCGCACGGGAACCAGTTGCAAGGGTTTCCATACATATCGAAGCCAGCCGTGAAAAATCGAGGGTTAATCATGACCAACCCAGCACCCCAGCCATCCCACAACAAAATCGAGTATCCGTTTCCCATCGCCTAACCTCGCATTCAACGCGGACGTTGTAGCCACGATCCGCTTCGGTTCTTGATAGGTCCGGCTTGGCTACAACGCCGGTTAATTTTGACGTTATGCAGCACCAACAGCCGCACGCCGCATTGCAGCGGCGGCGCGAACTATGGCCCGGCGCGTCGCCGTGGCGGCGTCTTTCTCATCGTCAGACGAGACAAGAACCTTCAGGCCGTCAGGCGTTCTCACGGCGACCCCGGTGTGGCAAATATCAATCTCAAGCCGCAAGTGAACCGCCAGCCGTAAGGCGTCGCCATCGTCTGCGAGCGGCCGCCAGAGAGTCGTGTGCGTAAGCGGGTGCCAACATCCGCCGTTCACTGCGCCCGCCGCGTCTGCTAGCAGTTCGTTGTCGTTGTCCATCTCAGTTCCTTTCGTTGTTCCCCAGCATGGGCCGGGCGCTGCATAACCCACGCTCAAACGGACCCGCTAAAGCGGGCCGTTTAGCTTCGCGTTAGGCCGCACGAAACAGCCATCGCAGTTCGCGCTCGGTGCGTTCCTGCATCGCCTGCACCGTCGCCCACTTCCCGCGCGGGAACCAGTCCTCTCGGTCTTCGGCACGCTTTGCGGCTTCGATAACCAGCAGCGCCAGCCCAGGCTCCACAAAGCCCAAGTCATAGCCGTGGTCGCCAATGGCAGCAGTGAGCATGTCCTCCAGCGCGTCGCGCACCCTGTCGCTGTCCGTCAGGCGAACGCTGTCCAGCCCGCGCGGCCTAACAGTGCGGTCGATCCGACTGCCCACGGCTGGCGGCGCCGTGCCGTTGTCCTGCATTTGCTTGGCCGTGGTCATCGGCTCACCTTTCCGTTAGCCGGCAGGCTGTTCGCGCAGCACCTGTGCCGTCTTCCAGCGGTTCGCGCGCTGCGTTGCCGTCAGCGCCTTGGCGTATTCGTTCCAGTAGCGCACGGCGTCGCGGCCAGTCTCGCGGTAGAAGTCGTCCGGTGGCATCTGCAACAGGCAACCCTCGTACACCAGCGAATCGCGCGGGCCAATGTCGCCAGAGTAGTCGCACATCACCACGCGCGTCACCGGCATGGTCGGGTCTTCGGCGTACACCCACACCCTCGCACTGCTGCCGCAGCAGGGGCACGCGGCAACCGGCTCGGCGGGCGGTGGTTCCATCAGGTAGTAGTCGTCTTGCATCACTGTCCTTTTGCTTCGGCACGGGCCGGCTAACTGGTTGCTGCGCTGCGCCCTACAACACGTTAGGCGCTTGGCTCAAACGGCACATCTGCCCACTCGTCCCATTCCGTTCTGCGAACCCAGTTGTGCACATAGGTGACTCGCAGGCGCCGCCATTGCAGGCGTCGCACTTCTCGGGTGTAGCCATCGGGCATGTCTGGCACAGCCTCATGCCGCACCACAAACCGCATCTCTACGTCAACCACATCGCCTACTGCACTCATCATCTGTTCTCAATCTTCATTTGCCGACCCCGTGAATCCGCTCCGCACAGCGAACACCCGCCCGGAAGCTCGCCCAGTCCGCGCAAACGGGCTTCTCACGGCGGATTTGCTCATCCGTCAGCGGCTCCCTGTGCTGTGCCAGGGCTGGCTGTGGGAGGGTGAATCGCTCTGGAAACGTGCGCAGGTAGTCCGCCATTTCCTGATACGGGGCCACCTTCTCGGGGTGGCCGGCGAGTGCTTGCCGCTTCTCAGCCAGCAATTCATAGGCGCATTCCAGGCCAAGGGTCAAAGCCTCGGCCAACTTGTCGGTGGTGTTCACTTCTTCAGCCCCCTGCTGGCCGAGGCAAGAGTTTCTTTCTGAAATTCCTGCCAGTGCTTTAAAGAGAGTTCTTCCTCGGTGAGTGCTTTGCTGCCGAGATCAGAGGCTTCGGC
>JACCDT011181070.1_pt1 | contig 13512 bp, 10 predicted proteins | sample 7446291 | NCBI WGS metagenome assembly JACCDT01 (sample SAMN15323446, study PRJNA562643) | freshwater metagenome | isolation source: river surface water | place: USA:Blue River Watershed | collected 2017-08-17
CCCACCCACTGCCTGGCGAAGCTGTCAAGCGCTTGTGGGATGAAGTCGCCCCTCCCCGTGATTACCATACTACTCAGGTCGTATTGATTTTGATCCGTATTCATAACTGAATGGGCTAGCAGGCTAGTGGTACTATATATAGCCGCACACTAAAAAAGAATCCAAAAAATTAAAATAATGCGGCCAGCGCACGTGATTACCCACTAGACATTAAAATTGACTTCGTTGTATACTACTCTATTGATGGACGAGTTTGCGCCTTGGCAGGTATACAGCAACATACTGAAGATGTTCGAGTATAGGGGCATCAAGCTCAAGAGTGATGCGCTCGGGGTGGACGAGCTGTCGAGGAACCTGAACCACTATAGCTTCGTATCAATTGAGGGCACTAGAGACCAACGAGACCCACGAGAGCACCACATCATCGTTCTGTTGTTGTCCCCCAATAGCAGCTTCGCCCACAAGTCCGGCGAGTTCAAGAAGGTATTCTCTCGCGTACCCATTGTGGCCGATGACTCTAACAACGTGATAGTCGTGGCGCATCAACGCGATGGGGACAAGGGGCCTTTGTCCAATTACATCGAGAAGCAGTTGGTGGTCTACAGGCAAGAACACCCCAACGTATACGTCGAGGCCTATGATTACTCGATGTTCTGCATCGAGAAGCCGAAGCATGTGCTAGTGCCACTTCACGTGATTCCCTCTGCGGCCGAGGTGGACGAGTTCTGTGCCCAACACTACATACAGAAGGAGCACTTCACTAAGATCAAGAAGGGTGACGTGATGGCTGTATGGCTTGGACTGCGAGTGGGGGATGTGGTCAAAGTATACAGGCTCAACGAGTCCTCTGGCACCGAGATTGACTATCATATCTGCGAGTAGGGCAGACGATCGTCGGCCGATTGGTGATCGTCTGTCCCCTCTTTTTTAAGCATGCTGTTCGGGATAGGGATCCCGCACTGGTGGCCGGCTATGTGGGGCGCTTGTAGTGCGCTCGGCGGTCCCCTATGGTCGACTCATGGCGGGCCCCCATAGTATGCTTAAAAAAGGACTGATGTCTTGCCATGAACGGGCTCCTACCACTCATCATCGAAGCTCCCGAACTGCTTCTTGAGATACGAGTTATAGATGTTGAGCTTGATGTCGTGATTCGCTGGATCATTGCACTTGATCACTAGCTCGATGATCTCCTTGATTTTAGGTAACCACGGCTTAAGGTAGTTCTGTTCCTTCTCTATGTAGTTGTAGTTGACACTGAACAGCTTCCATGGTAGCAGCCCGTAGTTATATGTGTCCGGCGTTTGCCCCCTACATACCTTCATGTAGTCTTCCAAGTGTGCCACGAGCTTACTATCGCAGTCGTCATGTGGTAATATAATGGGGGCATAGTGGGTCTTAAGCTGTCCCTCCGCAAACGCCTTAATGATCGCAGTGATCAGTCCTGATGGGGCAAGACCGAGATCATTAGAGAAGTAGTCATTGGCCGATGTGCCGCGTGAGGCATACGTCGCGGAGTATAGAGCGTCTACCTGCGGCGAGCTTCCGAATAGCCCGATAAACCCACATGCAATGGGCCCAGAGGTCGTTACCAGAGTGTCCACAAGAGACGTGTCGGCGGCCGAAGAGAACCCCAAATCGTCCCACGCACAGCGTCTAAATACACCCTCTGCTAGTAGACCAATGGTGGGTAGTTGCAGTACATCCAAGCCCATCTTAACTTGCGGTATGTAGTACTTCGGGGGGCCGGCGGCCGGTAGACGGGAGAACGGGCATTTGAACTCGCACAGTACTATCTGCGGGGCCCCTGGACACACTTCGATGACCGCGAGTCCATCCGGAGAATAGCACGTGTATGGGGGGCCTTCAACGAAGAGGTCTGTGCCGAGTATCTCGCAGTGTTTATCGATCTCCACATAGGCCTTCAATACGTCCTCAAACAGGTTACCCCACTGTGTTTTGATGTCGCCCTTGAAGGCAGATAGCCCTATCTTCTCGCTGATGAGGTAGGCGATGTTCTGATAAGGGTTCTTGCCCATGACCGTCGAGAGTATCGAGCCGCTTATCGTGTTAACTCTGGCGGCGTACCATGCGGGTTCATGCTGGCGTATGCCGTTCCTCTGTTTGTCGGCCACCCAGTTCTTAAGTGTTGAGGTCAAGTGCATGTGATTCATGTAGTTAAGTCCTGTGTGGAGGTTTCATTTTTAAAGTCAAATAGGAGTAGTACCAATGGTGGATATCCGCATATACAACGAGGTGCCCAGCATGTCCGCTGACTCGATACAGACTATCGACGTAGCTATCGCTGTTGAGAACAACGTGCCTGCGAACCCCACTTCTAGTGGTAGGTTAATAGTGGCTGTTGATGTGACAGCAGGAGACTGTGTTAGGAACTGCCTGTCCTATATTGTCGGCCAACTAGGGGCCCAGTGGAGCGTTGAAGTGCTCAGAGTGAATGGTATAGTCAATATACTTGAGTCCTTATGCGAAATGGGCAGACAGCGGGCACATGTACTGCTGTTCAGCGACGGGGAGTTCAATGGAGAGCAGTACGTTATTGAGCACATACTTATGCCTGTATACGTACTTGCAGTAGGTGCCATATACTCACCTAACCTAGTGGAGATAGCCAACAGTTCGGCCGGGGGTCGCTTCATTTGCCTGCGAGAGGGGCGTGAATTGGCTGATGTGGAGGGCCTACTAGGCCTACTTAGGGGCCGACCCCTCGATGACTGCACGGTGAGTATAACGGCCCATTCTGGGGCTCGAATAGCTCGAGTGTTTGCGCCCCAGTGTGCATATGATATTAACCGTACGTCCAAGGACTACAAGTACTATCTGGGATCCTTATGGGGGACAAGAGTATTCATGTGCAGGCTGTCGGTTAACCGAGGGGCCATGGGTTTACAACAGTTGATAACCTGCGAAGTGAATGGGACGCAGATTGAGAGAGTACATCGCAGTGTTCATGATGGACATCGTGACAACACCCATCATGAACACTGCGATGTACACTACGCGGCGACTCTTGTGGCGAACCGTGGGGCTGTTAACACGGTGGATGCTGTGGGACAGGCAGTGGTGCTCCGAGTGGCTCTATACGCATACTTGCGGCGGGCCCTAGTGGTGATCTTGGGGCATGCCGAGAGGAGCGATTGGGAGCAGGCCCAACAGTGCGCTGCTAGTGCACTTGCATACCTACGTGATGTAAATATGGAGCCATTCGTTGAGAGTCTTAGGACTGTGGCCCGAGCGGTGGCCTGTCCGGCGGCCTTCTATGAGGCCCATAGTGAACTGTATAGTGTTCTCGCGGGCCATCAACACCAGCTGCTTAACATGGAACATCTACAGTGTTGATGCGTCGACGTGGAAGGTGTTTCTACATAGAACACTAGAATACAGTGGTTAATGGACTCTATTAATCAACGAACGCGCCGCATAGGGGACGGCAGAGTGGCCTATGGGATCGCATGCTGTAGATTCAACAAGGGCCGCCCAGAGCTCCTATTGGTTTGCCCCAGGTGTACCTACGCGTACCGTAGTTTTGCCCGTGGTAAATACAATGCTGGGAGCACGGCGGACATGCTCACTCTATTCAACGGCATGACGGTGGATGAGAAGCTGGACATCCTCTCACTCAACTTCATGCAGATATGGTATAGGATGTGGTTGAACACCGCGTTCACCAACGCGAGCTACTTCATCGCTAAGAACAAGTTCGAGAGTGCCTTTGCAGTGGACAATGGGGCGAGACTCAGGGCCTTGATATCAAAGTCAACGCACTCTCAGAGGATGTGGGAAGTCCCCAAAGGACGAAAAAAGACCAGGAATGAGTCGAGTATAGACTGCGCGGTGAGGGAGTTCTATGAAGAGACGGGCATCAACAAGAAGAAATACAGGCTGTTCCCCACGGTCTGCAGGTCGTACTCTTATATAGATGACGGGGCGAGATACACCAACGTGTACTACTTCGCCATCATGAGAGAGGCTAAGGACATAAGCATCGACATCAACTCGCAGCAGATCAGTGAGATGTCCGATATACGCTGGATGAACGCAGAGGCAATACGATGTGCGGACCACACGGGGCGCTTGACGGTGTTCTCGCGGCCGGTGTTCAATTACATGAAGAAGCATGCCAAGTAGGCCGGCTATGGGGGCTCGTGGTAAGCCTTGCCGTGCTCTGGGCGGGGCCCCTACATGCGCGCCCCATGGTCGGCCCCTAGGGGTACTCGAAGAGCTCATCACGTGCGTACTCGCGGGCCACATAGTCCGCTACTTGGTCGTGTAGTGGTGCCCCTAATACGAGCCCTGTCTGTGTATTCATGTATTCTGGAATGTATCTTAATACACGGCGAACGAGTATGGTCTTGATCCACCCACGGCACAACCTACTGCGCTCGGCCAGGGGGATAAGTGGGGCACCTATGCCGAAGTATCTGTGGGTCTGATACAGTCTGCATCTCTCAACGTCGAACCCGTCCAATTGGTCAGCGTCCACTACTATCGCGGTGGCCAAATGTAGGGGCCCTGGGTCTATCATTGGTTGGCCATTGCGTCTACGTTCGATGCGATGAGAGAACGATATAGATGATATGATGTGCACTAGGGCGGCTATCTTGTGGGCCCCATAGTCGTGCTTGTTGAGGACCAGAGTGAGCCGAGCGATGCCCACTGGTTCACTCATGTATTTTTTGTCTATCAAGGCATGTGTGAACGCCGCGTCGGCGATCAGCTCCTCTTCTTCGGCCTTAGTGTATCCCTGTATGATAGACTGCGTGGCGAACTCCCTGAGGATCAGCCTGGCGAAGAGATATGTGTTTACAAGGTGGGTAATGCCGTGAGATTCATCGATATTGAAGGCGGCTATCGTCTCCACTGCGTAGTCGTATAGCCATTGCTTGATGTCATGTGGGGCAGTCATACTTACTAGTGGTAGCATGTGTATTTCATATAAAAACCAAGTAATGATCACCAGCTGCACAGGCTGTTAACGATCAAGTAGTTGATTAGTTCAATGGCTGGTTGCCCGCGCTTCCAACGTTTGATTGCTCTCTTGACCACTCTGTCATTGAGTATCAGGGTGGGATACTCGAGGAATACATAGTCGTGTGCACCAAGGGCCACGAGGGTATAATAGTCGGTCATCGTGTTAAACCATATGGTGTCCACCCCGTACATGCGTAAGAAGCGTCGTGCGCGTACTATAATGTTGACTCTATAGAGTGTTATGGTGGTCACGTTGAGGCCATGACAGAGCTCGAACTGTCGCCTCCATAGTCTGCTATGGGCCAACATCAAGGCCGTGTGTGGTCGCCGGCGGAAGTAGACTGTAAACCTACTGAATAGAGTATGAAGGGGCAGCGCTCTGTAGAATGAAGAGCATACCAATCGCATATCCTTGACGTCTGCTAACAATGGTGGTTGCGTGGACTTGAGTAGCCAGTCTATGCGCTCGAAGGTGTCGACTGGTGCCCCTTGGAACATGCGAACAGACTCGAGCAAGTACTCTGCTTGATCCATCATACTGAGCACCTCGTAAGCGCGGTTAATCAGTAGGTAGTAGTCGATGATTAGTCTTGCAACATCAAGAGGAACAGGCGGCTGTTGCATGGGTTATGTAATACTGTTAAGTGTGTATTCAATTGTGGACTGTGTAGGGGGACTGTGGGGCCAAAAATAAGATCATATGTAGTTGATTTGTGGTGGCCTAGGCGGCCATCTTCTATGTGGTGTAGGGGGCGAGATGGGATGCCAACCGGGAGCCGTGAGTTCACTAACCCATTTGCCCACGAGTTCACTCATGCGATCGCTATCAAGTATCAGAGTGGGGTCCTGAAGGAGTACTCCATGGTGCTTGTATATGGCAACGACATGTATGATATTCCTGTGCATATTGCGTGCGCGGATGCCCAGTACAACGTCCGCTCGGGTGAAGCCGGAGTGTTTGTAACAGTAGCTAATCAGTCTCATGGTCTCATGGTACCCATGCTGCGTCCTAAGGGCCGACCAGTTGATAATCGTATTGAGGCGCATGATGCCCCTGTACTTCGCTGTTCCGAACGCTGTTCTAGTGTGCTTATGGAGGTACCAAGGGCCGTACGCTGCGGCGAATGTCTTGGCCACTAGTCTGAGGGCCAGGGCCGCTCGGATGTCCGCAGGTATAGCTCTATAGTTGGCTATGATCTGCAGTGTTATATCCTTTGGTACGTCCATTGTGGGTCTAGGTGTATTACAACAGAGAGCATCCCAATTCAATTGTGGAAGGCAAAAAAGATCGGTCATGGGAGGAGGCATTATCCCTCTGTTACCGGCGCGCATATACGGGTATCGAAGCTGGTCATATCTATGCCGGATAGCCCATTCGTCCTGCTCGAGGGACGCCAGTCCACGCTCGATAAGTCGCTCTATAAGGTGCTTCATAGGGGTCTCTAGTACACAAAGAGGGTTCATTAGCAGTATTACCTTGTTACGGTGTATGAGTATTCGGATAGTGGCCTCTGTATGTTGAGGTGTGTCGGTCGCATGCCATGACCGCAGCCATTTATCATCAGAGTTGGAGTTCGACGCCCTGAATATCAGTCTCATCGACTCAGCGATCCCATGTTGCTCTCTGAGGGCCGGCCAATGGATAATCGTGTTGTGGCGTATCAGGGCCGTGTTCTTCTTTACCCCTATGTCGGCCCCTAGGTGCTTGTTGAGGTATTTGGGGCTGTACGCTGCAGCGAATGTCTTGGCCACTAGTCTGAGGGCCAAGGCCGCTCGGATGTCCGTAGGGGTGTTCTTGTAGTGGGCTATGATGCGCCGTATAATGTCCTTCGGTACAGACATGGTAGGGTGTATGTATTTGGGCTCTCTGCCTTCAATTTTGGTCCAGCAAGAAGGCGCACAAGAGGTCGTGCATGGTCTGATCACGGAACCGCTCGATATCATCCACTTGCATGCAGGTTATATCAATGTCCAGGTGATCACGGGACCCAAATCGTCGAGCTCGAGGTCTATTGGCTCTTCCATCTGGAGGCGTGTACAACCAGCTGCTGGCTATGAAGTTACGATGGTCCTGCGACCCGGTGAACTTGAGTGGGTTGTGATAGTAGTCGCAGTTGTCGCGCTTGACGCATGTCTCGGCAAACCTACAGTCCTTTATCTTCTCGGGATTACGTTCGTCAGTGTAGATGGTCCCGATGTTACCATGTAGTAGACGACCTGCGATCCTAATGGCGAAGTGGTCCGCAGAGTCAACATAATACAGTTCCCCATCCTGCTTCACTCCATCAAATGATGGTACGCATATGGCGTTAAGATAGAGGGATTCCGTGATCTTAACGCGGTTTATAGGGCGGACTGTGGGGGGCGATAGTGCCAGTGTGGGGCTACATTGAATACCCAGATGCATGACAGTGGTGCGGCCCCTGCGATGCTTGTTTCGCTTGCCCACGATCTTCCACCCGATGTCCTCGTTCTTGTTCAGTTTGTCTATCAAGGGGGCCATTGCCATGAGTTCTTTACTGTGGGTCTGGCGGGCCTTGTCGAGGGCCATAGTCGTCTTCTCGAGGGCCGCAGAGAGGGCCGCGTGGGCCGCTGCGAGGTGTCCTATGAGTGCCTCTCGGGCGTTTATCGTATGTACGTTGATTGTGCCATCCTTAACGGGCTCATTGATCAAGTGAGCATTGGCCCCTAGATAGCGCTCTAACTCGCCTAGTGTTATATTAATCGAATCCATGAGATGTGCTGTGGGGGACTGTGTGGTACTGTATGTCCCTTGACAGGGATGCCTCTATAATGAATATGGTGTACGATCCACTGTTATGGTGGGATCGTACCCAGCACTCCTCTATAATGAATATGGTGCACTACTGTAATAAATAATAGGTTGCGCATAGTATACGATGAGCTATCCGGATATACAGGACCAAGGTTTGTTCGAGAACCTACTGCGACGCAAGGAGTTCTATTCGCTGAAAGCGGACCCGAAGTACAACTTCCGTGACCCTCCAGAGGGACGTAATGACCCCCTGATCGGTAAGTACCTCAAGATACACTCGCATCAGCTGTTCGTACGTAACTTCATTAACCCCCATACCAAGTACCAGAGGCTCCACTTGTCGCATGTGATGGGCAGTGGTAAGACTCTCGGGGCAGTGTCGATTGCTCAGGGGTTTATCGATATATACCATCAGATGTACATCGCGAACACTGCGAAGCTACCCTTGGGCCGCAAGAACTACGTGGAGTTGGACCGTAGTACGCCCTCAGTGTTCGTGTTGGGGTTTGGTGGAACGAAGGGTGCCTTCGTGAGGGAACTGCTTCGATACCCCGACTTCGGGTTTGTCTCGTTGACCGAGAAGGACGAGCTCGAGAAGCGTAAGAAGGCCAGTGATGGAGGGATGCTCGACGATATAAAGAGCTATAAGGAGTACTATACGATGCTCAAGAAGCGCATCACAAACAAGAGTAAGGGGGGCTTCTATAAGTTCTTCGGATACGATGAGTTCGTGAACCGGCTATTCATATCAGAGGACGTGAAGCTGGTCGATTTGGAGGCCGAGGCGGTACAGAGACTTCGGGCAGGAGAGCCCACGGCCCTCGAGGACGTGTTCGCTGGGTACATCAAATCAGGGGCTATACAGGTCAATTATCAACTACTATCGATGTTCGAGAACTCACTGCTGATCTGCGACGAGGTGCACAACACGTATAACATGAACATGAAGAACAACAGAGGAGTGGCCATCCAGTTCATACTGGACTCAGTCCCCTCAGTGCGGTTACTCACCATATCCGCCACTCCCATCAACAACAGCCCCACTGAAGCGGTAGAACTCATCAACTACCTAGTGCCGCCGGATAAGAAGATAACCAAGAGGGGCTTCTTCTCCAACTCACGTACACTACTACCAGGCAAGCTTGAAGAGATAGGGGAGCTGACTAGGGGCCGCATCTCGTTCTTACAGGACATCAACGTGAAGTACTTCCCACAGAAGATATTCCTGGGTAAGCCTCTCGTACTACCTAAGACGGTAGATGTGTTCGCGGCTGGGACCGAGGTACCGTACCTAAAGTTCATTGAATGCCCCATGTCGGAGTTCCATCAGGCGACCTATGCGGCGTTCGCCAAGGAGGTCTCTGCGGCGCGTATTGGCGGCCCAGGAGGGGACGAAGAGGAGGCCCAAGAGGGTGCTTCTGTAATACTCGATAGCCCTCCTGCATTGGCCTATCATGCGGTACCCACAGATGGCCACTCGATATACGACATGGTCTTCCCTGGGCCGGATTCAGAGAGTATCGGTATATTCCGCTCCGGCGAAGTGAGGAATAAGATATCGTTGGCCACGCAGGAGTGGAAGGACGCCAACAAGATCTCCATGAAGAAATACAGTGTGATGAACAACATCATCACCGGTGACTTCCTTGCGCTGAACACGGTGGGCAAGTACTCGACGAAGTACGAGACACTCGTTAAGATACTGTTTGAGATCATTGGCCAGAGTGAAGGCAACCCCGCAGCGTGTCAGAAGATAATGATATACCATGACCGCGTGAAGATGTCTGGGGTTCTACTAATACAGGAGCTACTGCGCGCCAATGGTCTGCTCGATGAGTTCGCCGAGCCCTCTGATTCGACCATCTGCTGTATATGCGGACAGCCATTCGGGGGCCACGCTGGGACTCATGGCTTCATTCCAGTGCGATTCATCATGGCCCATTCGGATATGGATAAGACCTTGATGGACCAATCGTTAGCGAGGTTCAATAACCCCGATAATAGGAACGGCTTGAACTACATGATATTGGTTGGCAGTCGTATCATTAGAGAGTCATACGACTTCAAGGACATACAGAACCTCATCATCGTGTCGTTGCCCATCAATATACCCACACTGTTACAGGTGTTGGGCCGTTGTATCCGTAAGAACTCGCATATCAATCTACCCCCTGGACTCAGGCGTGTCTTCATCAGAATACTCATATCGACGGTTCGTGCTGGCTCTGTAGATATCGATCCCATATCACCAGAGATGTATAGGTATATCGACAAGCTGGCTGATTACATGGTTATTCAGAAGATCGAGCGGGAGTTCAATCGGCACGCGATAGATGCTTCTATACATCGTGACATCATCATGCCGCGAGACCTGCGCGCAGAGTACTTCCCTGAAGGCACCGCGGGCCCAGTTAGCATGTTGGGTAACCTGTACTTTGAACCGGTATATGAACTGCCGAACTACGATCTGGATGCAGTGGTGAACACCACGTTCAACGCATACAAGTACTATGAAGAGGAGATCAAGACCATCTCATATATACTGAAGCGGCTCTTCATGGCGACCCCAGTGTGGACTTACGACGAACTATGGGCCGCGGTGAGACGTCCCCCAGTAGGCGTTGAGATGAACCCCGCGCTCTTCTCTGAGAGCAACTTCATAATAGCATTGAATAACCTCGTCACTCCATCCATTCCCGTCGTCTCTGCTACGGTTGGTCGTGGGGAAATCACTGAGTCGATGCTAGTCGAGAGGCTATTTGATCAAGGAGAACGATACATATACATAGGGGGGGAGAGGAACAAGATAGAACAGATAGACAAGTACTACATACTCTTCCCTATCGAGACGATGGTAGATAACCCCCTTAACACAGTCTATACTGAGTATCTCGAGCACTCGCGTGATAAGGAACGCGCGTTGATCAAAGAGCTGGCGGAGTCGGCAGACCGCGTAGTAATCGACGTAGAGACCTACTTGCGCAGGCCTAGAACACAGGTGGGTACCCGTATAAACGTGGCCAAGTTCGTGAAGGACTCTCGTGTGGGGATCAACTATGCGGCCAAGAAGGCACAGTTTATTGCCAAATACGGGCCCCTCGAGGACATAACAGAGTTCATATTGGAGTACCCTGAGCCGTTCCAGATATCGTTCCTTGAAGAGGCCATACAGTATGCGGTCGTGGCGGGCAGTAGTGGAGCAGAGGATAATCAGTCTCCTGAACACGCTGTCCTACCTCTCTACAAGAAGGTACTAGCGTTGTTCGACAAGTTCCGAGTGATCATCTACCTGAAGGAGGTGGCGAAGTACAAGGATACGGCCAAGCAGTATAAATACGGTCTCCCCAGCCTGCCCGATAGTACGCCACTGGGCTTCTCTGCGGCCAAGACAGTCCGGCTCTTCGATCCGCAGATAGAGAGTAGTCAGGTTCACGATGAGGGCCAACGTCGGGGGTTTATGGGCCATCATGGTGGCCGTTGGTTAGAGGTTAGTAAGATCGCCCTCAATAGGCACGTGACGTACAAGGAGAATGATATTATAGTGGGGCACTTGGAGTCCGCAGGAGACAGCATGAGATTCAAGCTCCGCAAGCCAGTACATAGGATCAAGGACGATATATTGAAGGAGTCGCATGCCCGTAAGATGACCAAGTCGGAATTAGAGGGCATTGCAGCCAGGACCGTTGCCAACGACACCAGGCTCATCGAACGCGGCATAGTATGCAACACGAAGAACAAGCGAGACCTATTGCATATCATAGCGGCCCTAGGTATATCCGCATCTCAGCTAGCGAAGCAAGACATCAGGATCAAGAGGCTATGCGAGGTCATAAAGGACAGGCTGATTGCTCTGGAGATCAAGGAAAGACAGCATGATAGCAGGTATAAGTACCTATACTCATGGTGGGACGAGACGGTGAACATAGCGGCGGCCATATAAGGGAGGGGGGCTTGGATGAATAAAAAATTGAAACGCGTGTGTCTTAGGGTATATTACAGCGTAATAATGTCTTCTAATTGTTCGTTTAACAGTGCCGGTATATGTAACTGCGTTGATAAGGTGATGTATCATGGTGATAACAAGTCCATGATATGCTCCGAGGGATACCTATGTCCCAACATCCTTATGCCCTATAAGGAAGCTATACAACACATGCAAGAGCAACATGCTGAGCTTTACAAGCAGGTTATGGATATAAGATTAGTGAGTGAGATGAGAAGAGTCTCCCATATGGATGGGGGGCGACCTGATAGTCGTGGTCGTGGAGGCAGAGGAGATGGTAGAGGCGGTCGTAATGGCGGCAGAGTGGAGCATGCTGGTAGAGTAGAGCATGCCGGCGGCAGAGGAGAACGTGTAGGCGGCAGAGGTGGTGAGCATGTTCATAGGAGAGATGATAGGATGGAGAGACCCCATAAGGTAGAGAGGGTGGTCGAAGTTAAAAAGGAGGAGCCTAAACACATTGATCCCAGTGTTTATGAGGATGCAGTCGAAGTGCCTGTCAAGGTTAACCAGATTGATGTTGTTGGGGTGAAGAAGGACTTTGTCTTCAAGGAGCGACCTGCGGCCGAGATACGCGAACGACATGCGAAGGTAGATGTGGTGAAGGGGTGCAAGTTCGTTGTCAAGTCGAAGTATCCGACCAAGACAAAGGCTGGGTACATGGGAGGTCAAACATGTGGGGATATGCGGCTTGTTGGTGCCAAGTACTGCGATGACCACGTGAAGTACATGAAGGAGTTGAACGATGCCAAGGAAGAGAAGAAGAAGGCAGCGGCAGCGGGGAACCTGAAGAAGGATGCGTCGGACAGTGGGAGCAATGGGGAGATTACAGTGGCTCCATCTAGCTGGGCGGATGACAGTGATGATGAATAGAGGGTGTTTTAAGGGGATGTTTTAAGGGGAGTGAGTGGTGATATTTTTTCAGTTCCAAATTGAATATAGAGGCCCATCATATAGCTAACCTAATGATCATACTAAGACGCATATCTACGGCCATTACAGTGGGAGACTGCATAGGTATATACACTGACCCCGATAACATACGAGCTCTCGTTGCCAAGACGTACGAAGGCATATGCTTCGCGGGCTGCTATATCCTCAAGATAGAGCGACTCATATACGTTGGGGAATGCGAGATAAACCGCGATGGTGCCCCTAACGTCGGTACCATACCAGTCACCTTTGAGGCCCAAGCAGTCGTATATCTGCCGGGCGAGATCATCAACGGGTGTGTGGTCAAGAAGCACACGGGGGACCTATTGTTATGCAGTACGAACATCGCGAGCATAATGGTGACGAAGCATCCGTTGACCGGTTCGATAACCCAAGGGCAGATCATATCCGTGCGCGTGGAATACGTTAGATATCCTATTAGAAGCCCTAATATCACAGCGTCGGCATCCATCTACTTGCCCATGAAAAACGCCACGACATATCAATTAGACCCCTTGACGATCACCTCTGGGGGGCTACTGGTGCCTGACGTGGTGGCCTACTTAGGGGGCGTGTTGGGCCGCATACAGGCCGAGAAAGAGGCCCTAGAGGCCCACAAGAAGGTCAATAAAGACGGCGTCAAGTTCTTCACGCAGCTGCTGTATGCGTACACCGCTGAGGTCAAGCCCCCGAACAAGCATAACCTCATGGAGATGCTCGAGAGCGGACTAAAGCCCGACGTCAAGTACCTGTGTCGTGACAAGCGATTAGACCTCGTGGAGCCCCTAGTCTGCGGCTATGATACACTACCAGCGGA
>JACCDT011387797.1_pt1 | contig 13505 bp, 15 predicted proteins | sample 7446291 | NCBI WGS metagenome assembly JACCDT01 (sample SAMN15323446, study PRJNA562643) | freshwater metagenome | isolation source: river surface water | place: USA:Blue River Watershed | collected 2017-08-17
CGCGGCGTCAACAAGCCCGGCGTCAACATGGTGACTTTGCAGGCGCTTGGGGTGTATCAGCAAGACGCGCAAAAGCGCAAGGAAGTATTGGAATTGATAGGCCGCGATTGATAATCAAGCCAAGATTCCGTGCCAAACAACCAAATAAAAAGGCCGCTTTTGCAAGCGGCCTTTGATTTTTTGAGGAAAAACGGATTAGCGCATCAATATCGGCGCAAAGTTGATATTGATCTGCTTTTCCAGTTCCGCGTTGATGTCCATGATCATGTCTTTGGACAGTTCGTGCCAGACATTGTCCTTTTCCGTGGCGCTGGCGTCTTCTAGAACCGTGCGGGAACGATCGGATTTTGCCGAAACATAGGCTTCGACATAGCCGTCGGGACGCACGATTTCGATCATCACCGACAATGTTCCGTCATAACGGTGCGATTCTTCGGTCTTGAACCAGCCGCGCCAGCCCTTGGCGATCGGCAATTCGGTTTCCTTCACGCTGGCGTCGCGGATTATGATGCGTCCCAAAAGCGGCCCGCCCTTGGCGGCCAAGCGGTCCTTGGCCCACATGCCGACCGAACGGCTGGGCGGAACGGGGAACAAATGATCGACATGCGGCGATTGCATCGGCGATTTGTATTCTTCGACGATTTGGAAATCGGAAACATACAGATTTATCTTAGGCAGATTCGCAAAGCTCATGTCGCGGGGGCTGGGCGGGGTATCGCTGGCGCAGGCGCCAAGAAAACCCAGGGATAGGATCAGGATCAAAAACTTTTTCATTAAACACCTCTTGATGATAGGGCCGTGCGGGCAATCAGCCTTGGGCCGGGGATGGTTCTAAATCGCTAAGCGTGAAAATTTCCGAATGGTTGCAGAATTGGCAGGTCACGGTGATTTTACCGTCCACCACCATATCTTGCAAATCATCTTTGGACAATCCCTGTAAAACGCCATGGATCCGTGGCCGGCTGCAACGGCAGCGCGCGGCCAGCTTTTGCGGGCGGAAAACCCGCACCCCATCCTCGTGAAACAGGCGGAACAATAGCTCTTCCGGGCTAAGGATCGGATCGGTAAGCTCGGCCGAGGTGCAAGTATTCAGCAAAAACTGAATCCGGTTCCAGCCGTCGTCCAGCTGTTCCTCGCTTAGGTTTTCGCCCCATTCTTCAAGCGGCAGCCGGTTGACGATGATCGCCCCGGCGCGCCAATGCGGTATGCCGCTAAGCCCCTTGACCTGAAGCGCGGCGGCCTTTAAATGCGCCGAAAGCTGTTCCGACTGGCTTAGATAATTCTGCACCGAATCGATCAGATTGTTGCCTTTCAGCTCGACGATGCCTTGATAGCGCTCCTCGTTGTCGCGGCCATGATCGACGGTAAAGGCCAAATAACCGCCGCCGATCAGGTCTTTCGGAATCTGGGGTTTGTCGTTGGGAATTTTGATGATCGCTTCGGGATCAAAACTGCAATAGCCGCGCAAATGTCCTTCGCTGGTCAAATCGCTGACCAGCATCTTGACGACGCCATCGGTTTTGCTTTGCAGGGTAAAAATTCCGTCATACTTCAAGGTGCTGGCCAAGGCGGTGGTCAACGCTAAAGATTGCCCCAACAACTCGCCGATAGCGGGCGGATAATCGTGCTTTTGGATGATTTCATGCGCGGCGGTTCCAAGCCGCACTAGACGTCCGCGTATCGGCAGCCGGTCGATCTTGAACGGCAGGACGAAATCGTCCCCGGCATCGACCTTTTTGATTTCGATCTCTTCGTTTTTGTTGTTTTTGTATTTTAACGACATGCGCCGAAATTAGCAGAACCGGAAAAGATAGGCCAGCCTTTATGGCTGTTGCGTCATTTCCAACGCAAAACTCTCGCCCCAATGGTTGGCGCAAAGGTAATACAGAATATCATCGGCATTTCCGCTCGGCATTTCCGCGCGCAGGCCGCGCAGCAAAGTTTGCTTGCGGCGGTACTCGCTTAGAGCACGATTTATCAAATCCTGGATGGTTTTATACTGGCCGATGATGTCCTGGCCGCTTTTATCCGCAAGATGCGTATGGCGAAGATAGTATTTGTAATTGCGGATCGTAGAACAAATCCAATAACGCAGGATTTTCACTTCCGACTCGATGATGTTTGCAAGCCGATGGCCGGATAAGTCTGTGGGATGGAACATTGTCTACTCTCCTAAAATTATGCGTTTCGCTATTATCAAGCGAAAATAGGCTGAAAAAGTTAAGAAATGGTTAATATTTAGACAAAAATACCTTTTTATAAAGAAAATTTCTTTATTTTTTGAAGTTATATGCTATTAACGCAGGCATGATTGAAGCTAAACAAATTCGGGCGGCGCGCGGATTGCTGGATTGGTCGCAAGGAGATCTCGCGGCAAAATCCGGTTTGACCACAGAAACCATCAAAAATTCCGAACGCGGTCACACCCAGCTGCGGGAATCAACCGCCAAGGCGATCATCGAAGCCTTTGACATGGCCGGGGTGGAATTCACCCCAAACTCCGGCGTGCGCCTGCGTAACCAGATGATTGTCACGCTCGAAGGGGATAATGCCAACCGTATTTTGTTGGATGACGTATACCGCACTTTGCGCGATGCGGAACACAAAGTGGTGTATGTCGGCGGCGTTAAAGAGGAAGAGACAATAAAAAGCGTCGATTATCAAAGCCTGATCGAACATTTGCAAAGATTGAAATCGGCAGGAATTACGGAAAAGCTTCTTGTCGAAGAAGGCGATACAAATTATGTCGCCCCGATAGGATATTACCGCTGCGTTCCGAAGAATTATTTTGAAAATGTCCCGATACAAATTTACGGCGATAAGATCGCCTTCCTGGATTGGGGGCCGCCGCAGAAAATCATTGTCATAACGCATAAAAAACTGGCATCGGCCCTTGCAAAATTATTTGAATTCGCCTGGGACAAGGCGTCACTGCCGTTTTCAGGGGATATATAATGCGGCTTTATCCTTTTGAAGAAATTGACGGCGTCAAAAGAATCACCATCGCCAATGCGTGCGATTTGGATTTCTTGAATGATTTGCGGAATCCTGACAGCTATTCCGTATCCCCCGCCTATTACTTAATGACGGGAAGAAGGGGGTTGTGGCGTTATTCCCGCGAAGGCGAAAACATTCTATTTTGCATTCATCCGAACCAAGAAGGGGTCATTCTGCTATTCAACCCCGAGCGCAGGGAAAGCATCCTGCATCATTTTCTGGAAAACCCGATTCTGTCGTCTTGGCCAGTGCGTATTAGCCGCGTTGCCGAGACTGACCGTCATCCAGGGCGGCAGCTTGAGGAAGATATTTTGGATTGGCGTTTTCCGGTATGTGTTTTGGATACCGGGCAGGTTTCCGCGCTTAAGGGGTTAAGATTCGCCGACCTGCGCAACCAGTTTAATCGCGGATTCAAGCAAGGTTTTTCGTTATTGCCTTACACCCCAGAATTAAAAGACAAGGTTTCTGACCTTATCGGCGCTTGGAAAGAGCCGGAATGCCAAGAACCTTACCGGAAGCTGCTTGAAATAATAGACGCCTGCCCCAGCCGCAACCAAGGCGTCATAGCCATCGATGGCGGCAAGGCGATCGGGTTTGTCCATTTCGAGATGCCTTTGCAAAATGACAATCCGGCGAATTCTTTGTCATTGGTGTGCGCGCCAGGATACAGGGGGCTTGAAGAATTTATGATGGTGGTTATATGCAAAAGACTGCACGCGCATGGCATAAGCCGGCTTAATATCGGCGGCTCCGAATCGCAAGGGTTGCATCGGTTTAAAATGAAATTCAGTCCCGAGCAAATTCCACTGGTTACCTTGGCCGCTTTTCATGGCGGCCTTGCCAGGGCAGGCATCTAAAAACTATTTCCCCAAACACCAGCGCAATATCGCTTTTTGCGCGTGCAGGCGGTTTTCGGCCTCGTCCCATACGGCGGATTGCGGCCCGTCGATGACATCTGCCGTCACTTCCTCACCCCTATGCGCCGGAAGACAATGCAGGAATATGGCATTAGGATTGGCAAGGCGCATGATGTCCGCATTGACTTGGTAGGGCCGCAATAACGCTTGCCTTGCCGCGCTGTCCTCGAACCCCATCGACGACCAGGTGTCGGTAACAATCACATCCGCGTTTTTCGCGGCTTTCTTAACGTCGCGCTCCACTATAACGCTTTCCCCCGCCCATTGCAGGACGGATTGCGGCGGCAGCAAAGATTCGGGACAGGCCAGGCGCAAGGTAAAGCCGAATTTCACCGCCGCATGAATCCAAGACACGGCGACATTGTTGCCGTCGCCGCACCAGGCGGCGATTTTCCCGCGCACATTGCCCAGTCTTTCTTCGACGGTCATGACATCCGCCATGATCTGGCAAGGATGCGATTGGTCGGTCAGCCCGTTGATGACGGGAACCTTGGAATGGGCGGCGAATTCATGCAGGATGTTTTCATCGAAAGTGCGCAGCAAAATCGCGTCGACGAAACGCGACAGCGCCTTGGCGGTGTCGGCCACGGTTTCGCCGCGCCCAAGCTGCGTTTCTTCGCGGCGCAAGGTGATGGCGTGGCCGCCCAGCTGGAACATCGCGACATCGAACGAAACCCGCGTGCGCGTCGAAGGCTTTTCAAAAATCATCGCCAGCGTTTTGCCAGCAAGGACGTCGAGCGGCTTTCCGGTTTTCTTGAATGCGGATTTCATGGCATGCGCGCCGTCCAAAATCGCGCGCAGCGTTTCTGGATCGTGATCCTTGATGTCCAGGAAATGCCTGATCATGCGCTTTTCCAGTTTTTGCAGACCGATTCGATGATTTGCAGCGCCTTATCGGATTCGGTCTTGCCGATAATCAGGGGCGGCAACAGCCGGATCACATTGTCGCCGCCGACATTGGTCAAAAGGCCGGTATCGCGAAGTTTTTGCATCATTTCGGTGTTGGGCACGACACATTTCATGCCCAGAATCAATCCTTTGCCCCGCGCTTCGGAAATCACATCGGGATATTGCGTTGCGATTTTTTGCAAAGCCGCAAGCATGTAATCGCCCGTCATGCGTACATTGTCCAAAAATCCGTCCGCCAGCACGACATCCAAAACCGCATTGGCGACAGCGCAGCCCAAAGGATTGCCGCCGAATGTCGTTCCGTGGCTGCCCGGCGTAAAGCTTTTCGACACATGTTTTTTGGCAAGGCAAGAGGCGAAAGGATATCCGCCGGCGATGCCCTTGGCGATGGTGATGATATCCGGCTCCGCCCCCGTTCCGGCATGAGAGCAAAAATAGCCGCTGCGCCCGACGCCGCACTGCACCTGATCGTACAGCAGCAGCAATCCGAATTCGTCGCAGGCCGCCCTTATGCCTTGCAGGAATTCCGGGCTTGCGGCGCGGATACCGCCTTCGCCCTGGATCGGCTCGATCATCACCGCCGCTGTTTCTTTTGTGATCGCGGCGCGCAGGGCGTTCAAATTGCCGTAAGGAACCTGGTCGAATCCGTCGATTTTTGGGTAAAATCCTTGCAGGTATTTTTCCTGCCCCGTCGCGGTCAAGGTCGCAAGGGTGCGGCCGTGAAAGGCATTTTCAAAAGTAATGACGCGGAATCTTTCTGGTTTTCCATTGTCGTCGAAATATTTGCGGATCAATTTGAACGCCGCTTCGTTCGCCTCTGCCCCGGAATTGCAGAAAAACGCCTGATCCATGCCCATGGCCCCTGTCAGCCTTTCGGCCAGGCGCTCTTGTTCCGGGATGCGGAACAGATTGGAACAATGCCATAATTTTTCTGCCTGATCCTGGATTGTTTTGACCAGATGCGGATGCGCATGGCCAAGCGAGGTCACGGCGATGCCCGATAAAAAGTCCAAATATTTTTTGCCGTCCAGCCCGTATAAATAAGCGCCTTTGCCATGGCTGAACGCCAGATTGGCCCGGCGCGCGGTCGGCATCAGGGCTTCGGTGACGGGGGTGTCGAGGAAAGAAGAAGAATTTTGCGTCATGGCGAATAGTTTCTAATAATGCTAAAGTCGCGCTATTCTACAATCCGCCAAGGCCCCGATGCAATCGAATTCCCGCGCCAACAAGCCGCAGATCCGCAAGCCGCGCGAAATAACGCCGGAATATCTGCAAAAAGCCGCGCTGTATTATTTGCAGCGCTATGCCAGCAGCCGCGAAGGATTGCGCCAGGTGCTGCTGCGCCGCTTGAAACGCGCCAGGCTGGACAAAGACCGGCAATATTTGGATATGGTGGACGCGGCGGTCGAAAATATCCAAAAAAAGGGATTGCTCGACGATCAGAATTTCGCCTGGCACCGGATCAAAAGCATGAATAGCGCGGGCAAATCGCTGCGCAAAATAAAGGCCAGCCTGCAGCAAAAGGGTGTCGGCGAGGAGGATGCCGAAACCGCTTTACAAAAACTGCTGGAAGACGATCCGGATATGGAATTCCAAGCGGCATTGAAATTCGCCAAGCGCAAAAAAATCGGCCCGTTCCGCACGGGCCAGGATAGCGATCCGCGCCGCGAGCTGCAGCAACTGGCGGCGGCGGGGTTTTCCTATGAGATGGCGAAAAAAATTTTAGAATCTGACAGCGAAGAATAAATCCAGCATCTGGATTTTATTTACGCGCGCCATCGTCCTGTGCCCGCGCGCAATAAGCCACTTTCCGGCGCTAAGCAGGCTAGAAGGGCGGGGCCTGGCATGAGCTGATCTTGTTCCGCTTTTACTTGCCCCATGATCGCGCGCAATAGCTGCTTGAAAATGACGGAACTAAAAGAAGCTTTGTCCACGGGGGCATAAAGCGGGTCTTTATTGATCGTATCAGAAACAAAGATATTGATAAAATCCATAGCCGACTTAATGTCGGGACATTTCTCGGCCAATTTGGCCGCCTTTTCAGTGAAATCCACGACGTCTGCCTCTAATGATTTTAATGTTGCGTCGTATAGCGCCGTTTCGGCTTTATAGGCTGCAGCAAAAACCGAGAAGATTGCCTTTTTATTCTTAGCGCTTTTGCGATGATGGAGGCCTTCGAAGAAACCTTGCGCATATTCCCCTAAATGATTTGACGTAAATGTCGGGGTAAATATCGGCATGGTTTGTGTTGCGGTCATTTTTTGTCCCTCCAATTATTATGCAAAAATACTATCCTTAAGCGAAGTATAGAAAAATCTTATTTCTCTCTTTCGCCTTTTCCCCTATAACCGCCAAAGCTTTGCGGGTTTTTTAGCGCTGCGCCAGGTGCGCTATCGCATTTATCTTGTACATGCAGCATGATCGCCCGCAGCAATTGCTTGGTCGCATCGTCATTGAATTGCCCAACATCGTCAATAACAACCGCTGTCCCAAACTCTATGGCCTTTTGGGGAATAAAAATTTTGCGGGTTGCATCGACGAGGCCATAAAGATGATCGATAATTTTGCCGAAATTCGGATGCTTTTCTTGCAATTGCTTTGCCGTTTTTTCAAAAGCTTTCCCTGTGCTGCCCAATTGCCGGATTAATCGCAGGTATAAATCCTTGTCCTCTTGATAAATTTTCCTAAAAACTTTTTCGATCAGCTCTCTGTTTTTCTGGGCGTCGTCCATTTGAAATGCTTCAAATAAAGATTTGGCGCAATCGCCTGCTAGGCTTTGCGTAAAAAGCGGGGGTTTTTCGGCGCCGTTCGGTTTAATCATCTATGCCTCCTGATATTATCACGAAATTTGGCAAATCATATCCTTTAAAAATACAAATATCAAGGGGTAAAAAATTCCGGTAGTGACTCATTTTGACAAAAAAGGCTCATGGTGAGCTTGTCGAACCATGGGATTTGGTCGCCCATCCTTCGACAGGCTCAGGATGAGCTGTTGTGTATTGTCAAAATGAGTCATTACTAAAATTCCCCGGTTGACGGGCAATCCAAGAAAAACTAGCGTAAAGCATGGCCCGAATCCCTGTTAAGCCCAACTTTCAAAACGCCCATATCAACCGCGACCAATATGCGGCGATGTACAAAGCCTCGGTCAATTTTCCCGATCAGTTCTGGGGGGTGCAGGCAAAACACCTGACTTGGGAAAAATTCCCAAGCAAAATAAAGAATGCCGATTTTGCGGATAATGCGCGGATCAGATGGTTTGAAAATGGCGCGCTGAATGCTTGTTACAATTGTGTCGATCGGCATTTGCCGGAACATAAGGACCGGGTGGCGATTATATGGGAAGGGGACGATCCAAAAGATTCGCGCCAGATCACCTATCAGGAATTATACGAATCGGTTTGCCGCCTCGCCAATGTGTTGAAATCGATCGGCGTTAAAAAAGGCGACCGGGTTACGATCTATATGCCGATGATTCCCGAGGCTGCTTTCGCCATGCTGGCCTGTGCGCGGATCGGCGCGATTCATTCCGTTGTGTTCGGCGGGTTTTCGCCCGAATCGCTGGCAGGACGGATTCAGGATTGCGATTCGCATTTTTTAATCACCGCCGACGAAGCTTTGCGCGGCGGCAAGAAAATCCCCCTCAAATCCAATGCCGATCAGGCTTTACAATCCTGCCCGCAGGTGAAGAAAGTTCTGGTGGTGCGCCGCACGGGCGGAAAAGTGGAATGGAATTCCGCGCGCGACATTTGGTATCACGAAGCGGGCGCGAATGTTTCCGCCGATTGCCCGCCCGAAATCATGAATGCCGAAGATCCGCTGTTCATTTTGTACACCTCCGGCTCGACCGGAAAGCCCAAGGGCGTGCTGCACACTACCGGCGGCTATTTGCTCTATGCCGCGCTGACGCATAAATGGGTTTTCGATTACAAGACGGATGATATTTATTGGTGCACCGCCGATCTGGGCTGGGTCACGGGGCATAGTTATATCCTTTATGGGCCGCTGGCGAATGGCGCGACCACGCTGATGTTCGAAGGCGTGCCGAACTATCCCGATCACTCGCGGTTTTGGCAAGTGGTGGACAAGCATCAGGTGAATATTCTTTACACCGCGCCCACGGCGATCCGCGCGCTGATGCGCGAGGGCGAGGAATGGGTCAAAAACACAAGCCGCAAATCCTTGCGGCTTTTGGGGTCGGTGGGCGAGCCGATCAATCCCGAAGCCTGGCTATGGTATTACAATGTGGCGGGCGAAGCGCGTTGCCCCGTTGTCGACACATGGTGGCAGACCGAAACCGGCGGGGTCATGATCGCGCCTTTGCCGGGCGCTGTGGATTTAAAGCCCGGCTCGGCGACTTTGCCCTTATTCGGCATTGTGCCGCAAATCGTCGATGCTGAAGGTAAAATATTGGATGGCGCCTGCGAAGGAAATCTGGTGATTGCCGATTCCTGGCCCGGCCAGGCGCGCACGGTGCATGGCGATCATGCGCGGTTCGTCGAAACTTATTTTAAAACCTATCCCGGAAAATATTTCACCGGCGACGGGTGCAGGCGCGACGAGGACGGCTATTATTGGATCACCGGGCGTGTAGACGACGTAATCAATGTGTCCGGCCACAGGCTTGGCACCGCGGAAATCGAAAGCGCGTTCGTCGAACATACATCGGTCGCCGAAGCCGCCGTGGTCGGCATGCCGCACGATATCAAGGGCCAAGGGATTTACGCCTATGTCACGCTGAAAAGCGGCATTGCGCCGGGAGAAGAATTGCGCAAAGAGCTGACGCAATGGGTCCGCCAAAAAATATCGCCCATTGCCACCCCCGATTTCGTGCAATTCGCGCCCGGCCTGCCCAAAACCAGATCGGGCAAAATCATGCGCCGCATTTTGCGCAAGATCGCGGAAAACAGCTTGGATAATTTGGGCGACACCTCGACCCTTGCCGATCCGGCGGTGGTTCAGGATTTGATCGATAACAGGATGAAGAAATAATCAAGCGGCCCTTGCGCGCTGTTTTTCTTTCAGGATTTTTTCGATTGCTTCCGATCCCCTGGCCAAGGCGAAAATGTGATTGGTCCATTCGCGGATATCTTGTTCTGGCCGAAAGGTAACCTGTTCCATGGCGGCTTGCGCATTGGCTTGAACCATCGTTATGGCCGAGTCGCAAGCGTTCATGCGCGCCCGAAGAAGCCATTCTGGTTCCGAGCATATTTGCCTCAGTTTATGCTCAGCCGAGGCTTGATCGACCGGATTGATTTCCAAAGCCTCGACACCTGGAAAAAAACGGCCAATTATTTCCTTTAATGCCGCCTTACGGTTTTTTGAAGATTTGGAAAAAAGCATCAGGAAAAGCTTTGGGCATGAAAATTCGCTGAGCTTGTTCAGTTTGTAAATCATCTCGATTATCCCCTATGGTTATTATTTTTGTCGCCGACACTACCATTGGGGAAGATGTTTTCCAATCCTGTCAAAGTCAAAAATGGAATATTTCACGATTTTGTCATAAAAATTTAGAATTAAATTATAATATAAGTTTATAATTTAGTTTATTTGTGCGATATCGCACCAGCCGCCGCGCTTTTTACCCGCATAGGGGCGGGCCAGGTTTTCCGCGATCAAGGTTTGCGCGACGTCCTTCTGATCGCCCGCGCGCAATTGTGCCAGCACGCGGCCGCCATATTTATCCGCCTGGATGTTGTAGATTTCTATGCTTTTGCCGCCGAGCAATTGTTCCAGTCGCGTCTTGGCGGCAAGCGCCAAATCTTTTTCCCGCACGCAGCGCGCTTTTAATTCCGGCGTGTCAAGCCCGACAAGCCGGACGATGGTGGTGATTTCCTGCCCCAGCCAGACGGTCACGCGCATTTGCGCCGAATCGCCGTCGATCACGCGGATCAATTGGGCGGGATATGGGCCGGGCAAGGTTTTAAGCGGCGCTGCGGAAAATTCCACGGCGTTTGCGGGCGTGGCCAGGAACAGGGCGCATACTATGGCAATGAGGCGGATTGTCATGGAGAAATTATATCAGATAAAAGTTGCTATCTTGTTAATACAACAATCATAGGTTGCTGTCAATATAATATACAATTATAGGTTGTGTAAAGACGCTCAATCCTTGAATTCTAATGTTTCATTTGTGTTTTTTCGCGTTTTTGCTATAAAGCCACCTTATGGCATCGATTGAATCAAAAGCTCTTCTTAAATCACGAATTACGATTACCCGTTTTTTCGCAGTGCTGGCGGTCGGGCTTTTGCTGTTTTCCGCCCCCATATGGAATATTGAAGAAATCACGGAATGGTTCGGCTATATATTTATTCTTGCCGGGGTTTCGGGGCGCGTTCTTTGCGCGATGTATGTCGGCGGCAGGAAAAACGCCGAGCTGGTCGTCACCGGGCCTTATTCCTTGATGCGCAATCCTCTTTACGGCTTTAGTTTTATCGCGGTATTGGGGATCGGGTTGATGACAGGAATGGCTTTTTTCTTGATAGTGTTGGCGATGGTTTTTATGCTTTATTATCCGCTGGTTGTGGAGCGGGAGGAAAAATATCTGTCCGAGCGTTTTGGCGGCGCTTTTGCCGACTATGCCCGGATCACGCCGCGCTGGGTGCCGGATTTCGGCCTTTGGCGGTCGCCCGAATCGCTTGCGGTCAATCCGAGATTCGTTTGGATCACATTCCGCGATGCTATCCCTTTTCTTTTGGCTTTGCCCTTATTGGAATTGATAGAATATGCCCACGAAGCGGGCTGGCTTCCGGTTTTCTTCCGCTTATATTAGTGCCCTTTTGCCGGATGATTTATTTTTAAACCCGCGTCCCGCCGACGGTCATGCCTTCGAGCAACAACGTCGGCTGGCCGACGCCGACGGGAACCGATTGCCCGTCCTTGCCGCAAGTGCCGATGCCGTCATCCAGCGCGCTGTCGTTGCCGACCATTTTGATCTTGGTTAGGGCGTCCGCGCCTTTGCCGATCAGGGTTGCGCCTTTGACCGGCGCCGTCACCTTGCCGTCTTCGATCATATAGGCTTCGGAGGCGGAAAACACGAACTGGCCCGAAGTGATATCCACCTGGCCGCCGCCGAAATTGACGGCGTATAGTCCGCGCTTGACGCTCGATAAAATTTCCTCGCGGGTCTTATCGCCATTGAGCATATAGGTGTTGGTCATGCGCGGCATCGGCGCATGGGCGAAATTCTGCCGCCGGCCATTGCCGGTAGGCTTCATGCCCATCAGCCGCGCGTTTTGCCGGTCTTGCAGGAATCCGACCAGCTTGCCGTTTTCCACGATCACATTGCGCTGGCTCGGCGTGCCTTCGTCGTCGATGGTGATCGATCCTCTTCGGTTCGGGATGGTGCCGTCATCGACCACGGTCACGCCGTCGGACGCGACGCGCTGTCCCATCATGCCGGAAAAAACGCTGGTTCCTTTGCGGTTGAAATCACCCTCGAATCCGTGGCCGATGGCTTCGTGCAGCAAAACGCCCGGCCAGCCGGGGCCAAGCACCACGGTCATTTCGCCCGCCGGGGCGGCGATGGCATCGAGCTTTACAATCGCCTGGCGCAAGGCTTGATCGGCGGCGTGCTGCCATTTGGCGGCACTTAAAAATTCCTTATAACTTTGCCTGCCGCCCATGCCGAAGCTGCCGGATTCCATTTTGCCGTTCTTTTCGATCATCACGCTGACATTGACCCTGACCAAGGGGCGGATATCGGCCATCCGCCTGCCATCGGCGCGGATAATTTGCACCACCTGCCATTCCCCGCTGATCGAGGCCATGACCTGTTTCACCCTGGGGTCTTTGGCGCGGGCATATTGGTCTATGTCTTGCAGCATTTTAATTTTGGCGGAAAAATCCATCTCGGCCAGGGGATTGTCTTTGGCGTATAGCTGGGAATTGGTTCCAATGGGCGGCAGATCCATTTTTCCGGAATGATTGCCGTAAACCGCCTCGACGGTTTTGGCGGCTCTTTGGATGGCTTCAAGGCTTAGGTCAGTGGAATGGGCATATCCCACGGCTTCGTCGGCGACCGCACGTAGGCCGAATCCCTTGGTGACGTCATAGGAAGCGGTTTTCAATTTACCGTCATCGAATGCCAAGCTTTCCGAAAGGCAATATTCCAAGAACAGCTCGCCGTCATCGGCTTTATGCAAAGATTCCGCGACCAGGCGTTCGACGCTTGATCGGTCCAGCTGGCCTTGAGAAAAGAATATCGTATCGCTTTCTAAAAGAAGGGACATAAAATCTCCGCTATGGATAGTTTAGCATTGTGATCAACAATTAAGGATTAAGGCTGGCAATTGCTACGATCATTCACAATTCTATGGAACCAATCTAGCGCGGGCCGTGACTTTTGCCAAGTTTTGCTCTATAGATCGGGTAATTTTTTACCAAAAGGACAATCGATGCGTCTTCAGACCTTTAAAACGATTCTCGCCGCTTTTATCGCGGCCATGGTTTTCGCGATTACCCCGGCTTTTGCCGAATCTTTGACCGGACAGCCTTTGCCGAAACAATTGGGCTTTCAGCCGGCCGCTTCGCCGATGATGCACCAAATAAACGATTTTCATAATTTGCTGCTGGTCATTATTACGGCGATTTCCGTCTTTGTGCTGTTGCTTTTGGCCTATGTGATCCTTCGCTACCGCGCCAAGGCGAATCCGAACCCCAGCCGGGTGACGCATAACGTC
>JACCDT010178299.1_pt1 | contig 13504 bp, 10 predicted proteins | sample 7446291 | NCBI WGS metagenome assembly JACCDT01 (sample SAMN15323446, study PRJNA562643) | freshwater metagenome | isolation source: river surface water | place: USA:Blue River Watershed | collected 2017-08-17
ATTTTATACTTGATTTTGAAAAAGCAATTTTAAATAAATATAAAGATTTTGAAAATGAACCATTTAATGCTGGTTATTATGAATTTAAAAGACATTCAATTGGTAATGAAATTAGTCAAAAACATTATGAAAGTTGGTTTATGATAGCACCACAAAATGATTCTTATATTAAAGAAATAGTTGATGAATTTAAAGAAGCAACAATAGTTGGATTTCCGAATTATAAAAAAAAATTACGTGAAGAACAAATTGATTTAAGAGAAAATATAGAATCAGAAGATGATTATTATTTAATAATATATGAGATTGTACGAAAAGTATTAAAAAGAAATCCAAATTATAAAATAAAAACATTCGATTTAAATAATGTTTTATTTGATACTTGGGATAATAATTTTTTAAATGAAGTATTATCCATTGAAAATTTAAAAAAATATGAAGGTATTAAATTAACAAGATTTCATCGAGATATTATACAAAATAATAATAAATTGGATGATTTTAATAATATATTAAATCATTTTTATAAATAAAAATATTATTTAAATAATAGTGGTTAAAAATAAAATAAAAATAATAAAAAGAGTAATGAAAAAAAAGAATTTATTAAATATTTTTAAAAAATACTTTTTTAAAAAATATATATATGTATCTATTTTAATCATATGTATTATTTCTTTTATTATTTACAAATTATTTATAAACAAATATAATGAAGAACAATTTAAAAATAATAAACAAAATAAAATACCTAAAAAAATTTTTACTTATTGGAATGAAGTTGAAATAACAAATCCAATTGTCAAAAAAAATATTGAAAGTTTAAAAAAAATAATACCATCTGATTTTGAATTTATTGTATATAATGAAAATAGTATTAAAGATGAATTAGGTGAAGATATGAAATATAATAATCATAATATGAGTACACCTACAAATTTTAGTGATTTTATAAGATATTATTTATTATATAAATATGGTGGAGTATGGATTGATTCAACTTATTTTATACTTGATTTTGAAAAAGCAATTTTAAATAAATATAAAGATTTTGAAAATGAACCATTTAATGCTGGTTATTATGAATTTACAGAAAGATCTATTGGAATAAATATAAATGAAAAATATTACGAAAGTTGGTTTATGATAGCACCAAAAAATGATTCTTATATTAAAGAAATAGTTGAAGAATTTAAAGAAGCATCAACAATTGGTTTTAAAAATTATAAACAAAAATTACGTGAAGAAAATATTAATTTAAAAAATTTAATAGAAGAAGAAGATAATTTTTATTTAATGATATATGCGATTGTACGAAATGTATTAACAAAGAATCCAAATTATAAAATAAAATCATTTGACTTAAATAATGTTTTATTCAACTATTGGGATGATGGTTTATTAAATGAATTATTAAATTCAAAAAATTATAAAAAATATGAAGCAATTAAATTAACGGGTTTACATAGAAAAATAATTGATATAAATAATAGAGAAAATGATTTTATACAAACATTAGATGATTATTATGAACCATATGTTACATAAAATAAATAAAAATAATTATTCTTTCACATATACATATCTATTTACTTCATTAAAACTTTTATCTTTTTCAACAAATCCAGCATTTATTACACCCTTTTTTAAGATAAATGGGACACTTATATTTTTTTAATTCTATATGATTATATCTTTTATTTTTTTATTCTTTATTAAATAATTATTTTAACAAATTCAGTTATTTGTTAAAATATATAAAAAAATGAAATAAAAAAAATATTAAAAATAAAGTAAACTTAAAAAGATAATATCTATTATTATAATATAGGTTTAAACTATTTTATAAAATGAGTGAAAATCAAAATGTTGAATTAAATAGTGAAGGAATTAAAAATCTTGTAACACAAAATTTTGATTGGGAAAATGCTACGTGGGATGTTGTTGATACATATTTTAAACAAGATAATATATTAATTAAACATCACATTGATTCATTTGACCATTTCCTTTCATATCAACTTGAAAATATTGTTCATGAAAAAGAGTTTCAATTAAAGATTAATAATAAAGCAACCTATAATGCTGAAAAAGATATGTATGGTGAAACATATATTGTTGAATTTGGTCGTGTAGCCATTGCTAAACCTGTTCTTCAAGACGCTCCCCATAAACCAATGTATCCTGCTGAAGCTCGTATTCGAAAACTTACATATTCAAGCAGTTTATATGTAGATATTCATCATAAAACCATTGTTACTGATTTTGAAACGGGTGAAACAAAAGAAACTCGTTATCCCGATATTCTTAAGTTTTCTCTTGGTAAAATGCCTATTATGGTTGGTTCTAAATTCTGTATTCTTTCTGAACAATCTAATATGACAAAAGTTGAAATGGGTGAAGGTGAATATGATTTAGGTGGTTACTTTATTGTAAAAGGTTCTGAAAAAGTTATTGTAAACCACGAAAGAAAATGTGAAAATCGTGTATATTGCTTTAAACAAAAAGCTGGTGGAAAATCGATTGAAGAAGTATCTATGAAATCTGTTCATCCTGATACACCAAAGAATGTTTCATCTATTTTCATTAAAATGAAAGCAAAAGAAGAAACTCTTGGTGGTCACTTGCTTCGTTTCCGTGTTAAAAAACTGAAAACAGACATTCCACTTGTTATTGTTTTCAGAGCACTTGGTTTTGAAAGTGACCGTCAAATTACTGAACTTATTGCTTATGATATTAATAATGAAGCAAATCAACCCATAATTGATTTATTTAAAGCTTCCATTGAAGAATCAAAACGTATTCAAACTCAAAAAGAAGCTTTAGAATATATTTCAAAACACATTATGGGTATTCCTGCTTTAAAAGCAAATCTTAAACTTCGTTATACTTTTGAAATTCTTTGTAATGAACTTTTCCCTAATGTGGGTATGAATCCGATTAAAAAAGCTTATTATTTAGGTTATATGGTAAATAAAATGTTTAAATGCCATCTTGGAATTCTTCCATATGATGACCGTGATTCATATATGAATAAACGTATTGATACAAGTGGTGAACTTATGGCTCAACTTTTCCGCGATTATTTTGGTCGTTTCTTTAAAGAGCTCAAAGGTGCTTGTGAAAAGGAAATGTTACAAGGAAATATGATGGAACTTCCTAAAAATCTTCAAAATAAACTGAAACCCAATGATATTGAAAGTGGTATTAAATTTGCATTAAGTACAGGTAATTGGGGTCTTAAGAGTTCAGCACAAATGAAGAAAGGTGTTGCTCAAGTACTCCAACGTGTTTCTTTCCTTGGTACAATGTCTAACTTACGTCGTATTGTATCCGATTTAGATAAAAACGTGAAACAAACGGAACCTCGTCAACTTCACAATACTCAATATGGTTTAATTTGTCCTTTTGAAACTCCTGAAGGTGCTAGTATTGGTATTATTAAAAATATGTCACTTACAGCATATGTTACAGTACCAAGTGATTCAACAGTTATTACAAATTGTTTAGATGAACTTGGTGTTAAAATGCTTGATTCATTAAAACCATATGATATTGCATATTCTGTAAAAGTGTTTGTAAATGGTGATTGGTATGGACAAACCTTTGACCCACATTTTGTAACAACACGTATGAGGGCAATGAGACGAAATGGTGCAATTAATATTTATACATCGATTGCTTGGCATATTTTCAAAAATGAAATTCATATTTGGACGGATAGTGGTCGTCTTTGTCGTCCACTTTATGTTGTACGAAATAATAAAATCAATATTTCAAATGATTATGTAAAAGAAATGATTACAAATGGTTACACATGGAAAGATATGCTTGCAAATCCTATTAAAAATAATATGAATAAAAATACTATGAGTTGTGCTGATTATGATGATAGTAATACACTTATTGAATATCTTGATGTTGAAGAAATTGATACTTGTATGGTAGCAATGACTATCCACAATCTTGAGCTTAATAATCGTAGCAATGATAGTTTCTATAACTATACTCATTGTGAAATTCACCCATCTATGATGTTTGGTGTTCTTACTGCAAATATTCCATATGCTGAACATAATCCTGCTCCTCGTAATATGTTCCAAGCCGCTCAAGCAAAACAAGCAATGGGTATTTATACCACATCCTTTAAGAAACGTATGGATACACTTGCTTATATTCTCCATTACCCTCAAAAATCGCTTGTAAATACAATGAATAGTAAATACATTCATAGTGAAGATATTCCTGCGGGTCAAACAGCAATTGTAGCCATTGCTACATATATGGGTTACAATCAAGAAGATTCACTTATCTTCAATCAAAGTTCAGTAGAACGTGGTCTTTACAATTCATCGCTTTACAAAACATATATTGATGAAGAAAAGAAGAATTTAACAACTCTTGAAGAAGAGAAATTCTGTAAACCTGAAAAGTATTACGCAAATGGTGATACTAAAACCGAAAAGATGAGTTTTGGTTCTTATGAAAAACTTGATGCCGATGGTTTCGTTAAAGTTGGTTCTAAAGTGGATGGTAATGATATTATTATTGGTAAAGTTGTTCCAATTAAAGGAGCAATGGAAGGTGAACCTAAATTCCGTGATGCTTCAACCGCATTAGCTGAAACGGATTCAGGTATTGTTGATATGGTTTACAAAAATAGAAATGGTGATGGATATATGTTTGCGAAAGTACGTATTAAGAGTGATAGAGACCCAGAACTTGGTGACAAATTTAGTTCGCGTCATTAACATCCAGTGACGAAAAGCATCACTCATATAGAATTTTGGCTCTTCTATATGGTAAAAGTTTGAATTCCAAATAGAATGATTGAAAAAGATCATCTAAAAATCAGATGCTAGTAGAAATCATAAAAAGATTTCTGCAAGATTGCTTATAATGTCGGGGAAGCCCTTAGAGCTTCATCTACCAAGTTTTACAAGAAATTGTAAGATGGCCACGTTAATAGCGTCGGGTATGGTAAGAATGATGAAGATTGGGTAATCCGCGGGTAAAGTTTCTAAAGTTCGTTTCTAATTTATTAGACGATGAGAACAAAGAAACTCCTTCAGAGACCGCACGGCAATCGGTAGTGAATGACGGACTAATCATCCAGACACTGCTTAAGATACAGTCCATCCCCTTTACGAAAGTTTAGGGTAGTCGAGGGACAAAAAGGTACTATTGGTATGACACTTCGTCAAGAAGATATGCCTTACACAAAAGATGGTGTAGTACCTGATATTATTATGACTCCTCATGCGTTACCCAAGCGTATGACTATCGGTCAATTTATTGAATGTATTTTTGGAAAAGCGGGTATTATTGCGGGAAGTGAATTTGATTCAACTCCATTCCGCAAAGTTGAAATTGAAAAGATTGCTGGAATTATGGAAAGTCTTGGTTTCAGTGGAGCTGGTACTGAAGTAATGTATAACGGGAAAACGGGTAAACAAATGGATAGCAAAATCTTTATTGGACCTGTTTTCTATCACCGTTTGAAACATTTATCGCGTGAGAAAATTCACGGTAGAGCAACAGGTCCTTATCAACTTTTGGTAAGACAACCTGCAGAAGGAAGAAGCAGAGGTGAGCCTTCGCCTCTAACAGGCAGATCTGGGTGTGCAAGCATCCGATGGATTACAAATCCTTGAGCGTTTGAATTAACAAACCAGATTGGTACTGCCTAGACAGCTTATATTGCGGTCTAATAATTACGAAAGTAGTTATAAAGTGCTTTATAAGTGGTACGTTGATGACAGTCAACACCTAAAATAATCAGCAATGATTATTGAATAGTCAAATCAGGAGAAAACGGTCAACGTTCATATGAGGAGCTATACTCATACTGGAAAAAGACCGTCGGAAAGTCCTTAATCGGAAACGATTTTGTGAAACCGCTACTATGAACAGGTCCCTGGTGCTCATCTAAGGCACTCTATGATATACAATATCAAAAAGAGTGTTATGATGGGTCAATGTTTGTTCGAGGGGGTGTAAATGGGTTACTAATAAGTAACTTGTGAGCATCTTTGCTGATATAAATTAAACACTGAAAAGGTGTTTAAGGAAATTCAGCAACTTAACTTGATTTAAAGTTAAGCGAAAGGGTAGAATTTGCGTCTTATTATCTATAAAATGATAATTATAGAAAGTGTTCTACTAAGTGGGTGGCTTAAGGTAAAACTTTGCCTTAAACAGGTGGCTGTCGGTGCGCAAGCATCGGATGGATAATTAAAATTATCCTTGAGCGTTTGAATTAACAAACCACAGTGGTACCATCTAGACAGCTTATAAGACGAACTAATAATTAATAAAGTAATTATCAAGTGTTTTATAAGTGGTACGTCGATGACAGTCGACACCTAAAATCAATATGTAATAATATTGATTGAATAGTCAAATAAGGAGAAAACGGTCAACGTTCATATGAGGAGCTATACTCATACTGGAAAAAGACCGTCGGAAAGCCTATTATTGGAAACAATTTTAGGAACCGCTACATGACTGCGTCCCTTGTGGTCGTCTAAGGCATTTTTTAAATGCTATGATGGCTTAATGTACAGTCGGGCTGATGTAAATAGATTACTTAATCGTAATTTGTGAGCATCACTACCAATATAAATTGAATACTGAAAAGGTATTTAAGGAAATTTGGTAGGCTAACTTTTTTAAAGTTAGTGGAAAGGGTAACATTTGCGATTTATCATATATGATAAATAAGTGTGTTACTAAGTGTTGGTGAAATGGAAAGAGATTGCTTACTTGCACACGGTTCAAGTCAGTTACTTAAAGAAAGAATGTTTAATTGTTCAGATAAGTTTTATGTATGGATTGATAAGAAAACGGGTCTAGTAGCACCAGTAAATCCTGAAAAAGGTATTTATAAATCGTTATATAGCGATAATACTACAGAATTTTCTCGTGTCCAGATTCCATATTCAACGCATTTACTCATCCAAGAGCTCAAAAGCTGTTGCATACAAATGCGATTAGAATTATAAGTATTAAAAGTGTTTGCCTTTTTAAAATTAAAAAATATATTATAAAAATTATTATATAAATAAATTTATTTATATATTATTAAAAAAATATTAAATATTTATTTACATATTTTTAAAGCTAAATCATTTAATTCTTTATATGATTTAATTTTTTCAAGTGACATTTTATTATTTTCTGCTTTTGATATTGCGTTTTGAAACCATTCAGCTAATTTACGTTCTTCTAAAGTATTTTTTTTTGAACGATTTGGTAATCTTTTATATTTTTCAATAAATTCTTTCATTTTATTATAATTAATAGCCCATTTATCACGACGTCTTATTGTAGTTTTTTGTTTTTCTAAATAATCTTTTACTATTTTATTTTGTGATAAATAATTATATTTATATTTATATTTACCTATTTCAGTTTCTTCGTCTAATCTTTTTAATTGCTCTCGAACCCAATTAAATAATATTTCATCAGTTTTTCTTGTTGGAATTCCATTTTTATTACAATATTCAAAAAGTTTATTTGCCATTACTTCAAATGTTCCTGTTTTTAATCTTTTTTCAAGCATTTCATCAATATCATTTTTTATAAAATCATATTTTGATAATTCAATATATCTATTATCTTTATTATTTTGAATTGGTCTTCTTATATTTACATAAAATTTACCTATATCACATCCATCATATATAAATGTATATGGTGGAACTTTTTTTTCTTTATCACAATATTTATAAAATAATTCCCATTTATCTTTTAATGTAAATGTTTTTTTTTCTTTGTTAGCTAAATAATTATCCATATGTTCTTTTAATATTTTACATTCAGTGTATTCTTTGTATTTTACATCATTTTTTGATTTCATTCTATATAAATGTAATAAATAGGTTTTTGTAATATTTATACCATTTATTTCTATATTTGATATATCTGTAAATTCATCTATACTATTTAAATTATTACAATATTCAAATAACAAATCTTTTCTTGATTTTAATAATGCTTTTTTTTCTAAATAAATATCCATATGTTCTTTTAATATTTTACATTCAGCATATTCTTTATATCTATCATTATCTTTTGTTTCCATTGAATATAAATGAATTATATATCTTCGTGTTATATTTATACCATTTACTTTTACATCTTTTATAGTTGTAAATTCATCTACACTATTTAATGAATTACAATATTCAAATAACTTATTTTTTTTAAATTCATTTAATTCTTGTAAAGTCATACATTTTATATTTATATAATATGATAAATCCATATTTGCTTTTAGAATCTTTTCTTTTACTTGTATATCATTATTTTTATCATAATTTCCATTCATTACTTTTATTTTATTCATAAAATCAGTATCATTGCTTTTAAGCATTCCTAATGGTTCCATTATTTCATCTACATTTTCACTCCAAATAAAACAATGAGCCACTTTATTTGGATTACTTTTATCAATACGATTTGCTCTAAATATTCTTTGAATCGTTTTTATATGATTAGATTTTTCACTCATATTTGTTATAAAAACAGAATCACATTTAATTATGTCCACACATTCATTTAAAATATTTATTGATGTAATTATTTTTATTTCATCGTCATTACTCATTTTACTGAATTCATCTAAAATCTTATTTCGTTCTTCATATGATACATCACAATTAATATTTTGTATATTATATTTTCTATAATGATAATTCATCATAACTTCCTTAAAAACATTTTCAAATAAAGCACATTCTTTTTTACTTTGCAAATAAACAATACTTCTTCTACACCCACTTTTTAGTAACCCATTTACAAAAAATAATACTTTTTTACACATATCGTTATCAATATTTTTAAGTTCTTCTGGTATATCTTCTTCATTATTTTTATTTTCAATAAGTGGTAAATAAATTTTATAATCACATATATACTTATCTTTTATTGCTTGTTCAAATTTATATTCATATACTAATTTTGAACCAATAATTTCATCAATCCTATCTGGTGGTGTAGCAGTTACTAACAATGTTTTTGGAAAACTTTGAAGAATTTTAATGAGCTTTTCACGATTTATTAAATTATGTGATTCATCCACAATTACTAAAGTATTTGATAAATCAAATTTGGGTATCATTTTATGATTATCTTCTTCATCTAAATCTTCTTCAAATAAATTGATTAATAAATCTTCCGCTGATTTATAAGTAATTGAGAAAATACTTTTTTTATTCATTTTTTCTTTTATAATTTCAAAATCACGTGTTGCCCCTGCATCACTATCCACTAATTGAAAATCATAATCACTATTTTTATGATATGCTTTTGCAACATTTAGATTTTGTAATGCGTGTATTTTATATAATGATAATATAAAAACATTTTTATAATTCATTTCTTTCATATGTTCATTAAAAATTATTGTTTTACCAGTACCACACGGTAATATTATAGCTCCAATATTATTATTCCAATTTTTTGATAATGCTTCTAATGCTTCTTTTTGATAATATCTTAATTTTATAGTTTGTTCTTCTTCTTTTACAATATTTTCTTGTATAAATGGTACTTTACAAGAAATTATTGAACCTTCTTTTAAAAAATCATCTTTAATATATTTTTGTAACTCACTACTATGATATAAATAACCTTTTGATTCAGGATTTATACGTTTCATTCTCATAAAAAGTACATGATAAAAAGACCCTAAATCATTCGCAGAAACCTTTGCATCATACAATTTACATTGAATACCGTGATATAATCCATCTTTTTCTTTACCAATTCCATCTAATCCAAATTCTTCGTATATATTATGATATGTTCCTGTTTCTAAATAATTATTTTTATATTTAATACGATGATTATGATAATCTTGAATAAATCCACTTTCAAATAATATATCTTCAGGAACATTATTCCAATGATATGTAATATGATTAAAATCATTTTGATGCTTAAGTATCATAGCCTTTTCATATTCAAAATAGTTTATACGATTAAATGATAATTCCATTTTTTATTTTCCTAATATTTGCAAATATTTAAAAGTTTCCTAAATAAACGATTTTTATTTTAAAATATAAATATATAAATTTAAATAAAAAACTTTTTTAATTTTTTTATTTTTGTTAATAAATAAGGTTTATTTATATAAAAAATAAAAAATGATAAATATATAATTATATATAAAAAAATCAATTATATTATAATAATATATAATGGAAGATATAGTTAAAGAAAATATAAATTTTAAATTTTTTTGTGAAAAATGTGATTTTGGCACTGATTTTCAATCATTGTATAATCGTCATTTAGCTGGAAATAAACATTTAAATGGAAAGCGTAAAACACGTAATGATAAAGATAAATCTCGCGTTGAAGAACATGTATCTTATTCTTGTACATTGTGTAATATTACATATGACCATATTACAAATTATAAAGCTCATAATCTAAATCACCATTCTACTATTGAAACTCGTGAAAAAGAGTTTCCTTTTTATTGTAAATGCTGTGATATTGGATACTTTGCTAAAAGCAAGTTTGATTTACATTGTAATACAAAAATTCATTTGAATAAATCTAAATTATAATTTTAATTAAATTTATCTAAAATGTCATTTTTATGTATATTATCATTAAAAATATACCATTTTTTCTTTTCTTGGTCCCATTTTCCACCTAATTTTTTTATTTCTTCTTTTTTTGTAAATGGTACATTTAAATAAATTTTATTAGACGTTTCTTTTGTTGATACATTATAAGGACATTCTTCCAAACCAATTGCTTTATTTGCTAATTTATCAGCACCATCATTTCCTTTTGAATGTATATCCATATTTTCTGTATGTGCTTTAATATACATAAAATATATATTTGTTTCATTTTTATAAAGTTCATATCCATATTTTACAAGATCTTTATTTGGTATATTTCTTTTCCAATTATTTTTATATTGTTCTTCTCCATAATCTGTTATACAACGAAGAGCATAGGTTGAATCTGAAACAATACATATTTTTTTATTTACCAAATCATCTTTTATAATATCATAAACATCAATAATTGCTTGTAATTCTGCTATATTATTTGATTGTTTTCCAATAACTTTTTTATATATATTCCTTACATCATCTTCTCCAAAATAAATTCCAATACCAGCAATAGCATGTTCTGAACCATTATTTATACAAGCACCGTCTGTATATACAAAATAATCAATATTAAATTTAGATAAATCAGAAATACTTATTAACCTATCATCTTTTTTACATTCTAAATTTTCTTTTAGTGTAATATTTTCAATATTATCAACTTTTTGATTTTCTTCATTATTTTCTTTTGAAATTACGACATTTGAAGTATCACATTTATTTATAAATTGAAAATACTTTTTTTGTCCTTTCATATTACCATTTGAAATATTTTCAAATTGTTTAACTTTTTCTTCACATAACTCTTTCCCAATAATTTTTTCTTTCCATCCTTTTTGTGGAGGATATTGAATTCCTAAAATATCAAATTGTTTTTTATTATAACCACCAGCAGGTGTTTTATTTTTAATTAACCAATCGTCAGTAATTATCATTTATTATAAACTTAATAAATAAATAAAAAATGTTTATACATTTAAATATAAAATCATTTTTTATAATTTATAAATAAATTATAAATTTTTATATTTTTTTGTATAAAAATTCTATAAAATATTTTGATATAAAAGTTTTTATATTTAAATATATAAAAATGGAAAGTGGTATGCTTAAAATGATAAAATTACAAAATCCTGATAAAGAATATCCTTCTGCATTAGGTATGAAATGGACGAATGATGAAGAAAATCAATTATTAGAAGAATTATTAGATAATTTATCAATTCACGATATTTCCATAAAACATAATAGAACAATCGGAGGTATTACATCACGAATTGAACATATAGCATATAAAATGTATACTTCAAATATATCTATTACTGAAATTTCTAATAAAACTAAATTAAACAATAAACAAATTATGTATATTGTAAATAAAAAAAAAAAAATAATAAAAAGACAAATGATATTATCATAGAAAAACCAACTACAAATATTTTTGACTTTTTAGAAGAATATAATATAAATCATAATTTATTAAATCAAAATAATAATATATTTGATAAAAAAGAATTCATCAATAAAATTGAAACTACTAAAAATATTATTGTTTATTGTAATGAATTACTATTTCATTGTAATAATGTTTTACGAGATTTTAATACGGTATTAAATGAATCAAATAATTTTATTCAACAACTTAATAATGATGAAGATGATAATAATGAAGATGATATTGATAATAATAAAGATGATAATGAGGAGGATGATAAATTAACTCATACTTTTAATCATTTTTTTATTAAAATACAAAATTCTTATTTTTCAACTCAATTTGAACCATATGATGTAAAATATTTAAAACTAAACAAAGAAAAAATAATTGAAAATAAATATAATTATGAAGAAACGGATTATTTTAAAGATTTTAATGAAAATAATGGTAAATACATAAAATTACGTACAGAAAATATTAAATATAACATATATAAATATGATGAAATAAATAATCATTTTTTTTATGTAGCTTATTTTTTGGATTATATTAAAAATGGTATTACAACAAAATTATATATTAGTGAAGATAAAAATAGTTATATTGAATATAACTTTTCAAAAAAAAATATTACAATTATAAACCAAAATTCAGTATTTTATCTAAATACAAATGATACAGAAGAATTTTTAAATATATTACAATTATATATTGATTATTATATTGAAAAATTTAAAAAATAAATTTATTTATAAAAATTACTTTTTTAAAAATTTTTCGTAATATTGTTTTTTATGTTCATTTATTTGTTCACGATTATGTAACATTTTATTTATTTTTTTTATATAACTTTTCGTTGGTGTTTTTTGTATATTATTTTCATTATCATATTCATATACAAATATATATGGATATATTGATTGATGATTTTTTACAAGTTTAGATTTTTCACCACAAAAATCAATATAAGTCTTCTAAAAGTATTTCTGTAGATTTAGGAAATGCTATACATGTTGATAATTCATAATTATCATAATATAATTTTAATATTTCTAATTCATTTTTTGTTATTTTTATTACTATACCATCAACATCTGGATAAGTATCATCACATAAAAGATATCCTTCCGTAATTGAAGCTCTAACAATATTTTTACCATTTTGAGAAAAAATTTTATTAAAAATAAGTTCATGTACAGGCATTTTGGCACTTTGATATAAAAATGATAAAGAATCACGATTTAATAATTTTGCTAAATAATTTATATGTAAATGGTCATATATAAATAAATAACATTCATCTTCGGTATATTTTATATATTCGTTGTCATATAAATTATATATATTTTTTATATCCATTTTTATAATATATTATATAATTATATATAATTATATTTATTTTTTATATTAAAATATTATTATA
>JACCDT011511429.1_pt1 | contig 13503 bp, 10 predicted proteins | sample 7446291 | NCBI WGS metagenome assembly JACCDT01 (sample SAMN15323446, study PRJNA562643) | freshwater metagenome | isolation source: river surface water | place: USA:Blue River Watershed | collected 2017-08-17
CTGCTGCAAGGCGGTACGGGTAGGATTGTGCGTTCGGCTGTATTCGTAACCCAGATGGTCTCCAGGAGATTTTTGAACGTAAGTAGATGTTTGAAAAATGGGAGTCATGATGGCTCCTGTGGAAGGATCCGGGGCTACTCCCGCGTGAATGGCTTTGGTACCAAATTTCATCTAAAGTGGATTTAGGAGGGTTGGGTTTACATAGAATTCAAAACCTATTTTGGAGAAATGAATGCAATTCCAATACTAGGTGCTAAACTTGCTGGCTTTTACTTCAAAAGCGAGTCAAAGATGACAAAAAAGGACAGCATTTTCAAGGACTTGGTCCGCTACTTCCGAAGCCACCCCAGCACAACGCTTGGCTGGATTTGGGTCAGCTTTGTCCCGCTGATCGGTTCGCTTTTGCTCAGCACTCGCTACCAGGAACTGGAACAAATCGCTTTGACAGGAATAGGTGCACATATCCTACTTACGCTAATAGTAGCACTCCTGGTCGGACTCGCCCTTCTCCCCACCACGCTGACAGCAATGGCCTCCGGCTTCTTCTGGGGATGGACCGTATTTCCCCATCTCGTCCTCGCCTACCTCCTGGCGAATGTATTGGGCTACTCCTTGGGCAAGTGGCTCAATGCAGATTTCCGTACCCTACTCTATGCGCGTTATCCTAGCCTGAAAGAGGAAATAGAGCGGAGAATAGAACAGCCAGCCGGACTCGTCTTCTTTGTACGCATCAGCCCAGTGATTCCCTTTGCAATTTCCAATTTCCTATTTGCCTCCTTAGGGGTCCCCTTAAAACAAATCATCCGCTATGGACTTCCAGGCATGTTTCCAAGAACCCTCCTGGCTTTTGCCACTGGAAAGGCTGCAAAGTCATTTCTCGATGCACAAGCAGCTTTGCAAGACCCCGAACAATGGCTTTCCATTTTAATCTTGCTTATCGGAAGTATTTGGGGAATCTGGCATTTCTGGAATAAGAAAAAAAGCTAATTTGAATCACTCAATTCTCAAATTTTCCCCTATCTGAATACGAGTTATGATTACATCCGTGCATCCCAAGCTGCCCATGCGCAACAAAGCGCTTACCCAGGCCTATTACGTGGAGCAACTGGGATTTCAACTCGTAGGCACACAAGACTACCCGGAATACCTGATGGTAAAAAAGGATGCGGTGGAACTCCATTTTTTTCTATTTCCTGGGTTAGATCCCCTACAAAACTACGGACAGATCTACCTCCGGACGGAGGCGATTGACAGCCTTTACCAGTACTTTTTGGAGCGTAAGGTGGCAATCCATCCGAATGGCCCACTGGAAACCAAACCCTGGCGGATGCGGGAATTTTCGCTGCTTGATCCAGACCACAACCTGCTGACATTTGGACAGGAGCTACACTAACTAGCTTACCGATTTCTTTCAACGGGTTCCACTGCCAGTGTTGTTGTTTGGGCTTTTGCAAGAAAAAATCCGTACCGCAGGATCTCCCAAGAGAATTAATTGTGCCCAGTGGGCCCGATACTCGGGCTGCTTCCCATAGCGTCCCATAAACTCTTGTTCAGCCTGCAAAAGAATCTCCCCAAGCGTCGGTGAACAAGCGGATTCCCCCCAGTCAAAGAGCCCTCGATACAGCAGTTCGGTGGAGCGCTTGAGCAGCAAATCCACTCCCAAACTCGAATTCGAAAGTACTGCAATTGCCCCCTTATTCGGAGAGATCAGCCAATCCTCCCCTTGGCTGTAGGTAGTTCCAAAAGCATTTCCGTATTCGCAGCCATTGATGAGCAGCAAGGGATACCTACCTGCATTGGCATAGCCCAAGCTGGGGTCGGACACATACCCAAAATCCAGTTCGTTGTACCCCAGGGATCCATGGCCAAAGTAGGTCAGCAGCGCCAGACCCCCATTGATTTCTTGGTTCAAATTCAAGTGCTGGACCTCAAGGACTTCCTCCTTGGCCTGGGTAATCACCTCTACTGCTTGGCCCCCAGTTTTAGCTAGCAGCCCAAAGCCTTCCATAAAATTCCGGTGTCGCTCGATTTCTATAGGATTCATCCCACCTACCAAGTGGAGAATTTTTTGAGTTCCGGAGGTTTTCAAAAGCGCTATTTCTTTGACCTTGTCCAAGTAATCGGCAAGCTCCTGCCCATTTTTGGCGGGAATTCTTCCTACCGCCATAGCCGGAAAAGTAGGACGTTCTGAATTGAATCCCCTCACGAATTGGGAGTCTGAGGGTGGGAATCCTCCTGTGGGTACAAGATCTTGGAAGGCAAATTCCTGCGGTGCGTTTCGCTGGTAAACCGCACGATGCTTCGCCCAAATTTTTGCATAGGGTACCAACGCACGGCCAGCAAGGAGAAGGTACTTGGGTTGGTACTTCTGCCAATACGCATGCAAAAATGCATGCAGGGCTTGGGGAGTCTTTTCTCCAAAGGCAAACTGATCGTACAAGTCCTCTATTCGAAGGACCAAGGTATCGAAACTCCCCCCTTCTTCAGAGGAACGGTAGGCTGCATAGGCTTGGAGCGGGTTTGGGTAGGACTGGCTCGGTTGTTCAAGCTGTCGATGTCCCACGATCAAGTAGTTGGCGGCTAGTTTCTGGTAATCTCGAAAGCGTACGGCTTGCAGCCTTTCCACTGTAAATCGGCGAGGAGTAGGCCGAGCATTGCCTTTGCCTGTAACCGAGTAGGTCAATTTGGCAAAAGCCAAGGAAAAATAATCTCCTTTGCGAGCAGGATCTACCCCCAAATGGAGCTTGATTTTCCCATCTTGAAAATCCTCCTTTTGAAGAACGAGGGATTGACGGAGGGATTCAAACCCGAAAAATTGAGGACTCGGAAGAAGTCGAATGAGCTTGGCAGCTGTACCCAGCCAAAGTAAGGGTACATGCTCTTCTGGAGATCGCCCGACCCAACACAGTTCCAAAGAGATGGATTGGGAATCTACTTTGGTGAAGTCAGCATCCAGTGGAAAGTCCAAATTCCTCTCGGGAGCAATCACGGTACTCATCCAGCCCTGCCCCTCTTTTGGAGTAGAAGTGCGTAGTCCCCAGCGGACCATTTCCCCCAAGGAATACTCCTCCGCAAACACCTGGAGCTGTACTCCTTCAAACTGATCCGAGGCAGGAAGCGAAGCCTGAAAATCGATTCGCTTTCCCTGTTCCCCAGGCGTATAGACCAGAAAAAAGGCAGTCGTGTCTGAAAAGGTGTTGGTGTATGGATTTGGAATGAAAATCCCGGAATCCCTCCACTCCTCATTTCTTTTCCCCCAAAAATCCAGGTAATCCTCTGGATCTAGACGCCCATCCTTTTCTCCAACTACCTGAAGGGCCACCTCCTTTCCTCGGTGGTAGAGCCGAAAGAAGCGAGGATCTTTCCCATGAAGCAAAATTCCTGCGGCCTCCAAACTTGCAGGGTAAACCCGGTAGATTCCATCTTCAGCAGTTTGAATTCTGTAATAAGTCAGGTCATAGCGGTACCATCCTGAATCTTGGGCCATGGAAATGCTGCACAGGCAAAAACCAAATAAGAATAGTACGAAGGATTTTTTCATGAAAAATGCGGGATTTGAGCAGAGCTCAGGATTAAAAAATTAGAATAGGATTATTCGGAAGCTCAACGGAAGCTTACAGCCTACTTGAATTTCTGAGAATATCCGTCGACAGACCTCAAGCTGCAGACAATTGATAGCCCTCGGCCCAGAGGCTGTCCACAGAACACAGCTCACCTAAATGAACTCTTCAAGACTGTGCGGAACTCGAAGCCAAAAAATGTACATTTTCGGTCACTTTCCTGTCCTAAAGTTGAACAACGTTGAATGCCCTGAAACCTAAAAAAGTACCGATGCTAAAATTTTTTATTTTTTTACAGCTATTGAAAATACAACAATACACCTCATTATCAATGGATTAATTGGTTTTTGTGTAAATTATTTTTTCTTGAATACCTAGAATTAGGTTATACAAGGTACTCTACTAAAAACTTGGTACTACTTTTTCTTAGAGTTGTCCGAGGAAGGAGAATCTATCTCGTTCCAGAAGAAGCTTATTACCACAGTCATGAACCAAACCAACGCCCAAGTACAAATGCGCAAAGGACTCCTGGAGTACTGCGTTTTGCACATCATTTCTCGAGGGGAAGTCTACACTTCTGACCTCATCGAAGAGCTCACCCAAGCACAGATGATCGTCGTAGAAGGTACCTTGTATCCCCTACTCAACCGACTCAAATCGGCTGCATTAGTGAACTACCGCTGGGTAGAATCGGAGGCAGGCCCTCCTCGAAAATACTATTCCATTACGGAAGAGGGACAGACTACCTTAAAGAGCCTGGCCCAAACTTGGAAGGCCTTGGTACAGTCCATCAATCAAATCACCAAAAAGAAGTAATCCCTTCGTCGAGCAACGTATGAAAAAGACATTGAGCATCAACATCAGCGGTATTTTATTCCACATCGAAGAAGATGGATACGATACCCTAAAAAACTACCTAGAAAGTATCAATACGCACTTTTCCGGGTACTCCGACAGCAAAGAAATTGTATCCGATATCGAAAATCGCATCGCAGAAATATTCCTTTCCTACCTCAAAAACAATAACCAGGTCATCACCGCAGAGAATGTCACCCGACTCATTGAAAAAATGGGAACCATTGCGGACTTCAGTTCCTTGGAGGAGAAGGAAGAAGTAGAGGAAGTGGTAGATCCTGCTAGAGATGATTTTTACAAGTATGTAACACCTCCCAATGCCGAGCCAGGAGGATACAAAAAATTGATGCGGATGGAGCACAAGAAAATCTTGGGAGGCGTCTGTGCTGGAATCGCGCATTACTTCGCCATCGATGCACTTTGGATTCGATTGATTGCCATTCTCCTCCTTTTTAGCGGGAATATCAACTTTGACCTGTTCGATTTTAATCCTTTTGGCTGGATTCAGGTCAATTTTGGGTTTGCCGGACTTGCAGTGATTGCGTACATCGTCTTGTGGGTAATTCTTCCAGTGTCCTATGCCAATGAAGAAAATAAGGAAATCAAAAAACTATTTCGAAACCCAGACGATAAAGTTCTTGGTGGGGTAGCTAGCGGTTTAGCAGCCTATTTTGGAGTCAAGGAACTACTCTACATTCGACTTGCCTTTGTTTTCCTCACGATTGCTGGAGGATCGGGTGTAGTGATTTACTTGATTCTATGGATCATTACCCCTGTTGCGAGTTCGATCACCGAACGTATCAAAATGAAGGGGGGCGAAATCACCTTGGATAGCATCGATTCCACGCTCAAGGAAACGATCAATCCAGTTCCTCCAGCACCTGAGTCCACCCTAAAAAAGGTGGCTATGACACCATTCCGAGTACTAGGACAGGTAATCGAAGCCCTTGGCTCTGCCCTTGGATCCTTGGGAAAATTCCTGCTCACCCTACTTCGACTCTTTTTTGGGGTAGTTATTTTCATCTTTGGGATGGGGCTGGTCGGCGCTCCCTTGGTCACCTTCACCCTTTACTTAGGGATTATCGACCCCATGTATTACAGTACCGTGGATGGATTTCCCTTGGAAATGGTCACTGAATTAGTTCCTACTGGACTGGCAGCTGCGGGCCTTGGAGTCCTAGCCATCCCTGGAATCGTGATCCTCATGCTCGGATTGAGTGTCCTGTCCAAGAAAAATCTGGTAGGAAGCAAATTTGGCTTAGTAGCCCTGGCACTCTGGCTGATGTGCATCGCTACCCTAGGATTCCAAATTCCACGCGTCATCGCCAAGTTCAAAGAAGAAGACCGAGTGATCACCAACACTCCGCTCACGCCAGGCCAAGGTGTACTCTTCTTGAAGGCAAATGATGGAGAAGAGGAAGAATTTTACCAACGCGTAGTTCTTGAACTAAAAGGTACCCAAGACAGTGTCCTAACATTAAATCAAGAATACTTCTCTCGTGGTCAAAGCAAGAAACAGGCGCAGGAAAACATTAAAAAGATTAACTACGAATATGCTGTAAAAGATTCCGTCATCACCTTTGAACGAGGATTTGACATGAAAACCTTGGGGGCTTTCCGAGACCAAAAACTAAACCTCACTTTGGCAATCCCTTACAACAAACCCTTTATAATGGACGATAGCTTATTGGATATCTTAGAAAATACGATCTACAAAAATGGCTACGATTGGGAAGATGTCCGTCCAGAAGCAATCTGGGTATTCAACGAAGCCGGACTTACTTGCCTTACCTGTCCAGAAAAGAAGGGAGAGCGACGCGATTGGGATTCTTTTGAATCCGAAAAAGCCCAGCTGGACTCACTGACCAAGATCCAACAGGATAGCCTAAGCCGCGCCAAACTCAAAGACACTTATTTCTTGAAGGAAAATTAAATAGCTACCAACAGTTTAGATTAAGGTTGATTTAGGTGGTCCCGTTAGCGCGGGGCCACTTTTTTTTGTACCTTCTAAAAAAACACAAAACCATGGATGTCATTGCCAAATTTTTAGGGGGTTCCGGTGTAGTCACTGGATCCAAATACCTGATTGACCTAGGAGACTTTGAATTTCTAGTCGATTGTGGATTGTTTCAAGGCGGAAGAAAACTTCGCGAGCTCAATTGGGATAAATTTCCCATGCCGCTGGAAGACTTGGAGGCAGTGGTCCTTACCCATGCACACTTGGATCACATCGGCTACTTGCCTCGATTGGTTCAGCAAGGATTTTCAGGTCCCATTTATTGTACAGAAGCCACCGCATCCCTAGCAAAAATCTTACTGCTCGATTCGGGCAAATTGCAGGAGGAAGAAGCGGAATATGCCCGTAAAAAAGGCTATTCCAGACATGAAGATCCCCAGCCCCTGTACACCAAAGCAGATGCCGAAGCAGTTTTCCCACTATTTGTACCCAAGCCCTTCGAGCACCCTTTTTCCATCCACCCGGCAGTCACGGTGACCTTCTTCCATGCAGGTCATATTCTTGGTGCTTCCATTGTCAAATTTTTGATTCAGGGAGAAAAGCAAACCAAGCGCCTCGTTTTTTCAGGTGACTTGGGGCGTTACAAAGACCCGCTCCTTTTTCCTCCAGCCTGTATCCCAAAAGCAGATGTCTTGTGGATCGAATCCACCTACGGAGACCGCAAATCGGCCAACGCAAAACCAGAAGAAGAACTCGCTCGTGCCATCCGAGATACCTTTGACCGAGGCGGACTAGTAATCATCCCTGCATTTGCCGTAGGCCGAACCCAGCTTCTGCTCTATCACCTCTACCAATTGATGGGAAAGGGCCAAATTCCAAAAGTGCCCATATTTACCGATAGCCCCATGGCGATTGATGCTACTCAATTGTACCTGGACTACCGAAACGACCATCGCCTGAATGCCATGCTATTGGAAGACGAACACGCCTTCAAGCACCCGCACCTGCATTACTTTCAGAAAAAGGAAGAATCCATGTCGCTGAATACCTACTCCGGAAAAGCGATCATCATTTCAGCTAGTGGAATGGCTACTGGTGGACGAATCCTGCATCACCTTTATCACCACCTTCCCCATGAAAAAAATGGGGTCATCATGGTGGGATACCAAGCCCAAGAAACGCGCGGTAGACGCTTGCTGGATGGAGACCCGAGCATTCGCATCTATGGTGAAGAAGTACCTGTGCGAGCCAAGGTCTATCCGATTGAAGGGCTTTCTGCTCATGCCGATCAGGAGGAACTCATGGACTGGGCAGAAGGATTTACCGAGAAGCCCAAATTCACCTTTGTCGTACATGGAGAGCCCAAAAGTGCGGAGGCCTTGGCTTACAAACTCAAGGAGGAACTGGGCTGGCACACTTTCCTACCCAACTACCTGGAATCCTTTGTCTTGTTTGAAGGAATTTAGCACCATCCCAAATGAAAAGAGCCTTGAAAACAACAGTCTTCAAGGCTCTTTTTGTCAATAACTTATTTTGATGTGATTAGCTCCTTTCTTTTAAAGTAACCAAAGAAAATAAAGCTTGGAGTTAAATTTAATGAGCCGTAGACCGTGGTCTGTCAGCTGTGGTCCATTCTTTAATCCGCTTTCTCTTTTTTAGTTACAGAAAGAGTCAATTCCGATCCCTCCTCTGTATAATCAGCAGTAATCACATCTCCTTCAGATAGGTCTCCTTTCAAGATTTCTTCCGCAATCGCATCTTCCAAATACTTCTGGATTGCTCGATTTAAAGGTCTTGCTCCATACTGCTGATCATAGCCTTTGTTGGCCAAGAAATCTTTCGCCTTCTCAGTGAGCTCGATTTTGTAGCCCAAGTCGGTGATGCGGTGAAACAACTTACCCAAGCTGATGTCGATGATTTTATGAATATCTTCCTTGCTTAGGGAGTTAAACACCACCACATCGTCCAAACGGTTTAAGAATTCGGGACTGAAAGCCTTCTTCAAAGCAGACTGAATGGTGGACTTCATGATTTCGTCCATGTTTTCCGCTTTCGCACGGTTGGCAAAGCCAATCCCCGCACCAAAGTCTTTCAAGTCACGCACCCCAATGTTGGAGGTCATGATGATGATCGTATTTCGGAAATCTACCCGTCGACCCAGACCATCCGTCAAGATACCATCGTCCAACACCTGAAGTAGGATATTGAATACATCTGGGTGAGCTTTTTCGATTTCATCCAAAAGGACAACTGAATACGGTTTGCGACGCACCTTTTCGGTAAGCTGTCCCCCTTCTTCGTAGCCTACATAGCCTGGAGGCGCTCCCACCAATCGGGAAACGGAGAATTTCTCCATGTATTCCGACATGTCGATGCGAATCAGGGAATCTTCCTTGTCAAAGAGATAGGTAGCCAAAGTCTTCGCCAACTCCGTTTTTCCTACCCCCGTAGGGCCTAGGAAAATAAAGGAACCGATCGGCTTCTTTGGATCTTTCAATCCTACACGGGTACGCTGGATCGCTTTGGTTAATTTCTTGATAGCCTCTTCTTGACCGATGACCTTACCTTTCAATTCCTCACCCATGTTGAGGAGCTTGTTGCCCTCGTTCTGTGCGATTCGCTTGGCAGGAATGCCAGTCATCATGGCAATTACTTCCGCCACATGGTCTTCATCCACGGTAAAGCGCTTGGTCTTACTTTCCTCTTCCCACTTCACCTTCGCTTCGTCCAGTTGCTCCAAGAGTTTCTTTTCCTTATCACGAAGCTGTGCCGCTTCCTCGTATTTCTGAGATTTAACTACGCGATTTTTCTCGGCTTTGATATTTTCTACCTCCGATTCCAAACGCAAAATATCCTCAGGCACATTGATGTTTTGGATGTGTACACGAGCACCTGCTTCATCCAAAATATCGATGGCCTTATCTGGAAGGAAACGATCCGAAATGTAACGATCCGAAAGCTTCACGCATCCCTCAATCGCAGCATCGGTGTAGATGACGTTGTGGTGGTCTTCGTATTTATCCTTGATGTTGTTTAGGATTTGAATCGTCTCCTCTGGGGAGGTGGCATCGACCATTACCATTTGGAAACGACGCGCCAAAGCGCCGTCCTTCTCAATGTATTGTCTGTATTCGTCCAAGGTAGTGGCACCGATGCATTGAATTTCTCCACGTGCCAAGGCAGGCTTAAACATGTTGGAGGCATCCAAAGAACCAGAAGCGCCACCAGCACCTACAATCGTATGCAATTCATCGATGAATAGGATGACGTTGGGAGATTTTTCCAGCTCGTTCATTACCGCTTTCATTCGCTCCTCAAACTGTCCTCTGTACTTGGTACCTGCCACCAAAGATGCAAGATCTAAGGTCACCACGCGCTTGTTGAATAGAATTCGGGATACTTTCTTCTGGACAATGCGCAAGGCCAATCCTTCTGCAATGGCTGTTTTACCCACGCCTGGCTCACCAATCAAAATCGGATTGTTTTTCTTTCTACGGGAAAGAATTTGTGCCACACGTTCAATTTCTTTTTCTCGACCAATGATTGGATCCAACTTATCGTCTTCAGCCATTTTGGTTAGGTCGCGACCAAAATTGTCCAAAACTGGAGTGCGGGATTTTTCAGCCCCAGGCTTGCTGGATCCTCCTCCGGAAGAGGAAGAACCAAAGAGTTTGGAACCATCCTCGTCCCCATCTTCTGCCTCAGCACGAGCCTTGGGTGAAGAGGTGCTATCTGACTGCATTTCAAGCATTTCCTTGATACTGTCGTAGTTGACTTCAAACTTATTCAATATCTGTGTGGCAATGTTGTCCTCGTCACGAAGAATGGAAAGCAACAAGTGCTCCGTGCCAATCAGTTGACTCTTGAAAATTTTTGCTTCTAAGTAGGTGATTTTCAGTACTTTTTCAGACTGTCTGGTCAAGGGAATATTCGCCATATTTTTCACATTGTGATTGGCTGTTCCCTTCACCGCTCGCTCAATAGCAGTACGTAATTCATCCAAGGGTATCCCTAGTTTCTTAAGTATGGAAACCGCTACCCCCTCTCCCTCTCGGATCATTCCCAACAAGAGGTGCTCCGTGCCAATGTAATCGTGCCCCAAGCGAAGGGCTTCTTCGCGGCTGAGGGAGATTACCTCCTTGACTCTGTTCGAAAATTTTGCTTCCATTTAACCCTTTTCTGATTGTATGATGAATGATGTACTATGTTACCGATTTTGTTTTAAAAACACAATCGCTTCGGTTATTGTTCGTGTTTTTTTTGAGATTTTGCCAGCCAGTCTCCTGACTCTGCCCCCATACAAAACAATAAATCAAGTATGGAAAGATTAGGGACAAAGTTTAGGCCAAAAATTTGCCCATAAGGTACTTCCTGATAAAAGGGACGGTCCAAATAGCTGCCTGATGGCACAATTTGACCCCTTAGGTCCGATACATCCGCAGGAAGTTCTTTGTGATCCACTAGGGTTAGTTTGACAGGCCAACGAAGAAGCTTCAGACAGATTGTCAGCAAATTCAAATTCAAGTCCCATAGATGGGTTTGTTCTCGACTGAGTTCTTCTTCAAAGTAGGGAAAGAAATATTCAAAGAAGGGAGCCTTCCCGTACCCACTTTGAATTCCACGCAAGTGGTTCAATGCCCATTTCTGCCCCAAATCCATCCGGACTTCTGCCAATGGGATTTGAGGTCGTCTTCCTTGAATGGGTACACTTAAAGTATGAACCTTATTGGCCAGTAAAATCTCCGTACGATTGAAATACGATTGTCGTGTGTAGCGATCGCCTGGAAACAAAAATACTTCCTCCACCCCGCGTAGCACCGTAAAGTACTCGAGGCAAGGAAAGTAATGCAGGTCTAAAGCAATGCGTTTCACAGGAAAGGGTAGGGATAGAAAGTACGAAATACGAAATACGAAATTGCAACCAATGTCGAACGCTGAATGCCCAGTGCAGAATGAAGAAGGAAGGTACAATGTACCAATCACACTAGACAAAAGATGCAAGAAACAAGAATCCTGTCTGCCGACAGGCAGGTTAGACTCAGTTCTGGTGATATAGAAATTCTGCCTAAGGACTATGATTCAATCTTATTTCTTTCGCCTGCCCGCCGCGGCGGGTATTTAATCTCTTGCTTCTCCCTAATGTCGAATGTCCAACGCCGATTGAAGAATGTTGAATTTGGGAAACTAGTTTCTAGTGGTATTAGGCATCCTAGTCTGTCTAATCTCTTGCTTCTCGACTCTTGCTTCTTGATACTAGTTACTTGCCTGCCTGCCTGCCGCAGGCAGGATACTTCCTACCTCTTCCCCATACCAGGAGGCATCATTCGGCCCAAAGCCGCTTTGGCACCGCCCATTTTATTCATTTGCTTCATCAGTTTGCGCATGTCCTCAAACTGCTTCATCAAATTGTTGACTTCAGTGATATTTCTTCCCGACCCATCCGCAATTCGTTTTCTTCGTCTGCCATCGATGATGTCTGGGTTTTGACGCTCTTTTGGAGTCATGCTGCGGATGATAGCTTCCACTGGCTTAAAGGAATCGTCATCAATATCCAATCCCTTCATGGCTTTTCCCATTCCAGGGATCATTCCCATCAAGTCCTTGATATTACCCATCTTCTTCACTTGCTCCAACTGAGACAGGAAGTCGTCAAAGTTGAAGTTGTTCTGGCGCATTTTCGCATTCAAGCGCTTAGCCTCGTCCTCGTCAAAGGATTGTTGTGCACGCTCTACCAAGGAAATCACGTCCCCCATGCCCAAAATTCGTTGGGCCATACGGTCTGGATGGAAGACGTCTAGGTTTTCCATCTTTTCACCCGTAGAGATAAACTTGATCGGCTTATTCACTACGTGGCGTATGGAAATGGCAGCACCACCACGGGTATCTCCATCCAATTTGGTCAAGACCACCCCGTCAAAGTCAAGGCGATCGTCAAAGGTCTTCGCCGTATTGACTGCATCCTGACCCGTCATGGAATCGACCACAAAAAGTGTTTCAGAAGGATTGAGCGATTTCTTAAGTTGCTCAATCTCTTGCATCATCGCCTCATCCACAGCCAAACGACCGGCGGTATCGACTACGACGGTCTTCTTGCCTGTCTTCTTGGCATGGGCAATGGCATTGTTTGCGATTTGAAGCGCATTTTTATTTTCAGGCTCTGCATAGACCTCTACTCCGATCTGCTCACCCAACACCTTGAGCTGGTCAATCGCCGCAGGTCGGTAAATATCGCAAGCTACAAGTAGGACTTGACGTCCTTGCCGCTTTAATAAACTTCCTAGTTTGCCCGTGAAGGTGGTCTTACCCGAACCTTGGAGGCCCGCAATCAGAATCACAGAAGGATCTCCACTGAGTTTGATGTCCACCTTGGTGCTGCCCATCAATTTGGTCAGCTCCTCTTGGGTGATTTTTACCAAAAGCTGTCCTGGGGAAACCGAGATCAAGACGTCTCGGCCCATGGCCTCGTCCTTGATTTTGTCGGTGACTTCCTTGGCCACTTTATAGTTCACGTCGGCATCAATCAAGGCTCTACGAATCTCCTTAACGGTAGATGCGACGTTGATTTCGGTGATTTTTCCGGTGCCTTTCAGTGTCTTGAACGCCCGGTCAAGCTTCAAACTTAAATTATCAAACATGCTGCTTCACGGCTATTTCATGCAAAAGTAATGAATTTGAAGCTTTGCTCGACAATTCTCCTTGGGATTTAAGTGAACTTAAAGGCGCTTTCTACCAGCTTTGGAACCTGGCACGAAAAAGGTAAGCAGCTCCCTAACAGCCTTTCCTTCGAATTCCTTAATTTGCGGTTCAAATCGCAAACTCCTGCATGAAGATTCAATTTCAAAAAGACATCCTTCCTCACCTCCTTGGCATCGCCTTTTTCTACCTGCTGGTTGTGGGGTACTTTTCTCCGCTCGTATTTGATGGGCAAATCATCTTTCAAGGCGACATCCTCCAATGGGAAGGTTCCGCCAAAGAAGTACTTGACTACAGAGCGGCTACGGGGGAACAAGCGCTCTGGACCAACCGCATGTTTGGCGGGATGCCCACCTACTTTATCAGCCTTGAATTTGCAGGGGATATCACCAACCTGGCCATCTCCATCCTTACGCTAGGCCTCCCACACCCCATCAA
>JACCDT010600676.1_pt1 | contig 13502 bp, 15 predicted proteins | sample 7446291 | NCBI WGS metagenome assembly JACCDT01 (sample SAMN15323446, study PRJNA562643) | freshwater metagenome | isolation source: river surface water | place: USA:Blue River Watershed | collected 2017-08-17
GCATGCATGACGTGCGAAAGCGAGTTGAAGCGCAACCGCACCGGATACCGGTTGTTCTTCACGTAACTTGCTTCCACGTATCGCGTTACGCAACCGGAGGCGTCCGCCCCGGCAGCGAAGGGATTCAGGGAAATCACCCCGGGCTTGCCCCGGTAGAGGAAGGTCACGGGCTCCGCCTCATCCCAGGTGAGCAGCGTGCTATGCTCGCCCTTCGGGCCCGGCTTCAGCTCGGCGTCGAGGTAGGAAGCGAGCAAGGTGGACTTGCCCGATTGCGAGGGGCCCCAGACCGCCAAGGTCTTCCGTTCCCCGGCCGCGGGGCGGCGCGCGTTCGCGACGGCGTAGAGCGAATCGAGCCAACTGCCCCGGGGCAGCGCATGGTCGGGATGGTCCTTGATCCGCTGGACGCCGAACTGCCAATACCAATCGAGGGATTGGGCTAGCTTGGGCGGGGAAAGCTCGAAGCGCAGGGGCATGGCGCAGACTCACGGATTCGGGGGCTTTTTTCCAGAAGTTTCTTCAAAAGAGGCCTTGGGACGGGGTAAGGATTGTTTAAACCTTTATACTAAAATATAAGACCTTGCGCATTAGCCACTTACGCGTCGGCCTCCGGAGTCCGCCGGAACGGGCCGGGGCGAACGGGCTTTTCCTGGTTGTCGCCCCCTCCCCGAAGGCCGGATTGACGGACCTTTCGCCCTCCGCCCGGCCCCACCCACGCACCGCCCAAGTTCCATGGCCTTGCTTCCAGACGGACACCGGATCGGCAGGATCCGCGAGTCGTGAAGCCGATCGGCGAGGCGGCCATCGCGGAAGTCTACCGGGTGCGCCAATGCTTGCTCGGACGGCAGACGATGAAGGTGCTGAAGCAACCCGGGGTGACGGAGGAGATGGGCGATCGGAGGCCGGCCGAGGCCATCCTGCTGTCGCAGCTCGGCCACCCCGACATCGTCCGCGTCTTCGACGCCACGACCTTCAGCCATCTCGACGAAGGGCGCGGTTCGCCGTGGAACAAGTGTCGGAGGCGCGCCGAAGGACCTCTGGCATGCGACGGTCTGCGGCCCGATGCGCGCACGGCCGCGGGGCGCATGTGAATAAGTATCTGGGCAAATCCGCGGGCCGTGCCTTTAACTTTATTGAATAGAGTTCCCCGGTGGTCCATAAGGGCGGCCTATGCGCCGGACGCTCCCCTACCTCCTGGCCGCCGCGGTCATCCTCGGCCTGTCGGCCTACCTCCTTGCCGAGGGCTACCGGCTCTTCGGCCTGGGCCTGGGCCTGCTGCTGCTGCTCCTGCTCGGGCTGGTCGCCCTCGATGGTTCCCCCCGGCCCGTCCGGACGCCCGCGGCCCCGGAACGACCGGCGCCCTCCGCGCTCCCGGCCGCCGAGCTCGCCGCCCTGCGCGCCCAGGTCGCCGCGATCGCCGGGCTGCTCCAAAACCCGGCGCCGGCGGCCCCGGCCGCGGGGGACGACGCGTCGCTGCGCCACGCCGTCGAGACCCTGGCCCGCGAACTCTCCGTCCGCGAAAAGGAATCGGCCCGGCACCTCGAACTGCTCGTCCAGCGGGACCAGAAGCGACTCCTCGCCCGGATCGCCTCCATTCGGGAGACCGCCGAATTCATGCGCCGCGCGACCTTGGCGGGCAAGATGGACATCCCGCAAGCCCTGGACCAGATGATGCTCGAGATCGAGGCGGCGGTCGCGGACGTCGGCCTGGAGGTCCACCAAATCGCCCCCGGCACGCGCGTCGCCGACCTGCCCGCGGCGGCGTTCACCGCCCTCTCCGCGGAACCCCCGCCCTCACCGGATCAGGCCGGCACGGTCAAGGAGGCGCTCAGCGACGCGCTCTACCTGCAGGACGCCGATGGTCGACGCGCCTATGTGTCGCCGGCCAAGCTGAAACTCTACCGAATCTGAACATGTTCAGCTGGATCGCCTCCCTCTTCCTGGCCATCGCCCTGCTCGCCTTGGCCAATCTCTTCGAGCTTGGCCTCGGAAACCTCAGCGCCTGGCCCTATGCCCTGGCCTTCATCGCCTGGTTGCTCACCGGGTACGGCTTGCACCTCGGAGGAGGTTTCGCCGAAGACGTCGCGGAGCCGGCCACGGAGCGGGTGGTTTCCCCCGCCGAGGCGGCACCGGCCGCGGGGCCGGCGGCCTCGGCCAGCACGGACGAGGCCGTCCGCCAGTTGGTCAAGGAACTCGCCCTGAAGGAGGAGCAGATCGGGCGCCTCCACGCCGCGGTCAGCGAGAAGGAATTCCGCCGCAGCCTCTCGCGGCTGGCCTCGATCAGCGAGACCCTCCACTTCACCCTCAAGATCCGCCGCGAAGGCCGGCTCACCGACGGCGACGCCCTCGAGCAGTTGCGCCTGGAGATCGAGTCGGCGGTCAGCGACCTCGGCCTCGAGTTCGACGCGATCGTCCCCGGCCAGCCCGTCGCCGAGCTTTCCGCCGGCAGCTTCGTCGTGGTCCGCGCCGAGGAAGCCCCGGCCGGCGCCAAGCCCGGCACCGTCAAGGAAGTCCTCAATGTCGGGCTCTACGCCCAGGACGAGGCCGGCAAGAAACACTTCATCTCCCCCTCCAAGATCAACGTCTACAAGCTCTAACCATGGCCAACATCATCGGCATCGACCTCGGCACCTCCACCACCCTCATGGCCGCCCTGAGCAACTCCGGGGAGGCCATCCTCGTCAAGAACAGCGCGGGCGACCTGCTCACGCACTCGGCCGTCTGGTTCGAGGGCGGCAACAAGGTGATCATCGGCACCGAAGCCAAGAAGATGTTCGGCGTCGTGCCGGACGGGCAGATCTTCCTGGAGTTCAAGCGCGACATGGGCGACGACGCGGTCGTGCACCAGGTCGAGGGCAAGGAATGGCGGCCGCGCGACTTCAGCGCCCTCGTGCTGAAGCAGATCAAGGACCACTACGAGGCCAACCACGGTCGCATCGACGCCGCGATCATCACGATACCGGCCAACTTCACCGACCAGCAACGCGTCGACACCCTCGAGGCCGCCAAGGCGGCGGGCTTCACGCTTGGCAACGACGCCCTGGTCAATGAACCGACGGCCGCGGCCATCTATTACGCCAGCACCTCGCCCACCAAGCTCCGGGGCAAATACCTGATCTACGACTTCGGCGGCGGCACCTTCGACGCGACGATCCTCGAGGTGGACGGGGACGACATCAAGGTGCTCACCAGCATGGGCGTCCAACGCCTCGGCGGCAAGGACCTCGACGAGAAGCTGGTCGGCCTGATCGGGCAGAAATACACCAAGCTGACCGGCTCCGCCTTCGACCCGAAAGAGTCGCTGAAGGACATCCAGCTCACCCGCTGGGACATCGAGCAGCTGAAGCACACCCTCTCCGCGCGGGACAAGGCCTCGGTCGCCTTGCGCTCCAACGACCACGGCATGATGCGGACGGAAGTGACCCGCAACGAGTTCGAGGCCGCGATCTCGACCCTGATCACCCAAGCCGAGTTGGCGGTCGATACCGCCTTGGACAACGCCAAGCTCAAGGCCTCCGACCTCGCCGGGGTGTTCCTCGCGGGCGGCTCGACGCTCGTCCCCGCCGTCGCCCAGAGCGTCGAACGGCACCTCGGCATCAAGCCCATCTCGCGGGACCCCGTTGGTTCGGTCGCGCTCGGCGCCTGCCTCTACGCCGCCATCCGCAACAAGGCCAAGCTCTCGGGCGCCCAGACCGTGGCCGTCGGCTCCAAGAAGGTGCAGGACGTCACCCCGCACTTCTTCGGCACCACCTACCGCGAGCGCCGCTCAGGCAAGGTGTTGGTCGAGACCATCATCCCCAAGGATCGCCCCCTGCCCTGCACCGAAACCAAGAGCTTCTCGCGCGGACGTCATCAGGGACAATCCATCGTCGTCAGCGTCACCCAAGCGGCGGAAGAACAGAGCGACCCGGACTTCGTGCAGATCATCTGGGAGGGCGAGCTCCAGGGCTTGCCGCTGGTGACCGAGGACACCGAGATCAAGGTGACCTATTCCTATGACACCAACGGCATCATGCAGTGCAAGGTCATCGACGTGCTTTCCGGGCTCTCCTTGGACGCCCAGATCGACAAGGCAAAGGGGGCCGAGTCGGATAAGCCCAAGGCCAAGGGAGTGAACATCAAGGACTACACCTTGGACTAGGCCTCCGATGCTAGCGTTCTGGATCATCGCCGGGGTCATCGTCTTCGCCATCATCGCCGCGAACTCCGACGACGGGAAGAGCTCGAGCCGACGCGGCGGTGCTCCCGATCCCGGCCCGCAACCCAACCCCTTCCCGCCGCGGAACCGTCGGCCCACCCCGCCCCCCGGTGCCAGCATGGGGAATTTCGAGATCCGGGCCTCGGAGAACAAGAACTGGCGCGGCAAGGGGTTGCACGTGCTGGTGTTCGAGGGCCGCGGCCTGATGCCGGTCAACCGGACGATGGAGATCGAGTTCGTGACCTGGATGCAGGACATCACGGACGACCGCCAGGGCGAGCCCGTGTTCTGCTCGATCGACGACTTCCAGCATCACGAGCACCCGGGGTTCCAGTGCGTGCGCGGCGGCGGCACGCTCGCGCCGGACCAAGGTTTCCGCGACTGGGTCGAGGTCGGCATCGCCCCGGCCGAGTCCTTGTCCTTCCCGGCCTCGGGCACCCGGTCCCTCCGAATCAATTGCTACATCACCGAGAAGACCACCCCGGCCGCGCGGAGGAGCCTCGTCAGCAACAGCTGCAGCCTCTATTTCAACAACACCGCGACCGGCTACAAGGAATGGCAGGGGAAGCGGGTGGAAGCCCTGAAGCTCTCCCTGCGGCTCGGCGTGGCCACCGCCTTCGCGGACGATGACTTCGAGGACTCCGAAGGGAAGGCCATCAAGTCCTGGCTCAAGAAACGGATCGATCGGCTGCCCGACGACGAGCAGGCGCAGGCGAAGACCGAACTCAACGAGGCCCTGGTCCAGGCGTTCGCCGACGCCCGCGCGGGACGGCTCTCGGTCGACTCGGCGGCGGCAAGCCTCAAGCAGTCCCCCATCAAGCAGGCCAGTTACGACGCCTTGGAACTCTGCACCCTCGTCATGGCGGCCGACGGCGTCATCCACCCCGAGGAACTTCGCATCATCAACCGGGTCGGACAGCTCCTGGGCATCGACAACGACGCCATCCGCTCCCTCCGCGACAAGCATGCCCCCGCGGCGCAGCCGATGGCCCCGGGCGGCGGCGCGGTCAGCGACGAGATGTTGCTCGGCATCGAAGCCGGCCTCACGCCGGAGCAGCTGCGCAAGAAGCTCCGCGAGCTCTTCGGCCGCTACAACGCCATGCTGCAGATCGAGAAGGACCGGGATAAGCGCGCGCGCTACCAGGCGATGCTCGACGCCATCGCCCGGCTCACCAGCCGGAGCCGATGAGCGCGCCCGACCACCTGTCCGCCCTGGCGGAGTGCCGGCGACGGATCGCCGCCGCCGCCTTCCGCATGCCCGCGGCGGAACTCAGCCGCCAGCTCGTCGCGGAGCCGACCGCGCGCGACGGCAACCTCTCGTCCCATATGCTGCGGGTCACGGAGCAACTCGTTCCCTCCGTCGAGGCCTCGGTCCTGCAGGCCTGCCGGAACCTTGGTTTCCCGCGGGAGATCCTCGACGTCTACGTCAAACCCAACCACGACATCGGAGCCTTCAGCGGCAAGGATGGCGGACGCGCGGTGGTGCTCATCAACTCCCTCATGGTCGAGATCTCGGACCAGGACGAGCTGGCCTACGTCATCGGCCACGAGCTCGGCCATTTCCTCGTCCCCGAGGCGAACCTGCCCGGCCAACGCAACACGGTCGAGGGCTGCATGCTTTCCCGGAACGCGGAATTCACCATGGACCGCATCGGCCTCATCGCTTGCCGGAAAGTGGACAAGGCCGTCTCCGCCAAACTGAAGCTGCTCAGCGGCCTCACCAGCCGGCACCTGCGGATGGATGCGACGGCGCTGGTGGCCCAATGGCGCGAAGTGGCGCTCTCGCCGGACTTCGGCCGTTCGCACCTGCACGCGACGCACCCGCCGCCCGGCTTCCGGGCGAAGGCGCTGATCCAGTTCTTCGGCTCCGACGCCTACGCCGCCGCCGCGGGGCTGAACGGCGGCGAACCCATCGCGAAGGTCAACGAGGCCATCGGCGCCGAACTCGACCGGCTCATCGACGACCACGCGCGGGTGCTCATCGCCGACAAGCTGAACAAGCTCTCGGGCTGGCTGTGCGCGTTCGTGGCCAGCCGCGGCATCAAGCTCCGGCTGGCCGACCTCCGGCACGGGCTTTGCAAGGCCCCCACCGAAATCGTCGAGAAGTGCCTGACCATCGTCCTCCAGGACACGCCGGCGGCCCAGCAGGGCAAGGTCGGCAACGACAAGCTCATCGCCGCCCTCGAGGAAGCCTGCCAGGTCGCCCCCGGGCACACCCGGATGTACCTCCAGTCGGTCGCCCAGGCCAGCGCCGAGCTCGGCCCCCTGCTCCAGCAGCTCGACGGCATGACGCGGCAACAGGGCATCGTCGTCGTGCCGCGGGCCGCCGGCCAAGCCTAGGCCGGACCGGTCCTCCTCACGCCCCGCGCGGAGGGGCATCGGTCAGCCAAAGCGCCGGGTGAGCTTGGCGATGACCGCCATCCTGGCCTGGAGTTCCGCGCGCTCCGCGCCGGTGCCCGCGAGCAGCGAACGGGCATTGCAGGCCGCGAACTCCTTGCGCAGGTGGGCCTTGACCTGCGCCGGCGCCCAACCGGGCTCCAGACCGAACTCGAGGGCCAGGGCCTCCAGGTCCTCGGGCTCCTGGCTTTGCTCATGCAGGCGAACCCAGGCCTCGGGCGGGATCTCGAGCTGCCGGGCCAGTTCGACCATGCGCACGGGCGACATGCCCCCGTGCCGGCGCCCCATCGCCAGGCAAAGCCGGAACATGGCTTGCTGGAGCTCCGGCTGACCGAGCGCGACCAGTTGGGCGATCATGGTCCCGCCGGGCGAGGTGAGCCGCAAGGCGAGCTCCAAGGCGCCGTCCATCGAGCGCCGCAACTCGTCGGCCTCCTCGGGAAAATGCGCCTCCTGGGCCCGCGCATGCCAGACCATCCAGGAGCGGATCCTCGCCACCGCGTCATCGGTGCCCCACCCCTCCGCCCGGGCGACGGCAAGGGAAGCCCCGACGACCAGGCCCGCCCCGACGCAACGCGCTTGCCGGAGCTGGGTGTAGCCGGGTGTGGGGAGGTAGACCTCGACCGTCGCATTCGCCCAACACTCGTGGTATAGGTTCCGGGTCGGATCGAGCACGTCGGCCAGCGGCTCCGAGATCCCCGCGCAGAAGATCTGCAGCTGGCGATGGCCGGCGAAGGGTGCCTGGAGGGAAGCGAGGTCGACCACGCCAAGCGGCGTCCAGCCGGCGTAATCCCTGCCGGGCGGCGCGAGCAAGCCGAGTTGATGCTTCATCCGGAACTCCCCGGTGTCCGGATCCCGCTGACCGGCCGAAGTGCCGAAGACGGGCCGTGGGATACCTCCGGTCACATCGCGGATTCCGACCACCAAGACGAGATCAAGCGACCGGTCCAACTTGACCTGGCCACGGAACCTCAGCCGGAGGGAAGGCTGGGCGGCGCGACCGGCCCGCAGGCTCGGCTCGGCCTGGACCTCGAAGCCCCCGCGCGGCGGGGGCGGATCGGACGCAGGCGGTTTCGCCGGACCAGCCCTCCGCCGACGATGCCAGCAATAGAAGCCCGCGGCGGCCAAGACCGCCGCCGCGCCCAGCCAGAGCCAGAGGGACGAATCCGGATCCTGGGCGGAGAGCAGGCACATGGCGACTTGCTTGAGCATCAGGGCTTCCATGCGGCAAGATCGCGGAACAGTTCCTGATGGGAAGGATGCGCGCAGACCGCCTTGAACCAGGCCTGTCGTGGTGCCGACGGCGAGAGCTCGTCGAACCAGGCCAAGGTCATGGGAAGCAGCTTGGGCTCAAAATCCCATAACGACGCGCCCCGGGCGCCCTGCTCCGCGGACCAAGCGACAAAGGCGGCAAGTTCCACCTCGAAAAAACGAAGCAGCGGGCCATCCAAGCCCATGCCCCCGCGGAAGCCGACCTCGTAGGAATACAGGTAGGCCCCGGCCAAGTGACGACCGTAATCGGCGTAGTCGGTGTTATCCCGCCTGAAACCCGACGCGAAGCGGTACAAATCCGGGCGGGCCATGAGCAGGGACTCCCGGACGATCACGAGATAAAACCAAGAGAGCATCGCATGCATCCGGGCCTCGGGGTCCGCGTCGGGCCTCATCAGCCGACGCATCCGTGCGGCCTCGGCAAACCAGAGATAACCGCCTTCGCTCATCAACCGAAGACGGCCTTGCACCCCTTGACGATGACGCCAAGCACGAGCAGGAAAAGGAAGAACGCCACGAACCCCATCAGGTAGTTGCCCCAACCGCCGACGCGCTGGGCTTTGGCGTTGACGACGGCGAAGATGAACAGGCCGCCCAGCACCATGCAGACGATCTCCCCGGGGTTTTCCATGCCTCCCAGAATCGCCCGCCACCGGCGGCCGTCAAACCCGTATCGTCCGCGCCGGAATCATTTGTGTATAACGTATCTTTAAGCGGATAATTCGGTTGCGGGGGAATGTGGCCGCGCGATGCTGTCTACCGCCCCACCCCATGCGCGACTACAACGAGTTCTACCTGTTCCTCGATGTCCATCCCCAGTCCAGCCAAGCCGAGATCGGCCAAGCCTACCAACGGCTGATCGGGGACGCCCGGCGACAGGGTGGCTTCCTTCTCGACCTGACGGAGGCGGCCTACCGATGCCTCGGCGACCCGGCGAAGCGCGCGCAGTACGACGCCGGCACCTATCCCCGCGACCTCCGGGTGGCCGCCCTCCGGGAGTCGAACAACCGCGACGGACGGACGGCGGAGTTCGACGCCTTCCCGCGCCTACGCAAGATCCACTTCTACCAGGCGATCTTCGACGACGAGGAGGTCACGGTCCAATTCGAGATGCTGCCGAACGGCAAGTGGCGGAACACCCGGACCGGGGAAATCGTCGACCAACTCTGACCAACCACCCGACCACCCATGAACAGCTGGGGTTTTGACTATGAAGGCGCGAGCTTGGAGGCCCTGCGGACCAAGGCCGCGCAGTTGGACACCAAGGCGATGAATTGCCTAGGTTGGCGTTACGGCCAAGGCGACCGCGCCCCGGTCGACCGGGCCGAGGCGACGCGTTGGTACGCGCAATCCGCCGCCCTGGGGAGCGCCGAGGGGCTCTATAACTATGGTCTCCGCCACGTGAACGGAGAACTCGGGCGCATCGACCCGGCGGAGGCCTGCCGACTTTGGGGACTGGCCGCGGCCAAGAACCATCCCGAGGCGATGGGAAACCTGTGCATCTCCTACCTGCATGGCAACGGGGTACCGCGGGACATGGTCCAAGCCCGCCAATGGGCCCTCCGCTCGGCCAACCTGGGCGAGCACCGCGCCATGGCCCTGATGGGAAACTTCCATCGCCACGGGCTCGGGACACCGGTCGACAAAGGCGAGGCGTTGGCTTGGTACATGCTCTCGATCGAAGGCTGTCCGGACGCCAGCCAAGCCATGCGCGAGTTGATGGGCGAGCTGGGCTTGACCGGGATGTCGATGCTGCCGGCCGCCAAGGCGCGGGCGGAGGTGCTCCGCCAGGGCATCCGCCCCACGCCCTACCGCGACTAAGGCGATGAACCATTTCGAACGATTCGAAGACGCCGGCGTGGAAACGCGGGCCGCGAACGGCGACCCGGTGGCCCAGACCAGGCTCGGCGTGCTCTTCGCCCGAGGCCAAGGCCGCCCGCGCGATTTCCAGGAGGCCATCCGCTGGTGGAAGCTGGCGGCGGCGAAGGGACACGCCGACGCGATGTGCAACCTCGGCAACATGCACGATGTCGAGCCGGACTACCCGCGTGACGACGCCGAAGCGGCCCGGTGGTATCGGCTCGCGGCGGAACGCGGGCATCGCAAGGCGCAGTTCAACCTCGGCATCAAGCTCGAGCACGCCCAAGGCGTCCCGCGGAACATGAGCGAGGCCGCCCGCTGGTTCCGCGCCGCGGCCGACCAAGGCGACGACAAAGCCCAGTTCAACTTCGGCCTCCAATGCATCCAGGGTAATGGCGTCCCCCGCGACAGCGGCTTGGCCGCCCGCTACTTCCGGATGGGGGCCGACCAAGGCGAGCCGGCCTGCCAGAACAGCCTCGCGATCCTCCATGCGACCGGCGATGGCGTGCCCCTCGACAAGGTCATGGCCTATGCCCTCTGGACCGCCGCCCTCCGCAAGGGTGAAGGCCAGGCGGAGCGCAACCGCGCCCACCTGCGCCAAGGCATGACCCCCGCCGAGATTCAAAGGGGCGAAGACCTGTCCTCCACGATGAAGTGAAGCCGCTTGACGATACGCCATGACCCACGAGCTCATCAGCCTGATCAGCAATCCCACCCTCCCGGTCGCTTTCTCAAGCCGGATGCGCGGCGGCGCGCCCCGCGGGTGCCTGCTCGCCGGCGACGAGTTCTATGTGGTCTTCGAGCATCGCCCCCTGACCGTGCTGCAGATGACGAAGGTGGCGACCGAGCAGACCATCCCGGAGGTGCCGATCCATTACCTCTACGCGGCCTCCGTGTTCTACCGCAAATCTCGCAACCCCCACGGCCCCTCGTCCCGCCCCATCCTCACATTCTGCCTGGAGTACACCGAATTCACCTGCGCCATGAAACCCCCAGGTTTCTCGTCCAGACTGACCGGTGCCACCAAGGAACCCGCCGAGGTATTCTCCGCGGTCTTCTTCCCCCGTGGCCGGGCCAACATGGGCACCGTCTCAAACAACTTCACGGACGAATCCGCCAAGGAATTCCTGGGCGGCGAGGCCTGCCGGCGCCTGCAGCTCCCCCGCGGCGCCTTCCGCGACGTCGGCCCGATCACCCTCGGGCCCGAATGCCCGGCGATCGCCTGAACCACCCGGATGGAGCCAACGAACTGCGTGGGCGCGGAAAAACCTGTCGCGATCGGGATCGACCTCGGGGTCTTCGAGACCACCGTCGCCACACCGCACCCAGGCGGCGCCTACATTGTCAAGAATACCGAGGGCAACCTATCCACGCCCTCGGTCGTGATGTTCGACGATGAAGGCAGGGCCATCTCCGGACGCGAGGCGAGCCAGCTGATCGGCGTAGTCGAGTCAGGCGTCCATGCCGGATTCATTCGCGAACTCGGGCAAGCCACCACGCCAACGGTGACCGACGGACGCGCAAACCCCACGAACCTTACCGCGATTCTGCTTAAAGACATCGCCAGCGGCGTCATCCGGGACCTCGGCCCCATCGGTCGCGTGACGATCGCCATCTCCGCAGGCGCCCCGGACGCGTTCCGTGGCGCCCTGCTGGAAGCGACCAAGCAAGCCGGACTCAGTCAAATCAGCCTTATCGATCAGCCGACCGCGGCGGCCATCTACCTGTCCACCCGCGGGAATCTTCGGGGAATGTATCTGTTTGGTCATCTGAACAAGGCAGGTTTCGATGCCTCGGTTTTCGAGGCGGCAGACGATACCCTGCAAGTGACCTCGAGCGCCGGCGTTCAGGGGGTAAATTCCGACGACTTTCGCGGGAAACTGCTGCAACTTATAGCCGATAAATTTAGGGAGATAACGGGTAGTTCCATGGGCGCCGACGAGATCTGCCTCGAATGTTGCATCACCAATTCTGACATCCGTAGCTTGTGCGAACTACTCGGCAAAAAACCGGCAGCCCGTTGTCGGGCCATCTCGCAGGAGCACGGCCGGATAGCCATCGAGTTAACTCAGGCGGAATTCATGTCGGCCCTCACCCCCTTGCTGGAGCAACTCCGCTTCGCGGCGGAGGAGGCGATCTTGCGGGCCCAGCTCGACTGGAGCGGGCTCGCGGGCATCTTTCTCGTGTGCGAAGAAGCTGACCGTCCTTTCGTCGAGAAGTTCTTCGCCGGATTCACCTCTCATTGCCTGTCGGCGGCACCGGAGACCGTCTTCGCGCTGGGGGCGGCGATTCACGCCGGAAGGATGCAGGCGCCGGGGGCTCGGGAAAAGTGGCGAGGCCTGGATGACCGTCCCCTTAGGACGGTCGACCTTGCCCCCTGCTTCTTCGGCCTCATCGAAACCGACTGGCTGACGGGCGAATTGCGCAATCGCATCATCATCCCTAAAGGGGAACCCCTGCCGGTGGTGCGCGTCTTCCGGCTGAAGGCAGATGCCTCCGGGCAAATTCCCGAACTCCTTTTCAGTCAATCGACGGAAGCGGAGCCCATCGCCGAATTCGTCCATGTCATCGGCACGATCAACCACACCCGATGCCGACCCTTTGCCAGCCTGACGCTGACCATGGGTTGCGACACCGATGGCGCGGGCTACCTTGAGTTGCAGAACGACGATGATGGAACCACCCAAGCGATAAGACTGGCGAAAAGCGCCAAGCCGAACCCCGACCTGCACGACGATGACCTATAAAATAGCCCGTTCCGGCAAACATCTCGGGGATTTCGAGCTCTGGGAGCTCAGGCCCGCTCTCGAAGCGGGGAAACTCCTCTGGACGGACCATTACTGGACCACCGGCATGCCGAAATGGGAGAAGCTGGAGACCATTCGGACGCTGGTCATGGCTGCCAAGAAACCCGCACCGACGCCCGAGCCGACAACCCCGCCGCCTTCCCCTCCCCCCTCGGCCCAACCGCCGATGCCAGCCGGCCCCAAGGAAGAGCCCGATAGCCGCGCAGGTTCGCAAGCAGTCGGCACGCTCGTCTTCCTGGCTGGCGGCCTCGTCCTCATCAATGGCCTGACCGGCGACCCTGATGGTAGCGCCATCAGGCAAGCCGTGCTCGCCCAGCACATGACGAATGGCATCCTGCTCATGATTCTGGGCGTCCTGATCGCCAAGCGTTGAGAGGGTTGCGCCCCCTTCCATCGGACCCTGAATAGAGGGTTACGGCGACGACCATGATGGCCAAACGCCTGGTCCAGGCGGCGCCTCAAGTTGATTTCAAAAAGTGAAAGCTGGGTTTGACTGCATTTAGCGTCAAACCCCTCGCACAACTAGGAACATGCTTAGGCCAGCTTGATGCTAGCCCTATGTGGCGCTACCGGAAGAAGCCCCGCGAGCACCCTCAACGCTCTCGAGCCTGCTGGATGCGCCGCCCCTTGAGGCCTCCCGACTCCGAGTGGTTATTCAGGATCCAATCGCCCAGTAGAAGTGAGGCGATTCCGAAGATGACCACGCCCCATAACTGCTCGTGTAGGCAGAACGCATCGTAGACGCCGTGAAGGGTGGCGGCCGGCAGGAGCGCCATGACCAGTTCCAGGAACCCCCAACCCCAGACCTGCTTGATGGACGGGACGGTGGTGAAGACGCGCAGCACGAACCAGCCTGAGATCACCGCCCAACTGACATGCAGCAATACGCTCCAGGAAGCCCTGATCATGAAGACGGCCGGCTCACAACCATCGCGGATGTAATCTTGGAAATATACCAGTGCCTCAACCGAACC
>JACCDT010121562.1_pt1 | contig 13501 bp, 20 predicted proteins | sample 7446291 | NCBI WGS metagenome assembly JACCDT01 (sample SAMN15323446, study PRJNA562643) | freshwater metagenome | isolation source: river surface water | place: USA:Blue River Watershed | collected 2017-08-17
AACTGGATACACCTTTACCCCAGCTACAAAAACTATTACGATTCCTCGTGTAGTACCGAGAGAGCGTTTAGTTCTGATTACCAATGTTACCACAAATCAGGTAATCTATAATTTTTCTGACCCTAATCTGAAGGCGGTATCATATTCAACATCTGGTGCGGTAAACGCAAATACCACCACGATTGTATTGAATTATAATACTGCATCAATGACAAGCACTGACAAGTTGCAGTTCTTGATTGATGAATATGATGAGAAGTTTACACCTTCTGAAGCTTATATTGACCCAGTTAATAAGTTAAGAATATCAAGCCCACAGGCACTGATTGATACCGACTTTGAATATGGTACTCAGGTTACCAAGTGGGAAAACCTGGCAACAATTAATAATCGCCCATTTGCCTTCCAAGGGCCTTCTCCACTTGCAAACGTAAGTGGAATTACGATGTCAACGGGTTCCAGAACAGTATCAGTTACACTTTCTTCTGGAACTGCTCCAGCAAATGGAAATCCAATTACAGTTCAAGATTCATTCTTAAGTATTGCAAACGGAAATTATATTATTGAATCTGGTGGTGGAACTGGAACCTTTACTTATACTGGTCGTGCAGTAAACACAACAGGAATTACAAATATTCTTGATACAAATAAGACTGGTATTTACACTGGTGGCATTTACACCAACGCAGCGATTGGTGGAACTCCCACAATTACTAACTCTGGCACGGCAGTTACTATCGTAACAACCGTTCCGCACGGACTTGCTGTTGGAAATGAAATTGCACTGACTGGAACAAGTGCTTCAACAAACGCACCAAACGGATCTTGGGTTGTTGCAACGATTAATAACTCAACTTCATTTACAGTTTACGTTCTTAATGCACCAACTGGTTCAATCACGGGTGGAACAGTTTATGTAAGACCTCAGGCACAATTCCTACACAGACCATTTGACGGTGGAGTTATTTTTACTTCAAACGCAAATGCAAACTTTGAACAGGCAACTCGCCAAACGAGAAGATATTTCCGCTATCAGTCTGGAAAAGGTATTCAAGTTAGCTCAGGAACTATTCTGAGACCGAATCTTCAAATAGATTCAATGTCCGCCTCTGGGACAACAATTACAGTCATCACAAAAGAACAACATAATATTCAACCAGGAACAACAATTTCGGTATTTGGTGCAAACGAAACCGCATACAACGGAACATTTGTCGTAACATCAATCACTGGATATAATAGTTTCCAATACACTGCACTCACAACACCATCTGCATCACCTGCTTCTGGTAATTTTTATGTTTCAGTAACAAACTGGTTTGGTGCGGTTAATAGATTGGGTATTTTTGATGGTCAAAATGGAATGTATTTTGAATATGACGGACAACAACTCTATGCAGTTCGCAGAAGCTCAACATTCCAATTATCTGGAAAGGTAACCGTAACAAACGGTGGCAATACAATCAGCCAAACAAACGCTTCGTTACCAACATATTTTGCAAAACAACTTCAGATTGGAGACTTCATTGTTCTTCGTGGTCAGTCTTATCGTGTAATTGATATTGCCAGTGACACTTCAATGACAATATCACCATCATATAGAGGTGCAACAGCAGATTATGTAATCGCATCAAAAACCGTAGATACCAAAATTCCTCAGTCACAATGGAATCTAGATAAGTGTGATGGAACTGGTCCTTCTGGATTTAGTATTGATCTTGGAAGGATGCAGATGTTCTATATTGACTATTCTTGGTATGGTGCTGGATTCATTCGTTGGGGATTCCGTGGACCAGATGGAAACGTTCTCTATTGCCACAAATTAGCAAATAACAACGTTAATGCAGAAGCATATATGAGATCTGGTAACTTACCAGCACGTTATGAATCTCAAAGTCTTCCACCAACAACTTATATTACCTCAACACTTAATAGTGCAGATACAACAATTAGTGTTGCAAGTACTGCAGGATTCCCATCTTCTGGAACTTTATGTTTGAGAAACGCTACTGTTTATGAATATGCAAACTACAGTGCCCTAGGTGCAGGAACAAGCACATTCACTGGTGTTAGAAGGGCACAATCAGGAGTTCCTGGTGGAGTTTCACTTACTGTGACTTCTGGTTCGAACGTAGCAACTGCGGCAACGACTAATATTGCAGTTGGTATGAGAGTGGTGTCACCAGCATTTCCAGACGGAACCTTTGTTTCTCAGATTGGATCTGGAACTCTTACAATGTCTCAGGCTGCGGTTCAGTCTTACACTGGTGTAGGTGTAACAATTCCTGCAATGGGTGCAACCTCTGGTCAGACTTTTACATATTCACCAACTGATCCAGTTGCCGTTGAACTTGCATTCCCAACATTTGGACCAACAGTATCGCACTGGGGAACTAGTGTTATTATGGATGGAAGATTTGACGATGATAAATCTCTGGTTTTCACATACGGACAAAGAACACCTACAACTCTAGGACCATCTGTTGAAAGGGCACTGTTCTCAATTCGTGTTGCCCCTTCTATTGATAATGGTCAAATTGGTGTATTTGGACAAAGAGAATTGGTGAACAGAATGCAGTTAACTCTCGAATCTTTGGGACTCAATATTTCACCAATTGGAATTGTTACATCATTCCCAAGCGTTCTGGTGAGGGCATACATCAATGCAACTCCTTCATCTTCAACTGCTTGGACAAATGCAATTGGTAACGTTCCAGGTTTCCAAAATTCTTCACTTGCACAAATTGCTGACTATGCTGGTGGTTCAACAATTATTAGTGGTGGAGAGGTTACTGCTGGATTCCTTGCTAACCAAACTCAGACCATTAGTTTGGCAAACGTTCGTGATCTTGGTAACTCAATTCTTGGTGGTGGTGGAACAAACGCCAACGTTCAAATCTATCCCGATGGACCAGACGTTCTGACAATTACCGCTACAAACGTTGGACCGACATCAGTTCAGGTGTTCGGTCGTCTCTCTTGGACAGAAGCACAGGCATAACGCTATGGCACTTAACCAGTTTAAGCACAATCATCCAGAACCTGTTCAGATTGATGATATTACCCTCAGAGGTACTAACTCAACTCTGAACAGTGCAAATGCAAATATCACTAATTTAACCGCTTCAACCGCAATCGTTAATGGTCCTCTTTTAGTTCCAAACGTATTGCCTGGAAATTATACTGTTAGTAGAGGTTATAACGGTCTTCTTCCTGGTCCAATTAATATCACTGGTTCAATCACAATCGATGGTGTTCTTGTAGTCGTCTGAGGTTTTATATGGCTGTTATTAGTCAAACTGGTCTTTCTGGAATTTCTAGTCTTACTTCTGCTGGAGGTAAGATTGATCTCTACGATTCTTCTGGAAGAACTTTAGGTGGTATTACTGTAGGATCACTTGGATTAACAACCACAACATCAACAACAAGAAATGCTGGTGTAGGAACAGCTATTGGTACGTTGATTTATAATGTAACATCACTTAGTCTTGAACTTTACACAGCAACTGGTCCTAGTGGGTGGCGATCTATTCAATTTTCAACAATTGGAGCAACTGGCGGGACACTTTCTACTCCAGGAGATGGATTTGCTTATCACACTTTTACATCATCTGGAACATTTACAGTAAATTCCGGTAGTGGACAGATAGAAGTTCTCGCTATTGGTGGTGGAGGAGGTGGCGGGGGTGCTGATGGTGGTGGACCACAACCAAATACAAGTACTGCAAATGGTGCAGGTGGTGGCGGTGGTGGTGCAGCTTATGCAATAATTTCTTCAGTTACACCTGGACCCTATACAGTTTCAATTGGTGGCGGTGGAGGAGGAGGTACTAACCAAGGTGGTGTTCCTTCTAGTGGTGGTGGTGCAGCTGGACCAAATGGTGGTGGTGCAGGTGGCCAGGCAGGTAGTACTCCAGACTCTGGTGGAGGAGGTGGCGGAGGTGGTTGGTCTGGTTTCCACACACCTTCGATTTATTATGTCGTTGGCGGCGGTGGTGCTGGTGGTGGTGGATCCAATGAAGGTGCGGCAAACGATACAAACCCCAAAGGTGGTGGAGATCCAGGAAACGCATATAGAACTGACAGTACAACAGGAACAGCAGGACTTAATTTCTCTGGAGATGGTGGTGGATTTGGTGGATGTGGTGGTGGAGTTAGCAATTCTGCAGGAACCCAGGGGGGTGGTTCAGGAAATCAAAACCAACATGGAGGAAGTAGCTTTGTCAATCCAGTATCTATAGGATCTCTTTATCCAGGACAACCTGGAAGATATCAAGCAACTCCAGGTGACTTCAGATCTGGTGGTGTTCGTTCTCCTGGAATTCCAGCGTTAAATGTATTTCCACAATTCTCACCATTTATTCCTGCAACTGCTGGTAATGGTGGAGCTGGTCAAGCATGGAATGCACAACCTGTTAATCCAGGATCATCTGGCGTTGTAATAGTTCGTTATTTACAATAAATATCTAAAAACACCATGGCTTCTGAATTAAGAGTTAATCAGATTACAAGTATCACTGGAGTAGGAACCGTAACCTTTGATGCTGGTGGTGTTACTTTTGCTGGTAGTCCAAATCTTGGTAATGCCGCGATTACTTCTATTAATTCAGGTCCTATTTCTGGTGCCCGGAATAGAATAATAAATGGAAATTTTAACATTTGGCAGAGAGGTTCTAATTTAACAGGACAAGGTGCTAATGGATTAATTTATCTTGCCGATAGATGGGCAATTGAAACTTGGAGTTCCACAACAGCACGTGTAACTTACGATAGAGTATTAGATACTCCACCAATAAGTTCAACTGTTGGATTTTCTAGTTACAGTGCAAGGATTACAGTAACAACTACTGGATCGAATCCTACAAATGATTTTGGAGTATTTCGTCAGTTTATTGAAGGATATAATGCTCAAGACTTATATCAAAGACCTTTTGTTGTAAGTTTTTGGGTTAAGTCAAGTCTTGTTGGAACTTATTCACTATCAATTTATGGTGGTGGAGTTGGACCAGGACAAACATCAGGAACTCCAAGTTTTACTCAAACTTATACAATTAATAATGTAAATACTTGGGAATACAAAATCATTCAAGTTCCTGCATGTCCTGCCGGCACATATTCTAATTGGGATTTTGGAAATGGTAGAGGAATGGATATTGTTTGGAGACTATGGAGTAATCCTGCAACATATTCTGGTTCTTTCGGAAGTTGGAACACTAGTACATATTCACTTCCAGGAGCAAGTACCAATTTTGCAGGAACAAATGGAGCAACTTGGCAAATTGCAAAAGTTCAATTAGAAACCGGAACTATTGCGACTCCATTTGAGACAAGAAGTTTTGGACAAGAATTAGCATTATGTCAGAGATATTATCAGCAAGGCAAAGCTTGGGGTTATGTAAGGAACGACTCTGCTACTAATGCAACACAAGGTGGCGGATCTTGCGTTAATTTTGCCGTTCAAATGCGAGCTGCTCCTACCGTTACTTCTTTTTCTGGTTCAGCTTTTACAGCTTTGGACATTGACTCAAATGGATTTGGATTTCAAGTCACTGGTGGACAAAACGCAAACACCACAATTAACGCAACTTACGCGGCCGCGATAGAACTATGACTTATCAACTTATCGAAGGCAACACTATTCTTCGCCTTGCAGACAACGCCCACATTCCACAAGACCCCGCCAACACCGACTATCAACAGTACCTAAAATGGTTAGAAGAAGGTAATGAACCTCTTCCACCAGATCCAATTGTCGAACCAGAACCTCTAACACCTAAACAAAAACTTGAGGCAGCGGGACTTACAGTAGAAGAACTCAAAGAACTTCTAGGACTCTAAATAACTAAAAAGACAAAAGATGGCAATCACTTTTGACGGTCAGAACGATAGAATAACAACCACTTCACAAGGTTTAACTGTTCCACAGAATGTATCAGGGACATTTCAGGCTGGAGGTCTTGCCATTGGTGCTGCTTCTACTATTTTATCAACTAATACTTCTGGATTTACTGGATTTGGAACGGCAAATCCACAGTATTTTCATGATATTTTTGGAACCACAAGAATTACTAGTCAAGTATTAAATAGTTCTGGACGCCCCATACTTAATCAAACTGGAAGTATTCTTCAAGTATCTTCCACCATTAAAAGTGATGTGTTTTCAACCACATCTTCCAGTATGACTGATGTAACAGGATTAAGTGCTAGCATAACACCTAATAGTACTTCTAGTAGAATATTAGTCCATTATAGTGTTAATATGGGTAATAATGCACAATTTAATCTTGCCGCTGGTGATATAACTAGAAATGGAACCGCGATTGCTTTAGGAGATGCTGCCGGAAATAGACAAAGGTGTACTTTTGGCACACAAGAAGGTGGTGGAATACACGGAGATATGAGATGTTACGCTGGAACATTTTTAGATTCTCCATCTTCAACATCGACTTTAACTTATCAAATCAGAATTAGGTCTGAAGGTGGAAATACTGTGTGGGTAAATAGATCTAATGAGGCAGATGGAGATAGCACTTTCTCTCAAAGAGGTTCATCTGTTATAACAGTAATGGAGGTTTCAGGATAATGGACATTACAGAAGCATTGCAATCATTGAGACCAAAAGCAGAATGGTCTCTTAATGGAGATACTTATGAAGGTCTTATATGGTTGGATGAAATTCAAACTCAACCAACAAAAAAAGAAGTAGAAAATGAAGTAAAAAAACTTCAAGAGGAATACGAAAAACAAAAATACCAAAGACTGAGAGCACCAGAATATCCAGATTTAAAAGAACTTGCTGATGCTTTATACTGGTCTTCTAAAGGTGATAATACTAAAATGGATGACTATGTTGCTAAGTGTGAGGCAGTCAAATTAAAGTATCCTAAGCCAGAATAACTTATATTATCATCTTCAACCGCCACAAAGCAGAGTCTAGACCCAAAATCACACTCTGTCAAGCCTTGACAAGATTTTAAAAAGGTCTTATAGTAATCAAGTCTTCAGCATTCCTTGTAACTTTGGGAATGAAGACCCTCTCTGTGGTGGGAGAGGTGAGTTGGTGGTTACTGAGGAGGGTGTTTATACCCTCCTTTTTTCTATTATAAATTACTAAGCGTATCTTAAGAAATATGAAGTTCACAGTTTATTCAAAAGAAGGTTGCCCATATTGTGAAAAAATTAAGAAAGTTTTGGAGTTGACAAAACTACCACATGTCGTCTATACTTTAGGACAAGAATTTACCAAAGAACAGTTTTATTCTGAGTTTGGTGAAGGATCAACTTTTCCTCAAGTTCTTTGTGATGATCAAAAATTAGGAGGATGTGTTGATGCAATCAAGTTCCTTCAAGAAAAGAAAATTGTCTGATAAGAACATAAATAACTCTAACAATCACGGTAATCGTGGTTTAGAACTTATCTTAAGTGGAGGTAAGAGAAAGCAGCCCAAAGATTTTCACATTATATTTGAGAAGTTGGTTTGCTTTCTAAAGAGGGAAGTGACCATCTATTTTGAATTTTCTTTAGCAATAAAGAAAAAGTCACTAGTTCCCAGGAGAAAGAGAAATGTTAGCAGTTAGCTTAGTATTCGGTTCATTCTTAACCGTTTTGTTTCTTATAGTTGGGGTAATAACTGGATGGGTTGCCAGAGAATATATGATGAATCATCAGGAAATGCCAAAGTTTCATCCTGAGATGTTTGATAACCATGGGAATATTATTCCTGATGAAGTAATTGCATTTAATTTTGAAAACTATCATGACTACGACGACACCGAAGAAGACGACTAGATCAAAGACAACCAGTTCTACTACAAAAACTGTAAAGGCAACACCTGTTGTGGAAGATCTTCCTACAAATCCTTTTGCTTTTGAAGTATTCAATCTTGTCTCTAAGCAAAAGAGTAATGCCAAGAAAGTGGAACTTCTTAAAAAGTACGAAGATCCATCAATCAAGGCTCTATTCATTTGGAACTTTGATGAGAGTTTGATTTCTGCTCTCCCAGAAGGAGATGTTCCTTATGCCGCTACAAATGAGCAAAATTCTTTTAAAGGAACTCTAAGTGAAAAAATTGATGATGCCGTAAATAAAATGGCAGAACTTAACTCCAATTCTCTTGGATCACAGGATCAAGGTTATTCAACAATTCGAAAAGAATTTGTTCGTTTTTATAATTTTATTCGAGGTGGTAATGATTCATTAAGTTCTCTTCGTAGAGAAACAATGTTCATTAATATTCTTCAAGGTCTTCATCCTCTTGAAGCAGAAATTCTTTGCCTTGTCAAAGATAAAAAACTTGAAACCAAATACAAAATTTCAAAACAAAATGTTTCTGAAGCTTATCCTGATATTACTTGGGGTAATCGAGTTTAATTAGTCTAACTTTATTATAAAGATTTGAAATTGGAAAATAAAATCAAAGAATCAAAGATGCCATCAGAAAAAGAACAGGCATCCAGTAGAGAAGCTTCTTTTGAAACTTGGACTACTCACGAGAAAGAGATTTCTAGATCTCGTTACGGATGCGAAATTTTAAAAGAGAGATGCACTCCTCAAGATGCAAAGGATAGTAGCCTTCCTTTAGATGCCTATCTTGTTACATACATTGCCGACGATAAAGTTTGTTATGACATTACGAGGTCTGGTAAAAAGGTAAGTGTTTTTGATATGTATTATGATAAATTTGGTCAGGGTAGTATCAAAGATATTCGTTGGGCAGATGGTAAGGTGAATCCAAAGTTGTGGGGATATAAGTCACCTGAAAAGAAAAAGCGAAAGTAATTTACAAAATCCTGGAAAAAAAATTCCCAGGATTTTTTTGTACCTTAAGGTTTTATAAAATTGTATCATATGATACAACTAAAATTTGCTAAATAACCCCGAAGGAGGGTATAATACTCTCATCGTTCATCCCTGTGGGACGGAAGTAAGCCGACTCGGAACGGATCGTTCATCTATGGAAGCACTCATTCTAACTTGTCTACAGGCACAATTAATTGCTGGGAGAGTTTATAAACAAAATCTTCCAAAAGAAGCAAAGAATGAATTGATTTGGGAGTTAAAACAAATCTCTCCCAGAGAGTGTAAAATAGACGCAAAAGTTGACTGAAGGAACGCTCTTTAACCTAAAAAACTAAGGAGAACCCTAATGTCTAAAGTCGTATACCGTGGTGTTGAATACGATACTCAAAAGCGTATTGAATACCAACAGCAAATGATGCAACAACCTCAACAATATAACGAAACCTATCGTGGTGTTAAGTTTGTAAAGGAGGGACACAAATGAATACTTACTTCGTTCGATACCTCAAACTCAAAGCAAAGAAGGAAAAACTTCTTCATAATGCACAACTGAATATGGCAAAGCAACCACAAGTTGCTTGATCTAAAGGAGGGTTGATTCCCTCCTTTTTTTATGTTATGATTCCTGGAGAGAGTGGTATCTTATGGATAGAGACAAACTAAAACTCATGGTCCGTAATCTAGAACTTTTGGTTGATTCTCTCAAAGCAGAAGTATATTCTGATGTTTCTGCATATAAACCACCAGAAAGAACAACACAACCAATTGTAGATTATGACGAACTTTACGATGACGATGATGGATACACAGATTAGTAGAACAAAAAAACTTGTAAAACTTCTGGAAAGATTGCTCAAACAAGAGCATCTTTATGATACAGAAAAAGTTAAAGAAATGAAATCACAACTGCGAGTGGTTAAAGAAGAAATCGCAGAACTAGAAAAGAAAACTTCAAAAGGATTTGGTAAATGACAGTAAAACTTATCAGTGTAACTCCCGATGCAGAACAAACAATGGCATACATTGCTAGGGTTTCTAATCCAGCGAATCAGGATTCTGAAAACTATGCGGGTCTGCTACGTTATTGTATTAAGCACAATCATTGGTCTGTTTTTGAGCAGAGCACTATGAGTCTTGAAATTGAAACCAACCGTGGTATCGCAGCACAAATTCTGCGTCATCGTAGTTTCACATTTCAAGAATTTTCGCAGCGTTATGCGGACACCAATCTGATTACTGAACGTATTCCTGTTCCTGATCTTCGTCGCCAAGACACCAAAAACCGCCAGAATTCTACTGATGATCTTGGTGACTATGTGAAGCTCAAGTTTCAGACAGAGATTGCTGAACTCTTTACGCACTCTAATAACCTCTACAAGCGAATGTTGGAGGCAGGTGTGGCAAAAGAGTGTGCGAGGTTTGTATTGCCCCTAGCGACGCCTACACGCATCTATATGACGGGATCTTGCCGTAGCTGGGTGCATTACATAACACTCAGATCGGCTAATGGAACCCAGAAAGAACATATGGACATTGCTCTGGAATGTAAGAAGGTATTTACCGAACAATTCCCGACTGTTGCCGAAGCTCTTGAGTGGGTCTAAATAAATTATCTTGAATTCGTAACTTATGTGCCCTGTATATCCTGTAATTAATTCAAAAACTGGTGAACAGAAAGAAGTGGAAATGAGTATCCACGTCTGGGATCAGTGGAAAAAAGATAACCCAGACTGGTCACGTGACTGGTCTGATCCTTCTACTTGCCCTTCTCCTGGAGAAGTCGGTGAGTGGAAAGACAAACTCATCAGCCGTAATCCTGGATGGAATGATGTATTGGGTCGTGCCCAGAAAATGCCTGGGTCAAGAGTAAAGAAAATTTAACCTACTAATATGGCAAGAAGAAAGAGAGGCAACATTGACCAACCAATCGGTGTTGGTCTTACTGCAAAGCAGATGAAAAGAAGAAAACCACTTAGTGCTGAATATCTTCTTGACATTGAACCATTGACTGAGAATCAACAAAGACTTTTTAATTCTTATGATGAAGGAAAACATCTAGTTGCCTATGGTTGTGCAGGTACTGGTAAAACTTTCATCACTCTTTACAATGCCCTAGTTGATGTTTTGGATGAAAGATCTCCATATGAAAAGATTTATCTAGTTCGTTCACTGGTTGCCACTAGAGAAATCGGATTTCTTCCTGGTGATCATGATGATAAGGCGGATATTTACCAGATTCCTTATAAGAATATGGTGAAGTATATGTTCCAGATGCCCAGTGATTCTGAATTTGAGATGCTCTACGGAAATCTCAAGTCACAAGAAACGATTAAGTTTTGGAGCACCTCATTCCTTCGTGGAACAACTCTTGACAATTCTATTGTTATTGTCGATGAGTTTCAAAATTTGACGTTTCATGAATTAGATAGTATAATTACAAGAATTGGTGAGAATAGCAAGATTATGTTCTGTGGTGATGCCACTCAATCTGATCTTTTAAAAACTAATGATCGCAATGGTATTATTGATTTTATGAAGATTTTGAGAGCAATGCCTTCTTTTGATATTATTGAATTTGGTGTAGAAGACATTGTTCGTTCGGGTCTTGTAAAAGAATATATCATTGCCAAAATGGAAGCGAATCTATGAGTTCTGTTGAAATTTTTTATGTAAAAAATCAAAAGGTTACTCAACCATTGATTCGTGAAATTGATTTTGAAAAACAGGATTCACATAGGTATTCTTATCAAATGTGCCCTGTTTGGAATCATAAAGCTAACAGAACATTCATTGCATTTTCTCCGATTGATTATTCTTTTACTGTTGATGTAAAAAATAAAAACGTAATTTATCACGATGACACATTTTTAAATAATGATCGTCGTGAGAACATGTTTCTGACAATGGATGATCTAACATCACCTCATCCTATTATTCAGGTGACAGTTCCTTCTTACTTCTTTTGGTGTAAAGAACCAAATGTATGGTTAGAATACAAGGATCACCCGTTGACAGCAGCATACAACAATTTTATTTCTATTGGTGGTTGGTTTAATCTGTCAAATCATCCTAAAGACAGTAGTGTTGGGATGAAAGTCCTTGATGAAACAAAACCAGTGGTTGTTAAAAAAAATAATCCTGTTTACAAACTTTGTTTTCATCCAATAGATTTGTGTAGTGAAATTGAATTAATCGAGGTTGATTCAATACCTTCAGAAATTCAAGATTTAGTTGACCTCAATCAACAGAAAAAATCTAAAAGAGATAAGTCCTTTTTTACAGAAATTCTTTTTCCTTCAAGATAATGTTTAATCATATTGATATTGAACTTCCTAAGTTAGAACGTGAGACCATTGATGGTGTTCGTTATTACAAAGTTCCTCACGAAGAAGAATTACTGAGACTTGTCTCAATTACTTCTGTCACAAGTCATAAAAATCGTCAGTTTTTTGCAAATTGGCGTAAAAAAGTTGGTGAAGAAAAAGCAGATCAGATTACAAAACAAGCGACCAGTCGTGGCACCGATATGCACACTCTGACTGAACATCACCTAAAAAATGAGGATCTGCCATCAGTCCAACCTCTTTCTGAGTTTTTGTTTAAAATTGCAAAACCAGAATTAAATCGTATAAATAATATATACGCCCTTGAAGGATCACTGTACAGTAAAGTTCTTGGAGTTGCAGGAACTGTAGATTGTATCGCAGAGTATAATGGTGAGCTTGCCATTATAGATTTTAAGACTTCTAAAAAACCAAAACCACGAGAGTGGATTGAGCATTATTTCGTTCAGTGTGCAGCATATGCCTGCATGTTTTATGAAATCACTAATATTCCTGTTAAAAAATTTGTTATTTTAATGTCTTGTGAAAATGGAGAATGCGTCGTTTATGAAGAATATGACAAATCAAAATACATCAAACTGCTCACCGAGTATATTAGAGAGTTTGTTACAGATAGACTTACCCAATATGAATGAACTAGAAAAGGTAATAGAGAGTAAATTTTTAACTCCTTCCAAATTTGCTTTGGAAATAGAAAAGATTGTAGCAGAAGAAAATCTAAATTATATTGATGCAATTGTTCATTATTGTGAAATCAATGAAATTGAAGTAGAATCGGTTACAAAACTTATTTCAAAACCACTGAAAGAAAGATTAAAGTGGGACGCAACTCGTCTTAACTTTATGAAGAGAACTTCTAAAGCAAAACTTCCGTTATGAGTCCTTTTGAGACATATCAAACTTATCTTTCGATGAAAAGTCATTTTACGAATAGTAAATATGACTTTTTTAAGTATGGAGGTAAGTCCAGAGCAACAGTCACTTCGTTCAATAGACGAAAAGACAAATATTTTTTTGAGAAAACTTCTAGGAAGTATTCAGATAAAGAAGTAGTAGATTTTCTATTAGCAAACTTTGTAGTAGCAGATTCCCCTAGTAACTTATGGATTGGTTCTTTAATAAACGAAGGAGAAAGGACATACTCCGACTGGATGCGGAGACAACAGAGTTTGACCTACTTGTTCAAAGAACAATCAACGGAATTGTTCTCAGAGAACGAATTAGAAACTGTGTTCAACTGTTCCAAGGGGCACCCTATAGTTCTCAAAAAGTTTCTAAGCGGGAAACTATCGCCAGAAACTTTCGTAATTTACGACAAAATATTTTCAATCGTAAAAGATTTTGATAAGAAACTTC
>JACCDT010835205.1_pt1 | contig 13492 bp, 9 predicted proteins | sample 7446291 | NCBI WGS metagenome assembly JACCDT01 (sample SAMN15323446, study PRJNA562643) | freshwater metagenome | isolation source: river surface water | place: USA:Blue River Watershed | collected 2017-08-17
GATCAATTGTCGTGTAGATGTGCTCATAAGGGGCACAAATATACCAACAAGTTTGTTTAAATGTTAACAAAGTGTGGAAAACGCGAAATTTTTATTTCTTGATTCCGAAGAAGGCCATAAACGGCGCCACGATGATCGACCACAGCAGTTTGCCGAAGCGGTTTCCGCCCGACTTTTCCGAGCCGTAGTACTCTGACCCATACGATTGTCCATATCCGTAACCGTAGCCATAGCCATACCCGTAGCCATATCCGTAACCGTAGCCATAGCCACCGTAACCATAGCTATAACCATAACCATAGCCACCAATACCGCCTTTGATCGCATTATAGACAATGGCTGCATTCGAGAACTTGCCCTCACGCACCATGCGGTCCAACAGTTCAGAAACCGCCGTTCTAGGCGTATAACCGTGACGTACAATGAACAACGACGTGTCCACAAAATTCGCGATCTCCATCGCGTCGGTTACCAGACCTACGGGAGGACAGTCAATCACGATGTGGTCATACGTTTTGGCCAATTCATCCACCAACGTTTTGTAACGACCATTCAAAATCAATTCCACAGGGTTGGGGGGCACCGGTCCTGCAGGAACCACCGCCAATCCTGGATAATCTGGGACCTCAAAAATAATGCTATCGGCATCACAATTGCCGGATAGGTACACCGACAGACCGGTTCTGCGATCCAACTTAAAGTGTTTGGAGATGTTTGGTTTACGCAAATCGCTCTCAATCAGCAACACTTTCTTACCCGCCAACGCGTAGCCAATGGCCACGTTGGTGGCCACAAAAGACTTCCCTTCACCGGGAAACGAACTTGAAATCAAGAGCTTGGACTTGCCACCCATTTTCAGGTAGCCCAAATTGGTCCGCAAGGCCCGCATCTGTTCCGCAATCAGGGTACGGTTACCGTCTTTCATGATCAAGGGAGATTCTGTTTCAATGAAGTTCAATTCACCCACAACAGGGATGCCCGACCTCCGTTCAATCTCCGGCTTGCTCATGATTTTGTTGTTCATGGAGGACTTCAAGAACAAAATACCAATCACCAACAGGGCAAAACCCATCCCGAAACCCAGGTAGATGATTTGGCGTTTCGGACTCACCAAGGCCCCTGTTTTGGTGGATTCAATCACCCGAATATCACTCAAGGTACCCGCCATCTGAATGGCCGATTCCTCCCGTTTCTGCAACAGGTAGATGTACAAGGCGTTTTTCAAATCTTGCTGTCGGGTGATGGCAAACAATGCCCGCTCTTTGCTGGGAATGCTGCGCATCAACAAGTCATATTCACCTTCATACCGTTGGTAATTACTTTCGGCTTTGCGCTTCAATAAATTCAGATTGATCCGAGCACTGCGAATGCTCTCCTGCAAAGTGGATTTCAACAACGCGATTTCCCCACCCAAGACTTTCACCTGGTCGTTCTCCGGACCGTTTTGTTCCAACAATGCGGCATACTTATTCTCCGCAGTATTCAATTTGCCAAAGTAATCATTGATGTTGCGGTCATCCAACCCAATCAAACTGGGGGCCATACCCCCTTTTTTGATTTTGCCTTTGACATAATTCTCCAACTCATCCAAGACCAACAACTGCACCTCAATTTCCGCATGCATTTTGTCGCCATCCTTCACTTTCTCCAAGAACAATTCCGCCTCTTTGGACAACCGCTGAATGTTATTCTGCTTTTTGTAATTCTCCAACTTGCTTTCCACACTGTCCAGGTCATTGCCCACATACATCAAACGCGAATCAATAAAGTCCACGGTGTAGCGGGCTTTTTTGCGTTTCTCATCTTGGGTTTCCTGCTGATAACTATCCACGATGGCATTCAACAACAATTTGCCATATTCCACACTGGTTACGGTAGCATTGACTTTGATTACTGAGGTTTTCTTGTCCTTGCTAAGCGACACACTCCCCGCCACATCCCTTGTCGCATCTTCCAAGGAACGGAAGACCAAATACTGCGCGGATTTCAAACCCGCCGTATCCACATCCCCCGCCAAATGGGTGGTATCAAAATTTAATACGGCTTTGGAATCCTTGTGCTGAAAAATCACATAATTCCCCAACACATTCACCGTGCGGTTCATGGGAATCGCCTTGCCCTCAATTGTCAACCCCTTCTCTTTGCTGTAATCAAAAGCGACCTGACCTTTCTTTATAGTGTCGGGTTTCAATAAAATCACCTCAAATGGTGCCACAGCAATGGGACGAATCTCTTCCCTGACACGACCTGTGGTATAGATTCGTACTTGGGCATTCAATCTGCGAGCTGCACCGCGCATCACACCCAAACCTTGGATGACCTCCATTTCGTCGTCGATGAACGTAGCATTCTGTTGGAACGCCACTTGCTTGAGTAGGTTGTCGGCCGACTGACTCTCATCCTTCAACAGGATGCTGGTCCCCACTTGGAAATAATTGGTTTGGTAGCGCAAATACACTTTGGCTGCGATCAAACCTAAGACCAAAGCCAAGACGATCACGGGCCAATAAGGCACATAATCCCTGAGCAGGGTCTCCATCAAATTCCCTTGATTCTCTTCTGTCTCGTTGATATTCGGCTGCACCGAAGGGTTGTTGGATGACATACTTATTTCGTGAAGTTGTTAATGAAAAGGTATAAAATACTGAGGGTACTGGTAATTTGGGCAAAGTAGTTGACCAATTGAACGTTGGTTTCCAAGAACTTCCTTCGATTGGGCTCCACGTAAATGATATCGTTTGGCTGCAAATAATATACGGGGCTGTTGAAAACCGAAGCATCGGTCAGATTCACAGTGTAGACCTGTCGTTGGTCGTTCACCTGTCGAATCACCCGAATGTTATTCCGCTGGTCCATCCATTGAACACCGCCCACCATACCCAAAAACTGCAAGATATTGGTTTTGTTGTTGGTGACCATGCTGGTCATGGCCCGATCCGCATTGATAAACGTCACCCGAAAATTCATCAACCGCACACTCACCACCGCGTCTTTCAAATACACCTTCAACCGGGCTTGCAAGGTATCTCGCAACTGAGGCTGGGTATAACCCATGACCGGAATCACCCCCAATTTTGGAAATTCAATATTCCCGTACTCATCCACCAAATACCCAAAATATCCACCACCTTGAGACGATTGCTGCTGAATTAGGGCTTGAGCATTTCCAACATTACCACCCAACATCGGTGCATTGAATAACATCGTACTCGTGGGATCCGCCGCATATACAAAAATACTCAACTGGTCTCCCCGCTGAATCTGCAAATCCGCTTGTTGCATGCTGGCCGCATAGGTGGAGTCTTTCAGGCCTTGGAAAAATATTTGATTCTTATATTTGAAGCAAGACGTCATACTTGAACCTATCGCCACAAGTACGAACAATCGAAGAAGATGTGTGTGAAAGTGCAGTTTCAGCATAGTAAATGATAATACAAAACTACAACAAAAACCCCATGCACAATACACCCACAAATCAATCAACCAGGCCACCTACCAAATAAATACAGCCAAACTTTTGTAATTTTGTAAAAATTCATGAATTATTTCAGAGCCTACAGTACCGCCCTGCGCAGCAAATGGTATGAATCAGTCGTAAAATGGATCTACAAAACAGGCCCCAAACGCGTGCTGTTTTCCTTTATACTCTTGATTAGCGCCATGGCAATATATTTATATGATTACATTTTCAACGCACCCTATGTTGAAATTCCCTTGGATCCCAATTGGACTTGGGTTGATACAATGCTGCTTTACCTTGATTTTGCCGCCCTTGGCATTATTGGCCTCAATGGGTTGGCCTGGGCTGTGAGTGAGTTCAAATACAACGTGATTTTCTTGACGCAATTGGTTTTGGTAGTGATCTATTTGGCCGTTTACTATGCCGATCTGTTGTTCAACGCCGCCTTGATCCCTTATGCTTTGGTGCTCACCAGTGCCATCATTTTGATTCTGCCGCAGGAAGCAAAACGACGGTTCCGCCGCCGCTCACGCGGCGGCTCTAGCTCGCGCAGCGGTCGTTCCTCCCGCTCGCGCTCGCGTTCCAAAGAGAAAACGGCTACAACAGCCGCTTCTACCGAAGCAACCATCATCGAGCCCTAATCCCTTTACCAAATTTATTGCCTACTTAACCAAACGCCCATTAAGGCGTCAACCTTCCGTACATCCTTGGGAATGGAATGCTTTCGCGAACGTGCTTCAACTTGCATACCCAAGTAACCAAACGCTCCAAGCCCAACCCGAAACCCGCGTGAGGCACCGATCCGTACCTGCGTAAATCCAAATACCACTCAAACGCCTCCATCGGCAATTCGTGCTCCTGGATTTTCGACGTTAACAAATCCACGTCCGTCTCCCGCTCGCCGCCACCCACAATCTCTCCGTACCCCTCCGGCGCCAACACATCCACACCCCGCGCAAAACGCGCGTCCTCCGGATTTCGCTTCAAATAAAACGCCTTCACCTCGTGTGGCCAGTCGTACACCATCACCGGACGGTCAAACAAACGCGTCAATACCGTCTCGTCCGACCCCCCGAAATCGTTTCCGTATTCAAAATTCTTCGCGCTGGCAATCCACTGGGGAATGTTCCTCAAATCCTCCTCCACGTCCGCCTTCTCCTGCTTCAACTGCGTAATCTTCGTCTGATGGAAATTGATCTCCCCCTTCTTCATCCCCGGCGTGGCCACCTTGGCCTCCCGCTCCGCAATCTCCGCATCAATCCCCGCCAACTGCTGCTCACAACGCAACAACTCCTCCTCCAAACTTTTGATACTGTTCACCCCGTTCACGTCCTCCTCGCCCTTGATGATCCGTACCGCCTGGTCGTATGTCATCCTTGGGAAGGTGCCCAAACTGCTCTTCAACACCGACGTGTCTCGACCTATCGTCTCCAACTCCTGCTCGCACTTCTCCAATACCCGGCCCACCACATGCTGCAAAAACCCTTCTATGCAATCCATGTTCTGGAAAATGTCGTAAAACGCCATCTCCGGTTCAATCATCCAAAACTCCGACAAATGCCTGCGCGTCTTCGACTTCTCAGCCCGAAACGTAGGACCAAACGTGTAAATTCTGCCCATGGCCATGGCCATCGCCTCGCCGTATAGCTGTCCGCTCTGACTTAAAAACGCCGGCTCCCCATAAAAATCAGTTTCAAACAACGTGCTCGTGCCCTCACACGCATTGCCCGTGAAAATCGGCGCGTCCATCTGCACAAAACCCTGACCCTGAAAATATTCATGGATCGCGTAAATGATGGTGTTACGGATGCGCATGATGGCCCACTGACGCGTACTGCGCAACCACAAATGACGCTGGTCCATCAAAAACTCAATGCCGTGCTCCTTCTTCGCAATCGGATAATTCTCCGATACACCCACAACCTCCACCGACGTTACCTGCAACTCTACACCCCCCACCTGCTTGTCATCAGCCAATACCAACCCCTTCAATACCACGCTGGTTTCCAAACTCACCGATTGAGCCGCCGCCAAAAACGATTCGCTCGCGGTTTCCGCCGTTACAACGCACTGACAGTAGCCCGTACCATCACGCAAAATGATGAAAACAATGCCCTTGCCCTCGCGCTTATTGGCTACCCACCCCCGCAAAACTACCGGTTGGCCAATGTGGCTTTTCATGTCTTGAATAACAGTCGACGGAGAGGTAAAATCTGGTGTGCTCATGGTAAAACGCTGGTTTTATTTGGTTGTGTGCAAAATTGCTTGCACAAAGATAAGAAAAGGGCTTTAAAATTTTTGGCACGATATTTGATATTAGGGCGCCCTTGCCTATATTTGTGATATGGCCCTCAAACAAGAGTTATCGCAAAAGTTTCTGCAAAAGCTGAGTCCCCAACAGATTCAGTTCATCAAGCTGCTGCAGCTCAACACCCAAGACTTTGAGGAAAAAGTGAGTCAGGAGCTGCTCGACAACCCCGCGCTGGAGAACCTGGAAGGAGAAAACGACCTCGCGGATTACCGCAGCAACGACGACCGCAGTCAGGAATTGCGCAATGAAAAAAGCGACGAAACCAAAGACAATTACGACCAAGACGACCTCAATGTCAACAGCGACTTCGACGAATACAGTCAAGACATCAACGTAGATGAGCTCCTGCGTGCCGGTGGTGACGACGACTACAGCAGTTTTCGCATGGGTGAAGATTACAACAACGAAGAGCAGCGCGACATGCCCATGGCCGCGCAAAATACCTTCCACGAATACCTCTACGAGCAAGCCCGCGCCATCTTCGAAGACCAAGAACTCGAACTCGTTTACCACCTCATCGGCAGCATCGAAGACGATGGCTATTTGCGTCGCGAACTCCGCAGCATCGTCAACGACCTCGCCTTCAACGAGAACATCCTCACCACCGAAGCCAAGCTAGAACGCTTGCTGATCAAAATTCAGAATTTCGATCCTCCAGGAATCGCGGCACGCGACCTGCAAGAGTGTCTTCTGCTGCAGTTGTATAAAAAAGACTATGGCGATAACCCCGCCATTGACCTGGCCGAGAAATTGCTCTCTGAGCAATTCGAGGCCTTCACAAAAAAACATTACGACAAAATAAAAAAGAGCCTGAAGATCAACGATGAGCAGCTCAAAGCCGCCATGAACGAGATCCTCAAACTCAACCCCAAACCCGGCGAAACCGGGAGCATCAGCGTGAAAACGCAATACATCGTACCCGATTTTTCGGTGAGCAACGATGATGGTGTCCTACAAGTGCGACTCAATGGCCGCAATGCCCCCGAGCTGCGCCTCAGCGCCTCCTACGTGGAAACTCTCAAAGCCTACGAATCCAGCGCCCACAAAGAAAAACAACTCCGCGATGCCGTTCAGTACATCAAACAGAAAGTAGACGGCGCCAAATGGTTTATTGATAGCGTAAAACAACGACAAAATACGCTCATGAAAACCATGCAAGCCATCGTTCAACGTCAGAGAGAATTCTTCCTGGAAGGCGGCGACGAAACCAAACTGAAGCCCATGATCCTCAAAGACATCGCCCAGCAAGTTGAACTCGACATCTCCACCATCTCACGCGTGGCCAACAGCAAATACGTTGAAACCGATTTCGGGATCTTTCCACTCAAATTTTTCTTCTCCGAAGGACTCACCAACGAAGAAGGGGAAGAAGTGAGTAACCGCGAAATCAAGAAGATTCTCAGTGACGCGATTGGACAAGAGGACAAAGTAAAACCCCTCACCGATGAGGCCCTCATGGACCTGCTCAAAGAAAAAGGCTACAACATCGCCCGAAGAACCGTGGCCAAATACCGCGAGCAACTGGGAATCCCCGTGGCCCGCTTGAGAAAAGAATTGTAATTACTTCGCGTCGAGCTCGGCGAATGCGCTGTTTTGGCTAATATACTCCGGAATCAGCGTCTTTAAGGTTGTCACAATCTCGATGTCTGTAGCCCCGTTGCTTACCGCATACGACAAGTTCACAAACAAAGGGTGTGACGCTTGTTCTTCTGGCGTAGCTACCTTGGCAATCATGATTTTTGGATGATGCGTGGGCAGCGTGTTTTCTGCATCCGATAGCAACTCCTCATACAGTTTTTCTCCGGGGCGTAAACCGGTCTCAACAATGGAGATATCCTGACCCAACACCAATCCGCTCAATCGAACCATCTTTTCAGCCAAGTCATAGATGCGCACCGGCTCACCCATGTCAAACACAAAAATCTCCCCTCCATTTCCCATTGTGGCTGCCTCAAAAACCAACTGACAGGCCTCAGGAATCGTCATAAAATATCGAATGACGTCTTTGTGTGTAACCGTCAACGGCTGTCGGTTTTCAATCTGCTTATGGAACAACGGAATCACCGATCCATTCGATCCCAATACATTACCAAATCGGGTGGTGATGAACTCGGTCCGACCTGTTTTCGCCAAATTGTGAATCAAAATCTCTGCAGCCCGTTTGGTTGCACCCATCACATTGGTTGGGTTCACCGCCTTGTCCGTAGAAATTAACACGAACTTCTCCGTGCCATGTTCGATGGCCTTGCTTGCCACAATGCGTGTGCCTTCCACATTCACTTTTACCGCCTCTTTCGCATTGACCTCCATCATGGGTACATGCTTGTAGGCAGCCGCATGGAACACCATGTTGGGTTTGAATTGGGCAAAGACCTCTTCAACCCGATTCTCGCGGGTAACATCGCCCATCACGGAAATTACGTTGTTCGCAAACTCCGCCATGCCACGCAATTCCAGCAACAAGTCGTTCATGGGTGTCTCCGCATTATCGAACAACACCAAATGTTTGGGCTGATAAAATAATAACTGTCGACACAACTCAGAACCAATAGATCCCGCCGCACCCGTCACCAATACCACCTTGTTGTGGATGAATGAATGCAGTTTGTTGTTCTCCAAGGAGATAACCGTGCGGTTCAACAAATCCTCAATTTTTACGCGTTTGATCTGCTTGCTCGATAAACTGCCTCCAATCCAATCTTTGATGTTGGGTACCCGATGGAATTCCAAATTGTTGGCAATGCAAGCATCACCCACCTTGTAAAAACTATCGCCCTGTAACACCTGGATAGACCAGATCACTTCAACCACTTTGTTCGACTCCAGAAAATCTGCCGCAAATGCCTCCTCCATGGAATACACTTTGATTCCATCAATGGATTTACCCTGCAATTTGGGATTGTCATCGATAAACGCCACAACTTCACGGTTGACAGTCCTGTCGTTTTTGATCGCATTTCTTACCGTTACCCCCGTTGTGCCCGCCCCGTAAATGATTACGCCTTGGTTTTTCTTGGCTTTGGGATTCAAAAAATATCGGACATACACCAGTTTGACAAACAATCGCACCCCTGTTACCGCCAATAAAAATGAAACCGACTGTAAAATAATCAAACTCAGGGTCAATGTGCGGGTGTCAAACCAACCCAAAACATTGGCCATGCGCGAAGTTGTGTAAACCAAAACACCACCCAAAATCGCTGCGTATCCCAAGCGGATCAAATCGCGTACACCCGTGTGTCGGAAAGCGCCAATGTAGGAACGACACACAACAAACGACACCAAATACGCACTATTTAATAGTAAAAATTCTTGCAACGAATTGTAAGATACCAACTTATCAAAATCGAAATTGGTGATCAATAATTGCGACACAAAATACGCGGTGGTTACTAGGAAAATATCTATCAAAACAACCAACCAAATTGGCAGGTGTTTGCGTCCTAAAAAACGGACAACCCATATTTCGGCCCAAGTCGGCATGATTGCACAAAGTTCGCATAAACAGACGAACAATATGCCGTTGGCGTTGCTAACTCGCCAACATTAAAATTACTTTTACAAAAAATAGTTAATACACAAACAACTTCTGCTTGCGGATGACCTTGCCGTCAGAAGTGCGTTTTAATACCGCCACATAGTAGCCAGAAGCCCAAGTTTGGGTGTCGAACCGCGTTTCATTTTGCTTCAGCCCGAATGGCTCCGTTACCTTTCGGCCCAACAAATCAAAAAACTGGACATCCAACTGGTCCAAAATGTCCTCGTTGCGAATCTCCACCACCACATCCGTCTCAGTATCTACCGGATAAATCAATACCTCGTCGTAGACCACCGTATCAAAAATCCGCATCCTTGTGATAATCTCACGCTTGATTGGCAACTCCGTGCGGAAATCCGTAATCGAGGTGCGCATCATCTGCACCTGCTGCTTCGTAAACAAGTTCTGACAAGCCTCCGTAGAATAATCCATGTAATTCTCAAACATGTCGGGCAGATCATTCTTCGGCTCCACACAGGTATTCCCACCCAAATTGCATGTAAAACCCGCCCCGATGCCCTGCAATGGGGTATCGTCGATGTAGTCATCCACCAAACACTTGTTCACCGAATACTGGTCGTCCGCCCAAATGTGTCGCAACCCAAAGAAATGACCCACCTCGTGTACCGCGCAGCGTCCTTTGTTCGATGTGGCAATCGCCCCCGTGGCGCGTGGGTTGTTTCTACCCACCACCTTGTAGTGCAACACCACACCCTGTCGACTATCAGCCACCCAAGAACCGCTGGTCCAAGAAGGATGTCCATACGGCGGATAGGCATACCCCAACAACCCGTCCTGGTTGTTCACGCTCAAATCACACACCCAAATGTTCAAATATTTGGTGGGATCCCAAGGATCATCGCCACCCGTGGCCGTCGCCTTCATCAAATCCTGAATGTTTCCACCCGCCGAACCAAACGTGGTCCGCGTAGTGAGCTTGCGCACAATGCCGTTGGTAGCCACCCCATTGGGATCCACCTTGGCAAATTCAAATTGTATGCGCGCACTGCCCGCCCGCGACTTAAAAATGGCACGGGTCTTCACCGAATCCGCATTCAAACGATTGAAATCGCGGTTCAACACCTCCAACTGCGAAATGATCAAAGAATCATGCAAATTCTCATTCGCTACATTGTAAATCACGTGAAATACCACCGGAATGGTGTACACTGTATCGTAATAGTATAACGTGTCGCGGATGACCTTTTTCCGTCGGTCCAACCCCTGCGCAGCCAACTTCAACGCATCCGAAGCCTTCGACCGTTGCGTCTGTAAATCGTAGTGAGCGCTAAAGCCGGGATACTGCTGCTCCAATTGCTGCAGCACCGTGACAAACCCACAAGGTTCATCGGCGTGCAGGTTGACCTCCGACGTTCCCACCTGCTGCGATATCAAAGTGCCCACTGAAAGTATACACACCCATACCAACGCCAACAGGCGTTTTTGCCAATTTCCAACAGGAAAAATCATCATAAGATTGCAAATTACTGCAAAATGTCAATCAATCCCACGCACTGACATTACTTTGACGGTTTTGTGATTGGGATTTCAACCATACCCAAGACGCACAAGCCCCAAAAACAAACAATAAATTTACTTGCCCTTGAACACCGGCTTCCGCTTTTCATTGAAGGCCGACACACCCTCTTTGTAATCCTCGCTTCGCCCTGCAATCTCCTGACAGTAGGCCTCGTATTGCAACATGGTCTGTAAATCGGAATGCCCTGCCTTGTTCAACATCTTCTTGATCATCCCAATGGCTAGGGTAGGTGCCTGCGCATAGTAATCAGCCACTTTAGTCACCTCCTCATCCAACCCCTCCGCAGAAACCACGCGGTTTACCAAGCCCCACTCCAACGCCTGGGCCGCAGAAATCTTGGGCGCCATCGTGGCCATCTCAAAAGCGCGCGCCGGCGAAATCGCCTTGGGCAAAAAATACGAAGAACCTGAATCCGGCACCAATCCCACATTCACAAAGACCTCTATGAACGAAGCATTTTCCGCCGCCACAATAAAGTCACAAGCCAAAGCCAACGAAGCGCCCGCACCCGCCGCCACACCATTGATTCTGCCAATGATGGGTTTGGGCATCTCACGCATCGCCTTGATGATGGGGTTGTAACGCTTGTACAAAGAATCACTCAACGACCGGTTTTTAGATCCCGCAATCGCCTTCAAATCCTGACCACTGCAAAATGCCTTGCCCGCACCCGTCAACACCAACACCCTTACTTCCGCATCCTTGGCCGCCTCTTTCAATGCCGCCTGCAAATCGTAACTCTGGGTTTCATCGAATGCATTGAAAACATCCGGACGGTTCAACGTGATGTGCGCCACACTCCCGCGCTTCTCATAAATTACACTGGTCAACTCCATAGTGCGAAAATAGAACATATCTACAAGAAACTGATTAGAACAATAGCCCCAAAACAGGGACGCCTATGCCCAACATCAATCCCCCCAGTAATTCTTCATGGGAATGTGCCTTTTCCTTTCGCCTTGCCCAATAAATCAGCGCCAACAAACCACACCCAAATAAAACAAAAGACTGTGTAAGAGGACGTTCCCAATGATTTCCCCATCCACCCCATGGCATGCCAAAAGACTTTACAAAATGCTCCTCCACGGGGATTTGATCGTAAAGATGAAACATGCTTATAAACGATTGAGTGACTACGGTGGCTGCTGCACACATGTGTATCGACAATTTTCGATTCAACAAAACAAATACATACATCAATGCCAAGGCTACCAACACAACCAAAGTGTATGTTTGTATTTCGTGTTCCAATAGCCGTATTTTTTGATCCGCCATAGAAGAATGCAAATCTTTCAACGTGTTCAAAGTGGCGGCGTCTAGGTATTTCGACAAGGATTTTAACTCGCGCCCTGCCCTTTCTGGCGCATCCACCCAAGTCATAAAAAAAACCTGCAGTGCGCCAACAATCGCTCCCAAAAACCCCCACTTTCTATCAGACAAAAGCAGCATCTGAATACTATCTATTTTCTTTTGCCACAACAAAAAAAAGACAAAAAACAAAGGCACCAAAACATAACCAAACAGTGCCCCTGAAAAATGCAAATGGGCCATAACCACGTTCTCTCCCAACAAATCATCCGACACAAACACCCCGTCCCGCAACAACAAAAAACCCGCGGCTGCAACAAATCCCGGAAAAGTAATTATAGATACAATTTTTGCCAGAAGAGCAACTTTGCTGCGGTGACTAGAATGTTCTTCGCCCATGGGCCCAATGAGTTGTTTGAATAGACAATCCGAAAATACTTATTTTCTGATCGTTGCACCCGCCGCCTCGAAGGCCTTCATGAATGCCTGCATCTTGCTGTCAACCTCCGACTCGGTTAATGTGGCCTCGGGATTCAGAAAATGAAACGACATCGCCACCGCCTTCTTGCCTGCCTCCAAGGGCTTGCCCTCGAAAACATCGAACACCCGCACATCCTGCAACAACGGCGCCTTCACCGTCTTCACCACCTGCATCAACGAAGCAAATGAGGTCGCCGTATCCACCACCAAGCTCAAATCCCTTCGCATACCCGGATACTTCGGGGCCGATACCACCGCAAAACCCTCGCCCTTGTTGCTCAACAACTTACGCCATGGAATTTCAACGCACCATACCGTAGATGAAATATCCGCAGCTTTCAACCACGCCTTTGGCGCCTTGAAAATCTCTATGGTATCAACCGACGCCTTGCTGCCCAAGCGCACCAACAACCCCTGTAACAACCGCTTAATATCGTAATACCCTATCTCCTGTGGCTTGGCCTCCCAACTCTCCTGCGATACACTGCCCCAAAACACCATCGATAGCGTAGGCGTTTCCCTAAAACCCTTGGCCGTTTTTTGGTAAATCCGACCCAACTCAAACAACTTTACACCCTCCGACCTTCGGTTGATGTTATACGCCACCGATTGCAACAAACCCGGAATCAACGACGCACGCATCACGTCCATGTCGCTGCTCAGCGGATTGCTCAAATGAACCAAATCTTCCTTATCAGGATACCAAGCCGCGGGATGCAATGAATTGGTCGCCGCTTCCAACAGCCCCTGGTCACACAAAAACTGACGCAACACGTTCTCCGATTTCCGCAACCTCATCCCCTCAAACGTGCCCAACGTCGCCTGCAATTTGCCATTCATCGGCACGCGATCGTA
>JACCDT011719875.1_pt1 | contig 13490 bp, 14 predicted proteins | sample 7446291 | NCBI WGS metagenome assembly JACCDT01 (sample SAMN15323446, study PRJNA562643) | freshwater metagenome | isolation source: river surface water | place: USA:Blue River Watershed | collected 2017-08-17
CTGTACTATCAAGATACACAAACATTTATCTTTGGTTTTTCAGGGAGTAGCAAAATCCTAAATTACGGTAAAACAGGACCTTATTCAACCGAAGTAAATGACCAATTGAATAATCCAGGTAAACATTACGAACAAACGTATGCGCAAGCACTATCTGGAGTGAAAACTAAAATTGAAATACCCTACTTACATAATCTTATTTCTAACGGCAATGTGGCAATAAATAAAGCAACTATAGAGTTTTTTATAAAGGACTATAATGAAAATTATTTCGCCCCTCCAAGGCTGAATCTTTATCGTCCTGTTAATCGATTCTCCAATAGAAACTTCTTGATTCTCGACGCTTTAAATACGGCTACTTACGGTGGTACATATGATCCTATTCGCAAATCTTATCGATTTACTGTTTCACGTCATATTCAATCTATTTTGAATGAAATGTACTTCAATGGAGATAATGTGAATTTGGGATTATACCTAGCCGTACCTAGCGATCAACCCGTAATCGGTGCGCGATGTGTAATAGATCAAAGCAAAACTAAAATTCATATCACTTACAGCAAACCAAATTGAGGTATCTGAGGTTATATGTTTTATAAGCCAAAGCAACAGTAAAGATGAACTCCCGCAAACCCTATCAGCTCGTTAGTCGTGAATGGAAGAATTCAGACACCGTTTTCGAAGTTAACGGCACTAAAATCGGACACGATTTAGTCATGATTGCTGGACCTTGTGCAGTAGAAAACCAAGAGCAAATCAGTACCATAACCGAATATTTAGCTAAACTGAACGTCAAGTTCGTTCGAGGTGGAGCTTACAAACCAAGAACAAGTCCATATTCTTTTCAAGGATTAAAAACAGAAGGTTTAAAACTTCTGCGCGATGCGGCTGACAAACATGGCTTGGGTGTTGTTTCTGAGGTAATGAGTGAGGATAAAATTTCCGAGTTAGAAGAATACACTGATATTCTTCAAGTAGGCACACGTAACATGCAGAATTATCCATTGTTGCGTGCATTAGGGAAGTCAAAACGGCCCGTATTGTTGAAGCGCGGCATGAGCAGCACCATTGAAGAATGGTTATTGGCTGCCGAGTATATTGTAAGTGGTGGAAATGAGCGTGTAATATTGTGCGAAAGAGGTATTCGTACTTTTGAAAATGCTACAAGAAACACGTTGGATATTGCAGCGATCCCATTAGTAAAAACACTCAGTCATTTACCCATTATTCTGGATCCCAGTCAGGGAACAGGAATTCGCGATTTAGTTGCACCAGTTTCTTTTGCAGCTATTGCTGCAGGCGGCGATGGATTAATCATCGAAGTTCATAATCAACCTGCAGAAGCCCTTTCAGACGGCGATCAAAGTTTATACTTAGATCAGTTTAAGGATATGCTTCCAACGCTAGAGAAAATCGCAGAGATTCGAAATAAGCAATTCGATTTTCAATCTGAATTGACGTATTCTATATAATTTTTAGTTATTTCTAGGGATATTTACTCGGTTGAAATAAGAGTAAATCGGCCAGCCTAAGGCTACGATGGCCAATCCTTTGATGGCAACATCAAACTGACTGATCAATATACCAATAGCTACGAAACCAGCCAAAACAAGGTATACAATCGTAGATAATGGATAAAACCATACTTTATACGGTCTATCCGTATTGGGTTCTTTTAAACGCAATTTTATCACTCCTGCGACGGTAATAATATAGAATAACAAAGAAGCAAAAGTACAATACGACAATAATTGACCGTAACTACCACTTAGACACAACACACCCGCCCAAAAAGCTTGCATCCAAAGAGCGTTTGATGGAATATTGCGGGAATTTAATTCCGCGGCTTTTTTGAAGAACAATCCTTTTTCGGCCATTGCCTGATACAAACGACTTCCAGCCAATATCAGTCCATTATTACAACCAAAAGTGCTAATCATGATTAGTACCGCCATAATTACTTGGGGTAGAAATACACCTCCGAGAAGTTTCCCCATTGCAGCCACACCTACCCGACCTTCTGAAACCATAGCAATTTCTTTCCAAGGTAAAAGTGAGAAATAAGCCACATTTGCGAGGCAATATATTATGGTAACCAGAAGCGTTCCCCATAATAAAGCTTTAGGTATGGTTTTCTCGGGTTTATCAATTTCATGCGACATAAAAGTAATTCCCTGCCAAGCATCGGATGAGAATAAACTTCCCACCATTGCAGCGGCAAAAGCAAGAATTAGTACAGAACCAGAGATATCTACCCATTTAGGAGATGAGTTATCAGCTATGCCAGAGGAAATAGAACTCCATTGTTGCGCTTGAAATCCGTTATTCGTATTTGCTGACCAAAAGTTTTGGGCACCGTTCAAGCTTCCCCCGAAACCAATATACAACCCTCCGATAATCAGAGCAGTTAAAGCAATAATTTTAGCCAGTGTAAAAAACCGTTGAACTTTTTTAGATTCCTGAATTCCACGACTATTGATATAGGTCAACAGCGCTATGCTAACAATAGCCAATACTGGTTTACCCATTGGATGCGGCTGGGATTCATACACATACCCTTTTCCAATATTAAACAAAATAGAAACATAGTCAATGAGCAACCAAAAATGGGTAGAAAACGCCATGGCAACAGCTGCAATTACACCGGTTTGAATCACAGAAAAAACAGACCAACCATAGACAAACCCCATTCGTTTACCGTAAATACGAGTAACGAAATTGAATTGCCCACCTGCATTCGGCATCATGGATGCTAATTCCCCAAAGTTCAAGGCGGCCAATAAAGTAATTACACCCGCTAAAACCCAAGCTAAGAGAATATACCAAACATTGCCTAAAAGTAATGTCATTTCGGAAGTGACAAGAAAAATACCACTTCCAATCATGGAGCCAGATACTAAAAGTACGGCATCAAAAAGGCCAATTTTGCTATTAGTGCGGTGTTGCAACGTGATAATCTGTTATTCCTATTCCGCGGTATTGTTCAAATTTGATTTTCTGCGGCTGTACAGGAAGTAAACAATTATTCCTATGGTACCCCAAATCAAAAATGCATACCAAGTATTTTCTCTTACCTGAGTCATCAGGAAGAAATTGAACAAAGCACCCATTGGAGCAATAACGTAAACCCATGGAGTTTTGTAAGGACGCTCTAGGTCGGGTTGTTTAACCCGTAAAACTAAAACCGCTATACACACCATTGAAAACGCCAACAAAGTACCCATTGAACACATTTCAGAAACGCGATCGATAGGGGTCAAAGCAGCTACCAATGAAACAATAAATCCAACTAGAATTGTACTCTTGTATGGAGTTTTGAATTTAGGATGTAAGGCACCAAAAAGTTTCTTAGGCAATAAACCATCCTTCGCCATACCCAAGAAAATACGTGTTTGACCCAGCATCATCACGAGCATTACTGACATTAGTCCTGCGGTAGCAGCTATGGTTATCAAATACGTTGCCCAATTGATCCCTGCTCCAGAAAATGCCGAGGCCACCGGCGCTTTTAAATCCAATTCATTATATGGAACCATACCGGTTAAAACCAATGATACCGCGATGTATAGAACTGTACAAATAACTAAGGATGCAATAATTGCAAATGGAACATCTTTTTTAGGATTAATAGCCTCACCTGCCTGGGTAGATACAGCGTCGAAACCGATGTATGCAAAAAACACAATCGTAGCAGCAGTTAAAACTCCCCCAACTCCAAAATGAACTGTACCATCTGCATCGGTAACTTCAGCGGGGATAAATGGATGCCAGTTATCTGTATCCACGTAAAATGATCCAACAAAAATCACAAACAACACTACAGCAATCTTTACAATTACAATAATATTATTAGTTGACGCTGCTTCTTTTATCCCTTTTATCAAGATAGCTGTTATGACCCAAGTGATAATAAATGCTGGCAAATTAAATGCGGTACCACCAAAAGTAACTGGATCATTGACCAGGTTTTCAGGAAGGTTTATATGGAACAGGTGCAATAATTTATTAAAATATCCACTCCAAGCCACAGCAACTGTAGTAGCCCCCATCATGTATTCTAAAACCAGATTCCATCCGATAAACCAAGCGAAAATCTCACCAATAGTACCATAAGCATAGGCATAGGCACTACCTTCTACAGGCAAAACAGATGCGAATTCCGCATAACAAAGTGAAGCGAAAAGACAGCCAATTCCGGCAATAACAAAAGCCAATGCCAATGCCGGTCCAGCGTGATTATGTGCTGCGATACCAGTAAGTGTAAAGATTCCACCTCCAATAATTGCGCCAATACCTAGGGATGTTAAGCCCCAACGTGTTAAAACCCTATTTAAACCGCTCTTTGCCGCTTCTGCTTGATAAGCTGCCACGGGTTTCTTTCTCCAAATGGATGTACTCATATTTTTATTAAGTAAAAAAGCAAATATATGTTATTTAAACTATCTATGTTGATAATCAGAATGGTTGATTAAATTACTCCCAATTCTTTTCCCACTTTTGTAAAAGCTGCAACTGCTTTCTCAATATGCTCCGGTTCATGTGCGGCAGAAAGTTGGACACGAATTCTCGCTTGATCTTTTGGTACAACAGGATAGAAGAATCCTATCACATAAATGCCTTCTTTCAAGAGTTTTTCTGCCATAACTTGACTCAACTTTGCATCGTACAGCATAATTGGAACAATCGCACTGTCGCCGTCTTTAAAGTCAAAACCAGCAGCTTTCATGCCTGCTTTAAATTGCTTTACATTATTCTCCAATTTGTCGCGAAGCTCTGTGGATTCAGTAATCATATTCAAAACTTCAATGCTTGCACCTACGATGCTTGGAGCCAAAGAGTTGGAAAACAAATAGGGGCGAGAACGTTGGCGCAACATTTCAATAATTTCTTTACGACCAGTAGTGTAACCACCCATGGCACCACCCAATGCTTTACCTAATGTACCTGTGATGATATCCAATCTACCTAACACTCCGCAATACTCAGGAACACCCTTACCGGATGCACCAATAAATCCTGCAGCATGGCACTCATCTGTCATAACCAAAGCTTCGTATTGATCAGCTAAATCACAGATTTTATCCAATTGAGCTACATAACCGTCCATCGAGAAAACTCCGTCGGTAACCACAATTTTAAAACGTGCTCCATCTGCATTCGCTTGCTTCAATTGTGCTTCTAAATCTGCCATATCGTTGTTGTTGTAACGATATCTTTTTGCTTTACATAAACGAACGCCATCAATAATGGAAGCGTGGTTCAACGAATCGCTAATAATTGCATCTTCCGCACCGAATAAAGGTTCAAATACACCTCCATTTGCATCGAAAGCAGCTGCATATAAAATAGTATCTTCTGTGCCGTAGAATTCAGCAATTTTACGCTCCAATTCCTTGTGAATGTCCTGCGTTCCACAAATAAAACGCACACTGCTCATTCCAAAACCATGGGTATCAATAGCTCTTTTAGCAGCATCCACAACACGTGGATGACTAGAAAGTCCTAAGTAATTATTCGCACAGAAATTAATTACTTCACTACCATCATCGAGTTTAATTACTGCGTCTTGTGGGGAAGTAATAATTCTTTCTTTTTTCAATAAGCCCGATTCTTCGATGCTTTTCAATTCATCTTGCAAAAATTCTTTAAACGATCCGTACATAGTATATTTATTGTTGGAAAATTTCCTTGGGTTTCAAATATACAGAGTTCGGTCCGTACCATCAAAGAAACTCAAGCACTTCCTCTAGAATTGCACGATGATTACTCAAGCGAGGTACTTTGTTTTGACCACCTAGTTTTCCCTTGTGCGCCAACCAATTTTTGAAGGTTCCCGGTTTTGCAAAATGGACTTTTGGTAGCTTCATCAATAGATTACCAATTCGTTTTCCGGCATAATCACTATTTACTTCTTGTAAACGAGTATCTAAATAATTTACAAAAGCCTCAGTATTACTCGGTAAAGTTTCTAATTCAATAATCCATTCATGGCCTTTCTCCACTTCCTCAAAACGTGGAGCTGCAGTGTAATCAATGAGCCTAACTCCGAACTCTGCACAGGTTTGCGCCATAGCGGTTTCAGCATTTTCAATGATTAGTTCTTCCCCAAAAGCATTGATAAACAACTTTACTCTACCGGTAATTTTAAATAAATAAGGACCCGTTTTGGTAAACATTATAGTATCACCGATGGTGTATCTCCACAAACCACTGTTTGTAGTAACAACAACAGCGTAGTTGACATCCGTTTCTACTTCCCATAATGGAATTGTATGTTCCGGACCTTTTGAAACAGGATAAAATTCGTAAAACACCCCATGGTGTGTCATTAACAATAAATCCCGTTGGTCTTTATATGCTTGTGCCCCAAAGAATCCTTCACTCGCATTATAGGTTTCAACATAGTGCATGTGATCACCAGGTATTAACTCTTTATATCGTTGACGATAGGGCTCAAAACTCATTCCACCATGAATGAACAATTCCAAATTAGGCCATACTTCGTGGATGTGATCTTTTCCCGTAATTTCTAAAATTCGCTCCAATAAAACCATAGCCCAAGTAGGGGCTCCGCTAATACTAGTTACGTTTTCTTTGATGGTAGCGTGTGCCATTCGCTCCACTTTTTCTTCCCAATTGTCCATGATGGCAATTTGGGTATCAGGAGTACTTTTCCATGTTGCCCAAGCTGGCATGTGTGTCATTAACACCGCACTTAAATCGCCGTAATAAGATTTAGGATTGATTTGATTCACTTTATGGGAACCACCTATAAGTAACGCCTTTCCGTTAAAAATATTCGCTTCTGGATAGAAAGTGTAGTATTGCGTAATGGGCTCTTTTGTTCCCCGAAAATGATTGTATTCCAAAGCTTCATAGGTAATTGGAATAAATTTCGCTTCATTGGATGTAGTACCTGAACTTTTTGCGAACCAAGTAATTTCGCCTGGCCAAATAAGTTTTTGCTCACCATCCATGGAACGCAAAATATAGGATTTTAGCTCCTCATAACCCACAACTGGGATTTTGTCTACAAACTCCGTGTATTCTACAGCAGATTGAATACCATTTACTTGTCCGTATTCAGTTCTAGACAATTTTTCGGTAAAATATTCTAGCAAATCCAATTGATTTTGAACTGCTGCATTGGCTAATTTCCAAAGTTCATCATGTCTTTGACGGAAATACCAACCTATAGCGTTAGAAATCATATTTTTTTATTGAAAATTGAGGGAAAATAATGAATTCAAAGATAAAAACTGCAAAAAATGGCTTTACGGTTGAGTGAAACTAATTTTTTGATTCAATCAAACCGTCACGCAATCGAACCACTTGTCTGGCGTGATTTGCAATATCCTCTTCGTGGGTTACCAATACAATGGTATTTCCACCGGCGTAAATTTCTTCAAATAAGGCCATAATCTCATGGCTTGTTTTCGAATCCAAATTTCCCGTTGGTTCGTCGGCCAGTAATAAACTTGGATTATTGACCAATGCTCGAGCAACAGCAACACGTTGTCTTTGACCACCCGATAATTCATTGGGCTTATGCAGCATACGATCTTTCAATCCTACTCGCTCTAAAACCTCAGCGGCTTTTTCTTCTCTTACTTTTTTAGATATACCCGCATAAACCAAAGGCAATGCCACATTCTCTTGAGCGGTCATTCGATTCAAAAGATTGAAAGTCTGAAATACAAAACCGATTTCTTGATTTCGAACATCGCTTAAATCGGCGTCAGACATTCGACTGACTTCTTTTCCATTTAACCAATATTCTCCGCTTGATGGGCTGTCTAAACATCCAATAATGTTCATCAATGTACTTTTTCCAGAACCTGAAGGCCCCATCAAAGCAATATATTCTCCCTTATTAATTTGAAGATCAATATGTTTCAATGCATGAACAGTTTGTTCACCCAAAACATATTTTTTTGAAATTCCTTCTAATGAAATTAGGGCTTTATTCATTGTTTTCAATGACTTTGGGAACGCGGAAGAAATCGCTATCCTTTTTAGGTGCATTTTTCAATGCTTCTTCTTTTGTGATTTCCTGATGAACTTCGTCTTTTCTCAATACAGAATGAGAATCAGTCATATAGATTAACGGCTCAACGCCATCTGTATTTACTTTTTGAAGCGTTTCAATCATATCCAGAATCTTCTCCAATTCTTGAGCAATATTTTGCTTTTCGTTCTCGTCGAAATGTAGTTTAGCTAATTTGGAAAGTGATTCTATTTTTTCGGGGGATATTTTCATACAATTCCGGATTGTTTAAGTTGGTTATTAATAATCGAATATACTTGTTCTGCAAGAATTGGGGCATCATCTATCGATAAGTGGCTGGTTTCTATCGGTGCATGCACAATCATACGCATTTTTCCGGGCGAACACCACAACAAATCAAAATCCAATCGTTTCATATTATCTAGGATGGTGACTGGAACCACAGGAATACCTTGTTCGATGGCCAATTTAAACGCCCCTGGTTTTAAAGGATGATGCAATTGAGGCGCATTTGCTGGTATTTTTCCCTCAGGAAAAATAATTAGACTCAGCCCCTTTTGTAATTTCAGTGCGGCTTTATGAAACGCGCCGTGTGATGAGCGTAAACTTTCTCTTTTAACTGGTACATCCAAGGTTTGAAACCAAATTCTGAAAAGCGGAACATTACTGAGCTCCATTTTTGCCATAAAAAAATTGAACGTCGGTAAAAAGCTACCACAAAGTACTATATCGAGGTATGAAATATGATTTGCGCAATAAATGTATTGTTTGGATGTATCAATTTTTTTCTCATACCGAACTAGTGGAATCATTAAACCCAGATAGCTGGTGATTTTTCCCCAAAATTTTCGCAGCTTGTCAGCGTAATAATACGTTTTTTCGGAGGATAATAGTACCCAGAAAAAGGGATAAAAAATCAAAAACATTCCAATAAATAAAATGGCATACCACAAGATCCAAATGTAACCGAAGAGCTTTTTGAAAATATTCATCAGAGTGAATTAAAAGGTTTTAAATTTCAAAAGGTAATACAAGGAATTTACTTATTACTGCTTTTTGCTGTTTGCAACATAAACCAACAGGGTAACAATTAATGCAATAGATAAATACATTTGCAGTTCCACTCGTGCGTAAGAACCCACTGATAGATTTTCATCTAAATATACCAACGACTCTTTGATGGTTTTTTGGGTTTTTGCGTCTAATGTAGGTACTTTCTCTGGAGTGGTGTTGTGCGCTTGATAAATGGCTTTGGTTTGCATGGATTTAAAAAGTCCAAACTCTTCCTTTTCGTTGTTTTGAACATGAGAGTAAGCAGCAATATTACAAAGTGCTGCAATCAGTGCTAGAATTAAACTTCCGAAAAGCGTTTTTCCCAAAGAAACTGGTTTTCCAGTAGATTGAACTAATTTTTCATGAACATCTTGGCGCATCAGTGATTTCACAAATAAATAAACGGCGAATCCAATAATCAGAATATTTCCGATTAAGGGCATCACAGAAGCAAAAGAACGGGTCATGAACAATCGATTCATAAAATTGATCAAAACCATACTTGCACTCAGTGATCCAAATGCAAAACCATAAAAAGCTACACGCCCAAACATGGTACAAAAATAGCGCAGTATTGACTAGTTCAAGTAAATCATCCCAAAAAATTGAAAAGCAAAAAAAAAGCTGTCCTTTAAAGAACAGCTTTTTTCAACAATAACAGCGTTTTTTATGCATCAGAATCATCTCCTTCGCGAGTGTATTCGTCGAAGTTGTACTCTGGCAATAAATTGGATTTTACGTGCCCAATTGTTTCATTTAACGCATCTGAAAATTTATTAAAATCTTCTTTGTACAAATGAATCTTGGTTTTTACAAATGAACCATCCTCAAATCGGCTTCTTTTACTTTCAGTAATAGTGATATAATAGTCGTTATTTCTAGTGGCTTTTACATCGAAGAAGTAAGTTCTTTTTCCCGCACGGATTCTCTTAGAGAAAATCTCCTCCTGTTGATTGTGATCGTTGTAGTCGTTTTCTTGCATAGGCATACCTTTCATTATTGATTAGCAAATATGCAAAAAATATTGAGCATCCCAACCAATCTGTAAATTAATTTTTTCAACTTATTTAAAGTGTACAATAAATTATAAATGTCAGTTTTACACTTACCTATTATTCTATTGAAAATCAATTAAATATTTCTAATTTTTTTCGACTTGATTGTTGTTTAACCAAGTATAAAAATCATTCGATTTTAAAAGCTCAGAATGCACCCCCACTCCGTCTATTTTGCCATCAGATAATACCACAATTTTTGAGGATTGATTAATAACTGCAACCCGATGTGTACTCATAATTACCGTTTTTCCTTTGGCATAATTTCTTAAATGATCGACTATTATTTTTTCAGTGTGAGCATCTACAGCACTCAAACAATCATCTAATACTAGTATATCGGCATCCCTCATCAATGCTCGAGCGAGTGATAGTCGCTGCTTTTGTCCACCGGATAATGAAACTCCCCGTTCACCAATTATTGTATCTAAACCATTTTCAAACAGATTTACATCCTCTATTAAATGAGAAAGTTCGAGTACTTCATTCAATTTTTCTTCAATTTTTTCGGGGGATGTTTGAGCATCTGCTAATCCAAACAATATGTTATCGCGAATGGACTCACTGAATAAAAACACATCCTGTGGAACATAAGCAATATGATTTCGGTAATCAGAAAGCCGAACATCATTCAATTTAACTCCATCGATATGAATGGTACCATTTTGCGGCACAATTTGACGAGTAATCATTTGCAACAGCGTGGATTTTCCAGATCCTGTTTTTCCCACAACACCAATAAAACCACCCTTTTTGATTTCTAACTGAATGTCGTTAAGGGCTCTAAAATCTTTACCCTGATATTGATGTGAAACATGATCAAATTGTATGTTATTGCTAAACTGAAAGGGCAGATTGCCCACATCAGAATACTCATCCTCCGAAAGAAAATCGTTGATTCTTTTTTGAGAAGCAGCTGCTTTTTGCACCAGAGCTGTTGTCCATCCCAAACTAGCCACAGGCCAAATTAACATGTTCAAATAAATGATAAATTCTGCCACATTTCCAGGGGTAAATCGACCATTTTGGACCTCCTTTCCCCCGATATAAAGCACTATAATGGTGCTCAAACCCATGAGCAGAGCCATCAATGGAAAAAACAAAGCATTGGTTTTGGCTAATGATAAAGCTCTCCGACGATACTCAAGACCCGCTTCATTAAAATCTTTAGCAAAATTGTTTTCGACGCCAAAACTCTTGATAATTCGAATTCCAGCAAAGGTTTCTTGCGATTTGGTAGTAATTACAGAAAGTTGTTCTTGAATTCTTCGACTTCCTTGGTTGATTTTACTCGAAACTTTATAGATGGAATAGGACAATATTGGGAGCGGCAGCAAAACCCAAAATGTGAGATACGAATTGATCATCAACATTTGAGTTAAAATCATGATGAAAGAAAACAGCATGTTGGCGTAATACATAATGGAAGGACCGATATACATTCTTACGTTAGAAATATCTTCGGTAATTCTTGACATCATATCGCCAGTATAATTTCTTCGAAAGAAAGTTTCGCCCAGACGTTGATATTTTTGATATAGTTCATTTTTTTGATCAAACTCAATTTTTCTGGAAGTAACAATTAGCGTTTGACGAGTGTAGTACAAGAATATTCCTTTCAATATGGAGGCAATAGATATGGCCACACCAAAACCAATGGCATTCCAAATCAGATTAGAAAAAATAATTGAAGAGCTGCTTGAATGGATCAATTGAATTTTCATGAGAGCATCATCAATCCCCTGTCGAACAAAAACAGGAACGAAGATGGCGAAATAATTATTCAGTATTACACAGGCAATACCTATGGAAATAGAAACCCAATATTTGAGAATGTATTTATTTAATGCGGATAGCGACTTCCATGCAGTTGTGCGTTTTGGATGCGAAGGTTTCGGTTATTTTATTTATCAGAGATTAGTTTTGTGTATCAGAAACTAATTGTTTGAGTAATTAGATACCATTGAAATTGCATACACACAAAAGTATATGGGTACATTTCCTCAGCTAAATCGGATACAGCAATACAAAATTCCGTTAAAACTTTGTAATGCTAAAACTTTCTGGAGGGTTTTTTGTTTTTATGTTGGGGTAGATTTAAGTTTTCATAGCTGGCAAGGTCCCGGAGAGATCCGGGATTTTGCTTTTTTAATGAGTTCAAAATTTTAGGGTAAACGAAATTATTTGATAAATTTTCAAAAATGTTTCCACAGGTTATCAAAAATTCGTAACTTTGCAGTCCAAAAATCGAAAAAATGCAATTACAAGCGGAAAGAAAGAAAGAAATTTTTGCCAAATTTGGTGGCAATGAGCGCAATACTGGTAGCACAGAAGCACAAATTGCGATGTTCACTGAAAGAATCAATTTCATTTCTCAGCATTTGAAAGGTGCTAAGAAAGACAAGAGTGCAGAATTGTCATTGATCAAATTGGTAGGAAAGCGCCGTAGCTTGTTGAATTACCTTGCAAAGCAAGATATCTTCAAGTACAGAAATTTGATTAAAGAACTAGGATTACGTAAGTAATTTTCAGTTTATTTTACTATAGAAAAGCCCCGTTCGTGAAAGCGAAGCGGGGCTTTTTGTTTAAAATTAATTCGTTAAAAATGAATATTACTAAAACCACATTTGATACTGGCGATGGCCGTATTATTGAAATTGAAACCGGCAAAGTGGCACGCCAAGCACACGGTAGCTGTGTTGTAAAAGTGGGTAAAACCATGATTCTTGCAACTGTTGTAAGTAATTACGACGCAAAAGAAGGTGTTGATTTCCTTCCATTGAGTGTTGATTACCAAGAAAAATTTGCTGCCGTTGGAAGAATCCCAGGTAGTTTCTTAAGAAGAGAAGCTCGTTTATCTGATTATGAAATCTTGATTTCGCGTTTGGTAGACCGTTGTCTTCGTCCTTTGTTCCCTGAAGATTATCACGCAGATACTCAAGTAAATCTTACTTTAATTTCTTCAGACGACGATATCCTACCCGATACCTATGTAGGATTAGCTGCATCTACTGCTTTGATGCTTTCAGACATTCCCTTCTTAGGGCCTATTTCAGAAGTACGTGTTGGTAGAATTAACGGAGAATTTGTATTAAACCCAACCAAATCAGAATTAGAAAAGTCTGACTTAGATATCATTTTGGGAGGTACTGCACAAGATTTAAACATGGTTGAAGGTGAAATGAAAGAACTTTCAGAAGATGAATTCTTAGAGGCGGTGAAGTTCGGACATGAAGCAATTAAGAAACAGTGCGCTGAACAAATGGCCTTGTTGGAAAAATTGGGAGGTAGAAAACCCGTTCGCGAATACAATCATGAAGATAATGATGAAGAATTGAGAGCGCGGGTAATCAGTGAAACTTCTGCTGCCATCC
>JACCDT011337260.1_pt1 | contig 13481 bp, 8 predicted proteins | sample 7446291 | NCBI WGS metagenome assembly JACCDT01 (sample SAMN15323446, study PRJNA562643) | freshwater metagenome | isolation source: river surface water | place: USA:Blue River Watershed | collected 2017-08-17
ACATTTGTTAAATTCTCACTGGTCGATTCCATTCTACTCGCTGGTCTTGACCGTTGGTCAGCAGTGAGTTGCAGGGAGTTGTGATTCCTCTGGTGATTACGATTACCAGATCCATTTGGAATTTGATCCAAAAATTGTACTAATTGATTATTATTGGTTGCATTCCCGTTGGCCGCTGCGTTCTCTTTAAGACCACCATTCCGACGTTGGCGATTTGCCATAAGATTTCTATTCCCATTCCCATTTCCATTTCCATTCCCGTTTCCATTACCATTCTTGGTAATAGGTTTCAAGATAGATTGACTCTTATTGAATCCACCAAACTCGCGCGATGCTTGTTCCAATTTCTCTTTAAGCTTTCTCAATTGGCTATTTTGGATGGGGCGATTGATAGGGAGAGCAGGGCCACTCGATTCGCGGGCTCTTCCAGTTCCATTTCGGTTTATTCCAGCATTGTTCCTTCTACCTTCTCCTCTTCCAAGAGAAGATCCCAGAAGATTGATATTTGTAGCATTCTCATTCACATTTTCATTCTCGTTTCCATTTCGATTACGATTACTTCCTTCTCTTCGCTTATTACGGCGATTCAAACCAGAATTGGATCCGGAGTTGCGTTGAGACAAGGATTCAGATCCTGACGACTCCCTGCTACTCGCTGGAGATCGTAGATCTCCCAAGCGAGTTGAGAAGTTTTCATTGGAAGAGGAGTAGCTGCGTGATCCAGAACGACTATTAGAATAAGAGGTAGATGCAGAGGTAGAATTAGAGTAGCGATTATTTTGATAATTTCTACGAGCACCTCCTCGCAACTCTCCGAGAGCAACTTGGGTTTCCGGTGAAAAGGTCACATTCGCACTTCCATTCCTATTCGCATTTGCATTTGCATTCGCCTCCCTCTTCACTGAGGTACTCAAAAGATGATTGACGTGGGAGACATCGATGTATCGAAGGCGATTCTGTGGATCAATAATTTTGATAGGGATCTTCTCATCTGGAATGCCAAGGGCTGTATAGATTTGGGGATTGTATTCGATATTCTGATTCCAGAAGTATTCTCCCAGTTCACTCTTGAACTCATTCACCATAAACTCCTCATTCTCCCCTGGTTGATAAGCGAGAACTGCCTGGAACTTGCGATTAGCGGCGTTACCCTTCCCATTCCCATTCGCATTTCCATTTCCGTTAATCGCATTATGGATGCCACGGAGGGTCTCAATGTCGAGTTGAAGCAGGCGCTTTTGGTAGATCGTTGCAAGACTCTTGCAGAAGTTTTCATTCAAGAAATTCTCACTGTAATGGCGATAGAGCTTCTGAGAGATTCCGATGATCTTGGTAAAGAGCTCATCATCGTGAGACATCGCATTGATCTCCATCATCAATTCCTTCGGGATACCATTCCCCATCCCCGCACCCATTCCATTTCCTGCCGGAACCTCAGCTGCAGCCTCTTTTGTAGGTTGTGCTCCCATATTATACGTTACTTATGATATAGATAGATCAAAGATTATCTAAAAAAGATTACTATTCTTAGATAAGATAAAACTATGCACTGCTTTTATGCCTCTTCCACGATGATATCTTCGAGATGTGTGCAGAGGTGATTGACAAGGTTCTCTTTGGCCTTTGCCATTGAAGCGGGTGAGAGGTCCTCTTTGAGTGCGCTCTTCTCAATGATCTGATAAACCTCTTCGACAAACTTGACCAACTTTTCGGGATGTTGATCCAAGTGAGTCACATTCTGTATCAACTCACGATTCTGGAGATACTGTTCTCGAATCTGTTGATTGGTCTGTTTGTTATTGGGATACATCTCTTCGATCAAACAATGACATACATTTTCACCCTCCTTGAGAGGTTGTTGACACAGCTTGCAGATAGGTCGTGTCTCATCACCCTTTTTCTTCATCACTCCGTGCATCATATCACTCATCATTGTTCGGAAGCTTGCACTTCGGCTCCCCATTCTTGAACGGGGAGAGACAGGGGATCCCTCTCCCGCAGATGGAACGGGTGAATCTTGGGCACTTTTTCGTCGGAACCCTAACATTGGACTTGGGCTATCTCCCCCATTCTCTTTACGATTGGATGTCGCCGACTTCCGAACAGGAGAAGATTCCCGGGATTCCCGAGATCTCCCTATCTCAATTCCACCAGACTCCATACTCTTATCACTCTCTCCTTTGTTTCTCCCTAAACAGCTACATCCCATACATTGATTCCCCATTTTCAAAATCAAAGATTCACTATTACTATTCACTGGTAACATAATCTTTTGAACACAATCAGTAATCGACCTTCTTCAGAAGTTCCAGGTGACCCGCATACTTTTTGAGGCACGGATAGTAGTAGCTCTTCTCATAATACCCACTCATCTTCTTGCTCATCACATAATGATGTGCCTCTTGGTAGTTTACCTGGGCAAACTTAATGAAGTAGGCCATCAGAATCGCATCGATATCTTGTTTCCCCTCATATCCCAAGATACAGACCGGACTATTCTCCAATATCACCTTTTTATAGATAAATTCAATGAGATCATAGAGGTAAGAGTAGAGGTGAAGGTTGATCTGTTGTTCGCTGGAACGTTCGAGGGTATATCCGGATAGATCGATCAGGACCTCTTCCAGTTCTCCTCCAGTCCCACCCCCACTTCCGAACTGTTTCTCTTTGCCGGAGAGATGGACGATACATCGAATCTTACTTTTGATAAAAAACTTTGCATTTCGTTTACTCTCATAATGTTCATAGTAGAGAAAGGGAAGTACTTCCATCATCTTTTTGATTCATCCAATAGCACCAAAAAAGAGACGGAAGAAGAGAATAGATGAATTATATACTAATAATAAGGATGCAACAATTATGATTGAACAAACGCGAGGTAGATCACGCCGAGAATACCGATAACAAGGAGGATTGTAGCGATGAGGCGAACTCGATCGACGAATCCAACGCGTCCGCCTCCAATCCGGTTCAAGATCGATGTAATGGCGGAGGGTTTTCCGCCACCCGATTTTCGGTTCTCTTCATTCGCATACTCTTCATCCAAAATCTTCTCGGCGCTCTCCAAAACCTCCTTCTTGGTATCTCCTAATCCAAGCATCACTTTTGCAAAATACTCCTTGACGAGTTGATAGAGGCTCTTGTTATCATACTCCATATCTTTGAGTGTGCATTCATCCACATCATCGCACCGCTTCTCCGGAAGTTTCTCCAAGAAATACTCAATTCCGTAGTAACTGATACCACTTACCAGGATACCGAGGAGTAAGCCAAAGAGGAAGTAGATTGCCAATCGGAATTGGGCGTTCTTCGGATCATTTTTAAAGAGGAGAAGAACAACAAAGGCGATAAAGGGAATGCTGAAGTTGACTCGTTCCCCGCTCGTTTGGATCACTCCCGTCTTTGATGTTGCGCACTTATCATTCTTTGAGGTATATACTTTGGTATTGAAGAGAGAGCGGCTCTGTTTGCGGCTAATGAAGAGGCCATAGAGAAGAAGAATCAAAGTGACCATATAGATGGTGAATCCGGTACCTGATCCGCCGCCCTCTTCATCGGCACCGCCCGAATAGTAGTTACTAATGATCACTACAATGGCAATGATGGCCAAAAGTCCAGCTGCAGTATAGGTTGATTCGGGGCGTCGAACGGCTGCGCCACCGGCAACATCCATAGCGGTGAGGCTTCGGCGAAGGGGAGGATAACCGAGACCGAAGATATATCCGATGAGGAAGCTGGGGCTGACGATACCGCCGGGTCCGATCATCATCTTGTATTGGAAGTTGGTAAAGACGAAGATAATAAAGGAGAGGACCATCAGAGTGATGAAGTCGCTAAATTCATTATTCCAGTGGTTGGGGACATAGGTGCTGGTAAGGCTCTGTCCTTCGGTCACGTCGGACCCATCCCCCGCATCATTCTTGTTGATCTCAATAGTGCGGCTGTAGTACTTGTCAGGGTAGAATTTGAGGATACCGCCATAGGCAATCTTTACACCAAAATATCCGAGGATGATGAAGGTGATAAAGACTTGGAGGCTCTTCATACCGCCACCTTCGCCAGCGCCTCCCGAAAAGTTCATACCTGACCCCCCGACCCCGACCCCTACCCCTCCCCCATTCCCGCGCTTCAGATAGTTGTTGAGGGAACGAACTCCGCCCTCATTTCCGTTTCCGTTTCCATTGCCATTTCCATTTCCGCTACCACGATTACTCATTTTATCTATAGGATGTCAAATGATCGATCAAAAGATCACGTGCTCTATTACTATCATCTCTCGATATTTATTTTATTCAAGAAAAGCATTGATCCATCTTTCTGAAAAAGTGATCTCCTCTCTGCTTAAAGGAATCGTCCCCTTCACGGTCAATATAAAGGAATTTCCAACTATTGCATATAGTTCTTTATATCAACACAGTTTTAGGCGTATCGTCTAATCTGTGGATAAAGGGAATTCTTGCACGAAACAAGGCAAAACACAATCGCATTGATCACGGGTGGTAAGAAAGATCCAAAATGGAGGAGTTCTTTTCGTTCTGTGACGAAATTCAGAAGAAGTACAAGAGTGAGTTTGATGAGATCTCAGCGAGGGGTGGGGGAGGAAAGGGAGCAAGTAAAGGCGCAGGTAAAGGTGCAGGAGTGGGAGCAGGATCTTCTGTGGCGACGGAGAGTGGAGGTGCAGCGGTCCCGGATTACAGTCGATTCCTCGATCAGTTTGACGAGGAGGATGATGGGGAGGGTAGTTTCGATTTCAACGATGATCGATCGATGGCGTCGATGGGAGACCTCGATACGGGGGGAGACTTATTGGGGGAATTGATGGGGGCATTTTCGGTGGCAGAGCCAAAAGGATCCAAGGAGAGGGGAACAGAGGGGGTTACGTTTAGTGGGTATAGGGAGGGGTATTGTACGGGATGTGGATCGGAGGATACGGTGATCAATGATGGTGATATGCGGGTATGTACGAGTTGCGGTATGCAGCACGGCGAGGTATTGGATGAGACGGCAGAGTGGAGGTATTATGGTACGGAGGACAACAAGCACGGAGTCGATCCGAATCGTTGTGGAATGCCGAACAATCAGATCTTGGGTATCTCGTCACTCTCGACGATTGTATCGGGAAGGGGTGCGGAGAAGTACAGGCGTCTCAGTACGTGGAATGGGTATACATATAGGGAGAGGGAGTTGATCAAGATGTTGAATACATTGCGGAGGAAGGCGCACATTTATAACTTGCCGGAGTCGGTGATTGAGAAGACGATTCACATTTGGAAGAAGATTAGTCCGAGTTATGTGAAGAGGGACACGTCGAAGAAGAGTTTAGTGGCGGCGTGTTTTATCTATGCATTGAAGGATAGTGGTATCTTCAAGACGATTGAGGAGATTTGTCGGCTCTTTGAGATTGAGCAGAAGAAGTTGACACGGGGATGTAATGAGTTTGTGGAGTTGATGTATAACAAGGACAAGAAGTACATTCAGACGTGTGCGACGACGTCGGATACGAAGCACTTGTGTGCGCAGTATGCGAAGATGCTCGATTATCCGGAGGAGGCTACTCAGATGACGATACGGGTGGCGATTTTGGAGAACAAGATGGGGATTTGTACGTCGAGCAATCCGAAGTCGATCTGTGTCGGTGTCTTGTATCTGATTTCCGATCATTATAAGCTGGGAGTGACGAAGAAGCAGATCTCGGAGTTGTGCAAGGTCTCGGAGGTGACGATCACGAATACCTATAACAAGATCCTCAAATACAAGCGATTCATCTTACCCTCCTAATGGGACTTATCACACGATTACTATCACACGATTACTATCACACTATTACTATCACACGATTACTATTTATATTATTACTCTATCATTACTCTTACCACCATACAAATGAATGATGGTAATTGATGACTGGCTGCCTTCGGACATGTCCCTGCAACCTTCTGGTCGATCGAAGATCACCAGAAGGTTGTGAGTGTAAAGGTTTTTTTGATTTAAACTTAATAGTAGAGTGATTATTATCTTAGATATTGATAGTAATTACTATTCTCTCCATCTATATCATATAAATGATGAGCACTACTCCTCGTGGTCCTCCTCCTCCTCGTGGTCCTCCTCCTCCTCGTGGTCCTCCTCCTCCAGGTGGTCCTCCTCCTCCAGGTGGTCCTCCTCCTCCTCGTGGTCCTCCTCCTCCTCGTGGTCCTCGGGGTGTTCGCCCACCTCCTCCTCCACCAAAATATCAATATAGCTATAAGTTGATCAATATGAATATGAGAGTAAATCCAGTATATATAGATCAACGTAATGTTTCCGGAGAAATGGTGAGCATCCTACAACAAGAAGCTGAAGATAAACCTCTATTTATGTTTGAAAGAGTAACGATAAGAACTATTGATCATATGGTAATGTCCAAAGGGTATTTTTTTGCGGTATATAATCAAATCTTAGCTGTATATGAGGTAGTCTTAAAGCAGGTTATGCAGAGGAGTCGAGAGGAGATGATCGAGATCTATCAGTATATTCAGAACTCTCCATTTGATGGGGATGATCATATCTATATCAATGAACATTGTCGACAGATTTTCTTTTATACGGGTAAAGTTAAAGGGCTTAATATGTCTGATCATTCGAAGCCAACGATTCTCTCATTGGAACCAGGTATTGCCATTGTTACATACCGAAATTCAAAAAATCAGCATTTACCATTGAAGGTTGATCTGTTTAATCGTTTCAAGCCATTTGATATTCCAATCAATGTGGAAGGAACGGTTGTTTATCGGGAACCATCAGCAGGTGGAGCGGGTGCAGAACCAGCTCCTGTACGTTCGAAGAAGGTTACCTTCCATTTTGATGTGCTCAAAGAGAATGTAAGTGAAAGTAATGGAGATGAATTCCGGTTACCTTCTATTATTGATCTTAAGAATCTTGCTCTGGATGCATCTGGAACAGCAGGTGCGGCTGAATCAGAAGGTGCGGCTGAATCAGCAGGTGCATCTGGAACAGCAGGTGCATCTGGAACAGCAGGTGCGGCTGGATCAGCAGGTGCGGCTGAATCAGAAGGTGCGGCTGTAACGGAGACATTCCGTGAGAGTGATATTGCAAATTTCTTAGATGATGTTCATCGACGAGCTCATATTGACTATGCTGTATATGGTGGTAAGGCACTCTCTCATTACTTGAAGAGATACTATCCAGAATCAGGTCCTTCAATTGTAACGGCTGATTATGATATCAATACTGCACCAAGGTTGATTGATGATGGTGGTGCAGGTGGTGCAGGTGGTGCAGAGAATCACAATGTTCCTCAAGAGTATCCCTATATGAAGTCATCCGTTATTCAGATGATCAACCTCCATCGTCTCTACTATTATCATTTCAAGCGTTTCCTTGGTAATTCAAAATCGGGAAGGGCGATCAACCTCTTTATTACATTCAGTGAGCCATGGAAGATGTATCAGTATCTTTGGTATTTTACCAAGATGAATAAAGAACAGAATCTTGGGTATGAGCTGGAGAATCTGTTATCAGGTGATATGAATCTGTCGAACAATATTCAAAAGGCGCGATTCACTCATCCAAAGATGAGATCTACCTTGACAATCAAGGTAGTTAGCTCAACAAAGATCAACAATATTACCACAATTACGAGTATTGAGGTACGAGATGAGAACTTTCAGATAGTAAATGAAGCTCCTCAGTTTGACTTTACGGGGTATACGCATCTATTGAAGGATCACATTGATAGTCTGGAGGATATTCGATACTATGATCCAATCTATCTTCTGATGGTATCTCTGGACATTATGAAGAAGTATGAAGGAGATGATCCGTCGATCCGATATCGTCGTGATATATTGGGCAAGCAACAGAGTGATACAGAGCGATTTACCCATATTCTTTCGATACTTTTACCTTTTTTTATGAAAACAGGTAAGATCAATCTACCATCGAATGTAACCCCACTTAATAAGAATCGGATGAATCAGATGGGAAAGGCTTTGATGAGTATTGATTATGGACTTGAAGAAGGAAGATCTATCTTTGAAGATCGTAATCCACAGCTTATTTTGAATGCTGTTGTAGGTGCTATTCAAGAGATATTGAGAGGAGAGATTGCACGACAAAGATTAAGTACAGAGGCGATGACACGTGAAGAGTTAGCCTTTATAGAGAGGGATTATCAGAAGAAGATGATGGTTCATATGGAGAATCGTGGTAACAATGTTATATTGGGGGTGCCTTCTTCTGATCACTCGATAGAATTGGATGATATTTCGATGTATCAGTTGGAGAATCACGTAGAAGAACTAAGAAAAGATGTAATTCAGGCAATCAAAGAAGTGTATGGTTATACTCGTACTTTAACCAATGAGATGCCAATTTCGGATGGAGATTTAGCAGGACTTTTCAGGGTGGGTATCATTGAAGGTATATCCGGAGTTCATAAATCACCTACAGATAAACTTACCAATGATATTTCGAAGTTGGTTAAAAAACCATCACCTATGATGGAAAATCTTAGGTATGCTCGACTGGTACCACCGATCCCTGGAATAGGTAGAGAAATGAATAAAGAGATAGAGAGATCATATCTGAGACGCACGTTGGATAAACCAAGCAATGATCAACCTATCAATCAATCTCTTGTTCAAGGTCAGGCAATCAAGAATAGGATTAAATCTCGTGGTGCTAACTCCATACGTGGAGTGAATAGAGGCCCATCAGGTAGCAAAATAGAACTACCTACAGAGAATGAGGTAAGTGCGGTAAAGAATGAGTTTAAGATGGAAAAAGGCCAAGTGAAAGGTCAAGGTTTCGCAAAGTATACAATGGTTGGACTTACTGAACTGAATAAGAGTGGAAAAGTTAGATCAATCGCTGGTATGAGAAGGCTTCTTCCATCCATCAATTCTCTAACGAATCCAACAGCACGTGAATATGTAACACGTATGAATGCAATGATTGAAGGGGTTCTTGATAAATTCTATTATGGAATTGCATTACATCGAAAGACACGGAGTATAGAGGGCAGATTATCACCCATAAATCGAATGAAGTTATATGGATCGATGGGATCCTTGATTCTCAGTTTTACAGTGATCATTGGTCTATTATCAGCATCTTACATTCTAACAGATCTGCCTCAATCACCGATACCGGAGGCGAACCGTATGGCTCTTTTCCCTCTACGGACAAATCGAATTATCAATCTTCCCAATGTTCCACGGAATGCTGCAGGAGCCGAATCAGTCCCATCGACAAGAAATGGATCAGGAGCAGATGTATCATCCACAAGAAATGGAGCTGCAGCAGCTGCAGGAGGAACAGAAGAGGAAGCAGCTAGAGCTCCGACTGGGCCGGTTATAAACGGTGTAAAGAAAAAGACACGACGTAGTAAAAAGAAACAGGAACAAAAAAAAGCTGGAGAATCTACAGGAGAAGGTGGTAACGGTAATGGCAATGGTAACGGCAACGGTAACGGCAATGGTAAAACACCAGATCCATCAAATGCTTCAAAGCCACGGAATAAGTCCAAATAAGTGATTGCCAACAATCATCATCAATCAATATTATTGTTAAGATAAAAAGTATCATAACAATTTATGCTTATTCAACTCTGTTAGCTCGATCTTTAGATTGAGCACAGAGTAGCAGGGAGTCGTCAACCTTCTTGGGACTCTTCGAGTCCAGAAGGTTGCAGCACAAGTCGTCATCAACTCTCTTGGGATCCCAATCGAGTAGTTGATTATTCCATAAATCCTTCTACAATTGGATTACGCAAGACGCATCCATAATCATCAATCATTAGATACTTAACCCTAACCATCCGCCCCACAAACCCTCCAGGATTCTTCTTAAACTCCGCGCATATCCGTGCTCTCTCCTCTGCACTTCCCATCTGAATTGCAAAGAAGCTCTTATGAGATCCACCTCCCAATTCTGATCTCTTGCACTTCAGTTCCCAAATGACGGTACTTCGGTAACTTCCCGTACCGATCTTTCCCCCAACAATCTCGAACTCCCCGTGTTTAAACTCCTTTGTCCGTAACACATCATATGACTTTTTTTTGTATTGATACAAACCATCCATATTTCGGACAATCACGCCCTCATAGCCCTCCATCAAGTACTGGTCATTCAGTCGATATACCTCATCCAAATTCTTCGCCATCTCCCCGGGAACCAGTTGAATACTCGGTATTAAAAGAGTTTGCCGGATTTTAGATGGCCCCTGTAAAATATCTTTAAGCCGGCGAAATCGCTCGGAGAAGGGTAAATCGGGTTGTTGAGGGTCGATCATATCGAAGATGTGGAAGGAGATGGCGTGGGATGCCTCTTCTTCTTCGGTGGTTAACTCACGGCGTTTCATAATCAGGCGGGCAATTTCATTGAGCTTCAGGCCGTGACTATAGAGCTCCCCATCGAGATAGATCTCTTGGGAAAGTTTCCCCCGTAAAATCTCTTTAAGCCGGTCGCGAATATGGTTTAGGTGTGCAAAGGGTTTCATATTTTTGGAGAGAAGGATCACGGACCCGTCGACACCAACCCGTGCCATACAGCGGTATCCATCATACTTCCGTTGGACCATTACGGGAAAGCGGAGTTTATGGGCGAAGTCATCGAGCTTGTGTGCACCCATTGGCCCAAAGACGGATCCCCGAACGACGCTCTTCTTTTCGCTCTCTTGAAATCCGAGAAGTCGTTTCTTCTTGATCTCGGCATTCATCTTGGTAAGGGCTTTTTTGTATCCATCGGGCCCATCGACACCACACACTTCCCGGGGTATTGGTTCAGTCACCTTTCCTCCCATTACTCCATATCGATGATGGATCTCCCAACATTTGGTCCCCTCCCTCAAAAAGATCTCCCAAAACCGAGTATTTCCTTTACTATCTTTTAGGTAGAGTTTCATTTGATACTATATTGATCATATACTATCATTTATCTATACTTTTGATCTATCAATCATCCATCTCTTCCAGTTCGAGGTCACCCATTACTTCTTCCTGAATTGCAGTTGGATGAACCGAATCACTTTCGCTATCTGAACTCTCTTGAGAATACTCTGAAGAAACCGATCCACCAGATCCTTCCGAAGAAGATGATAGAGCAACTGCACTTCCCACCTCCCCTCGTCCTGCCATAAAGTCCGCCAATGAGGAGGCGGTTGCTGGGGAACTTCCCATCATAATCTCCGTCATATAACTCGACTTTTTTAGATCATCATCCCCGTACAACTCCAAGATCTCTTTCACCACCTCTTCACGTTCGACATCTTCTCGGGTAAACTCAATCGACGATATCGATGAGGAGCGCTTTTTCCGTAACTTGTTGGTAAAATCCTCCAGGCCATTCACCTCCATCCCCGCACCACCGTGCCCCCCATTCCCATATCCTCCTCGGTCGTGTTGATCGAGATCGCCCGTGATTACCAGTTTCGTTCCGTGTCCGATCCTTGTGAGTAACATTTTCATCTGGTTGATTGTTGAGTTCTGCATCTCATCCGCAACAATCCAGCAATTCTTGAATGTCCGTCCTCGCATATAGGCCAATGGAGAGAGTTCAATCTCTTTATTCTCGATCATCGCTTGGACCTCTTTGGGGCTAATGAACTGATAGAGGATATCATAGATGGGTCGCAACCAAGGGGCCATTTTATCTTCGAGGCCTCCTGGTAAAAATCCGAGTTGTTCATCATCGACGGCTACCGTGGGCCGAACCAGGATCAGTTTTCCGACATTCCCTAAGAGCAAGTTGCGGATGCCCACTTCGGTGGCGAGGGTTGTCTTGCCGGTTCCGCTGGGACCAACGGCACAGACGACCTTCTGGGAGGCCTGGTTGAGAAGCCGGAAGTATCTCTCTTGGGACTTGTTCATAGGCTTGGAGAACTTTCCGTCGAAGATCGACTTCTCTTTCTGAGAAAAGTAGGTATATCCTTCGTAGTATTTGCGATTGCGACTGTCGGCCTCGTAGTTCTCGATCTCACATTCGATCTCGATGGCCATCTTCTTCTTGTTATTTCGTTTGTTAGCTCGCTTTGAGGCGCCGCCTCCCCCTCCCGCACCATAGTGTCCATCGTCGTGAAAACTCATCCCTTTTCTATTCAATTGCAAACTTCCAGTAGAAAGCTACAAAAAGTAAAAAGGATCCGGAATCGCTCTATTATACTCGACGATTTTTATCTTTCGATCTAACCCCAATCCCCAATCCCCGATCCCCAATCCCCAATCCCTTATTATTGATTCATCAATCTCTCTCTGGATAAAGGAAATTTATTATTATGATATAATATTTCGGAAAAATGGAATCATCGAAGATCACTTTTGACGTGAACTATATGGATCCGGAGCAAGGGATTCACGCATCAGCCACTGCGGGTCCTATATCACCTCCAATGGATACGGTAGACGCAACATATCTCCATATGGATGGTCAATATATTCCGACATTAGCTGATTATTATGGTAAGAATCCCTCGCATTACTGGTATGATGAGAGTCAGATGATGAATATGTTTTATCCGGGTTCCAGGAGAACGAATGTCTATAAGGTTGTGGAGAGTACGGTGGGACCTCTTGCGCAGCCGCAGCTCACCTATCTCTATTGGTATGCGATGACGGAGAGTGATCTGCCCAAGTTTGCCATTCCAATTCCTCTGGAATCCGCAACGACAACGATGGTAAATCCATCAGTAGTCAGTGATTCAAGCTATATGATTGCGACGACACCGCAGGAACAGCTCTATGCGCAGAGTCTTTCGCAAACGTTGGGGATGGGTCATCTCACGGAGGATCAGATTGCGCTCTATGCGAGGATGATTCAGCAGCAGAAGGAGGTGAAGCGTCTTCAGGAGGAGTTGCTTTTAAGGCAGCAACAGGAGGCCCAGATCAAGCAGCAGCTCGACTTCTATTACACCTTCTCAACGAATATCTGCCAGATCAATCAGAACATTTGCCGGGAGTATTACAAGAAGCAGCATCGTTTTAATCAGATGAAGCGACTTGAGGCCCCTACTCAGGCCCCTACTCAGATCCCGACTCAAACTCGTCATCAGCGAGTGAAGGGGCAGCCGAGTCCTCCGGGACAAGGGCGGGATTATCGCCGGAAGCAGCGAAGGAGGGAAGAGTTGGCAAGGCAACAGCAGGAATCTACTCCTACGGAGAGTTCCTAAATTATATCACAACTATATCACAACCATACCATTATTTTATTACATTATTCAGTAATAAAATAGAATTGAATCAATGGACTACCGATCTACTTAAAAATCCTCTTGAAATGAGATCTTTTCGGGCGGGTTCTTACTGGCGACGAATGAGGAGATCATACCAGTCAAAACCTCCATATCTGCTCCTATATAGGACTCTTTCATCACACCATTCTCGATAAAGACAAAGTAGGGGATCTTATTCACCTTATACTCTTCCATAAAGGTGGTATTATCGCTGATCAGATCATAGTCGGCCTTTAGAAAGACGAAGTCAGAG
>JACCDT010580923.1_pt1 | contig 13480 bp, 12 predicted proteins | sample 7446291 | NCBI WGS metagenome assembly JACCDT01 (sample SAMN15323446, study PRJNA562643) | freshwater metagenome | isolation source: river surface water | place: USA:Blue River Watershed | collected 2017-08-17
CTAGCTAAAGGCGGGTTCACCAACTTAGACCAGATGAAGCAAGACGTAGCTGAAGCTACTACTAAGTTCCTGCTTCAAAAGACTGCTAAGAGACCTGTAATTATTCCGGTGATTATTAGTGTGTAAACTATTTCTCACTACGAGATTTCCCTAGATATACACCATCTAATGAAGGTATACTAGGCACATACCATGCAATCGATTTTAAAAAATCGTCTCCTTGTTGTGACGTACCTGATGACGTTTCTCTATGCAATGCATTACGCGATACCCGTATATGCCACCTCTTCATACCTTCATAAATTCTTTGCATCATCAATAGTAAGTGCAGCTTATATGGTAGGAAGTTTTTTTGCTCTCTTGGCGTCTGTACACATAGCTAAATCTATCAAGAAATACCACACATATAGATTTACTATGGGGGTAGCGATTCTAGAAATGATTGTCGTAGCGCTCTTTGGGTTAACAGAGAATATCTACTTACTCCCTGCGCTATTTGTCGCACACTTTGCTCTTCAAGCGCTCCTCTTTGTATCGTTGAATGTCTTTATGGAGAGCTTTAGTGCTCACGCAAATGTCGGAAGTATTCGCGGATTATTCTTGGCGGTCTTTCACGTCGGCATCCTTATTTCTCCAGTTATCGGTGGTTATATCTTATCTATCTCTTCGTTTGCAGTGCTGTATACTGTATCTGCTCTCACACTTATCCCGTACCTCTTCTTGGTTCACCACTACCTCGGCCACATTAAAGACCCTGCATATCACACGATAAACCTTATTGACGCTCTTCATAAAGCACTACGGAACAAAAATATTCGCGGTGCTGTTGTAGCTAAATTCCTAGTTGAATGCTTCTACGCGGTAATGGTCATCTATTCTCCGCTCTACTTAGCTACACTTGGAATCCCACTTACCACATACCTCGGTTTTATTATTCCTGTTGCCCTCATCCCGCTAGTTATTTTGCCGTACGAACTAGGCTATCTCGCTGATACCAAATATGGTGAAAAAGAGATGCTCCTTATCGGGCTTCTCATTCTTACTGTAACGACATTCATCTGCGTTCTTCTTACCACATCTAGTGTACTTATTTGGGCTCTGGTGCTCCTTATTTCCCGTATTGGCGCATCTCTTGTAGACACAATGGCCTTTACCTACTACTTCAAAAAGATCGGCCCAGAAGACCCCTCTTTCACCGCTCTTTTTGTGAACATGTATAGCATGGCTATTATTACAACAGGTGCGGTCGGCGTTATGATTTCTCCATTCTTAGTAGAGAGACCTCAGCTTATGTTCGTTATCTTAGGTTGCGTACTAGCATGGGGGGTTACAGTTGTTCTACCGATGAAAGACACTCGTTAAGCTATACTAGCAGTAACCTAACCTTCTATGATTGAAATAAAAGTAACCGAAGAAACTCCAAAAAGAATTAATGCCTTCTTACGCGATGCAGGGATTGGCTCTAGGCGTGCTATCGATGCAAATATTGAACAAGGTTATGTAACTATCAACAAAAAGACAGCAACCCTAGGAAGTAAGGTTATAAAAGGAGACACAGTAACTGTAAAGACAATCAAAAGAGACTTAGTGTACGCACTCTATCACAAGCCTCGAGGAGAAGTGACAGGCACTATAAGTGAACTCCCTGGCTGCCAGCCAATTGGAAGACTCGACAAAGAAAGTGAAGGCCTCCTTCTCTACAGCAACGACTATCGTGTTGTTGATGCGCTCCTTAATCCGAAGTTCGGAAGAGAAAAGGAGTATGAGGTTGTTGTAAGAGAAAAAGCCACCCCTCGTGTCGTCACTATTCTCAAAAGAGGTATCACCACACAAGAAGCAACCTACTCACCAGTAAAAACTATTTCTATATACAACGAAGGATACTCGCTTCGCATTGTTCTCACTGAGGGTAAAAAGCATGAGATACGTAGAATGTTAAACGCACTTAATCTCACGATTGTTTCACTAAGACGTGTTCGCATTATGTCGTTTGTACTTCGAGGGATTCCTACTAAGAAGCACCACATACTTACTCCTGCTCAAGTGGCCACCCTCTTTAAAGACCTTTCTATACCAACTGATATCCAGAAGTAGTTTTCTTTATAAATTTCTCCTTTAATAATTCACTGAGCACTCTTTCTAGCCTCTCATCTTTCGGTAGGTCACTCCCATGAGTAATTGCAAACAGCGTCTGCGCACGTAGCTCTCTCTTGGACCCTTTATATGTAGACTGCTTTTTGTATGTAACACTTCTCTTATTGTGAGATATAGAGTTATTCTTTAAATGAGCACCGTAGTCCATAAGAGCGTAATACCAGTGTCGAGCGCCTAATATTGTGACACGATCTTCTTTCTCTAAGATACTAAGTAGGTCCTTAAGCGACTCATCTGTTACGACTCCCTTTCTCTTAAAAAAATGCTCAATAAGAACAGTTCTGATATTAGTTTCAATAACTGGGTGACTAAATTTGTTATAAGCAAATGCCATAAGCGCAGACGCTGTGTAATCACCGACACCAGGCAGAGTAAGTAGTTCATCAAATGTCTTTGGAAGTGTCTTATTAGTTTGCGCAATGATAAGTAGTGCCTTTGCTCGCCTCTGATATCCTAAACCCTGCCATAAGGTCAAAATCTCCCCGAGAGTCGCAGATGAGAGCTTCTTTAGCGTTCCGTAGCTTTTAAGCCAGGTCGTATATTTAGGGATCACTCTCTCGACTTGTGTTTGCTGGAGCATTATTTCACTCACCAGTACTTTATATGGAGTAATATTTTTTCTCCATAACAACTCATGACGTCCGCACTTATCATAAAAATCTAAAACAATATTTAAAAATGTGCTAATTTTTTCTTTCTTAAAAGACACCTTTTGTTTCTTTTGCGGGAGACTTTTCATCTTATCTTTTTTTGTTTATGCAACCAGACTATACTAGTTATGTGTATAACTATGCTTTATTCACTTGAGTATAGCACGAAGTGTTGTTACACTTTCTCGTAGGCAGTTGTTTCATTATCAGCTTTTAATAGAAGAAAATAGAATGTCAAAGACGACAATCCTTGAAGTCTATAAAGACAAGAAAGGTATGTACCGATTCCGACTTCTAGCAAAGAATGGAGAGCCTGTGTGCGCATCCGAAGGATACGCTAAAAAAGCAGGTGCCATGGCTGCTGCCAAGAAGTTGAGTGAGTGGGTTACAAAAGCCACCCTTGTCGATGCCGATAAAAAAGCAGATGCGGCTTCAAAAACAACTGGAAAGCAACCTAGTAAAAAAGTTGCTAAACAAGCGGAAGCGTCAAAGGTTTCAAAAAAGACAACCGCTAAAGCAGTTGTTAAAATTGAAGCTTAAGAAGCAACCGTACGCATCAAACAAAGACGTCAGCTTCTCCTGTAGCAATACGAGAGAAAAAGATAAAGTAAAAACCGCCATACTTACCAGAGGGGCGGTTTTTGCTTTTGGTATACTGGGGCAGTGAAATCTATCTCTAAAATATTCTTATACCTTCCCTATATCCCTGCCTTTTTCCTGCTTTTTCTTGTAATCGCAGATATATTTCTCTTTAAGGGTGCTGTGCATACGGTTCTGCCCAGTAATCAAGAAGAAACTTTTCTCTACTATATCTTCTTTGGTCTACCTCATATACTGGCCAGTTTCTTCATGTTTGTGGAAAAAGAGTATAGAGATGGTGCATCATTTATCTCGCATAAGAAAGTGGCACTGTTTGTTGCTTTGGGTGGGACAGTCTTTTTTCTTAACCAGTTCCTGTTTTATGTTCTGTATGTTGGCTACACACTATACCACGTAGTCAACCAGCAGCTAGGTATTGCAAAATTCTTTGGCCACATAAAAGAGAGCTTGTTCCTCAGGGTTCTCTCTTATGTCTTTATTTTTGTTGGCTCATTCGGCTATATAACGAGCGTCACAACTGTAAGAGAGGACGCACTCTTGTTCATTACACTTACTGGAGTAATGAGTGCTGCTTCCTTCCTTCTCTTTGGTGGTGAGCTGCGGCAGAATAAGTATCTCTTACTCTTTGTCCTCAGCTTTCTATGTTCAGCCATACTCTTTGGTTTGGGGTACGGCATCCTCGGTCTTGTGTCTATGCGTATTGTGCACGATATTACTGCTTTTATTTTTTACAGTGTTCATAATGCCAACAGAAAAAATGATGGTAATAATATTCTATTCTGTTCTCGTATAGTTAAAAAAGTTTCACCGCTTGTCCTCACACCACTGTACGCTCTTCTACTAAATGCTCTCTATGTCATAGTTGTTATAAAGAGTAATGGTCTCCCTCTACTAACAACATTTCTGCTTTTCCTCTACTACACCTTATCAATCACTCATTATTTTATCGAAGGCAGAATCTGGAAAAAAGGAACACCGGCAAGAAACTATATACACGTAGTCTAGATAAGACCAAACAGATATAAGATCAAAAAGGTAAGAAGAGGCAGCCCGAGAACAATACTTAAAAGTTGTTTATCATTTGATGTCATTGTGAATGCAACCATGAATATACTGACCAACGTCCACCCCGGTTGTTGCAAGCGACTGCATGAAGCGGCTTTCTTTTCTAAGTGATGGGTTGAGGTCTACGTTAACCACCACCTGCTCGTTATTATGATTAATAAAGTCGATACACACTGGAGTCTTCACACCGAGCGCCTTATACACCTTGGTAGCGAATTCTTTTACGTGCTCTTTTCTAAAGTCAGGTGCCTGTAGGTGCGGTCTCATCTGTGATTCTCCATGAGGAAGCTCCCCATCTTCTGGGAATGTATCCACCCAAAGTGGAATATATACATCTTCCCCTCTAAAGTGTGGTAGCACTGCAACTGAGGTAACTGGGAGCTTAGGCTTATGAGTAAGAATATGGATATCGACACCTTTTTCGTGATATTCACGCACCACACTTTCGAGCTCGGTGAAGATCTTTACTATCCTTGACGGGAGCTCGTGATGGCGTCTCACAGGACGGATGAGAAGTGGCGTATGGTATGTGGTCCATAATTCCCTAAATATTGAATCCTTAAGTGGAGCAGTTGAACGGATGATGTAGGTATTCGGTACTTTAATATTCTGCTGACGAAGGAGTCTGTAGACAGACTCTCTGTCGAGAGGTATATCATGTGAGGCCGTGAAGTGAAGTTTCACTCCCATTCTCTTAGCGAGGTCGTGGTACTTTTCACCTGACAGTTTTGTTGTATCAACTACAGTGTGAGCTCTTGTAAAGATAGAGTGCGCGTCCGTTGGGGCGCCAGCTGATGTCCAATTACCATCCTTTTCGATCAGGACATCCACCGGGTCATACCCGATTCTTTTAAGAGACGCGAGCACATCACCACCATCTTGAAGAGACTGCTTAAAATGCTTGTGACCACCACGAAGAATGGCAATATCGGGAAGGCTAGAGGATACTCTTAACATATAGAAAGTATATCAGAAATCAAAAAGACTATGCTAGAATAAGCCTCACTGCGATCGCTGCAAACGCATCGGGATCTGCTCTCGGCTAAAGTCCGTTTGTAGAATCGTTTTGCGACAGCGAAATATTGTAGGGCGATAAATTAGCTCTAGGTGACGTATATATTCTTCTGCGGGTGTCCGCACGAGAACCACAATCGCAGCTCTGTGGCGCACTTAGCCGAGGATCGGGAGATCCTCGGCTTCCTCTTTTATAATGATAGCTTCTTCCGTGCGGGCAAGTTCGAGGACATGGCCACACTCGCCTGCTTCTACAGCAACCGGAAGAAAGCCGCCAAGAAACTGAAGCGTTAACCCCCTCACTCACCCTATAAGACTAGAGAGTAAAATCTCTAGTCTTTAGTTTCATAATTATACTTTCTCAAAAACTCTATTTCTTGGTTCTCTCTTTGTTCTACAGAACCCACTTCTTTAAGAAAAGACTTCCTCAAATTAATTGTATGCTGAAATCTTAGGTGAACTTCAGCAGCATTAGGGATTCTGGATCTAATATACACCGCAGGGTTACTTTCAACTAATTCACAAAAAGAGCGAGCTATGACGTTTTTAATATCTCTAAAAACTTCTTCTCTAGATATTGCTATGGCAAATAACTCTAGTCTGTTTGCTAAATTATAGGCTTCTTGTTGTAAAGTTTTATTTGTAAATTTTACTAACCATAAATTAAAAACATCTCTCTTAGGGCCGCCTTCTTGCTCTAATTCACTTAGCACATAATTCTCTAGGTCTAATCTGTAATTTTTCCTTTCAGTATTATCTTCAACAAATTTTTGTGTATCAGCAATAAGAGACTGGAAGCGCTCTAAATAATCTATCTTGTCTCTATGAACTGAAAGAGCGTTTTGTTTCTTTAGTTCCTTTATTTGTCTCAAACCAAGGAATGCGAGAAGAAGGGTTATAGTTTGAACAAGAAAACCAAAAAAGCTAATAGCGAAAGAACTATCAAATTTTATCAAAAGATAATAAGTGTGAAGTGTTTCTGATAGAAAGTCCATACAGTTCATGCTTTCAGTTTTGGATGAAATTCGAGGCGTCGAGGGTGCGAGCGCCGAGACGTACAACTAGTACGTTGAGAGCGCGAGCATCCGAAGACAACGAAGAAGTTCGCCAGAAATGGAAGCAGACTACCACTCGAGGGTGCCTCCGGTTTTATACTCCGTTACTCTCGTCTCGAAGAAGTTCTTCTCCTTATTCAAATCCACCGCTTCACTCATCCATGGGAATGGATTCGCGCTTCCGTACACAGCTTCTATCCCCACACGAGCAAGTCTTCGGTCTGCAATATGCTCGATGTACTGCTTGAAACCATCTGCGTTTAATCCAAAGATTCCCTTAGGGAATACGTCCACTGCGAAGCGATACTCGAGGTCCACAGCCTTCTTCACAAGATTAGTAATACGCTCTGCAAACGCTGGCGTCCAGAGTTCTGGTTGCTCCTGCTTAATTGTGTTAATCATATCAATACCGAAGTTCATGTGAGTACTCTCATCACGCATAATGTACTGAATCTGCTCTGCACTTCCTACGAGCTTCTTTTGACGTTGGAACCCGAAGATAACAGCAAACGATGAGTAGAAGAAGATTCCTTCAAGGATAAGCGAAAAAACACACATATTCTCTAGGAACTTCTGATCAGCCTCAAATGTGCCAGTCTTAAAGTTGGGATCAAAGATTCCCTCATTAAACGACAGAATAAACTCTTCTTTGTTATAAATAGCGTCCACCTCACGATACATGTTGAAGATTTCTGTACCATCTAGCCCGAGAGATTCTACAATGTACTGATACGCTTGTGTGTGAATCGCTTCTTCGTATGCCTGCCTGAGAAGATATAACCTAGTCTCAGGAGAGGTGATGTGCTTATAGAACGCAAGTACTAGATTGTTGGCTGCAATAGAGTCTGCGGTAGTGAAAAATCCAAGCACCATCTTAAATGCATGGCGTTCATCTGCCGTGAGGACAGTTTGTGATCGCCACTCCTCGATGTCTGTCTGCATGCTAATTTCTGTAGGAAGCCAGTGATTGGCGTTGCCTACGTTATACGCATCCCATGCGAACTTATGCTTTATCGGCCAGAGCTGTACCACGTCCGCCCCTCCTCCATTAATGATCTTGCGATCATTAATATCTACACGGCCTGCACCACGCTCAATGATTGGGCGGTGGTTCGGGTCACCAAATGGAGGATTCGGTGTTGTGGCTGCAGTATTGGTGTTTGATGATAAAGGTGGCATAGGGATAGTTGTTAGTTAATAGTTAATGGTCAATAGTTAGTTGATGCTTACTGACAGCCTTCACAGGTAGCTTCTGGCATAACCGTGATATTGTATTTTGTCTTTACCTGAGGAGCAGTTATAGGCTGCGCTTCCATCATAGCTATTGGAGTAGAGACGACTGCGGCAACCACAGGAGACGGGACACTAGTTGCTACAATCTCTGACGCAACACCGGTTGCATTAGTGCTAGCACCTGCGTCACGCTTGTGGGTACTACCAAACTCTGAGGCGTTGACCGTACTCTTCTCTACCTGAGACGCACCAAGTGAACGAAGGTAGTATGTCGTCTTAAGACCAAGGTTCCACGCGTACTCATAGATATTGGCAAGCTCCTTACCTGAAGTTCCGGCGAAGTAGATATTGAGCGACTGTGACTGGTCTACCCATTTACCTCGGTGCGCTGCTGATTTGATAAGCCACGATGGATCAATCTGGAATACTTCCTTGTACTTATCTTTAAGTGACGCAGGTATAGATGGAATATCTTTTACTGAGCCATCATTATATTTAAGTAACCCTATCATTTCGAAGTCCCAAAGCTTGAGGGCCTTCAGGTCACTAACGAGATACGGATTCACAATAATGAACTCACCGTTCATGTTGCTCTTTACGTAGATGTTCTTGTAGATAGGTTCAATAGTTGGAACAGACCCCACAATGTTAGAGATGGTGGCAGTTGGTGCCATCGCCATACAGTTAGAGTTACGCATACCGAACTGCTTCACTGACATGCGAACAGGTGTCCAGTCGAGCTTACCTGTCTTTGAAACTGGAATATCCTTCCCTCGACTCTTCTCGAGAAGCTCTAGAGTGTCTACTGGGAAAATATTCCTATCCCACTTACTCCCCTTGAATGACTCATACGCACCACGCTCACGAGCAAGCTCAGAGGATGCCAAAATAGCATGGTATGAAATAAGCTCCATAGATTCATCAGCGAACCTCACTGCGTCTTCTGTATCGAAGTTGATATCCATCATATAGAGAGCATCATGGAAGCCCATGAGACCAAGCCCAACTGGACGATGACGGAAGTTAGAAGTCTTCGCCTCTACTGTTGGGTAGTAGTTCACGTCGATAACGTTATCAAGCATACGCATACCTGTGCGAGTAGTCGCCGCCACAAGATCAACATCAAACTTGCCGTCACGCATGAGACGCTGGAAGTTAAGAGATCCGAGGTTACAAACAGCAGTCTCTTCGAGTGAGTTGTTAAGAGTAATCTCAGTACAAAGGTTAGAGTTATGTACGATGCCTGCATGATCCTGCGGAGAACGAACATTAGAAGGATCCTTCCATGTAATCCACGGGTGGCCAGTCTCATAAAGCATAGTAATCATCTTCCTCCATAGCTCACGTGCCTTCATTTGCTTAAAGACTTTCAATTTACCTTCTCTCGCAAGAGACTCATAACGTTCATAGTGCTTCTCAAACTCTGCTCCATAGGTCTCGTGAAGCTCTGGTACTTCGTCTGGCGTGAAGAGTGTCCAATCACCATCTTCTTGTGCACGCTTCATAAATAGGTCAGAAATCCAGAGAGCCGTATCCATATCGTGAGTACGACGACGGTCATCTCCAGTGTTCTTGCGAAGCTCTAGGAATTCTTCTACATCGTAGTGCCAGTTCTCGAGATACACGCACGTTGCTCCTCGTCTACGTCCGGAACGATTGATAGCGACTGTTACATCGTTCGCTATCTTAAGGAATGGAATAATACCGTTGGACTTGATACCTGACTTCTTCACGAGAGACCCTGATGCTCGGACCGCTGTCCAGTCACTTCCGATACCCCCTGCCCACTTAGAGAGCTGTGCATTGTCTGAGTAGACCTTAAAGATACTTTCGAGTGAGTCGCCTACTGTGTTTAAGTAGCAGCTTGATAGTTGTGGATGCTTAGTCCCTGCATGAAAGAGCGTAGGAGATGACGGAACGAAGCGAAGCGTAGACATTGCTTCGTAGAATTCAATGGCACGAGTAGTGCGGTCGAGCTCTTTCTCGGCAAGCGCTACTCCCATCGCAACGCGCATCCAGAATCCTTGGATATGTTCTATTATCTTACCATCACCTTCGTTATCTCGGACCAAATATCTTTCGTAAAGAGTCTGAGAGCCGAGATACATGAAAAGCTCGTCACGTGAACGAACTAGCGCAGAAGATAGACGCTCGAGGTCAAAGTTCGCCATGCGAGTATCAAGAAGTCCTCTCTCTACCCCGCGCTTGATACCTGAGATAAACATCTCCTTATATTGTGTGTCGATATTCTTGTAGTCGAGCTTATCCCCAAGGAGATCCTCATTAACCTGCGCGAGAATGAGGCGAGACGCAACGTATGAGTATGCTGGATCCTGCTCTATCATTGAGCGAATAGTCATGATGAGAGCCTTACTAATTTCCTTAGTAGACATACCTTCATACACCTCGAGTTTTACCTGATTAGAAATCTGGTCTACATTTATCTCCTTCTCATAGCCGTGGACAACGTGAATCACGGATGCTCTTACCTTCTTAATATCAAATTTCTGCTTACTGCCATTCTTCTTAGTGATATAAAGACCTCCCTCTTCTACCTTCTCCAAGGTCTCTAACTTTACTTCCTCGCGCTCTTTACTGCGCTCATAGCGGTAGATGATGTATGCTTTTGCGACGTCGAAAAAGCCTGCGCCCATTATGTGCTTTTCTACAATATCCTGCACATGTTCCACAGTAGGAACATAGGCGTCTCTTGTGATAGCTTCGAGCTCTAACTCTTTAGCTACAAGTTCTGCTATGTGCTTAGCAACAGGAGCCTTTTCATCTCTTGTTACTCCTAAGAAGGCTTTCTTAATTGCTGTCTCTATCTTTACTTGATCAAAAGGAACTACATCACCATTTCGCTTCTTAATTATTTGTAGAATTGCCATAAGCACGTCGCATTAAATTACATACTTTATTAATGTACTCAGTGTATATGGTAGAAGGTAAAGGGCACAGTTTTTGTCCCTCACTCTCATGTCAAGAGTAACCCTTGACACACCACCTGGCGTGAAGTTAAGGGAGCTTGTTTCGTAAGGTCTTGTGATAGCCGATTGCAAACCTGTGCGCTTCCGAGTTGGCTAAAAGTATTTCCTTTTTGTGGTAATCCACATGTACTTTATCTCCTAAGATGTCTTTTGGTTTATGTCTCTCATCTTTCACTACTGAGACACATGGAATAGGTAAACCTAAGGCTGCCAAAACTTTCTCTGCCGTCTCTTTATGAGTCTTGCCGCCATCAATAACAATAAGATCTGGATACCTCCATTCGGTGTGTCCGAAGCGACGCCTTAGCATCTGGCGCAACCCTTCGTAGTCATCATTAATACCCTCCTCTAGCTTGAACTTACGGTAGCCGTTTGTGTCCTTTCTGCCACCCTCTATAACAGTCATAACCCCAACTCTTGAGGTGCCAGAGATGTGGGCTGCGTCATAGGCCTCTATACGAAAATCTCTATTCTTAAAAGACATCACCTCCTCATCCTTGATAAGACTTATATCTTTAATATGATTTAATGCGAAAAGTGTATTTCTTGATTTTGCCGCCTTCTCGAATTCTTGTCTTTGAGCAAAAAGTTTCATGTCTTTTTCCAGACTCGTAATAATTTCTGACTTTTTTCCCTCAAATAACTTTCTTATATTACGGACATTTTTCATGTAGTCTGTCCTTGATATTTGTCCTATACAAACCCCTGGGCATAGCCCAATTTGGGCGTTGAAGCATTTCTTAACTTGACCCTCCTCACATGAGTCACGGTACGGGAACATTTTCCTCACTATCTTCATAGCCTCTCTTAACTGAGTGAGGGAGCTAAATGGCCCATAAACAAATAGTGTGTCTTTCTTTTTAAACTTCTTCTCATAATCTCTTATACGCATTGTGAGAAGCCTCGGGAACTCATCCTTGGTTATAACTAAACACACATAACTTTTGTCATCCTTCTCTTTAGCATTATATGGGGGCTGATTATCTTTGATTAGCTTACTTTCAAGCAGTAACGCCTCAAGAACACTCCCTGTTTCTTGGTAGGTTACCTTATCTGCAATAGTCACCATGCTGACTATTCTCAAGCCTCTCGTGTCTATAACGTCTGGGTTAAAATAACTCCTCACACGGTCACGAAGCGACGTCGCTTTCCCAATATAGAGAATCTCATTTTCTTTCCCATGAAAAAAATAAACCCCAGGGTTATCAGGGAGTTGTGCACTTGCTAGGTCTTGCCTTTTCATGCTTTATATTGTATAATAAAATTTCGTCTTTGTCACCCTGTGCGAAATGTTCGGGAGCAATGACGAAAAGGTATGCGAACCGTCTGAGGAGACGAGATTCGTACAATGTAGTTCTATAACGAGGTATGGCAACATGAGCAAGCAAGAGCTTGAGCACAGAAATAATGAAGCTGGACTGGGTTGGTTCGAAAGAAATTACCCGCAGTTTTTCACTCCTAAGATCGTCGCAGCGCGCGATTTGCGACCTGATCTCAACCCCAAGCAACAATCGGAATCACAACAGTTCTGGCGACGGGTAAGCCGTCGTCTCACCGAAAATACCCTGATGAACTTCTTCCTCCACATCGACGTCCGTCGCGGAACCTACGAGTTCCGCGACGGAGTGAATGTGTGGAAAATCACTGAGCGACAACTGATCCTCGCCATCTCCGGCAGAGGAACATTTGTTGGTTTGAGACTGGAAGGAGAAGTCTTCAGGTTCAATCGGCGTGAACTGCAGGTCGCATTCAACGAACTCCGTTCACTGCGCGACAACAGCGCAAAACGTTAGGCCTCCACACGGACCTGACACAGACCGCCTTTCACAGCATGGCGGTCTTTTTCATACTTAAAATAGAACTCATCCTATTGGACGAGTTCTATTTTAGTCTATTTATTTTTATCTTTAGCCCTTTTGAGTACTTTCTTTAGATACTGTCCTGTGTAACTATTTGGATTACTTGCTACCTGCTCTGGGGTCCCTGTTGCTACAAGCTTACCACCTCCTATACCACCCTCAGGCCCAATGTCTATCACATGGTCTGCGTTCTTTACGATATCGAGATTATGTTCGATAAGTACCACAGTATTCCCCTTATCAACAAGCTTGTTAAGAATTTCTATGAGTTTAGCAATATCTTCATAGTGAAGACCGATCGAAGGCTCATCAAGTAGGTAGATAGTCTTTTCTACGTGCGGGCGATATAGCTCAGAAGAAATCTTTACACGCTGAGCTTCTCCTCCTGAGAGAGTTGTTGCCGACTGTCCTAATTCAAGGTAAGAAAGGCCTACATCGTTAAGCGTCTTAATTCTGTCATGAACTGCAGGGATATCTTGGAAGAAGGTTAGGGCCTCTTCCACTGTCATACGTAAAATATCGTAGATATTCTTCCCCTTCCATTTCACCTCGAGCGTTTCTTTCATGAATCTCTTTCCTTGGCAGACATCACACTCAACATACACTGTCGGAAGGAAGTGCATTTCTACTGCTATTTCTCCATTACCTTGGCACGCCTCACACCTACCACCCTTCACGTTGAAAGAGAAGCGCGATGCCTTCCACCCTCTAATACGAGACTCCTCACTCTCTGCGAACAGGTCTCGAATATGTGTCCAAGCGCCAGTATATGTTGCCGGGTTAGAGCGAGGTGTGCGACCGATTGGTGATTGGTCGATAAGAACAACACGAGATACGTACTCTGTTCCTGTAAACTCTTCACA
>JACCDT011063506.1_pt1 | contig 13467 bp, 15 predicted proteins | sample 7446291 | NCBI WGS metagenome assembly JACCDT01 (sample SAMN15323446, study PRJNA562643) | freshwater metagenome | isolation source: river surface water | place: USA:Blue River Watershed | collected 2017-08-17
ATAGATTTAATAGTTTTATTTAATTGAGTTTTTAGAATAAATTTATAATCTGATTCTTTGTCATTTATTAAAGTTACGTCAAAAAACTCATTCCTAAACTTCTGATTTTGTAATTGTAGACTGTTTATTTTTTGGTAGTTGATATTATTTGGTATTTTATCTACTCCATTTTCTTCATGGAGGAAAATAACTTGGTTGTTGTTTTTGTCAGCTACTAAGTCTGCAAATTGATTTACTCTGTATTGATGCCCTTCTACTTTGGAATAAAGAACATCTAAAGAATCTGAATTTATTTTTGGATATTGTAAGGATTGGTAAGGATTACTTTTATCTTGTTTGATAAGATTTAGTATTCCAGATGATTGATTATCGGTAGAAACAATTAATTTATTGAAGTTAATATTGTGGTTTTCATACAAATCCTGGTAGTTGTTATTCAAATACTTTTGAACTTTTAGATTATATTCTATAGATTTAAGTAAGGATACTTCTTGTTCTTTAGCTGTAGTGATAGTAATCTCAAAAGGGTGTTTTTTACCGTAATAAGTTTGGAAAGAAAATTTATCCCAATGCTTATAAATCTTTTGATTTTGTAAACCCGAATAAAAAGTGTCTACATCCCCTAAGTAGAAATTAGGTAGGAAGGAATGAAAAGATATCCATGCTTTGTAAAGTGGAGAATAAGAAATAGTCCATCCTAAATCTTTCCATATTTTTTTATTTGAAAAATCAACAGATTTTCCTTTGTAAAGAATGTTATTATTTTCATCCAAAGTGATGTTACCTAAATCTTTGTTGTTCTTTAATTTATAGTCTTTTTTAGTCAAAAACCAAAGATTAAATCTATTGTCATAAACTGAAGTATACCCTATTCCTGTAAATGGATTATCTGTATTAACATTTGGAATTTGCTGTAAAATTTTGAATTTAGAATTCTCTGCAAACCAATCAAACATTCCGTTAGTGGAAATTTCTTCTAATTGAGAGAAATAATGAAAAACTTTTCCTCTTTTTTGGTCAAGGAAAAATGAACCATGTTGAGATGTATTGAAAGCCCATTTAGATTGAGAACCTGCATACCCTGTATCTGTTTCAGCAAATGTTTGAGGTCTTTGAGAAAACATTCCTCCTGTACCAACTGTAACAGATGTTTGAGCTAATTGCAAAGTATCATAAGCATTAAATACCATAGAACCATTTTCACATCTAACCAACACTCTAAATGTATCAATTGCTTCTATATCTACAATTGCTCCCATATTGGAATCAATATCATAGTAATTATTAGCAGGGTAGACTAACCAATTATCTGCGGAAGATTCTTGGTTATTTTGTTTAGAATAAATAATTCTTCTGGGATGAGTATTTTTACATTGAGAATCTGGATTAAAATCAGGAGCTTGAGTAAATAAAGATTCCTCTGTATTTTGTTTAGAATAATCAAAGTTATAGAGGTAGGTATTATCTAAATTAATAGATACTTTTTGTTCTTCCATCCAATCATACCAAGTAGTATTTTTTAATTTAGGATACCAAGTATCTTGAAGATTAGCTCCAGAATATCTTAACTCTGTGTTAACATCGCTTTCTACAAAAAAGTTTATAATTCCTGTAGAAAATAAATAGAAAAACCCATTTCTTTGCTTTTCAAATATTGAACAGTCTAACTTAGAAGTAGAAAAATCTATTTTATATTCTCCTAATGCTCCTCCTTTTTCATTATCTGCATGATATTTTGGAGTAAGTAGATTAGCATATTTTGTACCTTTATAAGTAATTCCAACTGGAGATTGTCCAATAAAGTTTACTCTAAAAAAAGAATTTTTTCTTTTAAGAGTAAATCTTGTTATGAAAGTATCTCCTCCAAATACAGGTACAGGTTTAGAATTAACATCATGATAAGAACCAGTTAACACATACTTAATAGTGTCTAATTGTCCATATTGATTAGGTATTTTAGTTTTAAGAGAACCATAATAAGAAGTAATAGGTGTATAAGTTTCAGTACATTGACTATCTACTTCAAAAGCATTTTTAGCATCATTGAACCTATCCTCAACTACAGCTTTGCAAGAACACAAACCTGCACTTGATATAGTGTATCTTGATTTATCTTCTATTAAGCCTGAGTTAGGGTTGTTTATTTCATTTGATAATTTTAATCCTACAGAAGATTCTCTAAAACGATTATTTATTTTTTCAGGAGAATTCTGCAACTTAGTAAAATTATTACCTACTAAATAAGATACGTCATTTAATCTCCTTCTAAAATCTACTATATCTATATCTGTATGATTATTGTAATTCCCTATGCTTTTAAATGCATTTGCATAATTACAAGAATCTGTTCTATTTGCAGGTTTAAATTCAGGATGTCCTGCTACTTGGTCAAATCTTCCAAAAGAAGTTCCATATTCTATTTTATGTAAATTTAATTCCTGTCCAATAAAAGGTTTCCTGAAGGAGGTATCAGGGGAGTGGAAAGTAAAAAAATCTTTTCTATAATAATTTACTGAGGTAGGAGCAGAATATGTAGGGTCTTCAAAGAACAAAGCAAAATCTTCATAAGTGTCTCTATCTTCACCAAAGAATTTTATAGTTATCGAATATTTATAACCATAACCATAACCAGTTTTTTGGTATGAAACTTCAAAGTCTTCTACTACAGGGTCTAAATCTCTGTCTAAAGTAAAAGTAACAGTATAGGGATTTCCCCAAGTTCCTGGAGTTATAGAAAATCCTGTATAATAAGACCCTGCTGCTACTGTAGATGTAACATATTCATAATCATTTGAATAATCTTCTACTAGGTAGGGGTCTTCTCTTAAATCATTAAATGGATAGTTTGGATAGAGAACTTGTTCTGATTCATTGGTAGAAGGGTTTACATCAATGTAATACCTCATATTATACAATAATCCTTTAGCAATAATTGATTTATTACCTGTTCTATCTCCTCTTACAATTTCATATCCTGCTATAAGATCTGCTTCCTCTGAAGCTATATATCCTAAGTTGATTGCTTTTTGGATGTAAGTTTGAAGATTATCTTTAAGTCTAACGCCTATAGGATAAATGTAAGTTTCATCATTATCATAGGCTCTTGCTACTCCACTTACAGCAAAATCATAGGGTTGATTATGGTGATGGAATGTATTATTAGATGGAAATTTATGGTGTCTAATAGGATTACCAGATAGATTTTTCCATACTTTAGAATTACAAGGATAGGTATCAGTTGACTCCCAATATGCAAAATCTCCATAAGCAATTACTCCATCAAAGCATTTATCTAATGAATTTTCATCTTGCTGTTCTGTTATAGTGGCAGTATCATATACCTGCCAATGATATAATTTACTTAATTCACTCTCACCACATTCTTTAGGAGAAGTTAATTCGTAAAAATTAGCTTGTTGACCAGATGGAATATTATCAATTGTATATTCTACTAAATCACTAGCTTTAGGTTTTCTACCTGGAATATGGAACACAGATGTTTTTCTACCATTAGAAAGAAGAAATTGAATACCAAATGCATAAACTTCTCCTCTTTGATACCCTTTTGTTTCTACAGACATGATAGGGTTCTTATAAGAAGAATCAAATGTATCTGCTTTTTTTCTGACAGCTACCCATTCTAATTCTATAAGGGAAGCAAATGGTTGATAATTAGCTTCATCTTGAGTAGAAAGATTGGCTCTAATGAGGTAATTATTAGCAGTTGTTAAAGTTTTAGAATTAAAATAATCGGGGTATAACCCTAAAAGTTTATCAATTGAAAGAAGTTTTGTGGTTTCTCTCCCTGTATATAAATATTCTTTAGTGGTTGTTGGAAGGGTAGTAACTAATTCATAAGTAGGAGTTCCTTGTACTGTTTTAATTACAGCTAAATTAATGTAGTCATACCTTAAATCTAAGTTAGAGAACTCTACTGGTATTGCTTTATCTGTTAGTTTATTAGGTGCAGAGCCTTCTATATTTCCATAAGCTACAAATCTATCTTCATATATAGGCAGAGGATTTGTTTTAGAATAATATGAGGATTGTTCATCTCCATTAATATTAGCATAACATACAGCAAATTGATAAACTCCTGTATATAATGCACCTGCCTCTATAGGTACTTTTGGTTTTACTACAGGAGGGTGTAAATCATTTTGAATGTTAATAGCACTACAATCCAGTATATCAGTTGTTTCAGCACAACCTGCTCCATTATTAACCTTTTTAAAAGGAGGATTATCTAAGTTTATATGTCTATCTTTTTCATTTCCATCTTGAAAATAAACATGTAACTCACATTTTATAAATTGATATTTGCATTTGATAGGAAGTCCTTCCTGAAAATTAAAGCATTTATTTGACAGCTTAGTTTCATATCTACAATCATTAGAATAAAAATATCCAATTTGATTGTCTTTAGTTTTAGGATTAGTTAAAAATACAATGTGAAAATCTTTTTCTTTCACAAACTCACTTCCTATAAATTTGAATCCAGAGGGTAATTCTAAGCATTCTATATTAGATGGAGCATTTTGTACAAAAGGAATATCTCCCTCAAAAGAGGAAACTACTCCATTTTTTAAATGATGATATTCCCCATCTTTTAAAATAGATTTGTGGACTGATTTTTTCAGTCCCATAGTTAAAGTTGTTTTACCTTGTATTTCCATTAATTTAATGTTAACAAATAGATAGTGTGATCAATTAATGCAACTATTTCATCAATTATATTTTGTAAATGAGAACCTCCAAAAGAACTTCTAGTTCCTTCTATATATACTTTAAGATTTTGTAAATGAACATCAATATCTTCTTCTTTAGCTTCTGGTACAGTTATAGATTGTTTACCTATTGAACCCATAGATGTTTCAGCCAAATCATCAAATAAATCTAAAATACTTTCATAATATTTGTTTAAAGCTTTATGTTTAGCGTAAGAGTTTGTATTTAAGTGAACTAAATGAGCTACATTTCTAGAATGCAATAATTTTCCCAAAAACTCTGAATGTTTAGAGGTTAAATTGGGTCTTTGCAACTTTGTTTTAATAGGAGTTAAGTTCATGTTTAATAAATTATGTAATTATTTTTTCTATAGAGTTTTCTAAGAAAATTACCTATACTTTGTAATTCATTAAATTCTGGCATTCTAACTAAAGCCAATGCTTCATTTTTAGCCAATATTAATTTTTTTTCTACTAACTGCAATGCTTGAGCAACTTCCAATCTTTTATTTATGTATAAATCCTGAAGAATTTCATATTTGATAGCTTGTTCGTAATAATTTAAAATAATTTCATTATCTAAACACATTGGTAAATTTCCTTCTTCTTTCATTTGTGCTTGATATTGAATATAAACATACCCATTAGTCACACTATCTACAAATATTTGGTTATTTGTAATCTCCATTAATATGGAATGATTTGAAGGCACATTTAAATTAAAACAATCAGTTGAACAATATTTTTTTTCTGTTAATCTAGCTAAATAAGTGTATTTAAATTCGATTTTGGATTGTTCATATTCACAAGTCAAAGTAGGAATCTTTCCACACTCTAATTTAAAATTACAACATTTATCTTCTAGTTGAGGTAAATCATTTAAAGTGGGACATTTACCTGTAAGATATTCTGTTTTAGAGATAGGAAAATTGTGTACCTCTATTTCAGAAGTAACTAATACTGCTAAATTAAGTAAAAGAAAATCTATTGGAAGATCTGCTCTACCATTTTCTAACTTAATAAAAGCTTCTTTAGTAGGATTTAATCTTAAACCCATTCTTTGATTACATAAGTCAATGACTTTATAATAATCATCAAATAGAATTAAATCTGAGTCTGCATAAGATTTCAGAGAAGACGACACTCTATTGAATATCTCATTTGTTGAGATATATTTTCTTAAATTATATTTCATATTTTTCCTTCAATATATAGTAATAATTTTTCAAGTTGTTCTTTTGTATTATCTTGTTTCATTCTATTTGCTTTAAAACTAATAACTCTAATGTTACCCTTTATATATCCTAATTCAGGATCTACTTTATCTATAGATGGACTATTATCTCCTGGAAAAGATTTATTATTTTTAAAAAGCGGAATATTCAAAATAGGACAATGTTCTGGAATAATTATATCGTCTAAATCTATATTAAAATTCAAATTCAATTTAATTGCTCTTTTTTTAGCACTATAAAATAAATCGAATTCCATAGTATTTGTTTTTCCATGTGTTTTTGAAATTTTTCTCATAGATTCTTTTCTAAAACACCCACAGCTTTTAACTTTATTTAAAGTTAAACATGAACCTCTTACTTTCTTTAAATTTCCGCAATCGCATTTACAGAGCCACCAATATTCATGACTTTTTAAATGTTCAGGTTTATCTGTAACTTCAATTACAGTAAGATGCCCAAATTTTTTCCCTGTTTTATCATCCATTTTAAACTTCATATTTCACAACTCATTTAGATTGGGAATTTTTATCTGTGTTTTCATCAGGTACTACTCTATTAAAGAAATTAAATAATTCTTTATTCACTTCTTGTAATACTACTGACTGTAAATCTGAAGGACATCTCCATTCAAGTTCTTGGTAAGATATGCAAGCACTTTGTTCCTTACATTCATTAGCTATATAGACTTCTAAAGGGTCTTCAAAATAAGCTTCTATTGCTACTGCTTTAGGGTTTTTTCTAAAGGGAATGAATAAATAACCATCTTTAATAAAAGCTTTTATTCCTTTAGGTTTATATCTGGATTTAGAAATTCTAATTACATCATTGATTGTTACAAAATCAATTCTTTCTGTTCCATCTAAATTATAGATACCTTTAATTACAGCAGATAAGTTTGATTCAGCTATTTTAGGTAATCTTTTTTTAGATCTTAGTATTTCACAAGAAGGAATTTCTTTACAGCAATCAATAGAATTAACTAACTCCATTTCTATACAATCTAACACGGAGTATAGAAAGTTATTATTATTTAGGTTAAATTTATCATTTTTTTGTTTTATGAAAAACAAAGTTTTTGATTGTATTTTAGACCAAATAAATCTATCAGTTAACATACTATCATCGGAGTATGCTTGATTTTCAGATTTAATTGTACTTATTGCGTTAGATATTTTCATTTAAAAATCGTCAAAAAGGTCTAAGGTTTTTAAAATATGTTTACCACTGTAAGGTCTAACTAAACTGTAGTTAAAGGATTCTATGGTTTTATTTTTTATTCGTTTTTGTAATTCTTTTTTAAAAGTATCCCCTATGAATATTTTCCAATTTCTTGCTTTAAAAATAGCTTTCTTCTTAGCACGGGGATAATACATTAAAATAGGTTCTACATAAGTTCTCTTTTTAGTAGGTTTATAAAATTCTAATCGTATTTTAAAATATTTAAAATTTACTCCATTGGGGTCATTTAATAGTGTTTCAAAAATGTTATGCCCTATTTTATGAAGAACTTTTCCATATTCTTTAAAATCTAAATATTTATGCCCTTTAGCAATACACTTATCTCGATATTTTGTCCACATTTTATATCTAAGGATAGGACTATTATTTTCCATATCGTAAAAAGGAAAATACGTGTATTTCTTTTTAATACTTGCTCTCCCTACATCTACTTTCTTTTTTATTACTTTATATTTCTCAGAATGCTTATTCATCTCACTATAATTTAATAAATTAAAATGAAAAAAGGGTTATAACTTATAAAGTTATTACCCTCTTTTTATTTATTGATTTTTATTATTTAATAGGTGTTCTGAAAATATTAGATAGATGACCTTCTTCTAATACAAATGAAAGTAGTTCTGCTTTGGAAGTACCATGCCCACATTTATCATCCCATGCTGACCTTGCATTAGATAATTGAGGAACTTGATACCAAGTTATACCATTAAAATCATGAGCTACTTCGTGGTGCTTATCTCCAGTTAGAACCATGAAATTAGTATGCTGTGACCACATTTCTTTAGCCAAGATAGGAAATTTAGCAGCTAAGTCTTTTGGTTTAATTGCATCTCCATGATTTAGTAAAGTAAGAGTTCCTTTATAAGAATAGAACTTTGTATTAGTCAAACTATCATCTATTTCAATGGCTTCATTTTTAGAGAACACATGTTTTAATAAATGAGCTAAATGCCAAGATACATTGTGATCATGATTACCATTCAATAACATTACCTTAACTTTTGGAGCATAGAATCTTAACAATTTAATTATTTCAATATTAAATTCTGATATTTTTTCAAATGATTTAGAATAAGATAAAGTATCTTGTTGAGGAGTTCCCTTGGTTGTGGCAGAAGTCCACTCTGAATTAAATTCATCTGAACCTACAATATAAACTATTTCTTCTAATTGATTAACTTTAATTGTTTTTTCTAATTGAGTTAAAAGAGTTTTAGTGAAAGAAGCAAATCTATCTTCTATAGAATTATTACCATCTAAATCTTTTTTATTCCAATGGCTATCTTGCTTTGGAATTATTAGAGATGCTTTAGGTAATGTTTCTAATTCATTAAATTTTATATTTAAATCTAAAAGTGGTTCAATGCTTGATAATTTTTCAATAAAAGAGTTATCTAAGTCTATAGTTTGATTTCCTTTTAATCCTATGCAGGAGACGGTAATTGAATACTTGCCTCCAAAACTTGTTTTGTGGTAGATTTGATTAATTCTATATTTGGTAGTATCAATATTGAAATGCTCGATTATTTCCTGTTCTGTAGGAATATTATCAGCAGTAAAGGTAAATAATTTTGTTCCCTTAGTCTTATCTTCATTACCATTTATATATTGAAATGGGGTATTTGTTGTAGTTATTGTGTATTTTCCTTCTAATAATTCTGTACCTTCTACATGCATGTACCCAATTGTAGTAGTATCCATTTTAATATCTTTGAATACACTTCTAAAATAATCTTTGTGTAAATCAAACCCTTCTTCTTGATGAAATTCATCTTTAATTGCTACCCAAGAAATTGTTCCATCTTGTTTTGCTTTTAAGATATTATTATATCTTTTAGATAAAAAATCTATTACTTTTTGTCTTTTATTCATGAAATTTATTTAGTGATTAAGTAAGTTGCTACAGCAGATATAGTTACAACTATTGGAATTGTAATAAATGCATTATAAAACCAAGTATTTCTATTTTGTTTTTTAACCTGTTTTTGATATTTAGTAAAAGTTTCTTGTAATTGTTTTTTCTCTTTATAAGAAGTTTGTAACATAAAGTCTTGTGTTTCAATAGTTTCTCTTGAAATAGAATCTAAAGAAATTAGAGAATTATTAATAAATGTTAGTGAATCAATTACTTTTAGATTAAATTTAATTGTAGAATCTTGAAGATTTGAGTAATCAATACATTGTTTAAGTACTACATGTCCTTGATTTATTTTAATTACTTGCTCATTTGTATAAGCAATAACAGTATCTCTACTTTTGGAATTTTGAATAATCAACTTCTTCGGATAAATATCTTGAGCTAATGTTGATTGTACTGTCAATAGGAGTAGAAGTAACTTTACTATATTCTTTATCATACTTTTTCTTTAAATCGTTTAATTGCTTTTGATATTTTAATTGTTGAGCAATTCTTTCTTTTTCTAATTTTTTAATTTTTAAATCAGTTTTTGTTTTTAGATCTAAATAAACACTGTCTTTTTTTGCTATCTCACTTTCTTTCTCCTTTTTTAGTGTTTCCCAACCATTATCTTGTTTAACCTCTATTGGTTTATTACAACTTTTTGGTAAAAAAATTATTAATCCAATTGTTATAATAATCAATGCTATTATTATTTGTTTTTTCATAGAGTAAAAGTAATTCAATATTTTATTATTCATGTTAAGCTATCTTTAGCTTTTTGTAATGTTTTTTCTCAGTAGGTTCTATAGTTCCTATTACAGATAATATTTTGTCATTATCTCTGTTTATTACTGCTCTGCATTTCACAGGTATAACTTCCATTGTAGTAGGATTTTTTATTCCATAAAATAAAGAAATCTCTTTACCTGATTCTATAATATTTTCCCATTCTTCCCAAATTCTATCTTTATCTTCTAAAGCAACATAATTTAACCACCCTAAACCTAATAATTCAGATTCTGAGACTCCTACTAACTGACTTAAAGCATAATTTATACTTGTGTAATATCCTTTTCCATCACTTTTAAAAGAAGGTTCTTTAGATAAATAAAATGTAGCATCCCTTTCTACTCTAATAATTTTTATGTCATTAGCTATTTGTTTAATTTGGTCTTTAATAGACCCTCCTCCATTTGGCTGTAACTCTTTAGAAACATGATTTAATTTTTCAGACATCTTTTCTATGTGAGAAATAGCTCTTGCTAATTTTTCTCTTTTATCTCTGGACTCTTTAAACCAAGGTTTTAGTATTTTAGACCATATCCCCCACATAGCAAGAATGGCTGTAGCAAGCCCCCCTCCTCCAATAATTAAAGTCTGAAGTGTTTCCATTATAGTAGTGTAGTAAACAAAAGATTGGTTCATAAGGCTTTCAAAATGATTTGAGTTGTTAAGGTTATATTATATTTTTGACAAAGAATTGTTAATTCTTCATTGAATTTTTTAAGACGATCTTCTCTATCTTTTTCTAAGATTTGTAATGCTTTTTCTAATTCTTGATTATCCATTATTTATTGTATTTAAAAAATTTTGAATTTCTTGATTTCTTTGTACACCTACTTGATATCCTGTCATATTGTTATTAGAAACAACAATTATATCTTTAGAGAAAGGAGGGATAAACGTATCTATAGGAGATAATGCTAAAGTAATTGTTACTTCATAATTATCTATAGCTATCTCCATCCTTAGATATATTAAAAGGGTCTGTAGGCTCTTTGGAATTTAATTGAGAAGCTTTTATTGTACCTGCTATATCAGTAAGAGTAGTTCCTACTATAGTAGTTATTGACATTGTGAAAAAATAACTTGCTAATTGAGCTATTAAATCTCCATTTAAGAATTTAGTTTTCCACAAAGTAGCCAAAGCTCCTATTAACATTAAATTAAAAAAAGATAATACTCCTATAAATCTCCTTGTAGAAGCAAATTTACTATCACTAAATAATAGTATTATCCATCTTAATATGTTTCTTAAAAATTTTTTCATTAAAGAGCTTTCTTATCTTGCAATGCTTTAGTAGTTATTTTTATTATGTTTTGAAGATAATTCCACATGTCAGCAGTATAAGCTCCTGTTGGAGTTGAAATTATAGCTGTTTCTGGAATTAATTCAACCTGACCACCATAATTGGTAGTGTTTACAATATCAAAAATAACTACTTCAGCAGTAACAGAATGAGTTGGTGAAACTTCAGGTAATACTTCATTAAACGTTAATGATTTTATATAAGTACTTGGTGTTCCTTCCCAATTTTTAGTATTAAAGACTCCTCCGTCAATGATAAGCATTTTTAACTTTCCAACTGTTGAATTAGGAACTGTTCCAATTATTCCCTCTGGAACAGATATTTTTGCATTTGGATATAAAGCAGAATCTATAAATACAACAAGATATTTATTAACATCTGCTTCAGATAAAATATATTCATCATTTACATCTAAATCTGCTTCTGTAATGAATTTAAGTTCTAGAGGAGTTTCTCCTCCTGTACCTGAAGAAGAAATTACTTTATCTCTACATCCTATAGGAGTAAAAGTTATATTACTCCCAGGATACGTTCCTGAAATGATTCCTTGCTTGTACTTTTTAATTAATTCTTGTAATAATTTTTCGTCTTGTTTATTTAATTGCATTTTATTATTATTATTATTTAAAAGTCATCTAATGTATAACTTATTGAAGTATTCAATGAACAATCGGTATTGTTTAATTGAGGTATATTTGCAGTTATTGATAAGAAATGTAAAATACTATTTGTATCATAAAATCTTACTACAAAAGTAATAGTTCTTGTATTTAATCCAACAGGAGTATCAATAGGATTTCCCATTCCAGATAATAACTGTATATCATATGTAACATCCAAACCTGTCTCAGGAGGCACATATCCTACTACTTTCGTTGTATTTGAAGGATTTGCTGAATCTGATACATAGATTGTAGCCATTGTAACACCATCAAAACTGTCGAAATCAGTTCCTGAACCTGCTAAATGCAAACTACCAAATAGTTTTCCAGGACTAGAGTCTTGGAAACAAATATCAATAGTACATCCAGAAAAATCAACATCTAATGTAGCTCCTGTTGGACAAGAACAATCATCCATTCGTAAATGTAATAAATTAATTAAATTACTTTGAAAAGATATTTGAGAATTTAAAATATTAATTGAATTTTGTAAATCACTTAATAATAAACTAAAAGGATAATTTATAAATGCATTTCCATCATGAATTAATACATCTCCTGACATAGGAGTTGTTAAGTTAACTCCACTTAGTTCATCCATAGTACATCCTGATAATTCTTCACATGTAAATTGATAAGGAGTAATGTCTTCAGGAGTATAATTAATCCATTTAATTCCATTAAATACTAAATTATCTCCTGAAACAGGAGAAACATCTACATCTAATAAATTATCTATGGAGCATCCACTTAAATCTTGACAAGTGAAAGTAATAATATTATCTATTTGAGTTTGTACACTACCACTTAATTCTTCTAAATCATCTTGGAGATTATTGACATTACCACTAAGTTCTTCCATATTATCAACAATATCCTCAATTTGTTCTTGTAATCCACAATCATTATTAGCCAATTGCTCAATTACTTGATTGAGGGATTGCCCTGAAGAAATATCAGCACAATCAATGTCATTACCATCATAGGTAATGCAGCTAGATACAGAAGGAGATAAACATCCTTCATCTGGGTTTTGAGTTATTTCTGGGCAATCATTGCAAGCCATGTGATTATTTTTTTAAGAACCGCTAAGTTCAGTTATTATTGCTTCAAGTTTTATTAATATTTGGGAGAGAGTATCTCCATTTTCTACACCTAAAGTAGTCAAATCTTCTCCTGTGTATTTAATACATTGAGATTTTGTAATTTCTTTACATGCATCGCAGGTATCTTCTGGAGGACATGTTGATATTGTTATTGTTTTGCAATCACTCATTATGCTATTTTTTGAATCATTATTTCAGTAAAATATTTATTTCTAATATTTATTGCAGAAGGAGAAGTAGATAATTTATTTTGATTATCTATATTATTTGTACCATCTCCTGAATTATAATATACTACTCCTTCTTGCTGATCAGAACCAGAGCCATAAGGCGCACCTTCTCTTCCTACTCTATTCATTTTTGTTATTCCTGCTAAAGTATTTGCATTTGCAAATAAAGAAACTGATTCAGAGCCATCTTCTGTAATAGCAGCTACTCCTGTATGTCTATGTGGAGGAATATTTCCTATAACTAAAGTAATAGAATCTGCTCCTGCTGAATTAGTAGA
>JACCDT011788581.1_pt1 | contig 13467 bp, 10 predicted proteins | sample 7446291 | NCBI WGS metagenome assembly JACCDT01 (sample SAMN15323446, study PRJNA562643) | freshwater metagenome | isolation source: river surface water | place: USA:Blue River Watershed | collected 2017-08-17
AAAAGCCATATGCTCCATAGTATTTTTGAGCTGGGGCACACAACGGTAGAAGAAATTATGGTACCAGAAATAGATGTCATAACCTTAAATGTTAATTCATCTTTAAATGAAGCGCTTGAACTCTTTTCAAAATACCACTTTTCTCGTCTTCCTGTGTATGAAAACAAAACTGACAATTTTATAGGAATGGTTCACCAAAAAGATATTTTTCTCCTTCTTTCTAAAGGGGAAAAAAAGTTACTCAAAGAACTAGTACGGCCTATTTTATTCGTCCCTGAAAGCATGAAGGTTAATCAGCTTTTGCGCCAGTTCAAACAAAAAAACAAACATATTGCTATGGTACTTAATGAACATGGCAGTATTATCGGCCTGGTAACGCTAGAAGACGCTATTGAAGAAATAGTTGGCGATATCAGCGACGAGCACGAATCGGTTACCGAACATATCGTACCGTTAGAAAAAGGTGGCTGGCTTGTGTATGCCGGAGTTGATTTAGATGAACTTAAGCTACTTTTAAACATACGATTTGATACGCAGAATGCCGTTACGCTTGGTGGATTTTTGATGGAGCAGCTGCAACACCTTCCTAAAAAAGGTGAACGGCTTACCTACAAAGATTATACGTTCCAAATTCAAAAATCGACTGAAAAACGTATTGTACAAGTCCTTATTTTAAAAAATAAAACTCAATATCCTTCTCATTAAACTACAGTTATAAGGTATACTTTTAAAAAACATTCCCCAAAAAAGGAGAGGGTCTATGTATAAAAAAGTATTGCTGCCTATTTTTATTATGAGTTTAAACAGCTGCTACGCTGAGATTGCTCCAGATAAAACAGCTGTTTCTGGTAATCAAACTGCTCTTGCCAAAACAACCCAACCAATGGTTATTAAAGGCCAAGAAGATCCTGACTATGGCCCTCAAATCCTTGCTACCTTTTTTACACAATTAGTGCCTGGATTGGCGAAAATGGCTATTGGCAGTGAGTCTGACAACGCTCAATTACAGTCGGACGGGATAGATCAATTTGCAAAGGGTCTGGCCAATTTTGCCTACTTTGTAACTCGAAGCCCCCAAGCATTTTCTAAATTTTTAGATAATAAAGAAGAGCTGAATGAATTCTTTCATGAACAAGAAGAACAAAGATCTGAGTGTCTTTCAATGCTCAGAAAATATATACCGAGTGCTGAAAAAATCTCCTAACCATACTCAAAAACTTGAACATAGCCCCCGGTATCTAAACCTATGCTGGGGGTTATATCATCCTCTAAAAGACTACCTTTCCTATTCTCTTATTTTTGTGCTAAAAAATTTTTCGTAAAGAGCAAATTCTTGTAAGAACTAAAGGGCAATTCTAAACTATAAGAGCAGTGTTTAATTAATGTACCGTTAAAAAGGAGACTCCACGATGCACAGAATAGCTCTTAAAAAATTTCCCAAGAATAAGCCGCCTCATCGGATAAAAATAGTTTCTCAAACAACCTCTAGCGCATCTATTTTTATAGGCAATCTTCAATGGTTATCTAAAACCATTACAGCCACCCTTTCTGCCTGGCTTAGTACCCATCTTTACGCCGCCTACATGCAGCGTTCATTTTAATTTTTTAATTTATACACGTCACATTTCTATTTTTTAAATATAATGGAAGAAAAATTATGAAGAAAAAGTACTTCATTATGCTGTTCATCTGTGGACTTATTTTACCTAAGAAAACCTTGCACGCTTGCTCAATAATAAAACTTGCCTCCATTCACACAGCATCTTTGCCCAGCTCACTAGCTATCTAAAAACAGCGTTGAGCCTTCTTATTTTGTTGTATCCAACGACTGAGAAGGCTTAACATTTTTTTTAGACCGCTGGGTTGATGGATTACATCCCTCTGGCAAAAGATCGGCGACAACCTCAATCATCTGGTCACGCTCTGGCCCCACAGAAATATAGCTCACTGGTATGCCACACACTCGTTCAAATTTTTTAATAAAATCGCGAGCTTCAGGAGGCAACTCACTAAAATTACGAGCGTAAGAAATAGAACACTTCCATCCTTTAAAAGTAATATAATGCGGAGTTACTCGATTTAAATCACGTGCAATAGGCGGAAGATAATCAAAATCTTGATCCCCCAACTTATAGTGAACGCACATCTTAATTTCATCAAGATCATTTAAATCATCAAGACGAGTAATTGCTAAAGAATTAGCACCGTTAATCATAATACCTTGACGAACCATGACTGCATCAACCCACCCATACCGAACTTTATTGCTCGAACTGAGCATTTTAGGTGCTTTTTTATTAAAATAGGAAAGCGTTACAGAGTCTTTAATCTCTGTAGGAAAAGGGCCCTCTCCCGGACGGGTAGCGTAAGCTTTTACCACTCCAAGAGTATGACCAATGCGCGTTGGTCCTACGCCCGCTTCTGCACAAATGCCCGAGGCAATAGTGCTACCACAAGAAACATACGGGTAACTACCATGCGAAACATCAAGGAACGTTCCATGCGATCCTTCAAAGATAACGCGCGGACCGCCTCTTTTTTGAGCAAGTAAACGATTAAGTTTTAATTCAACATGATCACGAACATAAGGGAGAAAGCTTTTAGCATATTTTTTATACTCAGCAAGTAATGGCTCGTACTCTAAAGGCTTTCCACCATATAATTTTACAATAGTATCATTTGAACGCTTTAAAGCTGTTTTTAATAGTTCAGGAAAATCTTTCGAATAAAGATCAGCAAGTCTAATACTTACCCCAAACCTTTTTTCAGCTGAACAAGGGCGTACACCAGAACGTAAGATATTGCCTCCGCGTGTGTGACCAGCTTTATTTGCAAGCTTATCTATCTCTTTATGGTAGGGCATCAATAAATGAACACTGGTAGAAATACGCAGCCGCTCATCTATATCCTTAATTCCTTTTTTCTTTAGATCATGAATCTCTTTCAACAAAAGAGCACAGTCAAGGAGCATGCCACCTGCTAAATAACATTTTACATCTTCACGTAAAATACCAACCGGAATATAATGCAGTTCATATTCTTTATTTTTTATTTTTACAAAGCGACCGCACAACCCAGCCCCTTGTACCCTTACGACTACATCTCCCTCTTGGGTGATACAGTCAACAAGTTTACCTTCTTCATCATCATCATATCCCAGGCCGACTACTACTAATCCTCTTTCTCCTCGAGCACAACCAAAAGTGGCAAAAACGCCTAAAGCAGCAGACAATAATACTGCTCTTATTTTCTTCATAAACGATTCTCCTTATTCATTGATTACCGCTGCTAGTCTGCCCCAAATGCAATGGTATGTAAACACCCATCACAATAAAATAGACCGAGAAAATTCTCAGCCTATTTTATTGTATTTACACATGAACAAAAGTAATTATTTTCAATAAAAAACTTACTTACCTGGTTGATCAAAAAGTGTTTTTATAGTTGCTAACGAACCCATAACGCCACTCATTTCGTACGGGATAACAATCGTTTTTCCCGTTTTATCATGGAGCATTTCTGGCAACGCTTTTACATATTCACGCGCAATCATGTAAGGCAGTGGATCTACACCTGGTACCGCTTTTTGAATGCGCTCAATAGATTGCGCTTCAGCTTCAGACACTCTCAAACGAGCCTGACCTTGCCCTTCAGCTTCGATAATACGTGATTCTGCTTCCCCTTTTGCACGAAGAACTTGAGCTTGCTGCTCACCTTCAGCTTCTAAAATAGCTGCACTCTTTTTACCTTCAGCTTCAAGAATAACCGCACGACGATCACGTTCTGCACGCATCTGTTTTTCCATCGCTTGTTGAATATCATGAGGTGGATTTACTTCTTGCAACTCAACACGATTGATCTTCACACCCCATTTATCAGTAGCATCATCAAGAATCAAGCGCAATTTGGTGTTAATCTGATCACGAGATACTAATGTTTCATCAAGATCCAATGAACCAATAACGTTACGTAACGTTGTTTGTGTTAATTTCTCGATAGCTTCTGGCAAATTAGCAACTTCGTATACCGCTGATTTTGCATCAGTAATTTGATAATACAAAAGTGCGTTAATTTCTATATTAACGTTGTCACGGGTAATAACATTTTGTTTAGGAAAATCATACACGCATTCACGCAAGTCGATGCGGGTAATTTGCCTGACAAAACGATAATACTTGTTTCTTTCAACCAATTGCACATAGGTCCAAGAAGAAACATGTGGAGTGTCGGTAAAAGGCACAACTACATGAAAGCCTGCACCAAGCACACTATGGAATTTACCAAGACGCTCAATAATAATGGTTTCGCTCTGCTTAACAATATACACCGAACGGGCAAGAAGCAGGAGCACTACAACGGCCACAAAAGCGCATACTATGAAAAAAAGTCCTATCATGGGAGTTTTCCTTTACTGCTTATTTTCAATTCTAACAATAAGACGGACACCTTCTACACGAATTACTTCTATAGAGGCTCCCTCTTCTATAACTTCATTATGGAAGGCCTGAGCAGACCAAATTTCCCCTTTAATATCGACTTGACCAATATAGTGGGGAGAAATTTTCTTAGTAACAAGACCTTTTTTGCCAGGCAGTGCGTCTATGCCGCTTTTATAATGCTCCCCTTTGTGCGCTTTGGCGCCCAATAGAAAATAAAGGATAAAAAACGAAATCATCGAAGCGCCAGTAAACACTGCCGCCTGCATAAAAAGATCGACTCCGTACCATGCAGACGCCGCTGCAGACATGCTGCCTATAGCTAAAGAAAGACAGAAAAAAAGGCCTGGAGAAATCAACTCAAAAAGAAGCCAAACAAATCCTATTGCCACCCATAACCCAACATCGCTAGGTATCACAGAAGTACAAGTAGACAAATAAGGACATGCAACTCTGGCAACCTCACTACTGATGACCCCTCCGTTAACCTTAATCATACAGTTCCTTTTATTTTTTCTTACGCATGTTTGCGACAAGAATTTTTTTACGTAAACGAATCATCGTTGGTGTTACTTCAACTAATTCGTCATCGCCTATCCATTCCATACACATTTCAAGCGTCATCGCTCTTTTTTGAGCAATTTTTGCAGCTTCATCAGTTCCTGATGCACGCATGTTGGTAAGCTTCTTTTCTTTAACCGGGTTAACATCAAGATCATTGTCTCGGTTATGTTCACCAATGATCATACCTTCGTACACTTCTTCACGGGCACTGATAAAGAAATCGCCACGTGGTTGGAGCGCATCAAGAGCAAAGGTTGTAGCAGCACCACGATCCATAGAAATTAAAGCACCACGGGTTCTACGAGGAATATCACCTTTGTAAGGTTCATAAGAATGGAATGACGAGTTCATAACACCAGTACCACGAGTATCGGTTAAAAACTGTCCTCTAAAACCTAAAAGGCCTCGTGCTGGAATAGTAAATTCAAGACGCACACGGTTACCGGTATCAAGCTTAGAAATGTTGGTAATTTCACCACGGCGAGTACCTAAGTGCTCAATAACGGTTCCTTGATACTGTTCTTCAACGTCGATAATAACGTATTCAAGTGGTTCGCACTTTTTACCATCGATCGTCTTAAAAATAACTTCAGGAGCAGAAATCTGTAATTCAAAACCTTCTCGTCGCATGGTTTCGATCAAAATTCCCAGATGCAACTGTCCGCGACCAGAAACTTTGAACGTTTCAGGACTATCAGTTGGCTCTACACGTAATGCAACGTTAGTTTTTAACTCTTTTTCAAGACGTTCTTTAATATGACGAGACGTAAGTAGTTTACCTTCTCTACCGTTAAAAGGAGAGTTGTTAACCGAAACATAAATAGAAACGGTAGGTTCATCAATCGCAACATATTTGCAAGGAATCGGGTTATCAACAGAACAAAGTGTTGAACCAATTTCAATTTCGTCACAACCAGCAACAGCAACAATATCACCAAAGCTTACTTCAGTACGTTCAACCTTACTTAAACCAAGAAAGCTATACAATTTAGTTGCTTTCATAGGACGGCTGACAACATCGTTATAACAGTAGATGAAAGGTTCACCCACTTTTAAAGTACCGCTCATTACGCGGCCTACTGCAATAGTTCCTAAAAAGTCTGAGTGGTCTATGTTAGTTACAAGAATTTGAAGGCCATCAGCTTGTTCAGTTGGAGCAGGAATTTTATTAATAATTGTTTCGAACATGATGTCCATGTTATCAGTCATATTTGCCATGTTATCGGTAGCAAATCCCATTCTTCCAGAACCATATAAAACAGGAAAATCAAGTTGGTCTTCATGTGTTACTAATTCTACAAACAGATCGTAGACCAAAGCTTCAGTACGAGCAACATCGGCATCTTTTCGATCAATTTTATTAATAAAAACAATTGGTTTTAAATTAAGGGCTAACGCCTTTTGTAATACAAAGCGTGTTCCAGGAAGTACCCCTTCAGCAGCATCGACGAGTAAAAGAAATCCTTCAACCATCTGTAACGTTCGTTCAACTTCACCGCTAAAATCAGCGTGACCAGGCGTATCAACAATATTAATGTGAAAATCTTTATATTTGATACCGGTATTTTTTGCCAAAATGGTTATGCCTCGTTCTTTTTCAAGATCGTTGGAATCCATAACGCGATCGGTTGCAAACTTCATATCAAGCGTGCCTGATTGCTGAAGGAGCTTATCCACTAAAGTGGTTTTACCATGATCCACGTGTGCAATGATGGCAATGTTTCTTATATCAGAACGAGTATTTTTCATTTTTACCTACCTATAAAAGTGACGAGTTAAACAAAGGGTAATGGATATTCGTGCTCACAAAAGCAAGATACTAATCAAAGCTTCCACCGAAAAATTTTTTTAGGTAGTAAAGCAGTCTACGCCCATTTTAACCTAGTGGTCTTTAAGAATAACCCAGAAACAGTATTTTGAAAAGGCAACTTTTTACCGCCAACTGCCTGCACTTCTTAAAAAGAGCCGTACGAGGTATACTTGCTCCTATGAATACCTTTTATAGAAACCTCTGGAGCTCATTTTACAGCTTTATGCAGGTCCAACTTTTTTTATCCCTTGCTTCTCTTCCCCTGTTAATAGCGTGGGGATTACCCTTTTCTTTAATGTCTTTAGTGGGCAACCTTATTTTTACCCCTTTTTTATCACTTTTTTTGCTCTGTTCCTGCATACTTTTCTTTTTTGAGCTTCTATCGCTTCCTACAGGATTTCTTATTGTTATACTCGAAAAGCTTTTTGCTTTCTGGATGTACTGTCTCAGCTTTGGATCAAGACAATGGCTGTATGGTATTGACCAGTATGGCCTTTTTATAGCTCTTTTTTGCTTTGTACTAGCGGGCATACTGCTACACCACAGGCGCTACGGTCAAGCAAAAACACACTGGTACTGGAGCGCTCTACTGCTCACTGTTCCCTTTCTCTATCAAGTAGCCCGGAGTTATTCTTTTAAAAAAATTTCTATTACTTGTTCCAGAAAAACCGCCCTGGTGACAAGCTCAAAAGGCAAAGCTTGCGTGTTTGATAAAGGAGCATTAGGAGAAAAACAAGCAGCAAGTACCTGGATACAGTACTCTTTTTTGCCCGAGGTTCTTAAAAAATGCGGCTGTACCCAGTTTGATACAATTACCACCCTTAACCCCACAACGCGTACTCTAGATGCACTCATTGCACTATGTGATCATGCTGCAGTTAATACAATTACGATCCAACATCGTTATCGCATGCCACGCGATTACAAAAAAAAATGGCAACAACTGGAATCGGAATTAAAAAAGAAAAAAATTAATCTCAAAGTTCTCAACTTGCCTGGGTGATATTTTTTTGTTGGCCATGGTGCCACACATACAGGGTACGAGCAATCGTATCTAAATAAACCGCAACACGAGTGTCTCCGGCAGTAGCCTTTCCGACCGTTCTTATGATAAATCCTTTAGGGAGCAACGATTCAAGCGCCAAATGCTCAAAATTACAAAAAGGCTGATGGGATATCATCAGAAGAGTTCCAGGCTGCGGGCTTGGGCGGCGCGTTAACCACTTCTTTACCGCATCTGCCGTTGCAAGACAATCCCAATTGCCATCTTTTTGCTGTGCAGGTGAAGCATCAACAAGAACCATGCCATCAACAGGCAAACCATGCTCTTTAAAAAAATGAAGATACAATGCAGCTTTGGTAGCAGGGATATCTTTCCATCCTCGTTCAGTTAAGAGTTTTTTTTCCACGACAGTTAAAAGGTTGCGTCCTAAAAGAATAGCTATTTCTTGAGCATGAATAGGAATACCGAGCAGTTTTTTTAAAGTTTCCATGCGTTCTTCAAGACCATAGCCAACCCACGCACCTTGAAACAGGATATAGTCATAGGTAAATTTTTGATTAATCCATTCATCGACCAACCACATATTTTTAAACAACGGCAGCAACTGTTCCCGTTTATCTTCATGAATGGGATCTAATTCCCAATACTCCTTACCACGCTGACTCAGCCATGCCTTTTGAGTTTTTTTAACCAAATCACTTGCCGTTCCATCGTAGGTAACCCCGGTTATACTCAAAACTTTTTCAAGATCCTCTTTTTTAAATCCTGCAATTAACTCATGTGTTTGGATAAAAATAGGAACCAAAAAAACTATTATTTTAAAAAAAAAATGTTTTAAAAACATACCGTACTTTTTATTTTTTTGTTTTAGCATTATGCCATTGATAAAGAGTCCGCGCAATCGTATCAAGGTACACAGCAATTTTAGTATTTTCAGGAGCTTTTGCACCAACTACATCTACGATAAAATCTTCTGGAGCTAAAGACTCAACCACCACTTTTTGATTATGACAAAAAGGTTGCGAAGAAATTATCACAATAGAACCTGCAGCAGGTTTTGTTTGCAACCATTCTTTTACCGTATCAGCCGTAGTTGGACGACGCCACGTTCCATCAGATTGTTGAACTTTAGGAGCATCAATAAGGACAACCTTATCCATCACAATCCCTTGATCGGAACATAAAAAAGGAGCTGCTTGAGCCTCTGTTCTGGGAATGGAGCTCCACCCTAAACGAGCCGCTTCCTCTTTTTCTAATTCAGTTAGATCACGCGCACCTGATAGAAATACAATATCTTTATAAGAAGTAGGCTTGATAAGAATATTTTTTAACGTCTCCATACGTTCTTGCATATTCATTATGGTAGATCCCATAAAAAAAATATAATCATACCGATCAGCAATATTTTTACGTCCATCAACTAATCCCATTTTTTTAAAAAGTGGAAGTAGCTTTTCTTTTTCCTTTTCAAAAATTTCGCCGATCTCCCAACGTTCTTTATTGTTTGGTCTTAACCAAGATTTTTGAGTTGCTTCTACCAGACCATCAATGCTTCCATCATAGTCAACGCCGGTAATAGACAAAACTTTTTTAAGATCAGACTCACTAAAGCCTGCAATCGTCTGGTCTGTATTAAGTTTAAAAAAGACACTCAAGCAGGCGATAAATAAAATAGCCAAAGCTGGTTTATAACTTATTTTCATATAACAATCCTTATTAATAAAAAGGGCCGATATTACTCCGCCCTTTTGTTACTCTTTTATTGTACGCTTACCACTCAAGTGACCCACCAGTGCGATATTCAGTAACACGTGATTCAAAGAAGTTCTTTTCTTTGCTCAAGTCTGTTGATTGTGACATCCACGGAAACGGGTTTTCTTTATTATATACTTTTGGTAAATCAATCCGTTCAAGACGACGATCTGCAATGTATTCAACATAGTTAACAAATTGATCAGTACCAATTCCTAAAAGGCCGTTCGGGCATGCATCGATAGCATAACGGGTTTCTAAAACAACCGCTTGTTTAATAAGACTCACGATTTGATCCTGAAACTCCTTAGTCCATACTGCAGGGTTTTCTCTTTTGATCGTATTAATCAAATCACAGCCAAATGCAATGTGTATACTTTCATCACGCATAATGTATTCAAACTGTTCGCCAATACCGATCATCTTATTTTGACGCTTTAAACCAAGCATCATTGCAAAACCAGCGTAAAAGAAGATGCCTTCCATAATAACGTAATAGCCAATCAGATCGTGCAGAAACATTTTAAGCGTTTCTAAACTATCTATTTCAAACGATGGATCGAAAATAGATTTGGTTAAATTAATAACAAACGTATCTTTTGCATCGATTGATGGAATCGTAAAATACATGTTGTACAGTTCATCAGGATTGAGACCGAGTGAATCGCAGCAGTAGATAAATGTATCGGTATGCACTGCCTCTTCAAATGCCTGGCGCAGCAAATACTGACGGCATTCTGGATTGGTTACATGACGATAAACAGCAAGTACCAAATTGTTTGCAGTTAAAGATTCTGCCGTTGAAAAAAAACCCATATTCCACATAATGAGCCGGCGCTCTTCTGCCGATAAAAACTTAGGATCTTTCCACTGCTCAACATCTTTTTGCATAGAAACTTCTTCAGGAGTCCAAGTATTTGCTATGCCATCTTTATAGTGTTGACGAGCCCAAGGATAGCGCATCGGCAATATTTTATTCGGATCAGTCTTTGAGTTAGAGATAATCCCTGTCGTATTTAATTTCTCAGTCATTGTTATTCCTTACACATTATATTTTTAAGATTTACTGACATGTTTCGCAATCAGGCTCGGTAACACTACACGCTTTTGCAGCCGATGTAATACCAAAGTCACGCTGCGCAGGATCAAACTTTACTTCACCAGAAGATGCTACTACCGTATTGGCTGCAACTGCTCTTTCAGTGCTATATTCACGTTTTTGCGTAAACCCAAACTTCTTTGCATCAAGGGTAGCCTTTTCAATTTGACTTGCGCCCAAGGTACGAAGATAGTAAGTACACTTTAAACCCAATTGCCATGCCCGTTTATAAATCTTATCTAACACTTTACCAGAAACCGAACTTGCAAAAACGTTATGTGATTGGCTTTGATCAATCCACTTACCGCGTGCTGCAGTTAGTTCTAACATCCATAATGGATCCAATTCAAATGCTTCTTTATATTTATCTCGTACCGCAGATGGAATAGTTTCAATACTTTGGATGCTGCCATCATAATACTTAATGAGATCTATCATGTCCTGATTCCACATGCCAAGCTGCTTAAGATCTTCTACTAAATAACGATTAATAACCGTAAACTCGCCGCCCATGTTTGCTTTAACATAGAGATTTTTATAAATCGGCTCAATACATGGATAACAACCGGTAATATTGGAGATTGTAGCAGTAGGAGCAACCGCCATGGTATTTGAATTACGCATACCATAGTTTTTTACATGCTCACGTACTGGTGCCCAATTTAAAATTCCTTGACGCGATAAAGGAATATGCACACCCCGTTCTTGCTCTAACAAATCAATAGTATCTTGAGGGAAAAGATTACGATCCCACTTTGAACCCTTGAACGTTGAATATGCTCCCCGCTCTTTTGCTAATTCAGAAGAAGACAAAATAGTGTAATAAGCAACAAACTCCCCTGCTTGATCGGCAAATTCCAAAGCTCTTTGAGAAGCAAAACTTACATTCATCTTAAATAGCGCATCCTGAAAGCCCATGATTCCCAATCCAATTGGACGATGCCGTTTATTAGACGTTTCTCCTTCTTTAGTTGGATAAAAATTAAGGTCTATCACGTTATCCAGCATGCGAACTGCTGTTCTAACAGAACGCTCTAATAAGGTATAATCAATCTCTCTATTTTTTATATGTCTACCTAAATTGACTGACCCTAAATTGCATACAGCAGTCTCTTCGGCTGACGTATTTAAAGTTATCTCGGTACATAAGTTCGAGCTATGAATAACGCCTACATGATCCTGAGGAGAGCGAACATTGCACGCATCTTTAAAGGTAAGCCATGGATGGCCAGTCTCAAAGAGGCGAGTTAACATCTTTCTCCACAACTCAACTGCCGGTATAGTTTTAGATAATTTAATAATTCCTTGTTGCGCTAATGCTTCGTATTCTTCGTATCGCTTTTCAAAAGCTTTACCATACAAATCATGCAAATCAGATACTTCGTCCGGAGAAAAAAGAGTCCAGTTTTTTTCTTCCATAACACGCTTCATAAAAAGATCTGGTATCCAATTTGCGGTGTTCATATCAGCAGTACGACGACGCTCATCACCTGTATTGCGGCGAAGATCTAAAAAGTCTTCAATGTCAAAATGCCATGTTTCAAGATACGCAACGGTAGCACCACGACGACGACCACTACGATTTATAGCCGCATTAACGTCATTAGCAACTTTTAAAAAAGGGACAACCCCTTGACTGCCTGAACGAATCGACTTAATGAATGCTCCTGTTGCACGCAACGGAGTCCAATCGTTAGCAATGCCGCCTGACCAGCGAGCCATCTGAGCGTTATCACCCATACATTTAAAAATATGATGTAAATCGTCAGTAATGGTTGTTAAGAAGCAAGAACTCAATTGAGCACGCGTTCCGCCAGCGTGTAATAAAGTTGGTGTTCCCGGAGTATAATAAAACTGAGACATAAGATCATAAAACTCTACAGCATAATGATTCTTATTTGTTTCTTGCAAACATAATCCCATAGCAACGCGCATCCAAAACATTTGCAATGTTTCAACATGACGCTCATCAATTTTTGAGAAATAACGTTCATAGAGATTATAAAGCCCAAGATATTCGATAATATCATCGCGTTCAATAGCAAGCTTTTCAGAAAGAAATTCAAGATCAAAATCGAGCATACGAGGATCTAATACATTTTCTTCAACAAGGTCTTTAATGCCTTGAATAAAAGAGCGTTTATAATGATAAGCATATGTTTCTTCAGACACAGAGATTTGAAATACCTCTTTTGCAAGTTTTTGACGTAAAAGACGCGCAGCTACTGTGCTATAAGCAGGATCATTTTCAATAAAAGCACTTGCGCCTAAAATAAGGGCATCTTCTATATGACTTGTTGTTGTGTTATTGGATAAATTTTTTATCACTTCTTGCATGATTAACGGTAATGAAACTGAGTTATCAAAACCATGACAAGCACGTTTAAGGCTTACATAAATTTTTTCTTGATCGAATGAAACTTTTTGACCATTTCGCTTATGAACAACATAAGCGAATGCATTTTCAAAAACCATAACAATCTCCTTCGTTCTGTTGCAAATAACCATATATCAATACTGAAAAGCCTTGGTTTTTATACATACTTGATCCCCTTTCAAATGATCGTCGCCACAAAAATTTTAACATCTTACCTACATACATAAAAACGCTCTGTACTATGATCAGCTTCTCGCTTCCCTATACGATTTAATTTTTATTTTTTTAATTAAATTTTCAATATGTATTACTATTGTATAAAAGATAGAAGACAACTGTACCGATTTCCATCGCCAGAATCAAATAAATTTCCCGTTATTTTTTAAAACTTATATTCATCATTTTCTTGCATATTCTTTATCAAAG